>Ga0105044_10005163_pt1 | contig 17997 bp, 19 predicted proteins | sample MAT01_FD_78092 | JGI IMG/M metagenome (GOLD analysis project Ga0105044, IMG submission 78092) | Freshwater microbial communities from Lake Fryxell liftoff mats and glacier meltwater in Antarctica - MAT-01 | ecosystem: Environmental > Aquatic > Freshwater > Ice > Liftoff microbial mat | place...
AACTTCACAGCCTTTTCAAATGATCGTGGTCTGCTCTTGAGGTGCACAGTCGATCACTGTTGATTTCCGGGCTTGGGTGGTCTGCCAGGGCCCATGCCCTGTGCCATCCAGCCCCTTGAACCTGGAAACCGCAGTTGACCGCTTCTCTCCGCTGGCTGCACCGTATGAATTCTGGCTTTCGCACCCACGACCACCTTCACCTTTTGGGTGACAGCGCTACGCACCCGACTGAGCCGCACTGGCGCACGCTGGCGGCGTTGCTCCTCCTCGCGGGCATGAGCCCGCAGCGTCGTCGCGCCTTGCCAGCGCACCCCATCGCGGCCCACCCGGGCGCGTCCAACAGCGGTTTCTAGGTTGAAACCTTTCCTGCCCAGGAATCGAATGCCCAGCCAGCACAGCGTGGCGAGCGCGAGCCTGGGCTGGCCGGCGGCAGCATGGCTCGTCAGCACCTGAGCCGGCGAGCGGGCCGGCTGGAGTGGCGCATCCTGTTGCGCAGGCTGGGGCGCAGGCATGGGCGCAGGCTGGGGCACAGCTTGGGTCGTTGGCCGCTGCCAGCAGTTTTTTGCTGGGTCTTGTCAGGGTCGATCTGGGCGCTGTGTCTGTCTGGGCTGCAGCATCTGGTGGGCTCGTGGCCGGCTGCTGCAGGCTTGACGCCGCACGTCGACAACCTGGCTTTCGGTGTGGCAGCCGGTGCCGGCGCCCTGTGCGCGTTGCGCCTGTGCCAAGGCGGGTGGCGTCGCTGCATTGCGGTCTTGGGTTTTCCTTTGCTGGCCTGGGCCAGCGGTGCTACTTCTGGCATGCCGGCCGTGGCTTGGTTGCTGCTGCTGCTGCCCCTGCTGCTGGCCTACCCGGTGCGGAGCTGGCGCGACGCGCCGATCTTTCCCACACCTGGCGATGCGCTGCAGGGCCTGGACAAGTTGCTTCCCGCACCCAGGCGGGTGCTGGATGCCGGCTGCGGCTTGGGGCACGGGCTGCAGGCCTTGCGTGCTGTCTGGCCCCAGGCCCGGCTGCAGGGTGTGGAGTGGAGCCCCTTGTGGGCCTGGCTGGCTGCGCGGCGCTGCGCCTTTGCCAAGGTGTGGCGCGGTGACATGTGGCAGCAGGGTGGTTGGGCCGAGCATGACCTGGTCTATCTGTTTCAGCGCCCCGAGACGATGGCCCGCGCCTGGGCCAAGGCAGAGCAGGAGATGGCACCAGGATCCTGGCTGGTGAGCCTGGAATTCGAGGTGCCTGGCCAGAGGCCAGCAGCCTGTCTGCGCGTGCCGGGCAAGAGAACCGTGTGGGTGTACAGAACGAAAAGCGGGGCCGCACCCGCCATCTCTGCCTCAACCGTCGAGGCTGGCAGCCGATAACCCATGCACAGACGGTGAGGCATCCACCTCTCCCCCTGGTCATGGCCGAGCCCCGTCGAGGGTCGGCCGTCTGCCGCAAACGCAACACACATCATGTTCGTCATCATCGGTTGGGTCGTCGTCATGGGCTGCATCTTCGGCGTGTTCATCGCGCACGGCGGCAACATGGGCCCGATCCTGAAGGCGCTGCCCTGGGAGATGGGCATGATCGGCGGCGCCACGCTGGGGGCGTTCCTGGTCAACAACCAGATGACGGTCATCAAGAGCACGATGGCTTCCACGGGCGCCTGCTTCAAGGCCGGCAAGTACACCAAGGCACGCTACATGTCGCTGCTGGCGCTGCTCTACGACATCCTGTCCAAGGCGCGCAAGGAAGGCCTGATGGCGATCGAGAAGGATGTCGAGGACCCGCACAACTCGCCGCTGTTTCAGAAGTACCCCGGTGTGGGCAATGACCACCATGTGGTGGAGTTCATCACCGACTACCTGCGCATGATGGTCTCGGGCAACCTCAACGCCCACGAGATCGAGTCCTTGATGGACAACGAGATCGAGACCCACCACCAGGAAGCCCATGCGCCGGTGGCTGCGATGCAGCGTGTGGCAGGTGGCCTGCCGGCCTTCGGCATCGTGGCTGCGGTGCTGGGCGTGATCAAGACCATGGGCTCGGTGGGTCAGCCGCCGCAGGTGCTGGGCGCGATGATCGGCTCGGCGCTGGTGGGCACCTTCCTGGGCATCCTGCTGGCCTACGCCTTTGCCGAACCACTGGCCGGCCTGATGGAGCAGAAGGTGGAAGAAAGCGGCAAAGAGATGCAGTGCATCAAGACCACGCTGCTGGCCAGCATGCAGGGCTACGCGCCGCAAGTCGCCATCGAGTTCGGCCGCAAGGTGCTGTTCTCTACCGCCCGCCCGACCTTCGGTGAGCTCGAAGCCCACGTCAAGGGCAAGAAGTAAGTGCTGCTGGGAGCCGACCATGGCGGGTGATGCGAAGAAACTGCAGCCGATCATCATCAAGCGCGTCAAAAAGGGCGGTCATGCGGCCCATGGCGGCGCCTGGAAGATTGCTTATGCCGACTTCGTGACGGCGATGATGGCCTTCTTTTTGCTGATGTGGCTGCTGGGCTCGACCACCGACGGCGACAAGAAGGGCATCGCCGACTACTTCGCTTCGCCGCTCAAGGTGGCCATGGCCGGCGGCTCGGGTTCAGGGGACTCTTCGCACGTCATCAAGGGCGGCGGCCAGGACTTGACACGCAGCACTGGACAGGTCAAGCGCGGTGAGGTCCAGGCCACGCGCAGCACCATCAACCTGCACCAGTTGAAAGAACAACAGGCCCGCGCTGAAGTGGCCCGGCTGGCCGACCTGAAACACAAAGTCGAGCAGAAGATTGCCAGCAACAGCACCTTGGCGGGCATGGCCGGCCAGGTGCTGCTGGAAATGACCGAGGAAGGCTTGCGCATCCAGATCGTCGATGCCGCGCAGCGGCCGATGTTTGCCAGCGGCAGCCCCGCTGTGCAGCCCCACATGCGCGAGATGCTGCGCGCGATGGGCGAGGTGCTGGCCGAAGTGCCCAACCGGCTGACGCTGGAAGGGCATACCGACGCCTTGCCTTTTGGACGCAACAACACGGCCGGGTCAGGGCCCCTGGCCAGCGGTTACAGCAACTGGGAGCTCAGTACCGATCGCGCCAATTCATCGCGCCGCGAACTGGTGCTGGGCGGGCTGCCGGACGACCAGGTCTTGCGCGTGCAGGGCCTCGGAGCCAGCAACCCCTTTGACCGCACCGACGCCACGGCACCAAGCAACCGGCGCATCGCGATCGTCGTGATGACCCGCGATGCCGAAGACCAGGTCTTCAGGGCCAGCGCCCCGATGCCTGAGGCGCAGCCTGCTTTCGCCGCCTCCCCGGCGCCTGCAGCGTCTGCAACCAGCGTTGGCCGCTGAATTTCTGGGTGCAGGGCTGCTGCCGGCTCCGGTGCAGACTGCACGTTGACTGGCCTGCTCGTTCTCAGGCCGCATGGTGACCACCTGCCTGGCCCGTCTGCATCTATCAAAGGGCCTCAAGTCGCGTCTTGAGTGTTCCGATAAACCTCCCATCCAAGCTTTTCAGCGCCCACTTCTCAAGGCCCACTCCATGAACACCTCTGACCTGAAATTCCTCATCGTCGACGACTTCTCCACCATGCGCCGCATCGTGCGTGGCTTGCTCAAGGAGATGGGTTGCAACAACGCTGACGAGGCGGAGGACGGAGCGGTGGCACTGTCGATGCTGAGGGGGGCCAAGTACGACTTCGTGGTCTCCGACATCAACATGCCCAACATGAACGGCTTTGACCTGCTCAGGGCCGTCAAGGCCGATGACAGCCTCAAACATCTGCCGGTGCTGATGGTGACGGCGGAGGCGCGCAAGGAAGACATCGTGCTGGCAGCGCAAACGGGCGCAGCCGGCTACATCGTCAAACCTTTCACCAAGGCCACGCTGGAAGAAAAAGTCCAGAGGATCCTGCAAAAAATGGCCGCCACGGCTTGAGGGAGCAAGAAGATGAAAATGGAAGATGCCAGCACGCTGCAGCCACCCAAGGCCACCGTCTCGGAGGACGTGTACCAGCAGATCGGCTCCATCACGCGCCTGCTGCATGACACGCTGACCCAGGTCGGCGTGATGCCCAAGTTGCAGCGCGCCACCGAAGGCCTGCCAGACGCACGCAGCCGTCTGAGCTACATCGCCACCAAGACGGCAGAGGCTGCCAACAAGGTGCTCAATTCGGTCGACCAGGCCAAGGTGGACCATGTCGCGATCAGCAACGCAGCGCGGGACATCGCGGCGGCGATCACCGCCGACCCGGTCAAGGCGGTGGCGAGCGGCGCGGTGTTCAATTTTGTGCAGGAAGTCGAAGCCCGCACCTGCAGGATCGACGGCCACCTGACCGACATCATGATGGCGCAGGACTTTCATGACCTGACCGGCCAGGTCGTGGCCAAGGTCGTCAAGCTGGCCAATGACCTCGAAGACAGCCTGGTCAAGCTGCTGGTGCAGGTGGCACCTGAAGCAGAGCGCGAAAAGGTCGATCCCAACGTGCTCAATGGCCCGGTGGTCAACCCGCAAGGCCGCACCGATGTGGTCAGCAACCAGGGCGAGGTGGACGACCTGTTGGCCAGCCTGGGGTTTTGACCCCATGTTTGGCGCTGCCAGGCCTGGATGCCTGAGGCGTTGGCCGGAGCACCCGGGTCTTTAGCCCGTTTATCCCACGCCAGCCGGGCCTTGCCGCCGGCAACATCACTGGGCTCCTCGCAAAGGAGCCCTGTTTGCTTTCTCAGGGCGCTTGCGAGGCTGAAACCCAGCCATGGCCGACACCGCCCAAGACCGCAAACTGCCCGCCACCGAGCGGCACATCGAGAAAGCCCGTACCGAAGGGCAGGTCGCGCGTTCGCGTGACCTTGGCCACTTCACCGCGCTGGGGCTGGCGGTGGCCCTGATGGCGGTGCTGGCTGAGCTGTTCACGCAGCGCAGCGCCAGCCTGCTGCATGACGGATTCGTGTTCGACCACCAGGCTTTGCTCGACCCCCGTTCCACGATGCTCGGCGCCTTGAGCAGCCTGGGTGCGCAGGCGCTGTGGATCCTGCTGCCGCTGTTCGGCGCTGTGCTGCTGGTGGCCTTGCTCAGCGGCTGGATCTGTGGCGGCTGGAATTTCACCTGGGAGCCGCTGCAGCCCAAATTCTCCAAGATCGACCCGTTCAGTGGCCTGGGCCGCGTGTTCTCCGCGCAAAGCCTGACCGAGACCCTGAAGTCCTGTCTGCTGGCCGTGCTGATGGGTGTGGTGGCAGGCTTCTATCTGCGTCACCACTGGATGGAGCACGCCGAGCTGTTGGCGATGCCGCTGCCCGCAGCGCTGGCTGCTGCCAGCAAGATCGTGCTGGGTGGCTTGCTTTGGATCATTGCCGTGCTCGCCACCTTTGCTCTGGTGGATGTGCCGCTGCAGCGCCAGTTGTTGTTGCGCCGCCTGCGCATGTCCGCCGAAGAGGTGAAGCAGGAATTCAAACAACTGGAAGGCAACCCGTACATCAAGGCCAGGGTGCGCCAGCGCATGCTCGAGATGGGCAATCGCCGCATGATGGCAGCCGTGCCAGGCGCAGACCTGGTGGTGATGAACCCCAGCCACTACGCGGTGGCCTTGAAGTACGACGAATCGGTGATGGCAGCCCCGCGTGTGGTGGCCAAAGGCGCCGACCAGGTGGCGTTGCGTATCCGCGACCTGGCGCTGCAGGCCAAAGTGCCGGTGTTGCAGGCGCCGCCACTGGCGCGTGCGCTGTACGCCCACACCGAACTGGATCAAGAAGTGCCGGCTCGCCTGTTCAGCGCAGTGGCACAGGTGCTGGCCTGGGTCTATCAGCTGCGGGATGCGATGGCCCAGGGTCGGCAGTCGGAGTTGGTGATGCCGCAGCCCGAGGTGCCGGTCGACCTGGACCCTGCCAATTCTGCTGATCCGGGGGCCAGGACTTGAGCGCGTTGTTGAGCTGGGCAAATGGCGTGATGGCGCCGTTGCGTGGCGCCAATGCAGGTGCACTGAAGGCCCTGGTGCTGCCCGCTTTTGTCGTCATGATGCTGACGATGATGGTGCTGCCGCTGCCGCCCTTTGTGCTGGATTTGCTGTTCACCTTCAACATCGCGCTGGCGCTGGTGGTGATGATGGTCACGGCACAGATGGTCAAACCGCTCGACTTTGCAGCCCTGCCCACGGTGCTGCTCGTCACGACCTTGCTGCGTCTGTCGTTGAACGTGGCCTCGACGCGGGTGGTGCTGCTGGAAGGGCATACCGGCCCCGGCGCTGCCGGGCAGGTGATCGAAGCCTTTGGTGAGTTCATCATCGGCGGCAACTTTGCTGTCGGCCTGATCGTCTTCACGATCCTGGTGGTCATCAACTTCGTGGTCGTCACCAAGGGTGCAGAGCGCATCGCCGAGGTCGGCGCCAGGTTTGCGCTGGATGCCATGCCGGGCAAGCAGATGGCGATCGACGCTGACCTCAACGCAGGCTTGATCGACGAAAAGGTGGCGCGCCAGCGTCGCGCCGAGGTGGCGGAAGAAGCCGACTTCTTCGGCAGCATGGACGGCGCCAGCAAGTACGTGCGTGGCGACGCCATGGTCGGCTTGCTGATCCTCCTGATCACCGTCGTGGGTGGGCTGGTGGTGGGCATGGCGATGCACGGCATGAGCGGCTCGGAGGCTGGCTCGACCTACGTCACGCTGGCTGTGGGCGACGCGCTGGTGGCGCAGATTCCGGGTTTGCTGATCTCGGTGGCTGCGGCGATGGTGGTTTCGCGCGTCGGCAGAGAGCAGGACATCGGCACGCAGATCCGCGGCCAGGTCTTCGATTCGCCGCAAGCGCTGTTTGTGGCCGCCGGCATCGTCGGCTTGCTGGGCCTGGTGCCGGGCATGCCGCACCTGGTTTTCCTGATCGTTGCTGGCGGCCTGGCTGCGCTGGGGTGGCAGCTGGTGCGCACCCGGCGTGCTGCCGCCAGCCAGCCCGAGAAGGCGTCTGCAGAAGACGCGCCGTTGGCCAACGCCGAAGCCAGCTGGGACGACCTGACGCCGGTCGACACGCTGGGCCTGGAAGTGGGCTACCGGCTGATCGCACTGGTCGACAAGGAGCGCCAGGGCGATCTGCTGACCCGCATCAAGGGCGTGCGCAAGAAGTTTGCCCAGGATGTGGGCTTCCTGCCACCGCCGGTGCACATCCGGGACAACCTGGCCGAGCTCAAGCCCGGCAGCTACCGCGTCACCTTGCGCGGCGCGGTAGTGGGCGAGGCCGAGGCGATGCCAGGCCACTTCCTGGCCATCAACCCAGGCGGCGCCACGCAGCAACTGCCGGGTGCGCAGACCACCGATCCGGCCTTCGGACTGCCTGCCGTGTGGATCGAAGAACGCCACCGCGAGCTGGCCCAAATGGCGGGCTTTACGGTGGTTGATTGCGCCACCGTGGTGGCCACCCATCTCTCACACTTGATGCAGGTGAATGCGGCCAAGTTGCTGGGCCGCGTAGAGACCCAGAACCTGGTCGAGCATGTCACCAGACTCGCCCCCAAACTGATCGAGGATGTGGTGCCCAAGATGGTCGGAATCGCCACGCTGCAACGCGTGCTGCAACTGTTGCTGGAAGAAGGCGTGCACATCCGCGACATGCGCTCGATCGTCGAGTGCCTGGCCGAGCATGCAGCGGTGGTGACCGACCCGGCCGAGCTGGCGCGCCGCATCCGCGTGCACCTGGCGCCGGCCATCGTGCAGCAGATCTACGGCGCGGTCAAAGAGCTCAACGTCATCGCGCTGGACCCCGAGCTGGAGCGTCTGGTGACCCAGGCGCTCAATTCGCCACATGGCGCTGCGCTCGACCCGGGTGTGGCCGAGACGCTCGGCAAGAGCGCTGCAGACATGGCGCGCCGCCAGGAAGACCTGGGCCTGCCGGCCTGCCTGCTGGTGCCCGACCTGATCCGTACGCCGATGGCGCGCTTGCTCAAGCGTGCCGCACCCCGCCTGAAGGTGCTGGGCCACAGTGAGATTCCAGAAACGCATTCGATCCGCATCGGTTCGATCATTGGAGCTGCCGCATGAACGTCAAACGTTTCACCGCCCGCACATCGCGCGAGGCACTGGCCCTGGTGCGGCAAGCTTTTGGTGACGAGGCCGTGGTGATGTCCAACCGTCCCTGCGCAGAGGGGGTGGAGGTGGTGGCCATGGCTGCGGAGAGCGTCGAGCAGCTCGAGCGCGTCAGCATGCAGCAGCCAGCGACCCGCGCTGCTGCACCGTTGCCGTCCTGGGCGCAGGGCGCGGCAGCGCATGCCGTGCCGCGCTCGGCGCCGGCTCAGCCAGCCGGGCGCAGCGCAGTTTCGGCCGCAGCGCAGATGCTGCGGCGTGAGCGTGCGGTGCAGCCCCCTGCTCAGAGCGGGCTCGACGCGCGTTTGCAGCGTGTCGAGCCATCGCTGGACGGCTATGCCGCAACCACGCCGGAGCCCGGCAGTTTTGCTGCACGAGCGGCTCAGCGCGACCCTGATGTCGGTGCCCAGAGCCAGCCCCGTACCGCAAGAGCCCCCGGCCGCGACAGTGAGTGGCCCGCCGCGGCAGTGGCCGACGATGTGGCCCAACTGCAGATGAGCACGCTGTCGTTTCAGGACTATGTGCGCCAACGCATGCTCAAGCGCCGCGAGGCGCAAAGGCTGGCCGAGGCCGGTCTGCGTGCAGCAGCGCCTGCTGTTTCCGCAGGTGCAGCCTCGGGTGCCGCAGCATCATCTGTGGTGTCACCCATTGCAGCAGCGCGCCAAAGGCTGGCGGCTGCACCCCAACAGGCCATGGCCGGCCATGCCGTACCGGTGCTGCACGAGGAAGTGACGCTGCCGGTCAGCCCGGCCGCACCGCGCCAGCCCACCGCTGCAGCGGCCGGCGTTGCCCGCAGGCCGGCGGCCGCCGCGGCTGCTGCAACACCCTCGCAGGCCTCGGTACCCTACAGCCACCGCGCCGGCGAGCAGGTCGAGATGATGAGCGAGTTGCGTTCGATGCGCGGCTTGATCGAGCAGCGCTTTGGTGCGCTGGCTTTCATGGAAAGGCTGCAGCGCCATCCGCGCCAGGCGCAGCTGGCGCAGCGCATGCTGGACGCTGGTTTTTCGCCGGCCCTGATCCGCAAGCTGGTGCAAAGCGTGCCTGATGATGTGGACGAGCAAGCCTGGGCCACTGGCGTGCTGGAGCGCAACCTGTTGACCGGTGAGCGTGACACGGCCCTGGAAGACCTGGGCGGCGTTTATGCCCTGGTCGGCGCCACCGGTGTGGGGAAGACCACCAGCACGGCAAAACTGGCGGCTGCCTTTGCCACGCGCCATGGCGCCGTCAACCTGGGCCTGATCACGTTGGATGCCTACCGCGTCGGCGCCCACGAACAACTGCGCACTTACGGCCGTATCCTGGGTGTGCCGGTGCACACGGCGCACGACCGGGCATCGCTGGAAGACCTGCTGGACTTGCTGGCTGCCAAACGCATGGTGTTGATCGACACCGCCGGCATGGCGCAGCGCGACAGCCGCACCCGTGAATTGCTGGAGATGGTGTCGCACCGCAGCATCAATCGGCTGTTGGTGGTCAACGCTTCGGCCCAAGGCGAGACCATCGAGGACCAATTGGCGGCCTACGCTGCTGCTTCTTGCAAAGGGGTGGTGCTGTCCAAGCTGGACGAGGCCGTCAAGCTGGGCCCGGCGCTGGATTCGATGCTGCGCCACAAGCTGCGCGTGGTGGCGGTGGCCAATGGCCAGCGCGTGCCCGAGGACTGGCACCGTTTGTCTGCACATGCGCTGGTGCAGCGCGCGATGCGCGGCGGCGGCAGCCCGGCCTGGAAGATGGATCGGCATGACGTCAACCTGATCTTTGCCGGCGCACCTTCTGCAGCAGCCATGGCCCAGCCTGCAATGGCCCTGGCCTGAGTCGCAGCGCTTGGACGATTCTCAGATGCCCGACTTCTACGCAACTTCCGGCGCCACGCCGCTGGATCAGGCGGATGGCCTGCGCCGCATGTTTGCCGGGCGCAGCACGCAGCTCTTGTGCCTGGTGGCCAACCCGCATGTCAGTTTCAGCGGCTTGGTGCTGGACCGCATCGCGGGCGGTCTGGCGGCTTGGGGCCGCCGGGTGCTGGTGGTGGATGCCGCTGCAAGCTCGCCGCCGCCGCATGAGCTGGCGCAGATCGATCTGTCAGCCTGCCTGGAGCTCATCGGACCCCGCACGGTGTACCTGCCGGCGCGTGGCTTGCCCATGCAATATGTGGACACCCGCGGCTGCGCCAGCAGCTTCATCGACACTTTGCAGCGCATCGCGCCGCAGGTGGATGTGATCCTGCTGCATGCCGAGGCGCAGGACCTGGCGCGTGTGCTCAAGCGCCGCCCCGAACGGCCCATGCTGCTGGCTGCCGACCAGCCCGACAGCCTGAAGCATGCCTACGCCAGCTGCAAGTTGCTGGTGCAGCGCTGCGGTTTGATGACCTACCACTTGTTGCTGGCAGCTTCGGCCCATTCGCCGCGTGTGGGCGCGATCGCTGCCAGCCTGTCGGACTGCGCCGACCAGTTCTTGCAAGCGGTGTTGCAGCACCACGCGCTGGTGGACCCGGCGTTTGACCCGTCTGAACCTCTCGACGCCGCCCTGGCTGCTTTGCTGCAGGCCCAACTCAGCACGCGCGACAGCTCCGCACCTGGCGCCTTGACGGCTGAGCACAGCCTGGCTGCAAGGCAGCACGCTGCACGCGAAGTGACCCCTTCCTGGGCTGAGGCCGATGACAGCGCAGGCATGCATGGCGGCATGCCGATCGGCCCCAGCTCCATGACCTTGAACCGCACCGTTTTGATTTAGAGGCCGCCACATGTACACCGCAAAGGGACAACTCGACGCCGGCGTGCTGCTCAAGCAGTACAGCCCCTTGGTACGCCGCCTGGCGCATCAGATGATTGCCAAGTTGCCTGCCAACGTGGAGCTCGATGACCTGATCCAGGTCGGCATGATCGGCCTGAGCGATGCGTTGTCGCGCTTTGATGCCAATCAGGGCGTGCAATTCGAGACTTTCGCCACCCAGCGCATCCGCGGCGCGATGCTGGACGAGCTGCGCGGCAACGACTGGATGAGCCGCGGCGACCGTCGCCACCAGCGCAGCATCGAAAGCGCCGTGCACAAGCTTGAGCAAAGGCTGGGCCGCGCGCCCTCGGAAGGCGAGATCTCCAAAGAGATGGGCTTGTCGCTGACCGACTATCAGGAGCTGCTGGGCAAAGTGCGCGGCACCCAGCTGATCTACCTCGAAGACATGAGCGGCGACGATGGCGACGACGACTACCTGGACCGCCACGTGCTGGATGAGGACGCCAACCCGGTGGCCAGGCTGCAGGACCAGCGCATGCGCGAAGCGCTGGTGGCTGCGATCAAGAACCTGCCCGAACGTGAGCAGTACGTGATGAGCATGTACTACGAGCACGACATGAATCTGAAAGAGATCGCCGCCGTGCTGGGCGTGACAGAAAGCCGCGTCTGCCAGTTGCACAGCCAGTCCATTGCCCGCCTGCGCACCAAATTGCGTGAGTGGTAGGCGGCAGAGCCGGGTGCCTCAAAGAGCCTTGTCGGCCTTGTCGGCAGTGCCGGCCTTGTCGGCCAAGTCGGCCTGGTCGGCAGCTCAGACTTTGTTGGCAGCGCCGGCCTCTGCGGCCTCTCCGGACTTGCCGGCTTTTTGCAGATCCGCTGACTCCAGCACCACCACACCCGGCTTGGCGCTGGCCATGGCCAGGCACATCGCCAGCGCCACCCGATGCGCCTGGATCGGGCGCCAGGCCAGAGGAATCAGCGGCGCCAGCGGTGCGCTGATGGCCAGCGCCAGACGTTCGCCCCAGCGTGTAGGCTGCTCCAGCGCACCCCGGTTGCCGGCCAGCAAAGACGGCCTGGCGATGACCAGCGTGGGAAAAGCCAGCGCGCGCAAAGCCTGCTCCATCTCGCCCTTGACGCGGTTGTAGAAGCTGCGCGAGCCGGCGTCTGCGCCCAGTGCAGAAACCACCGCAAATCGCTGCACACCGCAGGCTTGCGCAGCCTGCGCAAATGCCAGCACCGCATCAAAGTCGACCGCGCGAAAAGCCGCCTGCGAACCGGCCACGGCAATCGTCGTGCCCAGGCAGCAATAGGCTTCCTGGGCCTGCGGCAGCCTGGGCAGGCTTGCAAAGTTCACGACATGCGTTTGCTGGCCCGGCGCAGTCTGTGGGGTGGCGCGGCGCACCAGCAGGTGCAAGGTGGCGGGCCCTTTGGTGGACTCTTTGGTGGACCCTTCGGTTGGCCATTCCGCAGCGGCCCGTTGATGCAACCAGACCTGCGCCAACTCGCGGCCGATCAAGCCCGTGGCACCTGCCAGCAGGGCATCGCAGGTTGGTTTTACTTGGTGCGAAGAAGCAGTGCCCATGGGGCACAAGCATAAGCCCCACCCTCCAGCTTTGGAAGGGATCCTGAGAGATCGCTACCTGAAGTTGGACAGCAAACGCTCCAGCGCCATCGTGAAGGGTTGGCCCATCATCGGCAGCGTCAACAACATGCCCAGCAAGCCCAGGCCCAGCGTGACAGGGAAGCCGATTGCAAAGATGTTGATCTGCGGCGCCACACGCGAGACTGCGCCCAACACGATGTTGACAAAGAGCAGCAGCGTGATCAGCGGCAGCGCGATCCACAGGCCGGTGCTGAAGATCTCTGCGCCCCAGCGATGCGGCTGCATCTCGCGCAGGAAGGCCAAGGGTTCAGGCCCCACGGGGAAGACCGCGAAACTCTGCACCAGCGCACCGATGACCAGCAGATGGCCGTTGATGACGATGAACAGCCACGCCACCAGCGTACCGAAGAAGCGGCTGGTGGCGGTGGCGGCGCTGGCAGACAACGGATCGAAGAAGCCGGCGAAGTTCAGGCCCATCTGCAGCCCGATGATCTCGCCTGCAAACTCCACCGCAGCAAACACCAGGCGCACTGCAAATCCCAGGCTCAAGCCGATCACCAGTTGTTGCGCCACCAGCAAGACGGCGGTGGGCGAGGCCAGTGGCACCTGTGAGGTGTCTGACAGCCCGGCCAGTGAAGGCTGTGCTGCCAGCGCTATGAAGGCAGCCAGCGCAATGCGCACGCGCGTGGGCACATTGCGCCCACCCAGCACCGGCAAGGACGCGAACAGCGCCAGCGCCCGCAGGAAGGGCCAGATCAAGGGCGTCAGCCAGGCCGCAAACTGGGCCTCGTTCAAACTGATCATCGCGCTGCCTGCCGGGTTGCTGCTCAGCCAACCGCAGCAGGGATGCCCAGCAGCACGGTGCGCAAGTATTCCACCAGCGTGCTGACCATCCAGGGCCCGGCCAGCCCCATCACGATCACCGCCGCAACGATCTTGGGCACGAAGCTCAAGGTCGCCTCGTTGATCTGTGTGGCGGCCTGAAAGATGCTGACCACCAGGCCCACCGCCAGCACGATCAGCAGGATCGGTGCAGAGATCATCAACAGCATCATCAGACCCTGTTGACCGGTGGCCAGTACTTGTTGTGCGTCCATGGCGAGGGGTTGTTTCTTCTGGCGCGTGGGCTCAGGTGACAAAGGATGCGGCCAGCGAGCCCAGCAACAGGTTCCAGCCGTCGGCCAGCACAAACAGCATCAGCTTGAAGGGCAGCGCCACCAGCACCGGGCTCAACATCATCATGCCCAGGCTCATCAGCACGCTCGCCACGATCATGTCGATGATCAGGAAAGGGATGAAGATCATGAAGCCGATCTGAAAGGCGCTCTTCAGCTCGCTCGTGACAAAGGCCGGCACCAGCACCGTGATCGGCACGTCTTCACCCTTGACGTCGGCCGGCAGCTTGGCCAGCTTGGCAAACAGCATCACATCGCTCTGGCGGGTCTGTTTGAGCATGAATTCACGCAGCGGCTGCAGGCCCTCTTGCACGGCCTTGTCCGCCGCCAGGGTGCCGGCGGAATAGGGCGCCCAGGCCTGTACGTAAATCTTGTCGAAAGTCGGCGTCATGACGAAGAAGGTCAGGAACAGGCTCAAGCCGATGATCACCTGGTTGGGCGGTGCAGCCTGGGTGCCCAGCGCCTGGCGCAGCAGCGACAGCACGATGACGATGCGCGTGAAAGCCGTCATCAACAGCAACACCGCCGGCAGAAAGCTCAATGCGGTGAAGAACAGCAGGGTCTGGATCGGCACCGAGTAGTTGGTGCCGCTGGCGTCTTGCGAGATCACCAGTGGCAGGCCGCCGCCGCTCTGAGCCAGCACGCTGGCGGGCCAGGACAGAGCGGCCAGCGCCAGCGCCGCGACGGCGGCGACACGTTCAGCGCGGCGCACCTGCGCCCCCACCGTCACGCATGCGTTTGAGCAGCTGGTTGAAGGCGGCAGCCGGCGGTGCAGCGGGCTTGGGCGCGTCCTCGGCGCCAGCTTTCAAGGTGTGCAAGGTGCTGAGCCCTTGTGGCGACAGCCCCAGCACCAGCCATTGACGTGTCTCGCCACTGCCGACCTCGACCGTCACCAGCTTGTGCTGCGCCGACAGCGGCAACACCGCCACCGTGCGCGGCGTGCCGCTGTGCGAACCCGTCATGCCGCCGCTCAGCCCCGTGCCCAATGGCGAGCGTTTGAGCAGCCACAAGGCCACCGGGATCATCACCAGGATGGCCAGAAACCACCACAGGGATTGCCACGCGTTGGCCTGCATGACTCAGGTCCTGGACAAGCGCCGCATGCGCTCGCTGGGAGTCACGATGTCGGTCAGACGGATGCCGAACTTGTCGTTGACCACCACCACCTCGCCTTGGGCGATCAGGTAGCCGTTGACGAGCACGTCCATCGGCTCGCCGGCCATGGTTTCGAGCTCGACCACCGAGCCTTGGGCCAACTGCAGGATGTGCTTGATCGGGATGCGCGTGCGACCCAGCTCCACCGTCAATTGCACGGGGATGTCCAGGATCATGCTCAGGTCGTTGCCTGCAGTCCCGGCACCGGTGGCCGAGAAGTTGGCAAAAGAGGCGGGGGCCACACTCTCTGCTGCACCTGCAACTTCGCTGGCGACCTCGCGCGAACTGCTGGCATTGGCGTTTGAGTTTGAGCTGGCACTGGACTCCGACAAGGCGGCGGCCCATTCGGCTGCCATGCGGTCTTCTTCCGACATGCCCTCGGTTTGTGGCTCGGCCATCAGCGTTCTCCCAACCAGCCCGCGTCGGAGCTGGTGATGAGCTTGTCGATCTTGATCGAATAGCGGTTGTTGGATGTGCCGTAGTGGCAGTCGAAGACCGGCACGCCGTCGACCTTGGCCTGGATCATCTGGGCCAGATCCAGCTCGATGAAGTCGCCGGGCTTGAAGGCCAGCAACTGCTCCACGGTGGCGTTGGCGTAAGCCAGCTCGGCGACCAGACGAACCTGGGCCGACTGGATCTGGTTCTTCAGCAGGTTGATCCAGCGGCGGTCAGGTTCGACCGAATCACCCTGGATGGTGCTGTACAGCACGTCACGAATGGGCTCCAGCGTGCTGTACGGGAAGCAGAAGTGCACGGCACCGGTGGACTCACCGATTTCCAGCGTGAAGCTGGTGGTCACCACGACTTCGCTGGGCGTGGCGATGTTGGCAAACTGCGGCTGCATCTCGCTGCGCTGGAACTCAAGCTCCACCGGGTAGATGCCGACCCAGGCCTTCTTGAACTCGGCGCTGATGGTTTCGACCAGCCGCTGGATGACACGTTGTTCGGTCGGGCTGAAATCGCGCCCTTCGATGCGGGTGTGGAACTTGCCCTATTTATCAAACGACACAGCGACCACCGAGAAGATCAAGCTCGGCTCGCACACGATCAAGCCGTTGCCTCGCAAGGGCCGAACGCTGACCACGTTGAAGTTGGTGGGCACCACGATCTCGCGCAGAAAGGCGCTGAACTTCTGCACCTTGATGCCGCCGATCGAGACCTCCGGGCTCTTGCGTATCAGGTTGAACAACCCGAGGCGGATGTTGCGCGCGAAGCGCTCGTTGATGACCTCCATGGTCGGCATGCGACCGCGCACGATGCGCTCCTGGCTGGACAGGTCGTACTCGCGCAACCCGGTGGAGGGCGCGTCGTCTTCTTCCAGTTTCTGGCTCTCGCCGGTGATGCCTTGCAGCAGGGCATCGACTTCGTCCTGCGAAAGAATCTGTTGATTCATGGTCTCTTGGTGTCGGAATCGAAGCTGCTGGGGCTACTGGATGATGAAGTTGGAGAAGTGCACGGCCTGCACCGGCAGCTCGGGTGCTGCCGCTTTCCTCTTCTTGGGTTTGTCGCCCTTGCCGCTGGCGCCTGCTTCATCGGCCGGGCTGTCCTCTTCGGCCACCTCGTAGCCCAGCGCGCGTGAAACCTCGCGCCGAATCCTCTGCGCCAGTTCGGTCTTGCCTTCGCGGTCCATCAGCTCGGCAGCGGTACGGTCTGCGATGGCCATCAACACGTTGTTGCGGATCGCAGGCATGAAGGTCTTGATCTGATCTGCCAACTTGGCGTCGCTGATCTCCAGCGTCATGCCGACTTGAGCAAAGCGGTCGGCCTGGCGGTCAGCCAGGTTGACCGTGAAGGGGTCGAGCGGCACAAAGGTGGGGATGGCTTTGGGATCACGTTGCGCGGCGGCCTTCGCGGGTTTCGCCGCCTCCCCGTCTGCGCCTTCTTCTTCCGCCTCTGCGGCCGCCGCCGCTGCGCTTTTCTTCATCATCAAGACAGCCGCAACGCCGCCGCCGCCCAACACCAGCACCAGCACGGCAGCGATGATGATGATCAGCTTCTTCTTGCTCTTGGCGGGTTGGGCGGCCGGGGCGTTTTCGGTGGCGGTGGCGGTGGCGGCAGACATGCAGGCTCCTTGGCAGCACAAACACCTGGGCGAGTCGGCGGAGCCGTCGCGGGGTGTCGTTCAGCCATTATTGAGAGCGTGTGCCGGCTCAGAAGCGTTGATAAGGGCCGCTAAAGTTGCCGTTCACCCAGCCTCAGGCGGCCGTTCAAGCCACCAGATCCACCAGGCCTCGGCGGCCGATGGTGTTGGCCACCAAACCACTTTCATCACCGGGTTGGCCGCCCAAACCTTCGCGCACAGTGCCGCTGCGGCCGCTGCCGGCGCTGGGGCCGTTCCCACCGTTGTTACCAGCCTGCTGCCCAGCCGCATTGCTTTCTTGGCCTGTTTGGCGAGGCTGCTCAAACACCCCGCCGCCAGTCAGGCTCAGCCCGGATTCGCGCAAGCTGCTGGCCAGCTGCGGCAACGCGTCCTGCAAGGCCTGTCGGGTCAGCGCGTTCTCTGACGCCAGGTGGATTCGAGCCGACGGTCCCTCAAGCTGGATCTGCACCGTCACCGGGCCCATCTCCGGCGGATTCAGGTGCAGCCGGGCATGCTGCACACCCTCACGCACGAAGACTGTCAATTGCACGCTGGCTTGCAAAGCAAACTCCGGGCTGCCGGGCTGGGCCTGAATCAGTGCATCGCTGGGCGCAGCGCTGCTGGCCGATGGGGTGGTCGTCGCCATGACCTGGGCAAAGCTAGGGGCCGCGCCTGCTGCCGGTGAGCCCGCTGCGCCCGACCCGGCTGCGCCACCCAGCAGCTTCGTGCCGCGTTGGCCAGCTGTGTCGTTGTCGTTGTCGCCCCCTTTCAGGTTGGCGCTTTGCGCACCCGGTTTCAAGGCGTCATGCGCAATTGGCAAGGTGTAGCCAGGTGGGGTGGGGCTGGGCTCGGCGCGCGGCAAGCCGCGCTGGCCACCGGTGGGGGCTGCGCCTTTGGCAGCATCGTCGACCGCGCGCTGCAGTGCCGACTGCGTGCGGCTGGACGGACCCGCGCCCCCGGCCAGTATCACTGCGGTCGCATCGACCCCTTGTCGACGGCGGCTCAACTCTGCGGCTGGGCTCCCCCCAGGGCCAGGCGGTGGCGCACCGGCGGTCAGTTCAGCGGCAGAGTCAGCGGCTGAGTCAGCGGCTGAGTCAGCGGCTGAGACTGCTGCTGAGACTGTTGCCGAGTTTGTTGCTGAGTTTGTTGCTGAGTTTGTTGCTGAGTTTGCCGACGACGCCATGGCAAGGTCTGCGTCTTGCCCAGTTTGCAGCAGGGTCTGCGCTGCTGCGGGTTGTGGCGAGGGTGCCGGCAATCCTGGCCC
>Ga0105044_10005173_pt1 | contig 17981 bp, 9 predicted proteins | sample MAT01_FD_78092 | JGI IMG/M metagenome (GOLD analysis project Ga0105044, IMG submission 78092) | Freshwater microbial communities from Lake Fryxell liftoff mats and glacier meltwater in Antarctica - MAT-01 | ecosystem: Environmental > Aquatic > Freshwater > Ice > Liftoff microbial mat | place...
CCGCAACGTCCACTCCCAATTTGCAAGCCGCAGCGGCATTATTCTCAGCGAATGAACTGACAGCTCGCTTGACGTTGGTACATCGGATTTCCAATGAATCTGCATTTTCGGACGAGCTTCGAACAGCTGTCTTGGAGCATGAATTGCGGTACGGCGATTCGCGAGTAGCAACCTATGCAGCCAATGTATGGACGTCGAGAGCACAGCGAATTCTACTGCAATTACTAACCGATCTAAGCGAGGACGACCTGCAGACGCAGTATGCAGAACGCATACTTGAGTGTTTCAGTCCAGAGAGTTTTTCCGATACAGATCGACTGGTAAAAATTATTCCATCCCCTGGATACTCCATTTCGCTCCGGCAAGCTGCCGCAATCGCTTTGTCGAAATGCATCACGCTGCGGTATGCCGAGAACGGAGCTATCGCGGCAGCGACTTCCAGCAGCGATTGGGAAAGGCTGGCGAACATTGCGGCTATGGCTGCTCGTATAGCGGTAGACGATACCGAATCGAGTACCTTGCGATCCGAGGCGATCGCGTTGCTCGGTCTCTGCGGCAAGTCCAGAGAAGCCCATGGTAGGGCATTGATAGAGACTATGGCGTCGCTGCAAGATGACGAGGATGTGTTCTGCGAGCTGGCTGCGTTTGCAGGGAAGCTGGGAGAGGCTGGCGTCGCCGCCATGGATCGATTGCTCCGCGGGCTTCGTTCCGATGTTGTTGAGGTTAGGTCGATTTGCGCAGAAGCGTTAGCCAACATCGGGCCGGCTGCGTCCATCGCTGCACCAGCCTTGGTAGCCAGGATCATGGATCCGTCGGAACCGGTGGGTGTCAAAAGCGTGGCGGCAAAAGCCCTGAAGAGCATCCTGGGTAATGCAGCGTTCGATTTGTTGATTGTTCACATTCAAAATCCCGAGGGGCAGATCCGCGAGCATGTCGTACGTGCACTAAACATTGCGGCTAGTGGGGATCCACGGCTTGTCGAACCCTGTCTGACGATTCTGACCGATAGCTATGAAAAAGAAAACGTTCGTGCAGCTGCGGCAATGGCTTTGGGTAGTTTTGGTGACGGTGCGGCGGGTGATGGTGTGCGGCACGCAATACCTGCGTTGATGGAAATGGTGAGCCCTTCCAAGCCGGCGAGTTTGCGAGCCGCGGCAATCATCGCAATCGCAAAGATAACGCCAAGCCAGGCTTCGATAGAATTCAAAACCTTGCTCGAAGACCCGCATCGGATCGTCCGCATCAGTGCCGCAGTTGCTCTTCATCAATCCGGCAGAACACGCGACGGCGTAGAGGCTTTGATGGCATTGTTGGATGATTCCGAGAGCGATTCTATTGTCAAAGCCACGATCCTCGAGTTGGGGCCAGCTGCTTCCGAAGACCTCATCAATGGCGCTTGCGATGAAACTAGATCTGCTTTGGTTCGGCTTTGCTGTTTCGAAGCCGCGATAGCCTTGCCAAACGTAGACTGGCCAAGGTTGATCGAACTGCTGGACGATTCCGAGCTAGGCGACGATTTCGCGTTGGCTATGGAGGACTCCGACGCATTGGAATCGGAGGTGATTCCTGTTTTGGTGGGCGAATTGCAAAGAGGCCATTTCAGTTTAGCATCTCGAAGTCGCGTAGTTTCCATCATCGAAGCGGAGGGATTTGGGGCTGTGGAGCCCGAATCGCAATGGGCCGATACGCTCGCGGTGAATCAGCCCGACAATGGGATGGTTCACGAGAGTAGGAATGAGCCCAGTCAGATTAGCTCGGTCGCGACAGCCCCACGTTCTTCGAAGAAGCGTTCGCCGGGAACCAGTGCCGCGGCCTCGCCTCCGCAAGCTGTGACCGAGCAGTTGGCTGCAGAGAGTATGGCTGCAGAGAGCTTGCAAGACCAACATGCGGTGGACATGAGATTCGATGCCTCTGCACCGAAATGGCAATTCAAGAAGGGAGAGGATCGCAAGGTCTCTGTCTTTTACGGCACGAATCGCGTTCAGTCCGTTTCTAGAAGCCCGTGGATGGCTGTAACTTGGTTGCACGCGACCTTGGCAACATTGGCCTTGCTGGCAATGGTTGGCTGCTTTTTTCTCTTCCCCCGCACCAGCCAAATCCGCTACGCGATTGCCAGTTTGGTGGGGATGGGTGCGGTTTCGACCATCGCGTTACAGATGATGGTCCTATCGAATTGGCGAGGGAGTAACGTCGATCAAGTTCAGTACAACGGGGACTATTCCTCGCAGATCCAGTATGGGGTTTGTGCAGTATCGATCCCTCCACTGCATCAGCCGGGTGAACTTGAGTCACCCAGGCTGCTCAAGATGGAAATCACGCAGGATCCAGAGAAGCATATTGTGCTCACTCATGTCGAACCCATGGGTCAAGCCGATTTTCATTCGAATTTAAAGGCCGAGATGGATCGCAACGGCAAGAGCGTCTTTGTGTTTGTCCATGGGTACAACGTCTCGTTCGAGGATGCTGCTCGTCGGACGGGCCAAATGGCCTTCGATTTGAAATTTCCTGGGGCACCGATTTTTTATAGTTGGCCATCGCAAGCGAACTGGTACAGTTACGCGAAGGATCAAGAGAACATCGATTTGAGTGTTCCGCAAATTCGATCATTTTTGTTGGACATCGCGGCCGAATCCGGAGCCGATTCTATCCATTTGATCGCGCATAGCATGGGCAACGTCGGATTGACTGCGGCACTTCAAGCGATGGAAACTGAGAGTACCCCAGCGTTCAGTCAAGTGGTGTTGGCTGCCCCGGACATAGATGCGGAAGTCTTCCAAAACGAGATAGCATCGAAAGTGATCTCGAAGGCGAAGCGAACGACGCTTTACACCTCCAAATCCGACCTGGCGCTCGTCGCGTCTCGGTACTTTAACCAAAGGCCGCGGGCTGGGGACTCGGGACCTGCGGTTTTGATTATGGATGGTATGGACACAATCGACGCGACCGCCGTCGACAGCAGTCTGCTGGGGCATTCCTACTACGGGAGCAACGTTACCGTTCTGGACGATCTGGGTTTGCTGTTTCAAAACAAAACCATTGCGGATAGGAACTATCTAAGATCGGCCCTTCAAAACAATCGCCCCTATTGGGAGTTTCAACCACTGCGACTATCGCGAGAACCGTCAAGTCCTGTCATCCGCTAGTGCTTTTTCCGTGCGATGCCCTGCCTGCGTGCCTGCCGTTTGAATGAATTTGGGGGCTGTGATACGACGATGGGATTGATGCATGACTTCTAAGTCTTCGGACGTGTCTTTGACCTTGGAAAGCGATTTCACTCCATCTTTACGCATCATCTGTAGGCCATTGACAACCGCCCGCGGTACAGGCCAGTGTTCCTCAAGTCGCCGGCCCCATTCGTGCAATCTTTGCAGCAATTGTTGATCGATTTTTCGGACACGGGTTGCGGCACGGGCGATGACGAGCTGTTCATCTTTTCGCAATTGCCATAATTGCAAGACCTCTTCAAAATCGATCGCTGCATACGACTGTTGCAGGAAAATGAATTCTCCCCGCGCTAAGCATAGCACCGATTCGACCGACTGTACTGGTCCGACCGCAACGACATTCCGAACCACATTGATCTGCGGGAATTTGCGACGCATATCCTCGAGGATCTCTGGCGTCGCGTCCTCGGATTGGTCGTCGACTACAATCACCTGAACCTCTTGGCTCAGTTCACATACCATCTCCAGCAGTCCATCCAGCCGCGATTCGATTTCCGACTGTCCATCGCGAACTGGGAAAATAATACTAAGCGATTCTCGCATGCATAAACTCTTCGAAGGAAGGGTCGGAATGGGGAGGCTCTCAAGTGCGCAACTCGAATCCGTATCCGGGATATCGATTCGTTTCAGCTATAAGTTCTGCCGTCCCTTGAAACTTCTTAGGAAAGCGACTGTAGAGGTTTTGCTGGCAATTGCGTGCTCGGAAGGGAAAGTCCAAGGGAGGGGTAGCTTGCGAACCCTCATTTCGCGACCTAGCGTTGCTCATCGATCACCGATAGAAGCTTCGATTGCGTCCATTGTAGTGATCCTATGGATTGGTCCGATTAGTAAACCCCGAGAATGAGTGCGTATGTCCGCTACCAATATTCGCCCAACGCGAGCTTTGTTCCCAACGCTGTTGCACATCGTCGATTCGCTCATGCTTTGCTTGACGCTACCGTTGGTTCAATGGCTTACGGTCCAGCCGATGAATCAACTGACCACTATCTGCAGCTTGGTTGGGTGCGTCCTGTTGTTTGTGGTCGGCGAGCTGTTTGGGATCTATAGGCCTGGACGAGGTCGATCCGCTGATAGTGAGGTCGGTTTGGTGACTGCAGCTTGGACCACGACTTTCATGTGTCTGCTGATGCTAGGTTTGTTCACGCGGACCACGGATTCTTTTGCGAGATCGTCCATTGTCGCTTGGTACTTGGTGGCCGGTCTATTCCTTCTTTGCACACACATGTGCCTCAGGGCTACCATGGAGTCTCTAGGACGTCGCGGTTTCGGGGTTAGGAAAACGGCCATTGTCGGAGCGAATCGGCTGGGTATGGAGATAGCCCGAAACGCCAAACTGGCTCCCGATAGCGGGTTGAAGATCGTGGGCTTCTTCGATGACCGCGGAGACGGCCGTCGGGCTGAGTTAACAGAAGACCTGCCGCATTTCATTGGCGACTGCAGTAGGATGATGGAAATGATCGCACGTGGGGAGATCGATACGGTGCTAGTGACCCTTCCTATGCGAGCCGAGAAGCGAATTCAATCGGTATTGAATCAGCTGGCTAATACAACTGCATCTGCCTATATCGTCCCCGATTTCTTCATGTTCGAACTATTGCATTCTCGATGGACGCACGTTGGCGGTTTGCCTGTCGTCAGCGTTTTTGAATCGCCTATGTACGGCGTGGATGGCTGGATCAAAAGAGGGCTCGATTTGGCGTTAAGTCTCGTCGGAGTGGTCCTGGTGTCCCCTATCTTGTTGATTTGCGGAATTCTAGTTCTCCTCTCATCCCCTGGCCCGGTCTTCTTCCGACAGAAGCGATACGGGCTCGATGGTAAGGAGATCCTCGTTTGGAAGTTCCGATCGATGTATACTTGCGACAATGGACCGATTGTCGTACAAGCCACGAAGGGGGACGTTCGAATCACACCGGTTGGCGCTATCCTTCGCAAGACTTCTTTGGATGAGCTACCTCAACTGTTCAACGTCATCAATGGTTCCATGTCGCTGGTGGGACCGCGTCCGCACGCCAATGCGCACAATGAACACTTCCGAAAACTGATCCGAGGCTACATGATGCGTCATAAGGTCAAGCCCGGAATCACCGGACTGGCCCAAGTCGAGGGGAGTCGGGGCGAAACCGATACCATCGAAAAGATGGAAGCTCGAATTTCGCTCGACCATCGTTACATCCGCGACTGGTCGATTTGGATGGACATCAAGATTCTTTTCAAGACGATTTTTGTAGTTCTTCGTCGCGAGGCATACTAGGAAATCGAACCTTTCCCAAACCTTTTAGTAAATTTTGCCAATCGTAGCGCCTCAAGTTTGTTTTACTGAGGCCTGACCAATAACCTGCAATTCCCTACAAAAACTGTTTTTGAACACCAAGACTATGAATCGCTCCAGCAATCAGATCGAACTTTCCCCCAAGCAGATTATGGGTGTGACTACCGTTGCGCTGGCGGGGGCGCTTTTGCTTTACGTATTTTTCACAGGAATGTTTTCGGTCGCTGCCCACGAACAAGCGGTGGTGTTGCGGTTTGGAAAGTACCTTCGAACCGACGGTCCAGGATTGCACTTCAAAGCTCCCTGGATCGACGAGAGGGTGATCGTAGACCAGGGCGAAAGATCGCTGCGACTGCCTCACTCGGATGTCGACAAACCGAGCGGTCGTCAAGGGACTTCTGGGATCGACGAGCAAGAAGATAAGCTCATCTTGACCGGTGACCTTTATGCCGCAGTCGTAGAGTGGAATGTTTTCTGGCGGGTTAACGAGCCCAAGGACTACCTTTTTAACTTTAATGGCGACGAGGGTGAAATAGCCAATGTCATTATTGCAGTCTCGCGCTCGGTCATGCACCGGGCAGTCGGTGACTACTCCGCGGAAGAACTGCTCACTGGAAAAAGAGAAGAGATCACCCAAATCGCGCTGAAGGAACTTAGCGAAAGGCTTATTGAATTTGGTAGTGGAGTCGCGATCACCGATCTGCAAATGCAGCGGGTGACTCCCCCTGATCGTGTCAAGGCAGCTTTTGACGATGTCAATGCGTCGATTCAGCAGCGAGATCAATCGGTCAACGAAGCCTATCGCGAACGCAATCAACTGATCCCAAGCGCAGAAGCGCAGCGAGACCGTTTGGTGCGAGAAGCGGAGGGATATGCGTCTCGAGAGATTGCGGTCGCGCAAGGAGCCATCTCCGCTCTCCTGTCCAAGTACGCAAGTTACAAACTCGCGCCCGAAATCACTAGGCAACGCATGTATATCGAAATGATGGAAAAGGTTCTGCAGCGTAGCGGTCCTAAGATCATCATGGACGGTGAAATGAACAATCCCATTCCCTTGCTCACGCTGGGGCCGACCGCTCCGACCGGCCAGAGGACGACGACCGCGGTGCCGGCCGCAGTCCCGGCCGCTGTCATCGCCAATCCTAGAACCAGATAACCAATCCAACACCATCAGCCCTTGAAACCTACCATGAAATATATCACCTACGCACTTTGCGGATTGGTCCTATTGCTCGTCCTTTCACCTTTTTTCGTGTTCATCATTGATGAGCGCGAGATGGCAGTCGTGCTTCGATTCGGAGCGCCTCGAAACGCGTATACCTCGCCCGGTTTGTACTTCAAAATGCCCGGCGCAGACACAGTACAGCGAGTCTCCAAGATCAAGCAATTCTGGGGAGATACCAAAGACGACCTCCTGCCCGACCTGCCTACGAAAGACAATAAGAAAATCGAGTTGATTTCATGGGCTATTTGGCGGGTCAACGACCCAACCATTTTTATCCAACGCTTGCGGACGATGGACGAAGCGGAGAAGCGAGTCGGGCAGATTGTTCGCAGCTCGATCCGCGATGTTATCACTCAATACGATCTCGAGGAAATTGTTCGAAGCACCAATCGTGAACTTTTAATTAGCGACATCGGTCTGGGCAATACCATCGAGCAGCTTCCTGTTGGGATCCCGGCTGAACTGCTAGCAACCACCGAGAAATCGAAGCCAAAGGGTGTTCGATTTGGTCGCGCTGAGATTTTGAACCGCATCAAATCAGAAGCACACCGCCGTATGGCTTCATCGGGTGGCGAAGCCGATGCCGGTAGAGGGATCGAATTGATCGACGTTGGTATTTCACAAATTGGCTTCGTGGATAGCGTCCGTCGCAAGACATTTGATCGATGGGTCGCTGAACGCCAAGCCATCTCGGCCAAGAACGTAAACGAAGGGGAACGGCTCAAAGCCGCGATCATCAACGAGACCAAAGCGGAAGTTGCAAAGATCGAAGGGGAAGGTGAGCAAATGGCCAGCGAACAAAGAGGTAGGACCGACGCTGAAGTGATTAAGCGTTACGCAGATGCGATTCAACAGACCGGAGACTTCTACACGTTTGTCCGAACGCTCGAAGCCTACGAAAAATCGATAACGACCGATAGCCAACTCATTCTCTCTACCGACAGTCCTTTTTTCCGTTTGTTTCGGGAGATGGATGGCAAAGGCACCGGCAAAACGCCGGCTCAACCGTAGTCAGAGAGCAAACCTACCTGGACCTGATGTATGCCATCAGATCTCGAACCTCATCTTCTTTCAAGGGTGAAAGCAGATCGCTAGGCATCATAGATACTTCGCTTTGCTTCTTTTGAGCGATATCGTCGGAATACAAAACGACCTCCTCGGTGGCCGTTTGAATTCGGAGTGAGTCTTTGTTGCTAGATCGCAAAAGCCCCGTGATGGTCTGTCCATCCGTTGTTTGGACAATGAGCGGACGATATTCCTTGGCCATGACAGCGCTGGGGTCGAGGATGTTTTCAAGCAAATACTTGAGGTCCTTTCTATTCGAACCGGTCAATTCCGGACCGATTTTGCCCCCTTCACCAAATAGCACATGGCACTGCCCGCAGGATTTAGCGAAGAGCATTTGGCCCTTTCCTAAGTCTGTTCCTGGACTCGGGTCTTCGATCATCTTTTTCGTTTGCTCCATAGCTTTTTCTTTGTCTTTGGAGAGTTCACGAACATTCCCCCAAAGAGATTCGACTTGTTGATTCAACGCCGCCGAATCGAAACGACGGATCTGTTGCACCATATCCGCGGACAGCTCTGAGGCCCGGATCTGGTCGCTCGCGATGGCCTTCAGCAACACCTCGATCGTCTCGGGGCGACGCAGCATTCCATACCACGCAGCGCGTCGATCGGACAATTCCGGCCAAAGACGCGCTTCGGATACCAAGGTCGCGGAACGACCAGCATCCAACGAATCCGACAAGGCCGAGATCGCTCCGATGCGCATGCTCGGATCCTTCAGCAGACCCGAAGCGATATCAACCAATCCCGAAGCTTTGACCTGCTTCAAGACGGACAACGCCGATTGTCTTTTTTCCGGAGCATTCTTAGTGTCGACGACCGACTTCTTTAGTTCTTCGATCGCCTCATCATCACTAAACTTGCTCGCGAGCAAAAGTACGCGGGTCTGGAACGAGTCATCCGTTCGCGCCATGAGAAGCTTGGAAATCGGCTTCCAATCCGCGGGCGCCGGCACAGTCCGTTTCTTTTCCATCGCGACCAATACGGCATCGAGCAGCCACCTAGCGCGATTCTGTTCCTTTTCCTTGGCGATCAAAACCAAAAGTTGCGAAAACGATGCGATTTCGCCACCCGCACCGTCGATATATGTCTCCGTCCACTGCCTCGCTAAAAAACGGGATACCAAATCGATTCGGCAGGATTCGAGCAGAAGGGCTGAGCTCTCTGGCGATTGCTCGAGGCACTTGGAGACGGCATACCAGACCATCAACGGTAGATTGTGGTCAGTCGAATCCTCCGCGTGCTTGACCAGCGATTGGAGTATAGGTAACGAGAACGAAGACGGTAACGTTTGGCACAGGCTCGCCAGCTCCAAGCGGACGACCGGTGAGGGATCGTCGCGAAGAGCCAAGAGTCGCTTCGCAGTGGCTTCGGAGACCGCTCCACTGTCGGATCGTTGGCGGGCTACATCCAGTCGTGCACCCCAAGCCCGAACTGTCTCGTCGGGATCGCGAGTCGCCCGGTCCATCGTCGTATCGTCCAAGAGATTGCAAGCGGCGGCGGTCCACAGTCCACGCAGTCGCAGCCTCGCCTCGCTGCTTTCGGTGAGTCGAACCAGTTGTGCTTTCGAGGTGTTGGAAAGAGGGCGAGCAGATGAGCGTTCCATCAGCAAGCGGCGGGCCGTGCGACAATACCAGTCATTGGCATCGGATTGGTAGGCCACCAACTCGTCGTCGCTTTTGGCAGCCAGATCGATCTGGATAGGTTTGGTGTTGTTGTAGGCGATGCGATAGATTCTTCCATTGCTTTGATCGTGTCGTTTCGGATCATTCACATGACACTGTTCGGCATCGTACCAATCGATCGCGATCACTTGGCCATCCGGTCCGTATCGGAAGTACAGGATCTGACTGCTCTTGTCGTTCGCCAACAAAAAGTCTGGTGCTCGATCGCCGCTGTAGCCGCTACCCACTCGGGTCAACTGATCCTGATTGAGACGAGCGCCGTGAATGTTGTTCATGAAAAGCTGGTCTCGATACGGGGCGGGCCAGCTACCACCCAAGTAAATCATGGCTCCGCTATGGGCGTGCCCTCCACCCGAGCTATCGCTCCGATTGTTCCCTGCGTGTGGAGTTGCACCAATCCAATGACGGTGTTTCGCGATTGTGGGAATGTCGTCGTACGTGTACTTATTGAAGTGTTCGCCTGCTTGCCTTTGGTAGCGGGCATTGGGAATAACGTGATACAGATGAGGGATCACACACGCCGTCAAGAACGCTTGACCGCGATCATCGAAATCTACTCCCCACGGATTGCTCGTTCCGTGCGCAAACACCTCGAACCTATCCTGAACGGGGTGGTATCTCCAGATCCCGCCATTGATCTTCACCTTTGCAGCATTGGGTTTGCTAACGACCCGGACTTCGGAATGCGTGAAGACGCCGTGGCAACCGTAGAGCCATCCGTCCGGGCCCCAGATAAAGGAGTTGAGAGTTTCATGCGTATCCTGCAATCCCCAGCCGTCCAGCTTCTTGACGGGTGGCCCGTCCGGCACGTCGTCGCCATCCTTATCCGGAATGAACAGGAGGTATGGCGCGGCGCCGACCCAGAGCCCTCCGAAGCCCACTTCGATGCCACTGACTAAGTTCAGTCCCTCGCAGAATACTTTGCGAGAGTCGAGCGTTCCGTTAGCATCGGTATCCTCAAAGATGAGGACGCGGTCGTTACCATTATCCCCTTTGGCTCGAATGGGATATTGATATGCCTCAGCGACCCAGACACGACCTCGATGGTCGATCGTCATCGCAATAGGCTGTCGCACGTCCGGTTCGGACGCGACTACTTGAACGGAAAAACCGTTGGGAAGCGTCATCGCTTCCGCGACCTTGTTCGCGGGCAACGATTGGTAGGACAGGACGTCTGGAGCGGCGAGTCTCTGCTCGGCTGGAATACTGGGCTCGGCTGCATGCAATCGGAAATCGTCGAAATTGATATGCCCCCAACCTTCTTTGGCGTTATCGATCAGACGAATTTGAACGGCTTTACCTTTCCATGCTTCGACATTGAAAAGAGCCCGACGAAGCGTTTCGGTGTTGGCGCCAGAGATCTTCTTGAGAGTCGTACCATCGCTAGCGTCGATCAACTCGAATCGTGTTTCTGGTCCTGAGCCGCCACCCATTAGGAATGAGATCCATGGATGATTCAGTAGAAACGGCTTGCTGGTTAGCGATCCAAATGCAATGTCGGATGTCACCTCAAACGTGCCCAGCCAGAATTCTCCTTGATGTTCGCTGGCCATATCATTGCGGCGTTTTGAGACCATGTCTCCGCGGATCGGTTGATTGAAGAATGCGGCGCCGGTAGCTTTCCAATGCCTAAGATCGCCTGTCTCGAAGTCGACGTTCATGACTGACTTTTCGTTCCAGGCGGGACGGAAACCACCTAGGGGGTCATCGATTGGGGCGGACTGCATTGCGGTTCCCTCGTCGGCAGGGATGGTCGGTATTTTCGACGCAATCGATTGAGAAAGGAGATGCACTCCACGTTTGCTGACGGAAAGAATGTCCGGCTTGTTATCGCCATTCGCATCGCGGACTAGAATCTGAGTTCCGACCCCTGAATCGTCATCGATCAAATTCGCTTGAAAACGCATACCGTTTGCGTTGACGATAGGTTTGAACCAAACCAGTTGCGGTGGATCGTTCTCTCCGTTGTCGTTTCCATTGTGAGCCCAAAAACGTTTGCCTGAGACGATATCCGGTTTGCCGTCCCGATCGATATCTGCGATGGCGACTGCGTGCAATTGTGAGATCGCAAGTCCCGTCGGAGAGGTCTCCACTTTGTCGGTCATGATATCGATCCGGTTCCAGTTTTCGGCCGATGCGGGATCCTTCTTTTGGTAGGCGCACAGTCCATAGCCGTGAGCGGCCAATGACGTTACGACTTCATTTTTTCCATCGCCATCCAAATCGACGGCAATCATTTGAGCACCGCCTGGGCCAGAAAACTCGAAGGCGTGAAACTGCCACTCCGCATCGGAGAGCGTCTTGGGATGTTCCCACCACCCATGCTTGGCCATCAGATCCAACCGACCATCGTCATTGACGTCTCCGACACCCAATCCGTGAGTAAATCGCTGATAAGGTCCCGGTGCACTGATAGGATGAAAAGTCCAAATGGCGGTTGGATCTGTTGGCATTTCGGCGTAACCGAATCGCCCGCCCTTGCAGCAGACCAACTCTGGTTTGTTATCACCGGTGATGTCTTCGAACGTAGGGGACTCGTTGTCGACGACATCGAGCATGGCAAAACGCTCCCACATCCCTTTGCGACATTCCTTTTTGCCAGGGTTTCGGTACCAGTGAGCCGCTTTGCCTGGAAAGCCAATGATGACGATATCGAGATCGCTGTCGGAATCGATATCATGGCCGAAAGCGAAGAAATAGTCCGAGTAGCCGGCAATGCTATACGGTTTGGACTCGTAGAGTTTGGCGGAGGTCTTGAAATCGGGACCGAAGAAAACCACAGGTCCCGCGATGGCATCTGTGTGACCGTCTGCATCCAGATCAGCTAACGTACCACCCTCACCCAGGAACTCCGAACTCAGCTTCTGAGATTTCCAATCGATGTCAATAGGGGACCGGGCCACAGAAAACTGGCACATTGCAGCGAACGAGCAAAGAACAAAAAAGAACCGGAAGAGGAATTTCGCGGCCATGAGGAGTCGCCTTGGTGGTTGGGATCTGGATGCAACGGGTGGGAAGCATACCAACTTAACCAAAAACAAAGGCCGGGACAATCATCCCGGCCTCGGTTGTGTTTCGAATCACGGTAGCTTTACTTCGTGATGGGGCTCTTCTTTCCCGATTCGATGGCAAAGAGGCGATTTCGGTTTGCAATATAGATCGAGTCATTGGCTGCAACCGGGGTGGTGTACAAAGCGGAGCCCATGTTGATCTCTGCGATCACTTTCATTTCGCTGGAAAGAGCGAAGATCAAGATATCCCCGTCTTCATCGCCGATATAGACTTTCTCGTCAGCGATCAACGGTGAGGCCCATGAGGCGGCGAGCATGTCGTACGTCCAATTGGCAACTCCGGATTTTGCGTTTAAACAGTGCAGTACGCCCGAAAAATCGGCGATAAAGAGCAAATCGTTTTTGATCGCAACGGTTCCGCAAGTACGGTGCATCGTGGTTTCGAACTCTTTTGGTTCATTGCCGACATAGTGCCAGAGGGCGGCAGAGTTCGGATTGTCTCGTTCGACGTCCCCGTCGGCTTTGACCAATGCTTGCTTGCGTTTGGGCGCTACGGTCTTGGTCATGTCAGAAGAATTGTAAACGAGTGTCGGACTAACGTCTCCTCGTTTGGTCGGATCGATACACCACAAATGGCCACCACCTTCACCGTGTTCTGGATCCTCTCCGACCGCCATATAGACCATACCATCGTAAAGCACGGGAGTGGCGATGATGTGGTTTCGCGTAGCTAGGTTGAGCTTGTAGATGGAGTCTTTGGGATTGCAGTCGAATTTCCAAAGCAGCTTGCTATTCCCATTTTCACCCTTGGGGTCGAAACTGTACAACCAGCCATCGCCACCTCCGAAGAGTACTTGGGCTTGGTCGCCCAGTACCCCGTAGGCCGGCGACGACCACTGCCCATGGAGGATGTTAGCGCCGGGTGTGTTGTCTGTCCAAATGACTTTGCCGGTTTCTTTGCTCATGCAGATAAAGCTAGGGGCTTTTTCTTCCGGAACAGTTAGGTGTCCGTCATCGACTCCATTGCCGGTGTGAACAAACAGGAAGTCACCGGCGCTGGTGACCGAGCAGCTGCACATGTTGTGTTGCGATACGCTCAAATCAGCCATCATGTCTAAACGCCAAACGACATCCGCTTCGTCTTTGTTCTCGTTGGGTTCTTTGTTGAATGGACCGTCATTCTCGTTGTCTGTGAAACCTTCCGTATCGAGGCAAATCACTTCACCACGGCTGGTGACGTACCAAAGTCGATCACCGTCGACCATAGGTGCACAACAGATCCCTTGGTTTGGCCAATCGTGCACGCGCCCGGTGGGTAGTTTTTCGCTGCTATGCTGCCAGAGCATCTTTCCCTCTTTTTCGTCGAAACAGAGGAGTACGCCGAGGTCGACGGTGGCGGGATAGCGTTTGATATAGCCGTTTCCATTGTTCGTACCGACGTAAACTTTACCGTTCGCAATCACGGGGTTGCCGTAGGTTTCCGAGCCCAGGGGCATGGACCATCGAATGTTTTCGCCCGACTTTACGTTAAAAACCGTCGGCATCGGTCCCGTTGCAGGAACGTTGTTTCTTTCGGAAGAGCCGCCCCATTGAGGCCAGTCTTTCGCCCCCACTTTCATCTTGGCAATGGCGGATGTGACAACCGCCGTCGGATCGAAATCGTCAGCTGGAGCGGCAGGCGTTCCTAGGCAACCGAGAGAAAATATGGGAACTAGCAAAAGACGCTTGACAGCCGATCGCATTGGAATTGCCTTATCTGGGTGGGTTGGGCGATTCATCGGGGGGACGGTTTCGGTTGCCGAAAAGGCGGGTGAATCGCGATATTCTACGAAAACGGAACAGCCCGATTATAGCCTACACAGGCCTAAGGATGGAATAGAGTCGGTGTCGGGACTTTTTTCCGGCAGATAGAATGAAATGGTCGCCGATTGTGCTTTATTGGTGCGCAGATGGTCAATTTCGTTGCTTGCCGGTCAATGCATGGCAAAATACAATCAGTGGCTCGGCTCGCGGGGATAAGCTTCTTTCGAGTTCGGCCAACCTTCCGGACCCACCGCGGTTTCCATTCGATTCATTAACCCTCCATCAGAACATTTAGCAAACCATGTCCCACTTCTCAACGATCGATCGGCGAAATTTTTTGGCATCGGCGTCTGCCTGTGTAGCCGCGGTCTCTCTCTCGCCGTTGACACAAGCGATGGCTTTCCAACAGTCGGCCAAGCCGTTTAAGATCTCGCTCGCTCAGTGGTCCCTCCACAAACCGCTATTCGCGAAAGAGATGGACAATCTCGATTTTGCGAAGGTAGCCAAAGAAAAGTTTGGCATCGAAGGGGTGGAGTACGTGAACCAGTTCTTTAAAGACAAAGCAAAGGATGAAACCTATTTGGCTGAAATGAAAAAACGCACCAATGACTTGGGTGTTACCAACGTACTGATCATGGTCGACGGCGAGGGTGCTTTAGGAGACACCAACGAGGGCAAACGTACTCAAGCGGTCGAGAACCATTACAAATGGGTTGATGCTGCCAAGTATCTAGGTTGCCACAGTATTCGTGTTAACGCGGAAACCAAAGCGCCTTACGAAGAAGGAAAAAAGCTTGCAGCCGATGGATTGAAACGGTTGGCCGAATACGCCAAACCGTTGGACATCAATGTTATCGTCGAAAACCATGGCGGCTTGAGCTCAAATGGGAAATGGTTGTCTGAAACGATTCGCCTGACAGGTCAATCCAATTGTGGGACATTGCCCGACTTCGGCAACTTCTACGAGTATGATCGCTACCAGGGAGTCACCGATATGATGCCCTCGGCCAAAGCGGTAAGCGCCAAGAGCTATGACTTCGACGCGAATGGGAACGAGACCAAGATCGATTTTGCCAGGATGATAAAGATCGTCCTGGACGCCAACTACCACAGTTGGGTTGGAATCGAGTACGAGGGATCGAAGTTGAGTCCCGATGATGGAATCGCCGCAACCAAGAAGCTCTTAGAAAAGTGCATGGGGATATAGTCTTAGTGAATAGCGACAGCGAATTTCAGAGCATCCTCCTGGTCGATGATAGTGATGTGCTCCGCGATCGGTTGGCAGAAGCCTTTCGAGAGCGGGGGTATCGTGTGATCGTAGCGGGTACCTGTGATGAAGCGGTAATCGCCTATCGATTGGATCCAACGGATTTAGCGGTGGTGGATTTGCGGATGCCGGGTCGGACTGGCCTGTCGGTTATCCCCGACCTTAAAGCGATTCGAGACGACGTGCAGGTGCTCATCCTGTCAGGCTTCGGGAGCATTGCCACTGCGATCGATGCCATACGACTCGGCGCCGTTAACTTTCTTCCCAAGCCAGCCGATGCTGACGACATCTTGAATGCTTTCAAAAGGGGCGGTTCGGAGGTCCAGATGATTGAAAACGATGAGCAAATCGCCGTCCCGACGCTCGCTCAGGCCGAGTGGGAGCACATTCATCGTATCCTTGCCGACTGCAGCAACAATATCTCGGAAGCGGCTAGAAGGCTGGGGATTCATCGACGCTCGCTCCAGAGAAAGCTTCGCAAACGAGCGCCCTAGTGTCGCGTCAAAGTAAAGTATAAGAAAAACGGCCCGGAGTGCCGTTCTACAAGGGCGGACGGGCGAATTTTAGCCTCGGCTGATCTTGACGCAGCCTGCGGAAAATGGGACGAGAATCTATTGCGGAGCCGGCCTCGGGTTCTGTCGGTTCCCCACGCATTCCACCAAGTGATCCGCTCATGCCGCTCTCGAGAAGCAATCGAATCGATCGGCGTCGACGCGTCATGCTGGATGCCGTGGCTGCAGACTCGGAATATGCGGTAGAAACCGCGCGGGCCAAGCGACGTATCATGGCCCGTGAACGCAGCGACGAAGAGGAGGGAGATGTTGCGTACAAAGCTCGCGACCCAGGCTATAGCCAAGCGGTTCGCAAGGCTTGCCAACAGCGCATGGTTCAACTGATACCGGTTCGTCGCGGAACGCTGGCTATCGTACTTACGTGCATGTGGTTGCTCTGGGGCACGCTCCTCTTTTCGCACTATTGGCTCCATGTTCGCATGGCAACCATTCCGTTGGGAAAGCAAATTTCGACGATTGCTTCTCAAAACATCTCAGCCGTCAGTAACCTGGCGGATCAGAACAAGCCAGCTTTACCGCCGATCGCATTTTTGTTTGATTTGCGATCGTCGCACAGCATTGCCCATTGGCTGACATGCCAGCTGTGGATGCTGACGGCGCTATCGGCTTGGATGATTTTTCAATTGCGCCGGCATAGGATGGACGACTATCGCGCACGCTATCGCATCTGGGTCGTCTTAGCGATCGTGGCTGCCTTTTCGAGCTTCGATGCATCCTCCTCGGGTTTGTATCTTCTCGGTTTGAGTATCGACGGATGGGCGCGGAAGGAAATCGGATATGGCGGTTGGCCGCTGGTGCTTGCCAGTTTCGCATCCCTAGTGGGTGTCATGGGGATCAGGCTTTGTAGCGAACTAAAAACGGCACCCATGAGCGTGGTCAGTTGGCTATTAGGTCTTTCTGCTTGGGCCGTTTCTGCTTTGCTTGGAACCGGTCTTCTCAAGACGACATGGCCCCCAGCCACCACCGACATGATCGTAGGAAGCTGCTGGTTCGGCGGGATACTCGCTGTCTTTCAGGCCTCAGGCATCTATCTCCGTCAAACGTATATTCACGCTCAAAAACGATTCCTTGAGAGAAACGGAGCAAACCTCGCTCCTATCCAATGGAAGATGCCCAGCATGAAGATCCCCAAAATCTCGTTGCGACGAAACGGACCAGCAGAGCACTCCGACGCCAGAGAAGGTCTGAACGACGAGCAACGTCGACCATGGAAGCTAAAGCTCCCAACGTGGCCGCGAGGAAGAGAGCAGGAGCTGGAAGGGCAAGAGGACGACGGCGATGCGAAATCAAAAACGAATCGAAATCGAAATCCAACGGACGAACCCTTTCATCCGAAAGATAAACCTGCAGGTCGATTGTTCGGTGTGATCCAACAACGTCAGGAGCTGAACGAAAAGCTCGTAGATGACCCGATACGTGAAGACGATGGCCCTACCGAAGATCAAGGTTTGACCAAGAAGCGTGGCTGGTTCGGGATCGGTGGCAATCGACATATTGAACCCGTCATGGAAAAAACGGAACGAAAGACGGATACAAAGGCAGCGAAACTGGCTCCTGACCAAGCTAAGCAGAGCGACGCCTTGGCAAAGAAAGCCGCTCCGAAGCAGGATCGCGTTAACCATGTTTCCAAAGATGGGAACGGGGTCAAGAAATCGTGGCTGTCTTCCTTGTCGAGAAAGACCAAATCTTCTGAAACGCCTGCAGCGAAGAAACCAGAAGTTGCCAAGGAACGCTCTGACGACGGGAACGCCAAGCCGGGCAGACGCGGCCTGTTCGGCATGTTGGACGGCTTGAAACTCAAGCCGCCATTAGACGCATCCAGTGGACCGCGGAGTGCGGTGAACCAGGGGCCTGCGCCGA
>Ga0105044_10005175_pt1 | contig 17979 bp, 15 predicted proteins | sample MAT01_FD_78092 | JGI IMG/M metagenome (GOLD analysis project Ga0105044, IMG submission 78092) | Freshwater microbial communities from Lake Fryxell liftoff mats and glacier meltwater in Antarctica - MAT-01 | ecosystem: Environmental > Aquatic > Freshwater > Ice > Liftoff microbial mat | place...
CTTGAGTGTTGATTAGCTTAGGGATAATACTGAGTTCAGCCGCCTGCTCAGATAAATCATCAGGCCAAAATTTGGACGCCACCCATGCCAGTTGTTCAACGGTACGACGATAGGCTTCAGACACGACTGCTCCTTTAAAAAGGCATTGCGTTGGTATGAGAGCTAAAATAGTAGTTCGTCCATTATATACAAACACGAACGCCCCAGCGGGTTGCTGGGGCGTTTTTGTGTTCAGGCTGAGGTCGAGGGGAAAGTCTCTTTTATGAAGAGTAATTTTCCTCAGCCGTCTATATGCCATTAGCTTAACGCTCTGGGTGTTGTGGCGCAAGTCCCTAGTTCTTTAAGCTGATTTGTGAAAGAATGGATTATCGATAATTTTCTTGGCCCTGCCGAATCATCAGCTTCCCCGTAATGAAAAACGAAATACCGTCTGATAACGATTCCATACTTTGTCGCGGAGATGTGCAAAGCCGCCCTCATCGTGTTTTGAGCCGCCCTACGTTTAAGCGAAAGATTGTGCATATTGCACACACATGAGGAAAGAAATTATGCAGACTGAACAGAATTACGCTTTTCAAGCGAAAAAAATACATTTGTGGTATAACAATGTTATGGGTTTGTCGGCTTTGGGTGGGATTTTTCGCATGGTTAGCGTCGCTGCACGTCCGCTCAACATTTTGATTATCGAAGACCACGCTGATATGGCCGAGACATTGGCTGATCTGCTGGAGACGGTGGGCTATCATGCCGCTATCGCCGACTCTGCGGAGGCCGCTGTTGAACGGATGGTGGTTGAGATGCCGGATTTGATCTTACTTGATTTGGAACTGCCCGATATGGACGGTAGAGCGTTATTGGGCAAAGTCCGCGCCAACTCGTTCGTGCCACTGATCGTGGTCAGCGGGGCGGGCGGAGACCGTGACAGGGTGAACGCGCTGGAAAACGGGGCGGATGATTATATCGCCAAGCCGTTCTCTAACGCGGAATTGGTCGCCCGCGTGCGCGCCTTGATGCGTCGCGTCGATTTGATGCCGCAGACCGACACGCGCCTGATCGTCGGGCGGTTGGAGTTAGACATCCCCCATCGACGAGCCACGATGCGTGGCAAGAAGATTCACTTGACGCCGATTGAGTACGCGCTACTGCATACTTTGATGCGGAACGCGGGCGGTGTCGTGACCTATAACGAACTGCTGCGGGCAGTCTGGGGCGATGGTTACACCGGTGATTTTTCGGTGCTGCGGGTGAATATCTCGCGCTTGCGCCAGAAAATTGAGGACGACCCGCGCACGCCTACGTATATTGTGACCGTGCCGGGGCAAGGCTATCAGATGCCTTCGGGGAGTTAGCGGATGCCGACCAAAGGCCAACCGTTCCCCGATTTCGCGCTGCCGACCCAAGACGGCAAGACCATCACATTGGCGGACTTGCGCGGCAAGAAAGTGATTATTTTCGCTTTCCCCAAGGCCAATACCACCGGCTGCACGGCTCAAGCGTGTGGGTTCCGCGACAGCTTTCCACAGCTTAACGTCTCGAATGCGGTCGTGTTGGGCTTAAGTCCTGACGCGCAAAAAGACCTCAAGAAGTGGAAAGACAAAGAGGGCTTGGGCTATGATTTGCTGTCAGATATGGATAAGACGTTGCTGACGACGTTGGGCGTCTGGCAAGAGAAGTCGATGTACGGCAAGAAATATATGGGCGTGGTGCGCTCGCACTGGGTCTTGGATGAGCAAGGTGTCGTCATGGATGAGCAGATTAAGGTCTCGCCAGAAGAGAGCGTCAAGCGGGCGCTGGCGGCGGTTTAAGCCCGTTTCAGCGTAACCTCACCTGTACGCGCTCATCCGATGCAAACATCACCCCCAAACCCCTCTCCACAATGGAGAGGGGCTTTTTTTACCAGCACTATTCATCAAAATAAATGGCTGGATTCAGGGTGTTTAACCAAATTTAATGAGGTTTCTCTTGGCTTATCCCCTCACCTTTGCAAACAGGCTTAGGGCGTGATAGATTCATAGGTAAGTGCGAAGAGTCTTAAAGATGTTTTCGCGCTAAAAACCCGTTTTTTGGTTTCAAGGAGCTTTACCCATGAAGAAGTTTGCACTTTTGTTAGCGTTGCTTGTGGCGGCTTTTGCCCTCCCGACGGCGGCTCAAGATGAACTCATGAGCCTGACGGCAGACAGTTGCGACTATGGCGGCATCATCAAGTCCATTGAAGCAGTGGACAGCCTGACCGTCAAGTTCACCCTGTGCGTCCCCGATCCGGCCTTCCCCTCGAAGGCAGCTTTCGCCGCGTTCGGCATCCAACCCGCTGAACACCTCGAAGCCACCGGCGGCTCACCGGTGGACACCCCGATTGGCACTGGCCCGTACATGCTAGAGCGTTGGGATCGCGGCACAGAAGTCGTCTTCACCCGCAATGACGCCTATTGGGGCGAGATGGCTAAAGAAGGCACGATGATTTTCCGTTGGAACAGCGAGTCGGCTGCCCGCGTGACCGAACTTCAGGCTGGCACGGCTGACGGCATCGACAACCCCGGTCCGGCAGACTTTGCCATCATCGAAGGCGACCCCAGCCTCGCGTTGTTCGAGCGCCTCGGAACCAACGTGTTTTACATCGGCTTCAACAACACCATCGCACCGTTCGATAACGTGCTGGTGCGTCAGGCCATCGCGCACGCCATCGACAAGCAGCGCATCGTCGATAACTTCTACCCCGAAGGTTCGGTTGCGGCCACCCAGTTCATGCCGCCCGCCATCCCTTCCGGTTACAGCGAAGGTTTCGCGCCGCTGGACTACAACCTCGACACCGCCCGCGAGTTGCTGGCTGCGTCGGGCGTGACCTTGCCGCTGGAAATCAAGTTGACCTACCGTGACGTGGTTCGTGGCTACCTGCCTAGTCCGGGCATCGTCGCCAACGACATCGCCTCGCAACTGGCCGAAGTCGGCATCACCGTCAGCATCGAACTCATGGAGTCGGGCGCGTTCATCGCCAGCACCCAAGCCGGCACCGAAGGCTTCTACTTGTTGGGCTGGGGCGCGGACTATCCTGACGCCACCAACTTCCTTGATTACCACTTTGGCGCCAACCAGAACATCCAGTTCGGCGAAAAATTTGACGAAATCACTGTCCCCTTGGCCGCCGCCGCCCAATTGGCTGACTTTGATGCCCGCCAAGTCCTGTACGCCGAGGCCAACGCCGCCATCCGCGACAACGTGCCGATGATCCCCGTCGCTCACGGCGGTTCGGCCACCGCTTTCCGTGCCGAAATCGTCGGCGCGCACGCCTCACCCCTCGGCAACGAGAACTTCGCGACCATGGAAGACCCGTCGGATGATGTGTTCGTCTGGATGCAGAACGCCGAACCCATCGGTCTGTACTGCTCGGATGAGACCGACGGCGAATCGCTGCGCGCTTGCGAGCAGGTCGTTGAGTCGCTGTTGGCCTACGAAATCGGTGGTTCGGCGGTCATCCCGTCGCTCGCCACAGAATACACCGCCAACGACGACCTGACCGAGTGGACGTTCACCCTGCGTGAAGGCGTGACCTTCCACGACGGCAGCGCCCTCGACGCCAACGATGTGGTCGCCAGCTGGGTCGTTCAGTGGGACGCCGCGAACCCGCTGCACACCGGCAACACCGGCCAGTTCGAGTATTTTGGTGCGTTGTTTGGCGCGTTCTTGAACCCGCCCGCCACCGAATAAACCTCACCCCCACCCCCTCCCAACGGAGGGGGTGTATTTCAGATGCGCCCGCCCGAGTCAGAAAAAACCTGCCTCGTAGCAAAAGCCCCTCTCTATGGAGAGGGGTTGGGGTGAGGGTCACTTTTAAATCCGTTATTCAACAAAGTATGCGTAAATGTCTCGATTTCTTGTTCGGCGCTTATTGTCTGCCATCCCGGTTTTATTCGGCATCCTGATCGTCACCTTTGTGCTGGCGCGCTCGATTAAAGGTGATCCGTGCCGCGCCATCCTCGGCGAACGCGCCACACAGGAATCGTGCGATGCGTTCGCCGCCCGCAATGGCCTGAATGAACCGATCCCGGTTCAATTCGTTTATTATATGAGCAACGTGGCACGCGGCGACCTCGGCGAATCACTCCGGTCTGGGCGCACAGTGGTCGATATTCTGGCCGAACGCCTGCCCGTCACCATCGAACTCGCGTTGACGGCGCTGGTCTTAGCCATGATTGTCGGCGTCCCGCTGGGGGTTTTGGCCGCCTACAAACATAATTCCTTCATTGATGTCGCCACCATGACCGGCGCGAATATCGGCATCAGTATGCCGGTCTTTTGGCTGGGTTTAATGCTCAGTTATGTGTTCGCCGTGCTGCTCAAAGATACACCGTTCGCGCTGCCTCCCACCAATCGACTAGACGCCGGGCTGAATCCGATGCCGTATTACGAGCTTTGGGGCTGGGTGGTTGATGGACAAACGCCGAATCCGCTGTGGGTGTTCTTTGGGCGTTTTTATGTCTTCAACGGCCTGATTACGGGCAATATGGAAGTTTTCACCAGCGCGCTCAAACACCTGATTCTGCCCGCCGTCACCGTCGGCACAATCCCGTTGGCGATTATCGCCCGCATGACGCGCTCCAGCTTACTCGAAGCCCTCAACCAAGATTATATCCGCACCGCCCGTTCCAAAGGCTTGTCTGAACGACTGGTCGTGTTCCGCCACGGGATGCGGAATGCCATGCTGCCCGTCGTCACGATTATCGGCCTGAACTTTGGCTTCTTGGTCGCGGGCGCAGTCCTAACCGAGACCGTGTTCAGCTTGACTGGCATCGGCAGAACCTTATTCGAGGCCATCACTGCCCGTGATTATGCGGTGGTGCAAGGCGTCACACTGGTCACGGCGATTGCCTTCGTGGTCATCAATCTATTGGTCGATTTGTTTTATGGCGTGCTAGACCCACGCATTCGCCTCGGCTGAGAGTGAACATGAGCAGCAATCCCCCTAAAATCATCCCGATTAAACTGAGCGACGATGGCCTCGGCGCGCATCGTTCGCCGTTGCGGGACACGATCTCGCGCATCTTGGGCAGTCGTTCCGCCGTGGTCGGCCTGATGATGATCTCCTTCATGTTGCTGGTCGCGCTCGGCGCAGATTTTATCGCCACCCATGACCCGATTAAACCGATGTTCGGCGTCGCGGGCGAAGTCGCGCCGCTGCCGCGTAAGCTGCCTTGCGTCCCGTGGGCGGGCTGCACCGAACCCACCCACTATATGGGCTTAGACCAGAATGGCCGCGATGTGTTCAGCCGCATCGTCTACGGGTCGCGCCTATCACTGTTCGTCGGCGTCAGCGTCGTGGCCTTCTCGCTGACCGTGGGCGTCCTGATCGGCCTAATCGCCGGCTATATGGGCGGGTGGGTTGAAGATGTCCTGATGCGTGCGATGGATGTCTTGCTGGCCTTCCCATCGTTGCTGCTGTCGATCGCCATCGTCAGCATCGCGGGCCCCGGCTTGCAAAACGCGCTGCTAGCCATCGGAATCGTGTCGATTCCGGTTTACGCACGCCTGACTCGCGCCTCGGTCCTCAGCGTCAAAGAGATGGAATATGTCACGGCGGGGCGGGCGTTAGGGGCGGGGCCGTTCCGGCTGATGTTCGTCAACATCCTGCCCAACATCCTCACGCCGCTGATTGTGCAAGCCACGCTGGGCGTCGGCACGGCAGTGATTGAAGCGGCGGCGCTGTCATTCCTCGGCCTCGGCGCGCAGCCCCCCGACCCGGAATGGGGGCAGATGTTGAGCGAGTCGCGCTCATTGGCGTTATCCGTGCCGCATTTGGTGTTTTATCCGGGAATCGCCATCACCTTCACGGTATTGGGCTTCAACCTGCTTGGCGACGGCTTGCGCGACGCGCTTGACCCCCGGATGCGCGGCACACATTAGGATTCTCCGGCTTATAATAGGGGGATTGAACTGTGAGGGCATGGCATGATGTGTCATGCCCCGCAGCATTTAGCGATAAAAGGGTGAAGAAGATGCTAAAACAACTCCGGTTCAAAAATTGGCGTAATCTGCGTGATGTGACGATAGATTTATCGCCCATCACCGTATTGATTGGCGCGAACTCATCCGGCAAAACCAATATTTTTGATGGATTAAAATTTATGCGGGACGCCAATGTTAAAGGATTAGAGAAACTCGTAGCAGCAATGGGGTATACGACTATCGTCTCTAATTCTCCGATAGAAGATGGGGTCGTTAGTCTTGAATTCACTTTTGATGGGTTTCAAACATCAGGATTGGTCACAGATTCGCTTCATTTGAAATTTGACGGACGGAATTTCCCTTTTAATTACGCCAGAGGTCTCGTTGAAGGCGACGTGATTTTTGAAGATAAAACGCATTTCAGGGAACTCCCCATCAAAAACGGTTCTATGGATATTTATGCGGGTCAAGCCGTGGAGATAGAGCAACGTCAGCGTGAGCTACGCACGACGCTCATTCAAAATTACCAGCGACGTTGGCAACTTTTAGCAGAAAATTTTTTTCCTGCCAGTCGCTTGTCAGGGTCAGAGACGGGGGATTTGTATATCTTAGAGTCTGACGGTAAAAATATGCTGTTTTCGCTAGAATTCATGCTTGACGCTTACCCAGAATTATTCAAAGAATTTGACCAAGACGCACGCTGGTTGCTTCAGCATGTCAAGACACTAGCTATCACCCGTCATCCAGAGACACGCGAAATTGAACTTAGACTTTATGAGGAAACCAAAAAACTAGCGCCTACAATTTCAATGGGAACGCTTCGTTCGCTGGCTATGTTGGCGGCGATTCATTCGCTTAACATGCCACAACCGTTACAACTTTCATATTTCTCTACGCTAGAACCTAATATTATTCCTCCCGAAACCCCCGGCCTGATCTTCATTGAAGAACCAGACGCGGCGCTAAATCCCGGCGTCCTACAGAAATTTGTCGAGTTGTTGCGCGGCTATGTCGAAAATCCTGACGGCACGCGCCCACGCCAAATCATCCTGACCACTCATAACCCCACTTTCTTAAATTATTTCGAGCCAGAGGAAGTCCGTGTGCTTCAACGCGGTGAGGACGGCCACACGTCTGTGCATCTTATCCCAGACTACATCCATGATATCTGGCTCAAAGACGGCGAATATGGTTTAGGCGAAGTCTGGTTGACAAATCTGTTTGGGGGGACAAACCCGTGAGCGGGACGATATGGCTGATTGCGGAAGATGAAACCGATAAGACGATTATCGAGGCCATCTTGCGGGCTAAGAAGGTCACTGTCCGGGTGGAATCCGTCCGTATGGCCGGAAAAACCGGAGGCATTAGCCGTCTAGCCGCCCAACTTGAAAAATTGATCGAAACAACATTAAAAATCAAGAAACCCAAAGACTGTATAGCTGTCTTATACGACGCGGATGAGGCTAAAGACCCCCAACGACTCCATCAACAGAAGATTGCGGCTACTTGTCAAACATATAAGGTTAAAGCAATACTTGTCCATCAGACCATCGAGTCTTGGCTGTTGGCGGATAGCGGTGTATGCCAATGGCTCAAGCAAAAGTTACAGAATTGGGATGAGGAGTCTGACCCCAAACATAAACTCGACAGCTTGTTAAAAGACAACAAGAAACATCGACTCTCCTCCGGCGGTAGGCAAGCTGTCATTGAACATCTAAAAGGCGATGGAGATGCTTATAGCCCGTCTATGAAAGTAGCCCTCAAGCACCTCAAAGATGCCCCATGCCTATTGATTATCGGTGGCGGTAGACGCGCACTTCGTAGGCGCTGAAGGCCGGGGTTAGCCCCTCCAAGCACGCGCCCGCCCCCAATGCGCGCTCACGCGGGCCAAACACCACATAGCGCACCCGATATGCTCCGCCAGACGTGAACTCGCCCGCAAGGATGCGCTCGCAAAACGCCGTGTCGGACGTGAAATAAAAGGCTCGCACCACCCCTAATTTCGCAATCGGATTCAAGGTCTTGTCCGGCGTGGCATACATCACCCGTTGCCCGGTCAAGGCCGGAATCCACAGGCTGACTTGTGGCGACGCCATAATCACGCTGTCGTGACTGACGCGCTCAATCCAACTCAATGCCTCGGCATATCCACGGTCTAAGTAGTATGGCTGTGTCCCGGCCAGCGGTGATAACAGCGCAAGGACATGACTGAGGGTTAAAACCGGCAGCACAATCAGCGCAATCCGCAGCCTCATGACCGGGTTACGCACTCGCACCAACCAAAACTCTTGCACGCCCCGCGTCGCAAAATAGGCGATGGGAATCATCATCCCCAGCCAAAACGCATTCCCCAAGATGGGCATACCATAGCCAAAGGCCAGCATCAGCACCAGCCAAAACAACATCAAGGCGCTGTCATTGGCCTCTAAGTGGCGCGCCACCCGCCACAAGCCCGGCGCGGCTAGGATTAATGGGACGCCCAACGAGACCATCAGCCCCAAATAAGATGACAACGGGCCGCCGCTATCGCGCAACCAGAGCGCGAAAGCCAATGGGTTTTGTCCCCAGACCGCCAACAAATATCCGACCAGCGGCAAGGCAGGCACGCCAAACCACAACAGGATGAGCGCGTCACGCTGGAAGGTCAGGCGACTGCTTAAGCCGTGGAAGCCCAACACAATCGCAAAGGCTATCGCAAACGGCAGCAGCGAGGGCGGGTCAATCAACATCAATGACAACGAGAACAAGAGCAGTCGTAGCCCATAATTGCTCACGTCGGGGTGTTCTGTACTGCCGGGTCGTAGTGCCGTAATCCCCGCCGACGCCAGCAAGCACAAACAGGTCATCGCCAGCGGTAAATGAACATTCATCAGGCTGACATGAAACGGAAACAAGGGTGACAGCGTTGTATCCAAAAGAGGCGCGCCGCTCAATGTCCCCCCAAACAACCAGCCCAACCCCCCGCCCAGCGTCGCAATCACGGAAAACGTCCGCCGGATGACGACCCGCTGCCAAATCACCGCCGCCAACAGGTAGATGGCGTGAACCATCAATAGGCCAGACAACGCCCGCGCCACATGAAAGACGGCCATCACGTCTAGCCCTGCCAGCGCCGCCAATCGCCCTAAAATCACATATAGGCCGTCGGTCAAGATGCCCGGCAGCGGCTCTGGCGTATACAACGGCTGAGGTAGCAACGCGCCCTGTGCGCTCTGGCGCATCGCACTGACCGACCCCACCGCATCTGGGATGTCATGAATCACGCCGATGAAATAGACCTCTTGGGAGGGGCGCTGTAACTCGACCACCGCGAACGGCAGCAGCGCGACCAACATTAAGAGGCTGCCCAACAATAGCACCCAACGCCACTCGGTTGGGGCGATATAATCGCTTTGGGTTGCTTGCATGGGGGATTGCCTCTCGTGTGATGCCGCGTCTAATGGAAAACAGGAATAAAAATGAGATGTGTGATTAAGGTGAAAGGTGCAAGTTTGGCGGGCGCACTCATGGGTGCGCCCCTACGAACCACGCGGTTTTTGTAGGGGAGGAGCCACGTCCCCGCTCGCTATGCACAACTATGAAACGCACCTTCTAGCGCCTAGAGTCTAATTCTCGCTCCATTAGGACTATTCTACCCAATTACGCCGCAATCAGTGTTATACTTTGGCCTATAATCCGTCTAAAAATCAGCGAGTATCCCCTTCATGAGCGAAACCGTCGCGTTCAACCCCGCCCATCTCGACATGTTGCGCTGCCCGGAAGCCGTCCAACGCACCGAATTCGGCGCGGACGCCGGGCGCTTGACCCTGCTTAACCCGCATTGGTTGTTCTCAGCCCAAAGCGGCAATAAATACCCGATTCACAACGGCATCCCGTATTTGCTGTTGAAGGAAGGTCAGCGTTGGCGCGATACCCCTGACGCCGACTTGCCCACCCCGCCCCCGCCCCCGATTGAATAATGGGTCGCAACTCTGCACTGAATCGGCTCGTATAATAATCATAACCCAAACAGGCGGAGGAATTTTCCATCGTGACCGATACCAATACCACCCCAGAAACCGAAGAGACCAGCCCTCGCAACCCGTTCGAGACCTTCCTTTTCCACCAACGCCGTGCGTTGGAGGAGACTGGCAAGGCGCTTGAAGCCCTCTTGCCAGAAGGCTTTCGCGAACATGGTGCAAACGCCACTCGCGAATTCACCAAAGGATTGCGCGTCCTGATGGAAGCCGCTGTCGATGAAGTCAAAAGAGCCGGCGACAAGATGAAGTCCGACGGCAGCCCAGAGGCCACCGAGTCCGATGATGAGGGCGGCACAGGCGCGACCAAAGTCAAAGTCGTGGTCGAGTAGCGTCAACCTATCAGCCACCGAGTTTTTTCAGTAAAAAATCCCCTGTCCTACCGGACAAGGGATTTTTTTATATGGGGAGCGACAGCGCCCGCCATGTAAAAACCTAAAATACGCTCGGTTATGATTTTGTGACGTTATTCGACGTTAAATCATGATATATTTGTTCTACTAAAAATCGCCTAAAAGAGGTGTATCCGTGTTTACTGATCCCCAAATCGAAGAGCGTACAGCACAACACTATGCTGGCATCCGCGTTCAAGTCCCTGTCCAAGAATTTCAAGTCATCATACCCCAATTGATCGACGAGGTAGTCTCATGGTTGGGGGCGTATGACATCACGCCAGACGGCCCACCTTTGATGCGTTTCCACGTCATCAATATGGATGGCAAGATGGATGTTGAGCTTGGGGTGCGGGTCGCGACTGTGGTATCCGGTGATGATCGCATCTCGGCAGGCGTTATTCCGGCGGGACGCTATGCCACGCTGATCTATACCGGCGTTGAAAATGGCATAGCCAGTAACGCCGCGCTCATCGACTGGGCGATGCGGCAGGGGTTGGTATGGGATAGGTGGGATACGCCAGAGGGGGATGCTTTTGGCGCACGGGTGGAGTTTTACCTCACAGAGCCAGAGGATGAACCCGACCCTGCCCAATGGGAAACCGAGGTCGCGATTCGGCTGGCGGAATAACCTCGCCCGCCCCGATTCTCATCCTAAATCAAAACCCCCTCTCAAAACAGTTTTGAGAGGGGGCTAAGGGACGATTTTCACCCTGTTACTTGATGACGCGCAGCACCGAAATCACCTTGCCCTGAATTCGGGCGCGATTGGCAGGCACGCGGATGGCCTCCATGGTCGGGTGAGCCGGTTGTAGCCGCAGCATCTCACCTTCATGGTAAAGATGCTTGAGGGTCGTCTCGCCCCGGTCTTCTAACCAGACCGCCACCATGTCTCCGTTTTTGATGTTGTCTGAGATGCGTAAAATGACGATATCGCCTTCTTGAATCATGGCATCAATCATCGAGTCGCCCTTCACGCGCAGCGCGAACACCTCGGCGGGGTCGGCACCGCCCAACATGGACTGAGCGACTTCAATCTTGCTGTCTTCATCGTTCATGAACGGGTTATCATCGGGGATGGGCAGCGGTTGACCGGCCATAATCAGCCCGGCATACGGCACGCGCACCGCCGAGTTCAGCGGCACAACCCCTTGACGCGCCCCGGCGTTCCCCACCTTTTCGGCCACCAGTTTTAGCCCGCGTGACTTGGTGGACGTGCGCGTCAGGTAGCCCAAACGCATCAGCTTATTCAGGTTGTAATTGACCACTGAGGTCGAGGCAATCCCGGTGGCCTCACCAATTTCACGGATGGTTGGAGGGAAGCCGTGTTGAATCACATGCTTGTCAATGAACTTGATGATGGCCTTCTGGCGGTCTGTAAGACGTTCGGATTTAGCGCGCATGGTCTGGTTACTCCCTAAAATAACGGTCTGGAAAACGTGTTCTATATTGATAATAAATGAACGTGTGTTCGGATGTCAAGAAATTTGTTCTGAATTGGGTAAATTCTCTATAAACTCGTTCTCATCCATGCCGTGTGTAAACAAAAAAACGCCCTCCCCACGCGATCAATCGCATGGGGAGGGCGCGTCGAATTAAACATCAGACTCGACGTTAGCGAATGGGCGTCGGCTGTTTGCCCCGTAGCATCCCGTCAATTGACAGCCCCTCATCCAACAGCGGCCACCAAACTGCGTTCGGGTGTAACTCAATGGTTTGTTGCGCGACTGCGCTGGCACTTGCCAGCCACGGATACCAGTCTAGCGGCGTGATAATTTGACGACCATCCATCACTGTTACACACACCAGACCGTCTGCGATATGGGCGGAAACGGGTTGGTTAGGCGGATTTTGGGCGGGTTTAGGCACGCGCTTTCCCCCCCAGCCGCCAACCGAGAAACTTACATCATAACCGTTGTGTCGGGCATAATTTTCCAACAATTGACGCACCAACTCGCTCACCGAGGCCAGTTCCTCTAATTGTGCTAGTGCTTCTAGCATAGCTTTGGCCTCGGTAGGGATGGTAATGCTCAAAACGGTTTCGTTGGGTTTGGGATTTGGCATGTCGGCCTCACATAGGAATTTAGCGACGTTTTTTGTTCGGAACAATTGTAGATTATAGAAATGTCCGGTCACTGTGTGTTTGATGACAATCATTATGCTATACTCTAGATCAAGAGTTACCTCTTGTCAACAGCAGGTGAAAATGTCCCCTGTTATTAAGACCATTAAAGGCTCTGCCATTATCGTCTACCCGAATGATCACTTGCCCGCACATGTCCATGTCGAGAAGGCGAACAAAGTGGCAAGGGTGACGCTCGCCCCTGTTCAGGTTTTAGATTGGTATGGTTACTCGGAGCGGGAGCTGCGCGAGATTGTGGACATCGTGCGCGAAAATAAAGGGCATTGTTGGGCGATTTGGCACAAAATCCATGGAAAATAAAAAACGCCCCGACCTATTTCTAGGTTGGGGCGTTGTGTGTGCTGTCGAACCTTAGTCCGAGCTTTCCGACGTCGTGCTGGTCGGGGTATAACTGGTCTGGTTCTTCTGACGCTGCGCCTCGCGCTGATCGTCTTCCTTACCAAACGTCAAGACCTCACCGTCTTCGGTGATGGCCTCCACTGACAAGCCGAGGCTTTGCAGTTCCTTGACCAAGACGCGGAAGCTGGACGGGATGCCCGGCTCCTGAATCTTTTCGCCTTTGACGATGGCTTCATAGGTCGCGATACGCCCTTGCACATCGTCCGACTTGACGGTGAGCATTTCTTGGAGGGTGTAGGCCGCGCCGTAGGCTTCCAGCGCCCAGACTTCCATCTCGCCCAAACGCTGGCCGCCGAACTGCGCCTTACCGCCCAACGGCTGTTGGGTGACGAGCGAGTACGGGCCGGTGCTGCGGGCGTGAACTTTGTCTTCGACCAAGTGCGCCAGTTTCAGCATGTGGACGAAACCGACGGCCACCGAGTTGTCGAATGGCTCACCGGTGCGCCCGTCGTACAGCGTCATCTTGCCGTAGTGCGGCAGCGGCATACCGGTGGTGAACATGGCGCGATCTGCATAGACATACAAGGTCGCGGTATCGGCGTCGTCAGGGATTTGCGCCGCGATTTTGGGCGCAATCGCCTTGGTCCATTCGCGCAACGAGACGTTGAGCGCGTTATGCTCAATCTCCTCACGGCGGGCGGCCACCACGCTTTGCGATTCGTACAGCAGCAAGTCGTCTGGGTTGTAGCCTTCTTCACGCAACCACTCAGCCAAGACCGCACGGCGGCGATAGGTGCGCTCTTTGTGACTGTTCCCGATCAACATGGTGTTGTCGTAACGCCCGTTGTCCTTCAGCCATTCATGCGTGTACAGACGGCGAACTTCCTCGTCGTCTTCCAATTCTTCTTCGCTGTAGTTGTACTGCTTAATCCACTCCCAAGCGCGCTCGGTGATGACCTGTTGGGCATGGTCAATCATCCATGCGCGCCCCAATTCGGCGCGGATGTCGTTCTCGGTTGCGCCGTCAAATACCGGCGTGATGGCGCGGAAGCCGAGGCGATCCGCCGCCCAACCGAGGTGCAATTCCAAGACTTGGCCGAGGTTCATACGACCCGGAACGCCGGTCGGGTTCAAGATGATCTCAACCGGGCGGCCATCTTCGAGGTAAGGCATATCCTCAATGCTGACCATACGGCTGATAACACCCTTGTTGCCGTGACGGCCTGCCATTTTATCGCCGACGGTCAGTTTACGGCGCTGCGCTATACCGACGCGCACCATCTTCTCAACGCCCGCCGGGAGGTCGCGGTGTTCTTCACGGGTGAAGGTCTTGACATCAACCACTTTGCCGCGTTCGCCGTGGGGCAAGCGCAGTGAGGAGTCTTTCACCTCGCGGGCTTGTTCACCAAAGATGGCGCGCAGCAGTTTTTCCTCTGGGCTGAGTTCGCGCTCGCCCTTCGGGGTGATTTTGCCGACCAAGATATCGTTCGGGCCGACTTCTGCGCCGATGCGGACGATACCGAATTCGTCCAAGTCCTTGAGGGCTTCCTCACCGACGTTGGGGATGTCATAAGTGATTTCTTCGCTGCCCAGCTTGGTCTCACGCGCTTCGACTTCGTGCTTCTCGATGTGAATCGAGGTGAACTTGTCGCGGCGCAGCATTTCCTCGCTGATGAGCAAGGCGTCCTCGTAGTTACCGCCGTCCCAGCACAAGAATGCCGCGAGGACGTTGTGACCGAGCGCGAGACTGCCCTGAAAGGTCGAGCTACTGTCGGCTAATACCGTATCCACCTTGACCTGCTGCCCTTTGCGGACAATCGGCTTCTGGTCGATACAGGTCGATTGGTTGCTGCGCTGATACTTGCGGAGCTTGTAAGTGTGTTCCTCACCCTGCACGTCGCGGATGATAATCCGGTCACCTTGTACGCTGATGACCTCGCCATCGACGGCGGATTTCATGATTTGACCGCTGTCCAACGCGGCAGCGGCTTCCATGCCTGTGCTGACCAACGGGATATCCGGGTCGAGCAGCGGCACGGCTTGGCTCTGCATGTTCGATCCCATCAAAGCGCGGTTGGCGTCGTCATGCTCCAAGAACGGGATCAAGGCGGCGCTGATGCCCACGATTTGACGCGGCGCGATGTCGATGTAATCAACGCGATTGGCGGGCAGCAATTTGAAGTCTTGGTTCAAACGCGCCGAAACACGCGGTGAAGCCACTTGGCCGAGTTCATCGACTGGGGTGTCGGCCTGCGCGATGACGAAATTATCCTCGGCGTCGGCGCTTAAGTAGATGGTCTCGCCGGTCATGAACGGCACAACCGGCACGTCCTTAATCCCGCTACGGCGCATGGCCTTAATCGCGACCTCATCAATGATGCCGCCGTCCTCGACGATGGTATCGCCGCCTTTGGTCTCGATGTCTTCACGCGCCTTGCGACCCGGCAGACGTACATCGTCAAGCGGCAAAACCTTGAGTACGCGCCGATAGGGCGTCTCGATGAAGCCGTAATCGTTGACGCGGGCATAGCTGGCGAGGCGACCAATCAAACCGATGTTCGGGCCTTCTGGCGTCTCAATCGGGCAGATGCGCCCGTAATGGCTATGGTGAACGTCACGCACATCAAAGCCGGCGCGTTCACGGCGCAGACCGCCCGGCCCTAACGCGGACAGGGTGCGCTTGTGGCGCAATTCTGCCAGCGGGTTGGTTTGTTCCATGAATTGCGACAATTGCGACGAGCCGAAGAATTCACGAATGGCGGCCACAATCGGGCGGATGTTGATGAGCGTGCTGGGAGTCGGGTTTTCTTGTTCTTTGACCGACATACGCTCTTTAATCACGCGCTCTGCACGGCGCAAACCGACGCGCAGCTTGTTTTGAATCAACTCACCGACGGTCTTGACGCGCCGGTTGCCGAGGTGGTCGATGTCATCCGCGCCGTACACATCATTGTTGATGTTAATCATGCGCGCAATCAAGCGGATGATGTCCATTTTGGTGATAGTGCGGACACGCGGCGGGATCATCTCGGTCAAGCCGAGGCGCTTGTTCAGCTTATAGCGCCCGACGCGCTCTAGGTCATAGCGGCGCTGATCGAACAACTGTTGCTCAAGATATTCGCGGGCATTCTCTAGCGTGGGAGGGTCGCCCGGACGCATCTTCTTATAGAACTCAATCAAGGCCAACTCCGCAATCGGCATTTCCTTGCGGTTGTCCTTGCTCCAATCCGGCTCCTGCTCCAGCGTCTTTTTGATGAACTGGTGAGTCTCATGGGTGTCGATGTCGGCGTACAACGCGAGGATTTCCTCGTCCGTGCCGAGCTTTAAGGGAGTCTCTACCCCCAGCTTGTCGGCGGCATCTTTTACAGCGGCCAATGCGCGCAACAGCACCGTCACTGGGACAGTACGCTTACGGTTGAACTTTAGCACCAGTGCGTCGCTCTTGCGCGTCTCAAACTCCATCCATGCGCCACGGTCAGGGATGAGCTTGACGGCGGCCATCTTGCGACCCGTCGTGCGGTCTTCCTCGGCCTCGAAATAGACGCCGGGGGAGCGAATCAACTGGCTGACGACTACGCGCTCAGTCCCGTTGATGATGAATGTGCCTTTATCGGTCATCAAGGGCAGTTCACCCATGAAGATGTCGGAGATGATCACATGGTCTCCGGCTTCTTTATTCACCAACGCGACTTTCGCATACAGCGGGACAGTGTAGCTCATGTCACGCTCTAGGCACATCTCACGGGTGTTTTTGGGTTCTTCATACCAGAACTTGAGGCCAAACTGGGTTGATTCAGGGTGATTGGACGGGAAATACAGCTTGAGATTGCCGTTATAGCTCTCAATCGGGCTGATTTCGTCGAACAGTTCCAACAAACCCTCTTGCAAGAACCATTGGAACGATTTGAGTTGGATGTCGATCAGGGAGGGCAAATCCTGTACATCCATCGTCCGGGCGTAGTTTTTGGTGTTGAAATATTCGTTATTCAACGTCCCCTGCCATCTTCTATGTATACATAACGTACACGCTTCGATTTTGGAGTTCCTACTTCAAACCGGAAATGCCTCAACCCCGATGGGGTTGGGTCTTACGCTCCGTCCATAGGCGTTTAACGTCTCGTCGTAGCCACTACCGCGACGTAGGGTGTTTTTAGGCTGTACCAGACAGCCTAAGTCCTTACTTATGGGGGTACTGTGCCGACGTCGTGCGCTCAGGCGGCAAATAGAGACACAAAAAGGCGGTTTTAGATTAAACCGCTTGAGTTGGGAGGGTGGGGGCTAAATCGACCGTGATCTGGATATCTCATCTTGAGCCAGAACGCACTATTCGGAAAATGCGTAATATATAGTATATGCCCTGTCGTGTTAACGTGTCAAGCGCAACAGATGTTCTGAGTGTGTTTCAGATTGTTGCATGGCGGGCAGTTCGCGAACCGCCCCTACGAAAACCGCGTGGTTCGTAGGGGCGCACCCATGGATGCGCCCGCCAAACACGACATTTTGCACTAAGTTGAAATGCACCCAATACGCCCTCATCTGCGCGGAAATAATTTGTTTTCATGTGTGCTTTGGCTTGCTCTTGTCGAGGAGCAACGGCTTTTCCGTCACCAAGTCGTAGCCGATTGCATCCGCCAATTCCTTGGCCTGTTTCTGAAACAGTTTGGCCGCTTCCCAAACAATGTCCATAGCCGTGTGCAGGGTAACGATCTCGGCATTGTTCAGCCTGTCGGTTGAGAGTTCTTCGGCCAAGCGCGTATACATCAGCGCATACTTCCCAAAGTGGTCACGAGGGTTCTGTTTTGGCGTAATCTCCAAATCACTGCGTAACTTCACCGTCGTTCTGTTCCACAATCCTTTATAAAGCTGGTCGGTCGTTTGGGCGTACATACTGGGCAACTCATCAATAACGGCGTTTTTGAGCGCCTCTACAAACCGCTTGCGTGTGACGATGCCCTCAACACGCAGGGTAATCCAGCTATCCGGTTTTCCTTCCCTACGGTATTCGTCAACCGTCCGGTCAAGCGACCGAAACAACCCCAGCTCAGGGTCTTCTGTCTCCTCGAGACGCTGTCTTCCAACCTCTGCTAACCAGAGCTTCATAGGTTCGGCTTTAGGCGACGGAATCGACTGGATGAGGCGGAATGCTTCTTCC
>Ga0105044_10005176_pt1 | contig 17976 bp, 14 predicted proteins | sample MAT01_FD_78092 | JGI IMG/M metagenome (GOLD analysis project Ga0105044, IMG submission 78092) | Freshwater microbial communities from Lake Fryxell liftoff mats and glacier meltwater in Antarctica - MAT-01 | ecosystem: Environmental > Aquatic > Freshwater > Ice > Liftoff microbial mat | place...
ATTTTTTTATCATATCATCCCTGCCGAATCTTATCTCGAGTTTGAAACAGGGAAACCTCGGCTGAACAGCTCTCAGCATTACCGAGCCAATGCGGTAGACATTTCCAATTCTCACCTTATCATCGGTAAGACCTTCGGTGGTAAGATTTTCACCGAACATTCCATACTCCCAATCATCGCGAGTGAGAGTTTCCTTCCAGTAGGGATAATATTCATTATCATAAGAGTAGACGGCTTTATCAATTCCTCCGTGATTCACAAGATCTGCCTGCCTGTCACCTTCGATGTTGAGGAATTTAACATTGCATTCTTTGTTGACGGGAAATTTAAAAATACCTGTGGAGATTGTTTTATTCTTCCATCGGAATTCACATGGAAGACCTACATTTATGGAGAGAAGCTTCATAGGAGATAAGATAAATTTATTTAACTTAAAAATTTCAGACAGGAAAAAAAAGTCCTTCATGCTGCGTTCGTGTCCATGCCGGTGATAAATGGTCCTTCGCTGCGCTCAGGATGACAAAGCCAGAGAGGATGACAAACACGGAGAGGATGACAAACACGGAGAGGATGACAAAGTCGGAGAGGATGACAAAGTCGGGGATTGAAACCAATGGATCCTACGCATAATCAAATTTAAGAATTGCATCACAAGAATATCCGTTATATTTTTATAAAAATTATTACAGCTACGGATCATTGAAATTATTAAAAAACATATTGTGTATCGGGCTGGTGTTTATAATGTTCCTTCATTGTAACTACCTTTGCCTTTATTATGCATTATATAAGATCAATGTACACGATCTGACTGAGACCTGTTGTGTGAAGATAGTTGATAACTGTAACGCACATTGTTACCTTGATAAGAAGATGAACGAAGAAAGTGACGGAAGCGCGAAAGGATTAAAATTTGAATCGAAAGTAAAGCTGTCTGAATTTGAAGTTGCCAACTTAACAGCCGGTTTATACAACAAAGACGATCACAATTACAACATACCTCAAGACATATCGCACACAAGCCAGTACATTGGCGAGATAGATCATCCCCCACAGTTATAACTCTTATTTACATTTCATATTTCCATTTTTAAAATAGTACGGCAAAAAATGTTGCCGCATTATTCCCCTAAACAATTAAACTAAAAAATGAAAAACATAAGAGTTATTACAACACTATTAATATTAATTTCAGCTTTTGTATTCAACGCGTGTAAAGACGATTCAAATCCATCGGCACCACCACCGGCAAACACAGCAAATCTGATAAGACTTGATTCAGGATATGTTTTGGGAGCTGCGGCAATAGCTTCGATCTATGCAGAAGATTCAATGCATACAGGTTATAACCCGGTTTACTTTGTATTATATGATTCAGTAACGCTTGCAGTGATCACAGATGCTCACATCAGTTTTAACCCGCAGAATCACGGACACAGTGCACCATACGAAAATCCGCCTGAGATTGCAGTTGACGGAAAGTTCAAAGGAGCATTGGTACTGACCCAGTCGTTTACAGATGCACCAATGCACTGGCACATAAACTATTCAGTTCACAATCACCAGGCACCAGGTGAACCTGAAGGCGAAGGTGAATATTCACCTGGAAGAGTAAGAGACAATCCTGACGGATTCAAATCCATAGTAATGCCTGACAGTACAAAGCTTTATTTATCATACATTACACCAAATACACCTGCAGCAGGAATGAATGATTTTGAATTCATCATTAATAAGAACGAGCCGGAGTTATTTCCGCATGACGGCTCTTATACAATTCAAATGACACCTGAATTTCTTGCAGACGGACACACGACAACAGGCAACGTAAATCCTGTAGGCGACATGAGCAACGGACATTACAAAGGAAAAATGAATCTGGATGCAAGCGGTTCGTGGAGGATCAAACTTAAAGTAATGAAGAACACGCTTTCCTACGATACATATTTTGATGTAAGCTATTAAAAAAAATCATAATGAAAAAAACAATAATATTACTGATACTGACAATTGTTTCAGTTCAGGCATGGAGCTTTACACCGAAGCATATACATTTGAAAAAACCTGTGAAGCTTTCGGACATAACTGATATAGCGAATACGGAAGATACGGAATGCGATCTTTGCGGATGTTACATGGGACTTGATCCTAACTTCGCAAAGAACCAGGTTGGGATAAGATTCAGCATGATAAAATTCTTTACAGCAGGTCACGCTGCTGTAACCAATACCGAAGTTGATCATCCGGGACACACAACGGAGGCGTCGACGGAATATTACAATGATCTTGAACTTTACGCGAGATATTATTTTACACCAAAGTTAAGGGTGATGCTGAGCGTACCATTCGGATCGAATGATATCGACGGAAAAAAGCTGAACGGAGTAGGCGACGCCAAGGTAATCGCACAGTATCAGATATACAATACTGATATTACAGGAAAGACGAATTTATGGCAGAGAATATTTGTGGGAGCCGGAGCGAGTCTACCGACTGGAGTTTACAACAAGTCACTTACATTCGGAATTGTCGAGCCGCATTTTCAGCCGGGAACCGGAAGTCTTGACCTGATACTTACAGCACTGCATCTTACAAAGCTTGAGAAGGTGGGAGTTGGCTGGAGAAATGATTTTGTTTACACGGTCAATGGCAAGAACAAGAATGAATACAAGTTCGGCAATCGGTTTAACTGGACGTCGACATTATTCTATGAAGTACCCGTATCATCACTGACATTTCTCCCTCACGCCGGAATATATTTTGAGTCAGCTAAGCAGGACAGGTCAAACGGACTTCCTGCAGAAGGAAGCGGTGGAGACATTATGTTTGGAACCGGTGGAGTAGATGTTTACTACGGAGATTTTTCTTTGGATTTAAATTACCAGTATCCTATAAGACAGAGATTTATTGGAGAGCAGGCGGATAACAAGTTCAGGATATACACGGGACTTGGTTATTCTTTCTAAGTGGTAACTTCAGAATTTAAAAAATAGCTGAAGTTACGCAGAATTGTAAATGCTTTCTTATGTCATTCCGGGTTTTCGTTCGGAATATATATTTATATATCTGATTGTTGATCGGACAATCAGCAGTCAGAGGCGTAACTTCAGTTTATATTTCAGAAGGGTTTGAGAGATCAAACCCTTCTTTGTTTTTAAGCCGATAATTTTGTAAGTATATAAGTCTTTTTTTAAAGTTAACATCTATATGAAATAAAGATTTTATTTTACATATCCGTCTAAAACAGTGGGATTTAGCAGTAAAAATTTTTGGTTTCGATTAACCCCGCTTTCTTTTGAAAAACCAAAAGAAAGCTTGGCAAAGAAAAGTTTCCCGCTGGTGATTCATTGCCGGAAATCCAGATCAATGGCGGCAAGTATTCCAACAAGTAACCTAGTGATAACTTTACAGCCGGTGCTTGACTCGGGAATTCCTGCTTATCGCCATTGCTCTGAATTTCTTTATCGGCAATGTATCACAGGCGGGTTTTTTTTAAGAAAGGAAAATGATTTTTATATTTGTTGATTAGGTAAAGACTTTTAAGCTTTGATTAAAATGTTTGGGGGCAGCTATGTTCACTGATCAATGTAGAAGTTAAACTTAAACCTTGCAGGCACTTATTGAATGAATTGCAAAGCGGAACTTACCGGAAACTAACTATTCAACATTTTAAAACTATCGAACCTGATCAAACCGATTGAAACCTTTTCCTTCCTCAACAGTCATAACAATTAACTAAAAGAGACGCAATGTTTGAATCAATAATAATAGTAGCAGTAACATTTGTAATAACCTTTATACTTGCGTTAAACAAATCAAAATTTTATAAATAATTAACCTTAAATAAGGAGAAATAAAATGAACAATGCATTAGAATCATTAGTACCAATGGTAGCGATAGTATTCACATTCGGTATACCGGGGATCATTATTTTCTGGTGGCTGTACACCAAGCACCGCGAAAAAATGAGACTCATCGAAAAGGGTCTGACACCTGAAGAGGTCAAGGCGTATTTTTCAGATGCTGATAAAAAGCCGACAAACAAATACTCATCGTTGAAATGGGGAATACTGCTTACATTTTTAGGTATCGGAATATTTCTGGCGAATCTGTTTGAAGGATTATATGATCTTGAAGAAGGAATGACGATGGGAATAATCGTCTTATGCGCAGGACTCGGATTTCTTGTATACTACGCAGTCGTTAGCGTAAAGACAAAGAACGATACAGTAATCTAATATTTCCGAACTTCTAAAAACAAAATAATAATGAAAGTAAAACTAATTTTATTAATAGCTTGTCTGACATTTGTAACACTTAGCGGTTGTGGTATATTTTCAAAAAGATACACTAAGACCGAAACCCAGAACTTCACTGTCAGCGCGCAGGGAAAGACAAAGCTAAAGCTGGATAACATCCGTGGATCTGTTATTCTCACACACAGCCGTGATTCCGGAGCGATCCTGATCAAAGCTTCAAAGGAGATCAAGGTAAAGAAAAAATTTCTAAATACACCCTTCAATGAGATCGGGATTCGTATCGACTCCGCTGCGAATATTGTGAGCATCACTACTGAATTAATGTCCGATGATGAGGAAGGAGTTTTTAGAATCAACATGGGGAGAGAGCAAAGGGTTGATTATGAAATACAGGTGCCTTCTAATGTTGAGCTTGAAATTGAAAATGTAAGCGGCAACATTACAACCAGCGGTCTGGATAATGACCTGAAGATCGATCTTGTCAACGGAGATGTTTCCCTTGAAGAATATACCGGAAGACTTGAATGCGAAATAACGAACGGCTCATTTTCCGGACGCATTGATTCAACAAGAGGAATTACCGTGAGCACGGTAAATGGCAGCATCAGTCTTTATCTTAACAATTTTATGAATGCAGACCTGCGCGCTGAAACAGTAAACGGTAGAATTACTGAAGACAATCTTTCCTTTAAAGAGGTCATTCGTGAAAAGAAATTATTAAAAGCAAAACTTGGTAACGGCGAACCGAAAATTGATATAAGGGTCGAGACTGTAAACGGCAGAATCAAGTTTTATGGCAGGAATGAAGTGTAGGTGTTTGAGTGTATTGAGTGTGTTGAGTGTATTGAGTGTGTTGAGTGTATTGAGTGTATTGAGTTGGTGAGTATGGAAATAAGTTTTGCAATTGAAAATGTTTTTTGACAATTTATAAAAATAAAATTTAACAAAATGCCTGTGTCCTACAGGGAAATCATAGACGAGATAAGAAGAGGCGATACATCCGCGTTCAGGATAATCTCCGATGAGCTGAAGGACAAGGCATTTTCACTGACGATGAAAATTCTGAAGAATAAAGAAGAAGCTGAAGACTCTGTCCAGGAAGCATTCATGAAGCTGTTTAAGGCGATCACCGCAAATCAGTTTGAAGAACGCTCCAAGCTTTCCACTTACTTTTACAGCATCGTTTACAATACGGCGGTTGACAATTACAAGAAGCTTAAGACACAGAGATTCAGCATTGTTTCTATAGATGTAGATGATTCAAACTTTGAAGAAGGAGATGATCTTGTCAAAAAATATTATGAAAGTGACATCGATAAAAATATTTATGAAGAGAGGCACGACATGGGGATCGATAAAAAATTTAACGATTCGGAGATCAGGGAGATCGTGAAGAATTACATTGATCATATACCGGAACAATATTCAGTCATACTTACGATGTTCTACATCAATGATCTTTCACACGAGGAGATATCGTCTGTATTAAAATTGCCCATCGGCACCGTCAAGAACAGGATCTTCAGGGCAAAGGCAAAGCTTAAAGAGATCATATTAAAAAAATATTCCGAAGAAGAAATTTTACAATACGTATGAAAAAATTTAATTTTAAAATCAGTAATTTTTATAGTATCTTTAACGAGATGTCAGAGCCCTCTAAAAATATAGACACATATCTCGACGGAAAGATAAGACAAACATTGCAATCCAATGTATCCGATGATTTCACGTTTGAGCTGATGAAGAGGATCGAGATAGAGAAAGAATTCGCGAAGGAAGATGTGAAAACATTCAAAATGGTAAAATACATTACCGGAGGATTTGTACTGGCAATCACCGCATTTATTATACTGCTCACCGTGATCATCAACAACAACGAGGAAAGTCAGGATGTAGGATTTTTCAATACGATGCTTGAAAAGTTTTCAGGGATAGTAGAATCGATCAGTGTGGTAACGACTGAAATGCTGGGGTTTACTTTTGATTATCAAACGGGTTTGGTGGTGCTTCTCATAACCGGTTGTGTATTCCTGTTTTACTTTGCCGACAGGATCATTTTCAAGAAACATGTTTAGGCAATGCTGCTTTAAAATATCATCTCTGCAGAAATTCGAGGAAATAATTTCATATCAGAATCTTACACCAAGTAAAAATTCATACCCATAGTTTTTCACACTTACGGATACCTCATTTACCACTCCTATATGGTTTTAATGTTCGAGGAATTACTTGTATAAAAATTAAAGAATGTTTTAGCAACAGACAAGTTACTGTTCATCTGAATTAATTTAATACAATAAGGTATTTAGTTTCAAATAAAAATTATTCTTAATACTGCAAGAAGCCTTTATTGATATCCTTTATCTTTCTACCTGTTCGTCTGAATACGCCAATACCTTCGCGGCTTCCGCCATCATTAGTATTACCTTCAATAGTTGTAAGAAAACCACCGTTAACTTTTTCCACGATGCCGGTATGTCCGAGTCCGCCGCCGTAAGCCATAATAAAGATCTGACCGGGCTTTACGAGTGAAGGATTTGCAGCAGCATCTTTTGATAATATTTTTTTAGCAGTTGAATTGTTCCAGTGGTTTAAAACTCCGGCTGTCTTATGAAGCGGATTCTTTTTGCCAAGTTCTTTATATGCCTTATCATATACCCAGTAAACATAGGCGGCACACCAGGAGTATCCTCCGTCAAGTCCGACGCTTGTGAGATATTCATCAACTTCGGGACCGCTGTTGCTTCCGACCGGATGTTCCATCACACCAACCTGACCGAATGCGATCTGAAGAATACTTCTTATAAGGTCAGACTTTGGAGGTTCAGAGATTGGTACATTTGTAATACCGAACAGAGTAGCCCACGTAAGCGGACCGATCTTCCCATCGATGACAAGCGGGTTACCGTTTTGATCAGTGAACCTGCTTTGAAACAACTTTACGGCATTGAATGTCTGATTGCCGAAATCACCGTCGACATCAATTGGTCCGCAGCCATTTGCATTAAGCATTTTCTGAACTTCCTTTACAACCTTGGAATTTTCTTCTCCCTTTCTTACTATTCTGTTTGGATAGTTCATGATGATATGATTTGTGTTACGTGAAAGTTATTACAAAATAGATAATTCAATATTGATTAACAATTTTTCAGCTTTGTTGTTTTAGGAAATGCACATCCGTCCAAAACGTTTGTTTTTAAAAAAACTTTCTTACCTCAAAGTCTCAAAGACTCAAAGGAAAAATGTTTAAAAAAATAATTCTTTGTGTCTTTGAGCCTTTTGTGGTAACAATTTTAATCATACTTAATCGTATAGGGTTGTACTTCAACTGTTAATAGTTTTGTTTGATTAGTAACTTCTTTTAAATAATTTTATAAAATATTAATTTATTTTGGACAGCTATGTAAGAAATGAGATTGGGTTTACCTAATTGTTGATTAGTTTAAGATTTCTAAGACTTGTTAAAAATATTTTGGACAGCACTATTTAAATTATACAAATTTGAAATTTATTTTAAATTTAAATTTGAAAATAATTAATGTATCATAGTAACTAAAATTGTTGATGAGTACAAATTTTCCAATAAATAAATTTTTCATCGCTCTACTGCTTATCGTATTTCTTTCCATTAAAGCTTCCGCTCAAATAAAGATACTCGAGGACAGTGCGGCTCTGAAAATGCAACAGCTTTATGAGGAAAAGAACTGGCTTCAGCTCATTACACAAGGTGAAAGGTTTTTAAAGTCGGGGAAGGATAGCTATAATCTGCGGCGCGGACTGGGCACGGCATATTACAAGACAGGAAATTATTTTAAAGCCATCCCGAATCTTCAGAAGGTCGTGAATGTCGGTTACGCTGACCCCAAAACCGTCGGCTATCTATATAATGCTTATGAGCTGACCGGAAGAGAGGAAGATAAGAATTACATTTACAATGAGCTGTCGGGAAGGATAAAAGAAAAAGTTAAGCCGCTTGAAAATCCTTTCGCGGAAAGTGTGCAGGCATATTACAAAAAGGGAATCACTAATGATCTTGAAAAGAATAGTGGTGTAGATCCGGGAGCTTTTGAAAATATAGATGCTGATCAGACACTTAGCGGTGATTATTCTTCTTTTAATGCAGGTTTATCCCAGACTCCTTTAAAATGGCTGAAGATATCTTACTTCTTTTCATACCTGAGCCAGACAAAGAGAAAAGAAGCTTATTATAAAAATTTTAAAATTGAAAATGATTATACTCAGATACAGAATAATTTTTATAACAGACTGGACATAAGGGTATCTGACGGATTCGTCATCAGTCCCGCGTTTCATTTTTTCGGCACAAAGACAATGAACTTTCAATTAACAAACATCACTGATACATCATTTCAACAGGAAGCATCGGTGAACTATATTGAAGAAGTGCTTGGCTCCATTGAGATCAGCCGCTATTTCTCTAACTTCAGAATTGGTCTCAACGGGTCATATGGAAAGCTCAACGGAAAATATCATACACAGACAGGGGTTTCAGCAAGGGCATTCCCTACCGGCAAAATAAATTTTTTCACAGATACAGAGTTCGCAATTTTGATAGAGGATCAAAAAGCAAATCCCATCATAAACCAAAGTGTAACATTAAAAATAAATCGAAATTTGGCAGGCAGGATATTCTTCACAATCGGCAAATTGCAAAATTATCATGAGCAGAATGCCAAATTATTATACAACAGCCCCGACATTATTAAGTATAAGTTCGGGGCTGAAGTTGGTTATGATTTTCCGTTTAACCTTAACGCATATTTATCATTCGAGCATCAGGATCTCGAGAAAACATTTAGGATCTCTTCATTGCCATCATCGGTCAGCAACCGGTCTTTCTCAACAGCAATGATAAATAAACTTTCTACCGTTGGAACTGAAGACCATTCAACGATCCTGAAATACAGTCTTAACTCTTTTTCCGCCGGCTTAAAATTTAATTTTTAAATTATTTCAGCACGACCATTCTTTTGGTATCGACTAAATTTCCTTCCGCTTCCAGACTGTAGTAATAGATCCCACTTGGAAGATCAGTTGCATCGAAATATATTTCGTGGCTCCCGGGACTTTCCTCACGGTCAACCAAAACCGCCGCTTCCCTGCCGAGGGCATCATAGATCTTAAGCTTTACATCAGAAGCCACTGCAAGCTGATACTGAAGCGTTGTCTTTGGATTGAACGGGTTAGGAAAATTTTGCTTCAATATAAAATCATTATTACTTGTTTGATTTGCGAGCTGAACATTATTTTTCTTTTCGGAATAAATAACTGTTCCGAAATCACCAAAAGCAGTCAATCTGTTGCCAATGATATCTATTGAGTGAAGATCATTACCCGTAATCTTTTTTTCTGTGATCCAGGAATTGCCGAGATCCGTTGACTTTACAATTGTCCCTTCAATTCCGGCTGCATAAATTAAACCATTCTCCGCTAACTTTATACAGTTCAGTTTTTTAAAAGTACCGCAGAAAATATATTCCCAGACTGCACCTTCATTTGTAGTTTTAAAGATCACACCATCATCACCACAGATGAAACCTGTTGCAGAATTCATAAAGCTTACGGAATTGAGATTGCCGCCCGCAATATTCACTGCCTCCCAGTTGTAACCGGCATCAATAGTCTTAAGTACATTTCCATTATCACTGACTGCAAAGCCAACGAATTCAGAAGTAAACGAAACAGAGTTCAAAACACCAAGCGACATCGAATCATAAACTTCATACCAGTTGACACCGCCATTTGAAGTCCGGTAAATGAATGCACGTTCATCGTCCGGATTACCGCCCAGGGCTAATCCTGTTTCATTATTAAAATAAATATTTTTATAATTAAGATTTGCATAGCCGGTCTGATCCATCCAGTTACCGCCGCCGTCAGTAGTTTTAAAAACAATTCCCGAATCCCCTGCAGCATAACCTTTCAGTTCATTTAAAAAGTAAAGCGAATTAATTTTTTTATTTGTAAAGTCTCCGCAGCTTTGCCAGGTAATTCCATTGTCAGTTGATTTCAATGCTTCACCTTTTTCACCTGCACAGTAGGCGGCAGAATTTACGATGAAGCTTGCATTCAATCCACTTTCATTACCTGTCAATGCGATCCAGCCTGATCCTGTGTCAGTGCTTTTAAAGACAGTTCCTCCGGCTCCGGCGATCATTATGCATTTTGAATTTGCATGTATGTCCTGCATTACTGATATTTTTCCGGAATGTTTAAATGAGGAATCTTTGCTCCAGGTATTACCGGCATCAAAAGTTTTAAGAATATTACCGGAGCCGGTGACGATAAATCCGGTATGGGCATTTACAAAGCTCATGCTTTTCACAAGATCGACAGTACCCTTGTCAAGATTATCCAGTTCAAGAGATTCAGTTGTCCAGTTGACCCCTCCGTCAGTAGTTTTATAAAAGGCACCTCTCCGGGAATTTCCCGCTGCGTATATAGTGGTGTTACTTATATGGCACACACCATTAATACCGGTGGCGGGATAAACAATTGAACTGTGGTCGGTCCAGCTTATTCCTCCGTTGGTTGTAAGAAAGATTGATTGATAGCCTGCGGCGATACCAACGTAAGCATTAAAAAAGCTGATACAAAAAAACGATGAATTATTATTCCGTAACTGTCTGAGCCAAACCTCACCTGCATCAGTGGTTTTTAAAACTGTGCCTCCAAGTCCGGCAGCGTATCCTGTATTTTTATTAATAAAAAAAATGTCATGAAGCTGGTGAGGATAGAGATTTTGTTTTTCAATCCAGCTGTCGCCGCCATTTTCAGATTTAAGGATTATACCGTACGCGCCGACTGCAAATACTATATTATCGCTGATCGAAAATATTTCGAAAAGATCTTTGGAAGTGCCGGAGGAAAGCGGAAACCAGTTTTTTCCGGCGTTAGTTGTTTTGATAATTGTTCCGAGTGATCCTGCAGCAAAGCCCGTATTCGGACTTGTGAAATGTATGGAATTAAGAATGTTGCCGGTTGGCAAGGGCTTATTCCAGTACCAGGCTGATTGTGAAAAAGCATTATGGCAGAAAAAAAAGAACAGTGAAAAAAATGTAAGACATAAGAACGTAAATCTGATATCAGATAATTGTCTGAAGCTAAGCATCGTATCATCTCCCTTCTGCGGTAGACCGCGTTTTTAATTAATCACCTTAAATTAAAAACTTCAGACCGTGATGTCAAACAGTAAAAAAAGTGATTTGTGAAATTACAAATAATGGAAGGGATAAAAAAAAACTCTCATTCATTTACTGAAAAAGAGTTTTAAAATTATAGATAATGATTAAACATCAATTTGGAAACTTCTGTTTCTCTGTTACATCAAGAGAATATTCACTATTCTTATTTTTTAGTGTATAAGTCATTTTAACTTTTCCTGAAATATTCCCGGAGCCCGGATCGGATGATTTAAAAACAGGGTATTCCTTATATAAATGTGAACGGTCAAAGTAAACTGAATCCATTCCAAGGTAACCATTGAACTCATCACCTTTGTTCATTATCATAGAGCTGTCCTGCTGAATTTTTATTTCTGCAATTCTTTCATCCATATCGGATACAACTCCCATTACATTTACAAACGCTTCATCACCTGTTGACTTTGTTATGATGTATAGCTCTTCAAAGCCGTTATTATCGAGATCTGCAAGCAATGCATTTAACATTGGATCAAGAAGCGAGAAAGTTATTGTGTCAGAAGAATTCTTAAATCCTGTCCCTGTAACAAAATAATTGCTGACTGTAATGGTAGGTTTTGATTCAATGATCGTAAAAGTTTTTCCGTTCTTAGTAATCAACTCTTTCCTTACTGTAATAGTTGTGTCTTTCTTAATTGTCATCTTTTCTTTACTGTTGTCTTTGACAACGGTTTCCGGCCTATCCTTATTACAGCCGGAGATAAAAAGAATTAATAATAATATGACTGCTGATAATTTTTTCATAATTAGAATTTAAATATAAATTTACGAGGCAACTTTATCAGTTGACCCGTAAATGTAGAAGCAATCTTTATTTCAATTTAAATTCGATACCACCTAATGCAGTGATAAAGCTGCTTGATCCGCCTTCAGTAAACACAGAGTGATACTTTGCTTTGATCATAATATCAATGGTTTTTGTAAGTGCAAGATTTGCACCAATACCACCATTGACACCAATTTTTGTATCATTAACCTCAGGAACAGGAATGACACCGAAATTATAACCTTCACGGTTAAACTGATATGCACCTACTCCGGCTTCAAGAAACAATGTTGAGCTTAAATTTGGTTTTGTCATATAGTATCTTGGTCCTGCACTGAATTCAACATATCTTCCTGAGGGAATTCCATCAGTTTTTGAATTCATAAAGCTAAATCCAACCTTTCCATAAACACCGACTTCTTTATTGATTCTGTAACCGAGATCAAGACCCAAACTAGGTCCGGGACGTAAATTATCCCCAAGTTGACCTACGGGGAACAGAATCCCTCCGGTTGGTGCGATAGTAAAATAGGGTGCCGCCAATCTTTTAACCGGTTTAGTCTGTGCATTTATAAGACCTGAACATATTACTGTAAAAATTAGTACTGTTACAATTGTCTTAATTGTTTTCATTGTATACTCCTTCTTTATATTAACTCCAAAAAATTTATTCTTTTGAACTACAATACTTTATTACAATCTATATGCCATTTGAGATTTTCGCTTTATTAGAACGCTGAAAGCATCATTTTAATAGGAATCCTCTTTGTTAAAAAATGATTATCTTTTGAATATTATTAAACCAATGTATTTTAATGTGTGACGAAATTGACACTGTTTGTCATCTGCCTTTAAAAAAAGCTTACATTTAAAATAAGCTTATTTAGAGAGAGAATTTTTTTTGCAAATATAAAGTTGGAATAGTAATTGCTCTTAACATTACTTACTATATGTTAATTAAAATGCAAACTATGAATATCGAAAAATTCATGACTTACAACCAAACACCACAATTGTTTAAAAGATACACTGGGAATCCGATACTGTCATCTACAATATGGCCGTATAAGATCAATTCTGTTTTCAATGCTGGAGCAACCATTTATGACGGCAAGGTTTTATTGCTGGCACGCGTTGAGGAACTGCGTGGATTTTCTCATTTATGTAAAGCAGTAAGCGTCGATGGATTCACAGACTGGGTGATAGATAAGCAACCCACGATGATGTATGAGCCGGATAAATGTCCTGAAGAGAAATACGGAATTGAAGATCCACGGATAGTGAAGCTTGAGGACGAAGGGATCTACGCAATTACATATACATCATTTTCAGAAAGCGGACCTTTGGTTTCATTGGCAACTACATCGGATTTTAATACATTCAAAAGATTTGGAGTAGTAATGCCGCCTGATGATAAAGATGCCTCATTATTTCCAAGAAAATTTAACAATCGATATTTATTGATCCACCGTCCTGCATCTTCAAATCCTTCATTGGGCTCTCATATCTGGCTTTCTTATTCGCCTGACCTGAAGCACTGGGGAGAAAGTACAATACTGTTACATGCTCGTAAAGGAAGCTGGTGGGATGCTTACAAAGTCGGTTTAGGTCCGCAGCCCATAGAAACTTCCGAAGGATGGCTGATAATCTATCACGGTGTAAAAACGACTGCCGCAGGTTCTTTATACCGGCTGGGATTGGCGTTGCTGGATCTTGATGATCCTTCAAAGATAATCAAAAGATGTGATGACTGGGTTTTCGGGCCGGAAGAGATCTATGAAAGAATAGGTGATGTGGCTGACGTTACATTCCCATGCGGAGTGGTTGTAAAAGGTGATACTCTGATAATGTATTATGGCGCTGCTGATACAACTATAGCAATTGCCACAGCTTCGGTGAAAGAAATTTTAAATTATATTAAGGAGAGCTAAATAGATGAGAAACCGTTTTGGTGTTACATTTGTATCTTCATACATTCCGCGAAGATGCGGTATTGCTACCTTTACAAATGATCTTTTAAATTCAGTAAAAAATTTAAATATAAAAGAAAAGTATTCGGTCAATGTCGCAGCTTTGAATGATCTTGTTAAAGAGTACAAATATCCGCAGGAAGTAATTTTTGAGATCAATGATAAGAGAGTCAATGACTTCAAGGAAGCAGCGTATTACCTGAACCTCTCGGACTCTGATGTAGTTAATATTCAGCATGAATTTGGATTATACGGTGGTGAATCCGGATCAAATATTCTTTACCTGATGGAAACGCTTAACAAGCCGATCGTTACCACTCTTCACACGGTTCTTGAAAAACCCTCATCCGATCAGCAAAGAGTGTTAAAAGAAATTGCTCAAAGATCCTCATTTCTGATCGTTCAGTCACAAAGATCTTTAAAGATGCTTCAGGATACGATAAAAGTTGAGCCGCACAAAATTAAGTTTATTCCGCACGGGGCGCATGATGTTCCCTTTATGGATCCGGCATATTATAAAGATAAATTTCAGTTGTCTGAAAAAAAAGTATTGCTGACATTTGGTTTGCTCGGTCCCGGAAAAGGATTAGAAGATGTGATAAATTCTCTAAAGATTGTTGTACGTGAATATCCCGACGTGATGTATATAATTCTTGGTGCGACACATCCTAATGTCATACTGCATTCGGGAGAGTCTTACAGGAATTCACTGGAAAATCTTGTTAAGCAAAACGGACTTGTTGATAATGTAATGTTCATAAACAGATTTGTTGAAACCGAAGAACTGCTCGAATTTATCCTGATGAGCGATATTTATGTGAGCCCATACCGCAATAAAGAGCAGGCAGTATCAGGTACACTGACGTTTGCTCTTGTCTGCGGAAAAGCCATAATTTCCACACCTTACTGGCATGCGGAGGAATTGCTTTCATCGAACAGGGGTATACTTACACCATTTCAGGATCCTGAAAAAATGGGCAGAGAAATTATAGAGCTGCTTGTAGATGAGAACAAAAGAAACCGTCTGCGAAAGAATGCTTATGATGCAGGAAGAAATGTTACGTGGGGTAAAACAGGAGCCAGCTATGGTGAAATTTTCCACATGGCTTCGGAAAGCTTCAAGAGTTCTTCAAAGTTTAAAATTCCAAGAGTAAAATTTGATACGCTGCCTGTACTGCCGGATGTTAATATGACACATTTAAAAAACCTGACTGATTCGACAGGCATTCATCAGCATGCAGTCTTTTTTATTCCGAACCGTAACGAAGGATACTGCACGGATGATAATGTAAGAGCTTTGATGGTTGCACTTTTGCACAAGCAGATTTTTAATGACGGTACGGTTAATTCACTTATCAATACTTATCTGACATTCTTACATCATGCATTCAATAAGGAAAATAACTTGTTCCGGAATTTTATGTCGTTTGACAGAAAATGGCTGGACGACGCGGGTTCAGAAGACTGTAACGGAAGAGTGATCTTCGTTCTGGGATATATGATAAAGAATCAGCCGTTCAATTCAGTGCTCTCTCTTGCTAAATCATTATTCGATCAGAGCATCCGTTCCATGAAAGAATATCAGTCGCCCCGGGCAATGTCGCATATCATTATGGGCTGTGTTTTTTATCTTCATAAATTTTCGGGTGACCGGGAGATAAGAAAGATCCTAAAAACTTTATCGGACAGATTATGTCAGCATTACACGACGACCTGTGATGAGGAATGGAAATGGTTTGAGGAGTATTTAACGTATGAGAATGCAAGACTGCCTCAGGCATTGCTTATGTCAGGGAAATTTCTGAATAATCAGAAGTATATAAAAGCGGGATTGAGTTCTCTTGAATGGCTTTTAGAGCAACTTTATGAATCCGAAAAAAAATATATTTCACTTGTCGGTAATGACGGGTGGTATCATAAAAACAAAGTTAAGGCGAAGTTTGATCAGCAGCCGCTTGAGATCCCGGCATTGATCGATGCGTGCTACCAGGCATATCTGATAACGGAAGACAACGTATGGATTAATCATATCAGTAAATCCTTTTGCTGGTTCCTTGGCAGCAATGTTCGTCAGGAGGCGTTGATAGATTTTACCACGGGAGCTTGTTACGATGGTTTAAACTCTGCAATGCTCAATGAAAATCAGGGAGCTGAATCGACAATTTGCTGGCTATGGTCTCTGCACCGTATGATACGGATAAGTCAGGAGCTGCAGTTTAAGAATGAGACTGAAAAACTGAATGAGTTGCTGGCTTAGTGGGGTCACTTTCCGATACAGAAATTCATAAAGATGTTATTGAGTATGTCATCGTTTGTAACTTCACCGGTGATCTCACCGAGATACTTGAGTGAAGTTCGCAGGTCAACTGAAATAAACTCTCCACTGAGATTTTCGTCTATGGTTTTTACCGAGTCGTTCAGAGATTTAACTACATTCTCAAGACAGATTTTATGACGGAGATTTGTAAGTATTATCTCTTCTGATGCGGATATTGTTTCCAGGTTAATGACTTTCTCTGTCATTATTTTTTTCAGCGCTTCAATGGTTTCATCTTCGAGAAGTGAGATCTTTAAAAGTTCGGGTAAGCAGTTACTTTTGGTAAGATCTTTTTTTGACATAACCGCTATGGACCTTTTTCCGCCAAAGTTTTCATTGAAATAATTCAGATCATCTTCCGTCAGTTTCTCGCCCTGAGAAGAATCAATTAAATACACGATCAGATCAGCTTCATCAATTTTTTTATGACTTCTGCGGATCCCCTCGCTTTCAATTTCGTCATCCGACATGCGCAGCCCGGCAGTATCTATAAGGTTAAATAAAACTCCGTTAATGATAACGCTTTCTTCTATGTAGTCGCGGGTCGTTCCGGCAACCTTGCTTACAATAGAGCGGTTCGTTTTCAGGAAATAATTGAATAGCGAAGACTTGCCGCTGTTGGGCTTGCCTGCAATTACAAGATACACACCTTCACGTATGATCTTTCCGGTAATGTAAGTATCAATGATGCTCTTTAATCTGTTATTCAGATTTTCAATCAAAGAACGGATCTCATCCTTTTTTACAAACTCAAGTCCTTCTTCAGCGAAGTCGAGTTCGAGCTCAACAAGAGAAGTAATGTTGATAATGTCGTGTCGTGTTTTGTTTACGAATTCCGATAGCGAACCTTCGAGCTGTCTTATTGACGATGAATGGGCGGACTCTGTTTTGGATTTTATCAGATCAGCAACTGCTTCTGCCTGCGACAGATCGATCTTTCCATTCAGAAAAGCTCTCTTTGTAAATTCTCCGGGTTCGGCATGTCTTGCTCCGCAATTTAGAAGTATTTTTAAAATCTTCTGCGCAATGAAATTTCCGCCGTGTGACGAGATTTCAACTACATCTTCACCTGTATAGGAATTCGGGTTTTTGAAAATTGATATAACGACTTCGTCTATTAATTTTTCATTTTCAAAAATATAACCGAAATGTAGTGTGTGTGATAATTCATTTGAAAGAGAAATTCTTTTTTCCCTGGTTTTAGTTTTATAAAATAATTTTTCTACTATAGCAAATGTATCAATTCCTGAGATACGTATGACATTGAGTCCTCCTTCACCGGTTGCAGTGGCTGTTGCGGCTATTGTATTCATGTTCATAGAGTGTATAGAGTGTATAGAGTGTATAGAGTGTATAGAGTGTATAGAGTGTATAGAGTGTATAGAGTGTATAGAGTGTATAGAGTGTATAGAGTGTATAGAGTGTATAGAGTGTATAGAG
>Ga0105044_10005179_pt1 | contig 17973 bp, 16 predicted proteins | sample MAT01_FD_78092 | JGI IMG/M metagenome (GOLD analysis project Ga0105044, IMG submission 78092) | Freshwater microbial communities from Lake Fryxell liftoff mats and glacier meltwater in Antarctica - MAT-01 | ecosystem: Environmental > Aquatic > Freshwater > Ice > Liftoff microbial mat | place...
GCGGATCAGCCGAAAACGGGCGAACGCCATCCGGACTTCACGCTGCCACGCATATCAGATGGGCAAGCCATGTCTCTTTCTGACTTGCGTGGAAAGAAGGTGCTTCTCATTCAGTTTGCTTCCTGGTGAGCGGGCTGTCGCGTTCACGTGCCAGTCTGGCACGTTTCAACCGAAAAGTGGGTGAAGGACGGCAAGCTGGTGCTGCTTGGCGTAACGCAGGAGCAGCATCCGGAACGATGTCGGCTGTTTGCGCAGTGGAAGCAGTTTGGCTGGCCGATTCTGCATGATCCGATCAACGTACTCGGTGCGAGCGCCGTCCCGATTGTGGTGGCGATCGACGAGCACGGGATCGTCCGTTCGACCCGCCCTGCCTCGGATACATTTGAGGCGGATTTTCTGAATCAGGCGTTTCCAGACGAAGCGACTCACACACCGTCGTCTCCGACGCCGAAGCATCCGCCGGCATTCGATGATCTGAAAGACAACGCGTCGTCAGGAAACTCGGCTCCTGCATGGCGGCAATACGGCGACGCGCTGGCGCTCTGGGGCGGGGAGGATCGACTGTCAGAGGCAATTGCAGCCTACCGCAATGCAACGACCTGTGACGCTGCCGATGGTCCGGCATGGTTCCGACTGGGTGTCTGTCTGCGACGTCGGTCGGAACTGTCCTTCAAAGAGTCGGACGACTTCCGCAAAGCTGTCGAGTCCTGGGGAACGGCTCTGGAGTTGGACCCGAACCAGTACATCTGGCGTCGCCGAATTCAGCAGTACGGCCCGCGCCTCGACAAGCCGTACCCGTTTTACGACTGGGTTCCCGAAGCCGAAGAGGCGATTCGCCTGCGCGGGGAAACGCCGGAGTCGCTTCCTGTGCGACCTGATGGAGCGGAGATTGCGGGGCCGCTGAGGGTGTTTGCCGCGCAGAAGGAGCCGCGAACAAACCCAGACCCGGACGGAAAAGTCATGCGCGATGCCGGTTCGGTGATTTCCCAGGTGGTCCTTGTTCCGGCCAGGGTCCCCGCCGGACAGTCGGTTCGGGTCCACTTGAACTTTCGGCTGACTGCCGGGACGAGCGACCACTGGAACAACGAGGCCGAACCGCTGCGGTTGTGGGTTAATCCGCCTGACGGCTATGCTGTCAGCGAGCAATTACTGGCGGCCGAGCTGCCGAAAGCAGCTGTCTCCAGCGAAGAGCGAACGGTCGGCTTTGAGATAAAGGTGCCGAGCGATGCGAGCGGCATCGTTCGCATACCCGCCTATGCGTTGTATCATCTGTGTGAGGATCGACAGGGCCTGTGCCGCTTCGTCCGCCTGGACGTGGACATCGAAGTCGAAGTGCGGTGATAATTCTCATCAAGTTCAGCAGAAACTCAACAAGCGAGCGTCTATTGAGCATTTGCTGAGACGGCAGGACGGTCGTTTCGAATTCCTGTTGACCCAACAACAACCGCATCAGCAGTATCAGAGTTCAGTGTTGTCCAGGGAGCAGCACGGCGGAAACCATCGTCGGCTGGATCACAATATTGATTATGGCTCAACCGTTCTGGTACGTCCAAAACTGTTCGCTGTTTCAGTTGCTTCAGTCAGAACAACTGAGTCAGCTGGAACGCCGCGCAAGGTTGAAACGGTTTTCCAGAGGAAGCACAATCTAGCGAGGCATCGCGGCTTCGCCGCTTGCCTCAGACCGATGGATTGTAGTAGTTGCGCTTGGCGACATCGTGTCGAATCGCAGTCGCGGCGTCCTGCCGCGAAAGTTCTAGTTTCCAAACCTCGATTTCACCGGCATAAAGCCGGCTGGGGTCGCTGAAATCCAAAACTTGACTCATCTGCTACAAGTTTCAAAAAGTAAGCGTAGCTATTTGCAGGCAACCTACGCCTTCTGATAGTGCCCCAGCCCGTTGCGTTATGCACACTGCCAACGATTCACGCAGACGTGCTTCGATTGATGGCAGCATTGGGACGATGCGGACGGACCACCTGTTTTCTTAAAATAGGATCAACCACTCTTCTATGATCGCTGACCATAGGTTTAGTATTGTGACAGCGGCCCTTCATGACATGGAAAAGCCACGAACGGCACGCGCTTTGCGAGTCAGTGATTTCGAGAGCATTCAGTTGACTGTCGCTCACTTTGTCATCACAGATCTCGGAGTTCCGTGTGCCTTTGATTCTCACGCACCGAAATGAGTCGGCAATTTGCTCATTTGTTTTTCTGCTGATGAGTTCTGTGTTTGGATGCGCCAGGTCGGAACCCGCGGCTTCAACGCTGGAACCCGCTACGTCATCAGAATCCGCGGCGGCGTCCGCAGCCTCGAATCCAACGCACAGTGCCGCTGAGACTGCGGTGCGTGCTGGTGGAGAGCCTGAAGCAACTTCTGTCCACGTGTCGTCTGCGGCGAGTGTCAGCTTACTCGAGGAAACGACGGACCTGAAGTTCAGCTTCATCAAACTGACCGACTCACCGATGATGCCAGCGACTTTGGAAGCAGGCAATAGTGTTTGTGGTCGGTGCGATCGGATTTCTGCTTGACCGCATCATGATCATCCTGCAACGCAGCGTGAGCTTCGATGGCGCAACGGCCGAGTCGTGAACGGCTCTCAGATCTCAGATTCTTTCCCCACGTCATTCCTCGAACTCAAAAACGTCAGTCCTGGCTTTGGGCCTGCTTCGAACAGAAGTGAGGTCCTGCACAACGTGAATCTGTCCGTCGCTCGTTACGACAAACAAAGAGAAAGAGCCCGACTCCGAGAGTCATATTACGTCATTCAGTTCCGATGGAGTACTTCTGTGATCGCCCCTGAACAACAAACCATCGTGGTGGTCGGCAATGGCATGGTTGGTCTGCGATTCTGTGAGCAACTCACGGCGTTTGATGAACGCAAGCGATTTCGCATCGTCACTTTCTGCGAAGAATCACGTTCGGCGTACGACCGCGTCGGCCTGACGAATTTTTTCGCTCACCGTGATGCCGAAAAGCTGATGCTGGCGCGAAAGGACTGGTATGAATCCGTCGGGATTGAGCTGCACCTGAGCGATCGCGCGATTCAGATTGATCGCGACCGCAGTGTCGTGCGATCACTGAAGGGAGTGCAGATCAGTTATGACAAACTAATCATGGCGACCGGATCATTTCCATTTGTGCCGCCGGTGCCGGGCATCCAGAAGCAGGGTATTTTTGTCTATCGCACAATCGAAGACCTTGAACACATCATTGCGTATTCAAAGAAAGCAGGAACCTGCGCCGTGATCGGCGGGGGATTGCTCGGGCTGGAAGCAGCAAAGGCCGCGTTTGATCTCGGGATGGAAACGCATGTGATTGAATTTGCTCCCCGTTTAATGCCTCGACAACTGGACGAAATCGGTTCGCGGACCCTGTTGCAGAAGATCCGCGATATCGGGGTCCACGTGCATCTGGAAACATCATCGAGAGAAATTCACGGCGAAGGCAGCATTCAGAGAATTGAATTTAACGACGGTACGTCTTTGAACTGTGACATGCTGATCGTCTCGGCCGGGATCCGGCCACGGGATGATCTGGCCAACAAGTGCGGCCTGCTGCTTGGTGAGCGAGGGGGAATCCTGGTGAACGATCGCCTGCAGACAAGCGATCCGAACATTTTCGCGATTGGCGAGTGTGCGCTGCATGGGGGTATGATCTACGGTCTGGTGGCTCCGGGATATTGCATGGCCGAAACAGTTGCCGCGAATTTCTGTGGCGACGATCGCAGGTTTGAGGGCACTGATCTCTCCACAAAACTGAAGCTGATGGGGATCGATGTTGCCAGTTTCGGCAACTATGAAGCAGGACCCGACATTTCCAGCAGCCTGACATGGGAAGATCCATTTTCCGGGATCTACCAGAGACTGTCATTCTCACTGGATGGCAAGAGGCTGCTGGGCGGCATCCTGGTTGGAGATGCATCTGCCTTCAATTCTCTGTCAATCTTCGCGAAAACCGGCGCGCCGCTGCCATGTGCGCCGCACGAGTTGATGCTGGGAAGTTCCAAAGGATCTTCGGCACTGGGTGGTATTGACGCCCTGCCGGATTCTGCTCAGGTGTGTTCGTGAAACAAGGTGACGAAGGCTGCCATCTGTACGGCGATTACAGGCCCGAACATCAGACATTGCAGGAAAGTAACAACCGCTTCCTCGTCAACATTCAGCCCGATGGAACTTATTCCGTCGGTTTCGCGATCCGCATTGAGAATCGCTACAAGGGCATTCGTTCAACACACAAAGTGAAAATGGCGGTCTTCGGGTATACTCGGGAATGTGCCGAAGCGCAGAGCAAAGACGTCGGGCTGATCGCAACGGAGCACGGTTACAACCTCTATGTCCGCGGCAACGGAGGGACGCAGCCCCGGCATGCGGAATTGCTGGCGACGGATATCGACGAGGAAACGGCCATCCGCTACATCGATCGCTTTTTCGTCTACACATCATGTCAGCGGAAAAGCTGACGCGCACATCTGTCTGGTGCGACAAGCTTGAAGGCGGCATTGAACATATCCGCGATGTCGTGGTCCACGAAAAGCTCGGCATCGCGGCTGAACTCGAAGGAATGATGCAGCATCTGGTAGACACCTACCAGTGCGAATGGAAATCAACCGTTCAGGATCAGGAAAAAGTTCGCTGGTTCCGTCAGTTTGTGAACACTCACGATACGGAATCGTGCATCGAAGTGGTTTCGGAACGCGGTCAGAAGCATCCCGCAGACTGAACTGGCGAATTCGTATCGCTCGGGCCGTTTCAGGACATGGTTCAGAAACGGGTTCAACTGGAGGAATTGTTCCCGGAGGAAGTCCATCAGACATCGTGGATCGATGTAGGTCATGTCGGCGACTTTCCGGTGGACGGCGGTGCGACGATCCAGCGCGGTAAGGTGCAGATTGCAGTGTTCAACCTCACGAGCGGCGGCGCATGGTACGCATCGCAGAACACGTGTCCACATCGTAAGGCATTTGCGTTGTCTCGTGGAATGATCGGAGATGCCGCCGGGACACCTAAAGTTGCCTGCCCGATGCACAAGAAGACCTTTTCGCTGCAAACTGGCGACGTAGTGCGTGGCTCATGCGTTGCAGGAGACGGCTGGTGTCTGACGGACATGAATTTGGCAGACGCCACTGGGATCAGGGATTGTTCAAGAGAGAGTTGTCATCCCAAAAGTGCGATTCATGTAGCGTGGACATTCATGTCCGAGTCCTCGCCGGAAACCGTTCCACCAGCGTCAGGTACTTGTCGTGCAGCAACTTTCGCTTCGGCAGCGTTTTATGTTCAAACGACGGACATGAATGTCCATCCTACATACGAACACACAAATGCGGGAACGTAAGAAACCGTATTGATGGCAGCAAATCAGACAAACAATTCTCGATCAATCCTGGACGATTCGCCGTCGTGGCGAATGCATCCTTCCGACCTGACTTCACAATTGCTGCATGAACCGTCAACGCTCACGGCAGTGGAAGAGTTTTCAACCTGGCATAAGGCTCATCCGGAGCCAGCGCAGGCGCAGTAAAATCGCAACCTGATGCCTGCCAACATGCCGCAGCCGGGGCAGCAGTTGGCGTTTGAGGTGGATCTCGACATGTGTTCCGGTTGCAGAGCGTGCGTGCCGAACGCGGCTGATCACGGACATTGTCCGCCGACCGCGCAACATGCGATCCGACAGGCAAAGACATTGGCGCATAACATTGTTGCTCGAATCCACGGTCGCGAACCAAAAATATTTCGCTTTCCAGGGCTCGGAAAGACGGGAGCACTGGGACATCATTCGGCAGTCGCGGAACTCTTTAACCGCATTCGAATCTCCGGTTTCCCAGCGTGGGTACTCTGGCGCACTGTGTATTGGTGGAAACTGCCGGGGTTCGATCGCAAACTGAAAGTAGGCTTTTCCTGGCTGCTGGATCTCCTGATTCCACCGGAAACTGTTCAACTCCGAATCGATGGAGGTCCTGCACTCGCACAATTGCATTTCGAACCCGGTGAGGTTGTTTTTCGCAAGGGCGACCTGGGCGACTCGCTCTACATCATTTTGCAAGGTGAAGCCGAAGTCATCCTGGAATCTGAATCGCAGGATCCTTCAAAATCGTCTGGCCAGAATGTGCCGCGACTGGCAACGCTTGGGGCGGGTGAGTATTTCGGAGAGATCGCCCTGCTTAAACAGAAGACCCGAAGTGCCACCGTGCGTTGTAAAAAAGCCCTTGACCTGCTGGCATTGCCGCAAGGACAGTTTCAGGCCTTGACCGCTAATCTGCTCGATTTCAAGAATAGCTTCGAACTGGTTATGGAACTTCGTATGAAACGAGAGGCACAGGAAAAACGTGGTTAGGCGAGCGGAAGATCAGGAACGAAGTCGCAGCCGACCTGGGACAGAAGTCCGCTGAGACATGGTCGTGGAAAAATCGGCATGCCAAACTGGTCGTTGGATTCAAATGATGGACGTTGCGATTGGTCCGTATCGACGGAAAAAGCCTCGTCAAATCAGCTTTACAAGGACATGTCAACGTTCTTGCGTCGTGGCAACTGCTTTCCGTGCACTTGCTGACGTCAGCTCAGATCCGCAGACACTGCCGGACGCTGCTGGCTCAAATCGCGATTATCTTCGGTGTTCTTGTCGTTTTGTTGTGCCAAAATCGAGACATTCTTGGTCGATTTGTCGCGTCAAGCGTTTCAGAATTGCGCGCTATGTGCCGGTTGGCTCACCAGGGCCAGGATCGGTGCAAATCGGTTTGCGAGCTTCCATGATCAGTGGCTGGAGTTGCTTGTCGATCTCAGCGGCGTTTCCGTTGGCTTCCTGCATCGACAATCCGAGCGCCATCCCAGGACGATTGTGGCCTATGTGACTGAGCCACGAATTGTGGAGCATGGCGCCTTTCTGATTGACAAGTTGAGTCATTTCGTCGCTGATTAGAATCCGCGATTCCACGCCCCACGCTTTCAGGATCACCTCCGCAATCGTGTGGTGCCCCGTACTGTTGCAGTGCACACCATCGGGCGCCACAGTGAATGTGGGGTCATGCTTTCGCTGCTGTTCCCAAAAGGCTGTGTGGATAGTAAATTCCATCGTTCATGCCATAACAGGCCACAACGACGTCCGGTTTGACGGCCGTGAGGGCTCGGTCAAGTCGCGCATGGACATCGGGACGAGGAAACGGGTGATCGGGCTCTGAAAGTCCCGTGCAGCCCTCACTTGGAAGTCCGGCATTCACCAGTTCCGGCACCGGGTCAACGGACTGCAGCTTCAACTGCATTTCAATCATGTTGACGAATTCTCCGGCGGCTGTGATGGAATCGCCGAGAAACAGGATGCGTTTGGCTTTCAGAGGAAAAGCTTTCTCAGCGGCGCACACGGGACTCAGGAACATGACAGGAAAGAGCAGGCTTACGATTGGCTTCATTGCGGTGTCTTTGTTGAGGTGGAAAATCATCTGCGGAGTGTCAACGACCGACGTACACAGCAGTCTGTTTCAATACGATCCCGGATGCAATCAAACCGGCCGCCTCTGCATTTTTGGCTTGTCGACCCGGATATTGGCGACGCTCGGATCCGGACATGCTTTTCCGGGACGGCGGTGGTCAGGGTGACGCAGGAGCGGAACAGATGGTCGAGCGCATGATGGCAATGGACGCCACCGAAGATGGTTTGCTCGACAAAGCAGAACTGGAGGCTGGCACGGCGCGGCTGCGGACAGGACGATGTTCCGTAGTTCGACTGTCCTGCGTAATGAATCCCCGGGATTGGGTGTCTCAGCCAGCAGCATCCAGTGCCGGAATCCGACCTTCGCATTCGTCCTGGCGAGCCTGTTCCTGGATTTCCTGAAAACCTTCGCGAAGTTTGCTTATCACATTGGCGGCAGATCGCCACGCTTCGGGTGACTGCGTCCTGATCTGATCGAGTGAAAACACGACAAGTCGCATCACCTGAGCGGGCAGTTCTCCCTGGTTAAGATCAAGCCCATCTGCAATCATGAGCAGAGTCCGCATGGCCTTCAAACTGACCGGTGTCAGCTCACTGGCACGGTTGCTTTCAAGTATTCTCGCACCTTCGTTCAGCGTCGTCACGGCCTGATCATAGATCAGAAGCAGCATTTCGATGCGAGTCCAAGCGAGTGACTGAGTTGTCTTGTACTTCAAATGCGGATTCATGAATTGTGCTGCCTGTGTACCAAAGGTGATCAACTGCCGATTTTCGGCAGGCTGGCCAGTTGGCTGCCAAGATAGTTGCCGGTTGATTGCAACTCACTGATGGCAGACTCCATCGCCTGAAACTGTTTCAGCAGATTTGCCTGTTGGGCGTCGAACGACTTCTTCTGGCGGTCAATCGACGTCTGGAAACTCTTGAGCTGCAGATCAAATCCGTCGTCAATAGACGCAAGCAAACCGTCCTGCACTTCAAGCAGATCTCCGATTACCTGATCGAGCGACGATGCAAGTCCGCGTGAGACTTTCATGGTGCCTTCGACACCGACGACAATTTGCGATGGCGAAAGTGTCACCTGGACCTGAAGATCCGCCGTGTTCGCATTATTCGGATCGCCCGAGAGAGTTCTGCCTCGACCGACAGCAGCCTCGGACAATCCATTCACGATAAAGGCGCCGACCACATCACGCCCGGTGTTTGTTTGTCCTGCGGTCAGGCCCAGAGCAGTCAATGATGTTCCGCCGCTGATCGTGATGGCGGAAGAACTTCCATAGGTCGCGGAAGTCAACTGCAGAGCGTTACCGCTCAGACCGACCTTGATTGTTCGGCCCGGCAGGTCCTGCGATTCGTTAATTGTGGATTCCAGCTGGTCGGCAAGCTGCTGCGCTGTGTATGTCCCTTCTTTCAGAGTGACCGTCGCCGTTTTCCCGTCGAGCTTCAGTTCCAGTGTTTTGTTCGCGGACGTGATCACGGTCGATGCCGCCAAGTTCGTGGCACCGGTGATTGAAGCCTGCCCCGCGGCCTGGCTCAAGTCAACTCCGTAGCCCACAGTGGACGTTTTTGTTTTCGTACTGGCGGCAATGAATGAGATACCGGCGTTAGAGGATTCACCGCTGAGAGAAAAGATTTTCTTAACGTCTTCGGCTGTCACGCCTTCGATGTTGCCGTTCAACGCGGATTCCAGTTTGCTCTTGTCCAGAGTCAGGCGGCCCTTGTTATCAAACGTCACGCCGATCGTTGACAATCGGTTAGCGAGCGGATTCGCGCCGGGGACGACGTTCTGAATCGTGGATCGCAATTTCTGAACGATTCGTGTTGCACTCTGGTTGCCCAAAAATACGCCGCCGTCATTTGTCGCGGTGTTGTATTTTGAATTGTCGTCAATGTACTGTACTACATCATTAAACGATTTGACAAAACTTTCGACAGCCGTCACTGCGGAAGTATTATCCTTCGCGACGGTGAGCGAAATCACTTGCCCCGCTGAGACCTGCAACAGGTCGAAGTTTACACCAGCGATCACATTTTGGAACTGATTGGTGTTGCTGGAAACGGAGATCGCTCCAGCACCAGATCCCAGAGTGACACTGGCGTCCTGCGCAGCCTGCACGGGATTCAGAAAATCAATCTGAGGCTGCACGGCGCTGCCACTGCTGGCGGCCAGACTGTTGGTGATTGAGATTTGATTGCTGGCCCCCGTTTTGGTACTCGTCAGCAGCAGGCGATACGGTGTTCCGCCCACGGTGGAATCTTTCACCACGCTGGCACTGATGCCAGCTCCCGAAGAATTGATCGCCCTGACCAGGCCGGACAGGGAGTTGTTATTACTGTCGATTGTGATGGATTTCTGGTCGCTGGCCCCAAGGCGAATTGCGAATGTCCCCTGTGTGATTTCAGACTCCGCGGCGGCAAACCCCTGCGAAGCCACCTGATGCGCCTGAGCCGTGGTATTCACCGTCAGCCGGTAGACTCCCGCGACGGCCGATGACGTGGCTGTGGCGATGATCGCCTTCGGATCGCTGGCAGATACGGATAGACGAGTCAGTGGGTTGCCTGAATTGCGCGCCAGAACGCCCGCGTCTGCACGCAAGCTGAGGATTTTTGATTCGACCGAACGGAACGCCGTCTGACGGAGCTTAATGTCGGCCTTGCGCACATTCATCCGGTCGATCTGCTGCTGCTGAATCTTTAGCAGTCCAGTGATGATGTTTCCTGTGTCGAGTCCGGTCACCAGACCGTTGATTTGGATGTCGCTGGGCATGATGAAGACCTAGTCGTTGACCACCGATTAAACATAAGACCACTATTTCAACCAATCATCGACAATCAAACTAATGACAAGCACCCCTGCATAAGTTATCGAGCAGCAATTCGTTTAAATTTACCGGAAAACCGATGCCTTCGGCTAGCCGTTCAACGAAGAAACTGTCGCATGGGTGCTTACAAACAGACGAACGGTCCGTCCGAAAACTGGAGTTCCAGTTTCGGTCGGACCGTTCAATGGTCTAATCCATTCCACTAAGCGATTATCGCAGCAGAGACAGAACAAGTTGTGGGATCTGGTTTGCATTGCTGAGCATTGCAGTACCCGCCTGGACAAGGACCTGGCCCTTCGTGAACTTCGCAATTTCTGAGGCGTAGTCGGTGTCACGAATTACGGACTCTGAATTGGTTGTATTCTCCAGAGTTGCCCGCAGATTGTTGGCTGTGGACTCCAGCGTAATGGACTGGAATGCACCCAACGCACCTCGAAGATTGGTGACATCATTGATAGCCGCATCGACCACAGCGAGCGTGTCCTGAGCTTTGCTGGCTGAAGTCACATCGATATCGCTAAGGCTGCCGAACTGGTTGTTGCTGACGCCAACCCCCAGACCGTTTGGATTTACCTTATTGATGGCAACCTTTGCAGTCTGATGCTGGTTCGCACCAATCTGAAACACGAGTGAATTGTCGGTGGTCGTCACATTGCCCTGAGCACCAGCCGCGACGGTCGAGAATGCATTGGCACCCGTGCCAGCAGCGAAACGGACGACGAGCCCCTTGGCACTTCCTGAAGTTGCCGAGAGCACGTCCCCGCTTCCCGTAAAACTTGTCCCATCGATTGTTCCGATGACATCGATTCCCGAGTCATTGATCGATGTTGTTCCAAACCCGGTGCTGGTCGCAGCTGAGGCGACATTTGAGACAACAGTGAGGTTGGAATCAGAACCAAAGTCCTTGGTGTACAGACGAGTAACACCGCCATTAACGTCGGCAGTGACCCCGGTCTGGGCCGTAAACTCGTTCACGCGATTCACAACCTGCGCCTGACTCATACCGCCGGTCAGGGAAATCGAAACATTGTTGATTGTCAACGTTTCATCGGTAGTCAGCACGGCGGTTTGGGCTGTGCCAGCAGTTACAGTTGCGCGCTCACCGACAGTTGTAATTGCAATGGCGTACGTGCCGGCTGAGGTATCCGAGCTTCCTTTGAGAAATGTCACATCAGCATCGGATGCTGTACCAGTGATCCCGGCAGAACCGTCGAGGAGTTTTTTGGTGCCGAACTGTGTGTTATTCGCGATACGGTTAATCGTATCCAGAGAGTTGGCAATTTCTGCCTGATTAGCCGCAAGAGCGTCGGTATCATTTACGCCGCTGTTTGCACTGTCGATGGCAAGGCTGCGGACCTTAACCAGCAGTGCGTTGATTTCATTCAAAGCACCTTCACCGGTCTGCACGACTGATGCAGCCTTTTCGGTGTTTTCAATCGCCTGCTTCAGGCCAGCGATCTGAGCACGCTGTTTTTCTGAAATCACGAGGGCCGCCGGGCCATCAGCACCACGGTTGATTTTCAGACCGGATGACAGCTTTTCCACTGAACTCCTGACGCCCATGGATGCCTTGTTCAGATTGTTCTGGGCATTCAGAGACGCGACATTGTTTGCAATTGACAACCCCATGATCATTTCCTTCGTCGAAAGTGTCGTGGGCCTTGCCCCGCGTCATAGCGGTCTTGGTCCACATCAAGCATGTAAGAAACCAGCTGTGCTTTCAACAAGAAGAGTCACATGCTGCCGGTCCTGAACAGAACCGATCGACCGAAGCAACACAGATTCCTCCCGTGTTACTTCAAGATACAAAGCTTTTCTAAGCATCCTTGCTCAGAATTGCTGCAGCTGTTTCTTCAGCCGCAGCGCGAGTCAGGTAATCGCCTCGCTGTACTCTCACGCTCGCCGCTGCCACGACATCGGGCCGAACATCACTGATTTCGTCAAGCTGACGAATCAGTTGTTTCAACTCGCCGCTTCCCGCAGTCCCCTCGGCTTCGTTTTCTCGAGACGCCGACAACGTCAGTTCGCGATCCGTATTCGTTCCCGACGTCCCCGATGAACGCGATGAACGCGGTATCTCTCCGCCAGCTGGAATATCGATTCGATGAATCTGCATTGCCTTGTCTCCCGGTGAGCAACCTGAGTCCGACAGCGTTATCGAAGCGTGACGGAGAAACTTGCCAGGAATTTTTAGCTCAATCCGGGAGAGCTGTCAGACGATGAGGATGTAGGGGTTGTATCGATTGCATCATTCCCGGGGTCCGCAAAAGAGGGCGCAACGTGTCTGATTCGCCAAAAAGAAAAGCGTTTTCATTGCTCTCCCGACCAATTTCTGTGGTCGCGCTGATGATCGGTATGGCCCTGCTCGGAGCCGCCAGCACGATGATTCTGCGATCCGAAATACCCGTCAGGAGTGAAGGAAATCACGCAGCACAGAGCGGAATCGCTCAGGCTGACAGAAAACTGCTCGAAGAGAAATCGCACGACAGTGTGGCGGGCACAATTGCCCGTGCGATCGACCAAAGTCCTGATCCAGCAGACCATACGAAACTCCCTGGACATCAAGTCGATGCAGCACATCCTGGAGGCGATGCCGACACCGCGATTACCAGAAACGATTCACAGACAGAACAATCCCTGAGGTACGATGGATCGGGTCAAAATGGACTGCCTGATAACATCCATCAATCCACGAGCGATGATCCATTCAGTGAGGAAAGCCTTGGGTTTGCGGAATCCACGCAGGCCGCGAAATTCCGCGATGACTCAGGACACTCACCGCCGGTAAACGCAGATTCAAGTCCTGCCGCAGATCCCGTTTTACATGGCGTCACTGAAGTTCCGCCTGCGGTGTATGATGTCGCGAGTTCAGCACACGAAGACAAGATCACGCAACAGGCTGTGAATCTCATGACGATCGCTGACGAGCAACTTGCCAGCGGAAGTTACGTTCAGGCCATGCGAGCGTATCAGACCATCCGCCAGAAGTCCCAGGGAACACCGGGAACTGCGATACTCATGCGACTGGCGTTTTGTGCTGAAGCAGCGGGGCGTCGAGCCGCCGCACTTGAGGCCTATCGCAAAGTTGCTGCCACTCAGGCCGATCCGGCATGGGCCGGAGTCGCTCGCTACGGTGAAGCGCGATGCCTGGCGGCCGTAAAACGACACGACGGATTGCAGACAGATCTGCTGCGTCGCGTGCTGCTCGACGAATCCGAATTCCTGCCGACTGTCCGCTACGAGGTGTTGCATCTGATTGGACGTGATCTTTGGCAGCAGCAATCCTCAATGACATCAGTTGACCTGCTGGATGACAAGACACTGACAGTTCCTGAATGGACAGCGGACCCAGCGAGATTGCTTGACGAACTTCCGCTGCTGATTCATGAGACACCCACAAAAATTGGTCCCGTGCAGTTTCAGGTGCTGCAATTCGATGACCGGACCCCGGATGGTATCTCAGTGCGACTCAGTTGCGGTGCCACGCGACTGGAATCGCTGTTGCAAAACCTTCTGAGTGGCTGTCGTCTGAAGTTGGAAATCTCATCGCAATCGACGAAACAACTTCAGGGGCGCACACAGCAGGTTCATGTGGATGATTCGCGGCTGGCGACACTTCTGGACGGTATGACAATCCCCTACGACCTCTGCTGGCAGCAACGAGATGAACGCATCGTGATCCTGCATCGCGATGAATTGACGCCGGAGGAATTTCGCCAGTGTCGCTTAAGTTCCGCCGAACGCATCCTGCGCGTGGCCGTGACGGACGGAGCGGTTTCACGACAGACAGGCCACAGTCGCCTGGCTCTGGCGACCTTGCTGTATGAACAGAAACGGGCCGCTGATGCCGTGCAGTTTCTGCAAGTGCAGATTGAAGCGGAGCCGCGTTCTGTGGTTGAGACGGAAGCGGCTTTCAATCTTGGTAAGTGTCTCATGGCTCTGAATCAACGTCATGAATCAAGGGAAGCGTTTCTGCGAAGTATTGATGCTGCCGGGGGATTGACCGACGTCAAAATCGCCGCCTACATTTTTGTCAGCCGATTGCTGCTGGAAGATGATCAGAGCAGACTCTCCATTTCCAACATGATGCGCGGCGTCTCGCTGAGCGAAGATTCGACAATGGAACCGTATGCCGCACTCCAGTTAGCCAGTGCATATCTGATTTTTGGAAACCCTCAGGGAGCGAACAGCGTTCTCATGGAACGGCGTGAGGAACTGGCCAACGGGCCTGGACGTGAAGCCGCAGCTTTCGTGTCGGCCCTGGCCCGATTTCGAGCTGCAGTGCTGGCCGATCGACGTGAACGTGAAGGCTGGGCCGTCGTGTCGGCTCTGGCAGAATTCAGGCCGGACAAATATTGCGGCGGACATTGGGCGGTCCTGGTGGCTGAAGCCTGTGAGGAACTGGGACTTGAAGGACAGGCCACCGATGCATACATCCTGGCACTCAAAAAGCTGCCGTCATCATGGCTGCGTGACCGCACGGTCCTGCGACTTGCCGCACGCTATCAACACGACCGCGACTTTGAAGAAGCTCGATTGCTGCTGGCCACCCTGACCAGCACGGAAGCCAATCAGATGGCGCTCCAGGCAAGGTTGCGATCTGCGGAAGTTTCAATGGCACAAAATCATCCGGAGGATGCGATTCGCATCTGCCGACTGCTGATTAATTCCACTGACACCCCACAGCTCGAACGAGCTGCACTGCGAATCATGGGACAGGCGTATGAACGCAACAGAAACCATGACGCTGCAATTTCCTGCTTTGCCGGAATGCTGCCAGAGGAATCTGCAGACGAAGAGCACGATCGTTCGCCAGCGAAATCAACCACTCATTCTGCAATCCACGAAAGGCACGCCCAGTGATGCCTTCCCGCAGCAAATCGCATACTTCAGATTTCATCAGTCGAACGGCACTTGCTTTGCTAGCCCTGAGCACACTCTGTGCCCGATCAGCTCCAGCAACTGCTGCTGAAAAAGTTGAAAAAACGATAACAAAGGGAGCGTCGCAATCGAAACTTTCGATTGAAATGCCAAACCACGGCATCACGGAATGGACGAAGCACAGATCTGCGACCTCTCGTGCATGGAATCGTGCCGCCTTACGCCCCGAACCTGCCCCGGCGACTCCTTCCACAAATTTGAACACTGTGCCAACAATTCGACAAATCAACGCCAATGGTTCTGAAGATGGTGAAGCAACGACAGCCGTAGCACCGGAAGCAGCGGGCGGTCATAGTGCTCCGGCAGAATCACACGATTCGTCCCCGACATCGTCCCCGACATCGTCACTATCCGTCAGAGAACAACTGTTGAACGCATTGCGGAAGCAGCGTGAAACAACCGTCGATGCTTCGCCGTCATTGAGACGCGGATCATTGACGATCATGAATTCGCCTGCCGCACCGCCGCACCGTGCCGGCGCACATCCTCACGATCCTCCAATCGAAATATCGGGTGAAACACCCGTTGAGCGGGCAATTACCGTTCATTCGGAATCCTCTTTTCTCAAGTCGGCAGGGGACGCTGCGAAATCTCACATTGGACTCACACGAACACTGGAAACAGACATTCAAAGCACCGACCCCTATGTCCGTGATCGCGCTCAACGCTACCTCCGGCTGCAGATGCAGCTGCTCAAATTGAGGGCCAGCCAGGCTGCGACCGCCGAACAGACCACTCCGAATGCAGGCTCTCACACACCCGAGGCAGCGGCGGGGCATGTACTGGGGCCTTCTCACGACGTCGTGTCTCCGAGGCAATCCGCAGATCCTCGCGAAATCCCGGATGAACATGCAGCCAGCCATTCTCCGGCAGACCCGATCGATTCTGAAGTGCAGCCGGACGAGCACGGCCAACATCGGGCGGAAGAGTCTGAGTCAGCTCATCCACAGGACGTTGCTCCGGTGCAATCGCCGCATACGTCGATGATTGAAAACATCGTGGTGGACGGTCCGATCGATCGCCTGGGACTTGCGAATAATCTGTTCGCCACGGGCCAGTATCCGCTGTCGCTGGAAATGTACAAGCAAACAGCCGCCACAGAACTGACGGCCCAGCAGCACTTCTGGGTGGAATATCAAACGGCAAATTGTCTGCGACGGCTGGGCAAATCCACTGAAGCGGCGCAACTTTATCGCAGACTCGCCGATCACCCCGAAGCCGGCTGGCTCAGCCAGCAGGCGCGCTGGTGGGTCGAGACGCTGGAAAAAATTCGCAGCCTGGAACAGGTTCTCGCAAACAATGCTTTCGATCAGCATCGAACGGCGATCGAGGAATTGGAAAACGCGACGCAGCCTATTCAGAATCCACCGGTTGCACCGGCGCCAAGTCCGTCTCTGAACAAGGAGTCAGCCCACGATGCACCCGCCCACTAACCAGAATCAAGTGTCAGGCTTGAATTCAGAGTCATCCGCCGAAAAGGGATTGTCAGCCTGCATTCAGGAGCAGAGCATCGTGTTTGATGGTGCTGTGCAGCTGATTGAAAGACTAGAAAAGACCGCCAATCGACGAGAACTTGGTGACCCCGATTCTGTTGTTCAGCTGCAGAAGTCTCTCGATCAGGTCGTCTCAGCTCAGAAAAAGGTATCGGCTGCATATGCACTGTTTTCTGCACTTAAGACCAGTCCTTCCTCGACGCTGCGAAGTGCTCTCGCACACCACGAGCAGAAACTAAAGACACTCGTCGATCGCATCAGTTCATTGCAGCACGTCTTTGAAACCATCCGCAACGAAATGTCCCCCCAACTCGACAACGATATTCGTCGGCGATCGATGCACTCCGCGTACCAGAAGTCATTGAAGACCGTCTGAGGTGAAAATCGAAAACCGAAATTCGAAATCTCAAATTATGCTCATCTTTGAATCATCATCAATGCATACGATTCTTGCCAAAGCGAGGCGATTTGCCCGGTCTTCAGGAACTGTGCTGATTACCGGCGAAAGTGGCACGGGCAAAGAACTCCTCGCTCAGTATCTTCATGACCACAGTACTCGTTCAGGGCGCCCCTGCGTGCGTGTCAACTGTGCAGCGTTTCACGACGGGCTGGCTGAAAGTGAATTGTTCGGACATGAGCAGGGAGCGTTTACCGGAGCGTCCCGCCGACACGATGGATTTCTGCACGCGGCTGGTGATGGCACGTTGTTCCTGGACGAAATCGGGGAACTCCCCCTGCCGACTCAGGCAAAGTTGTTGCGCGTGCTGGAAGAAGGAGAATTTCTTCGCGTCGGGAGTACGGAAGTGCTACGCGTCAATGCCCGGATTATTGCCGCAACAAATCGCGACCTCATCAAGGATGTTGCGGAAAAACGATTTCGCGACGATCTGTACCATCGACTGGACGTGCTGTCCCTGCGTCTGGCGCCGCTTCGTGAACGACCGGAAGACATTCCGATTCTGGTGCAACATTTCATCAGTCAATTTGGCTCGGAGAATGAAACGCCGGTGGTGGATGTCTCTGATGCAGTATTGCGACAACTGACGTCATTCCATTGGCCCGGAAACGTGCGGCAATTGCGCAATGCAATTCATCGAGCCTGCGTCGAAGCTGAATCCCCCACAATTCACAAGGTAGATCTCGGAACTTCCAAATCTGCTCTTTCGGGCAATGACAGTTTACCAACCGAGTTCCTGACGCTGCCCCTGGACGAGATCGAACGCATGATCATCCTGTCACGAATCAAACGCTTTCGAGGAAACAAGACCGAAGCCGCCGCCGAACTCGGGGTAACAGCACGAA
>Ga0105044_10005180_pt1 | contig 17970 bp, 13 predicted proteins | sample MAT01_FD_78092 | JGI IMG/M metagenome (GOLD analysis project Ga0105044, IMG submission 78092) | Freshwater microbial communities from Lake Fryxell liftoff mats and glacier meltwater in Antarctica - MAT-01 | ecosystem: Environmental > Aquatic > Freshwater > Ice > Liftoff microbial mat | place...
GTTTTTAGCAGAATTTCCCGACAGTTGAGAGTAAGCTCTCGGAAATCTGCTGTCGGATTTTTCGGATCGATGTCGGGATTTCCCGTGGAGAGACGGTCATGAAATGGTCCTTGATGCTCATTCTTATGGTGGTTTCCCCTCTGAAAAGTGACGAGAAGGGACCGGTAAAACCCACTAAAGTCTTGCAACTGTTCAGCGGCCGTAATCTCGATGGGTTGACCCCCTGGCTGCGGGAAACGAAGGGCGAGGACACGAAGAGTGTCTTCTCCGTGAAGGATGGGGTGCTGCACATCTCAGGCGAAGGGTTTGGCTACCTGGCCACGAAGCAGGAGTACCGCGACTACCGCACGCGGATCGAGTTCAAGTGGGGGAAGAAGACCGATGGCGGCAAGTATGTCCGCAACAGTGGGCTGCTGCTGAACGCCGTCGGCCCGCACGGCGGCGCCAACGGCACATGGATGTCGTGCGTCGAACTGCAATTGGCCCAGGGTTGCGTCGGCGACCTGATCTGCATCCGCGGCAAGGACGACAAGGGCGAACTGATCCCCGTCACGTTGACCAGCGACATCGAAGTGGGGCCGGACAAGAAGCCGCGCTGGAAGGAAGGCGGCGAGCAACGCGTCTTCACCAATCGCCAGTTGTGGTGGAACAATCACGATCCCGACTTCAAGGAACTGCTCGACACACACGGCAAGAACGATGTTGAAAGCGCTCTCGGGGAATGGACGACGGTCGAAGCGATCTGCGAAGGTTCGACCATCACGGTGATCGTTAACGGCAAGACGGTGAACAAGGCCTACAACGTGTTCCCCGCATCGGGGAAAGTGCTGCTGCAATCCGAAGGGTTTGAACTCGACGTCCGCAAGTGGGAGATCGGCCCCGCCAGACCCGCGTCAAAGACGCCTTGATGGTGCGAAGGGTGTCGAATGCGGCCATGGGCATACGTGTTCTTCTCTCCCCCTTGATCTTGCCTCGGCTACCAGTCAGGTCGCCTGCACACCATCCCGGTGTCACGGCATGCCAAATTGACATTCCGTGACACCGGCGAGTGCCACGATCCACTGTGCAGTGGTGCGGAAACCCTGCAATTCATCGAATTTTGCAGCATTGAAACATCCGCCAGAATATGGGCACAGCAATTGCTTTTCCCTTTCCCAACGTCTGTAAGAAAGGGGCACAACCCGTATGGACATCAATCGTTTCACCGAAAAGGCTCAGGAAGCGCTGCAGGGAGCTCAGAAACTCGCCACTCGCTTCGATCATCAGCAGGTCGAATCCGAGCATCTGCTGCTTTCCCTCGTCGACCAGGACAAGGGGCTCGCCCCGGCGATCCTCAATAAGGCCGGTGTGTCTCTCGACGCGCTGACGATGCGCATCCAGCGCGAACTGGAGAAGCTGCCGCGCGTCACCGGGGCGACATCAACGCCGTACATCGGCACCCGGCTCAACAAGGTGCTCGCCCAGGCCGAGAGCGAAGCCAAGCAGCTCAAGGATGAATTCATCTCGATCGAGCATCTGCTGCTCGCACTCACCGAAGACCGCGGCCAGGCCGGGGCCATCTTCAAGGAGTTCGGCGTCACGCGCGAACGCCTGCTCTCCTCGCTCAAGGATGTTCGCGGCAGCCAACGCGTCACCTCGCAGAACCCCGAGGAAACCTACCAGTCGCTCGAGAAGTTCGGCCGGGACCTGACCGAGTCCGCACGCAAAGGGAAACTCGACCCGGTCATCGGCCGGGATGAAGAGATTCGCCGGGTCATTCAGGTGTTGTCGCGTCGGACCAAGAACAACCCGGTTCTGATCGGCGAGCCGGGCGTCGGCAAGACCGCGATCGTTGAAGGGCTCGCGCAGCGTATCATCCGCGGCGACGTTCCCGAGGGGCTGAAGAACAAGCGCGTCGTCGCGCTCGACATGGGTGCGCTCATTGCCGGGGCCAAGTATCGCGGCGAGTTCGAGGAACGCCTGAAGGCCGTGCTGAAGGAAGTGACAACGTCCGAAGGCGAAATCGTCCTCTTCATTGATGAGTTGCACACTGTCGTCGGCGCCGGCAAGGGCGAAGGGTCGATGGATGCCGGCAACCTGCTCAAGCCGATGCTGGCTCGCGGCGAGTTGCACTGCATCGGTGCCACCACGCTCGATGAATATCGCAAGCACATCGAGAAGGACGCGGCCCTGGAGCGCCGGTTCCAGCCGGTGCTGGTCGACCAGCCGACCGTGGAAGACACGATCTCGATCCTGCGCGGCCTGAAGGAGAAGTACGAACTGCACCACGGCGTGCGCATCAAGGATGCGGCACTCGTTTCGGCGGCCGTGCTTTCCAATCGCTACATCAGCGATCGCTTCCTGCCCGACAAGGCGATCGACCTGATGGACGAAGCGTGCGCCAAGCTGCGCACTGAGATTGACTCGATGCCCACGGAACTCGACGAGATCCTTCGGCGAGTGATGCAGCTCGAGATTGAGAAGCAGGCACTGAAGAAGGAAACCGACAGTGCCTCACGCGAGCGGCTCGGCAAGCTCGAAAAGGAGTTGGCCAATCTGAAGACCGATTCGGACGCACTCAAGACGCGCTGGCAGAACGAGAAGCAGGGCGTCCAGCAACTGCAGTCGATCCGCGAGCAGATCGAGGACGTGAAGCGCCAGATTGAAGTGGCCGAGCGCCAGTACGACCTGAGCCGGGCCGCGGAACTGAAGTACGGCAAGCTGCCCGAGCTGGAAGCGAAGCTGAAGTCGGCTGAAGAGTTCGCATCGCGCGATGCGGGCAATCGGCTGGTCAAAGAAGTAGTCGGCGAGGAAGACATTGCCGCCGTGGTTGCCCGCTGGACGCACATTCCGGTGTCCAAACTGCTGGAAGGCGAGAAGGAAAAGCTGCTGCAATTGGAAGATGTGCTGCACGAACGCGTCATCGGCCAGGAAGAGGCCGTCACCGCTGTTTCCGAAGCGGTGATCCGTGCCCGCTCGGGGTTGAAGGATCCGCAACGGCCGATCGGGTCGTTCATCTTCCTGGGGCCCACCGGCGTCGGCAAAACCGAACTGGCCCGGGCGCTCGCGCAGTTCCTGTTCGACGACGATAAGGCGATGGTCCGCATCGACATGTCGGAGTATCAGGAGAAGCACACCGTCTCCCGCCTGGTGGGTGCCCCGCCGGGCTACGTCGGCTTCGAAGAGGGGGGCCAACTGACGGAAGCGGTCCGCCGTCGGCCGTACTGCGTGATCCTGTTCGACGAGATCGAGAAGGCTCATGCCGACATCTTCAACGTGCTTTTGCAAGTGCTCGACGATGGCCGGCTGACCGACAGCCAGGGTAGGACGGTCGACTTCAAGAACACGATTGTGGTCATGACGTCGAACATCGGCAGCCAGCGGATCCTGCAGTTCAAGGGGTCGAACGTCGGCGAAGTGTACGACCGGATGAAGGATGCCGTGGTCGAGGAGTTGCGCAAGCACTTTCGGCCCGAGTTCCTCAACCGCGTCGACGACATCATCGTCTTCCATGCGTTGACGGAAGCGAACCTCAAGAAGATCGTCGAGATCCAGTTGAAGTTGCTGCTTCAACGACTCGATGACAGGCATATCACGCTGACCTTGAGCGACGACGCCAAGGCCCATCTGGTCCGCCAGGGCCATGACCCGGCCTATGGTGCCCGGCCGTTGAAACGCGTGATCCAGAAGGAATTGGAGACCACTCTGAGTCGGATGATTTTGAAGGGGACCGTGAAGGATGGGCAGACAGTGAACGTCGAGTACGACGTGTCCACGGATGGGTTGGACTTCACGGTTTCCTGATGGGCTACTGGTAGTCAGGTTGGAAATTCCACTCTTTCCACTCTCCCCCGTTCAAATCCCGGGGGAGAGCAGATAGGGACGCCGTTTGTAATTCAATGCTGACTGTCACTAACGTCTTCGCCATTCGGCAACGGATTCCTCGCGAAGATCCACTCTTCCACGGGTCGCCCGTTCTCCAGATGCTTTTCGACAAACAGCGGGATACGGTCCATCGTCATGTCGCGGTACCATGTGCCTTCGGGGTAGACGACCGCGATCGGCCCATTCTGGCAGACGCGCAGGCAGTCAGCCTTCGTGCGATAGCATGCGCCCGGCCCGGTACTCAGCGACAGGTTCTTGTCCTTCAGCAGGCGCTTCAACGTTTCCCATGCCTCCTGCCCGACCTCGCTGGTACAGCACTGGTCGCCGATGCACAGGAAGACATGCCGATGAAACTGGCCGATCTTCAGCTTCTCAACGATGTCCGGCAGATTGGCCATGGATTGACTCCGTAAAGAAAAACAGTGAACCATGAATAAGCCGAATCACACGAATAAGAGCAAGACGGGTCCGTTCCCGAGTTCTGAATGGATTCGTGTGATCGGGTTTATTCGTGGTTCACTGTTTTCGATCATATTCGTTCTGGTGGGTCATCGCCGCAATCGCCGCATGATCTCCGCGAAGACGAGGACGCTCGATGTCGCCGCGGCGATGATCAGCCACTCTTCCCATTCGAGCGGTTCCACCTCGAAGACGTCGCCGCCGACGGCGACGATCAGCATCTGCCCCAAAACGATTGAGCAGCCGATCACCAGGAACGCGGGGTTGGCCCAGAGGCGCGTCAGGCCGCTCTGATTGGGTGACAGGCTGCGGCAGTTGATCTGGTTCCAGACTTGGAACAGCACATACACCGTGAAGAAGATCGTCACCTGACGCAGCGTCAGTTCGGGAAATTCCGTGGACGGGTTGCCGGCGCCGCGGAACCAGTTGCCGTACTCCATGCCGATGAGCAGTGTCAGCATCGCGACGACGAAGAAAATCGCGGTCGACAGGATGGTGACGCGCATCCCCGGGGCGACGATCGCTTCATCCCGGCGTTTCGGCTTCATGCGCATCAGGCCCGCCCGCGGGGGTTCGCTGCACAGGGCGATGGCCGCAAACGTGTCCATGATGACATTGATCCACAGCAACTGCAGCACCGTGAACGGCGGCTTGACGCCGAGGAACGGCCCCAGGAACGCAATCACCAATGCCGATACGTTGATGGTCAACTGGAACTGCAGGAACCGCTGGATGTTCTCGTACAGCGAGCGGCCCCAGTGGACCGCACTGACGATGGTCGCGAACGAATCATCCAGCAGCACGATCTTGCTGGCTTCTTTCGCGACCTCGGTGCCGGCAAGACCCATCGCCAGACCGACGTCAGCTTTTTTCAAGGCCGGGGCGTCGTTGGTGCCGTCGCCGGTGACGGCCACCACGTGCTTCTGTTCCTGAAGCAGCCGGACCATGCGGTACTTGTCGAGCGGCCTCGCCCGCGCCAGCACGCGTACCTGCGGCAGCTTCGCCTTCGCATCATCGTCGGTCAGTTCATTGAACTCGGCCGATGTCATCACAATCGCGTCATGCCCGTCGAGCAGGCCGATCTCGCCGGCGATGGCGCGGGCGGTCTCGATGTTGTCGCCCGTGATCATCATGACGGCGATGCCGGCCTCCCGGCATTGCTGCATCGCACCCTTCACCTCGGGTCGCAGCGGATCGCGGATCGCCACGAACCCGGCATAGACGAGGTCGCTTTCGGTTTCGCCCAGCCGTTCGTGGATCGCGTCTTCATTGCGGGGCATGTCGGCCGGCAGGGTGCGGTAGGCGAACGCCAGCGTGCGCATCGCCTGACCGGCGGCCGTATGCAGGTCGCGCATGATCTGTTCGCGCGTGGCCGGATCGAGATCGCGTTCCCGGCCGTCGCCCGCGAGGCAACGCGTGCAATGGTCGAGGACGATCTCCGGTGCCCCCTTCACCAGCGACAGCAACACGCCGTGGTATTCCACCACCGTGTTCATCCGCTTGCGTTCGGAAGAGAAGTGCAACTGATGCAGCAACGGCACTGCGGCCCGCAGTGCCTGGTAATCGATTTTTGCTTCATTCAACCACTGCAGCAGGGCCCCTTCGGTCGAGTTGCCGATAACCAGCAGCTTGCCATCCTTGCGTTCCAGGTTGGCAGTCGAGTTGAGGGCGGCGTTGAGCGCGATCAGGTCGACGGGGAGAAAGCTCGTCGATTCTCCCAGCTTCGGCGTCGGCCAGTCGGGCTTGGCGCGGTCGTGCACCAGTCCGTCGCAGGACAGGCGTTCGACCCGCATCTTGTTCTGCGTCAGCGTGCCGGTCTTGTCGGAACAGATGATGGTGGCCGAGCCGATGGTTTCGCAGGCCACCAGTTGACGGACCAGCGAGTTGGCCCGCGTCATCTTCCGCATGGCCAGCGCCAGCGAGACGGTGACGCTCATCGGCAATCCTTCGGGCACGGCCACCACGATGATGATGACCATGTAGACGAAGTAACTGAGCAGGTTGCGAACCGTCAGCCGAACACTTTCAGCATCGGTGGCGAAGCGCACATCGCCCACGATCAGCCCGCGGACCAGCAGCGCGATGAAGATCGCCCCCGCCGCCACGTAGCCGACACGGCTGATCAAGCCCGCCAGATGCGTCAGCTTTTCCTGCAGGGGCGTCTGTTCCTTGGAGAGCGTCAGCTTGCCCTGCACACGGCGCTGTGTGTCGTCGCCCTCGTCCTGTGTCGTCAGTCGTCGGGCGATCTGGCCGAGCATGGTCAGGTCGCCGACATCGGTGACGAGCATCTGCCCGGTGCCATCGACGACCTGGGTGCCGCGGTACAGGCACGTCAGCTGCTCGGGGCCGTCGGCGGTTTCGTCTTCCGCGCCGGCGCGCTTGCGCACCGGCTCGGATTCGCCGGTCATCAGCGACTGATCGAGGTGCAGTTCATTCGCGCGCAGCAGTCGGCCGTCGGCGGGGATCTCGTCGCCCATCTCGAGCACGACCTGATCGCCGACAACGACTTCTTCCATCGCGATCATGCGTACGTCACCCGCGCGCAGCACTTTCACGCGGATTGATTCCTTCCGCGCATTGAGGACGTCAAATTCGCGATCGGACTTGTACTCGCTCAGAAACGCAACGCCGGTCGCCAGCACGACAGCGATCATGACGGCGAGGCCTTCCCAGGAAGGGTCGCCAATGGCAATCGAAATGCCGACGAGAACGAACGCCAGCACGAACATGGCCGAGGGCAGCCAGGCGCGCAGCTGCAACAGAAACATGGCCAGTACGGTGATAACGACGAGCGCGAGACCGACACTGCCCCAGACAGTGGAGGTGCCGAACAGGTCGACGGCGGTCTTGAGTAGCGTGGCTGCCAGCAGAATCTTGATGATCGCTTCGTCGAACTTGGCGAGGAACTTGCGCCAGAGCGGCTCACGCGGCAGCGGTGTCAGCGTGTTGCCGCCGAAGCGGTGCCCGCTGGCATCCGCTTCGGCATCACTGAGCCCCCGCTCGCGCGAGTCGGGGAACTGCTGCAGGATATCTTTGAGAGAACGCATAGTCGGAATGCGGAATGCGGAATGCGGAATGCGGAATTCAGAACCGATGGGCGAACGACACTGGTTCGCACTCTGAATTCCGCATTCCGCATTCCGCATTCCGCATTACGAATCCATGATCTCCTTCGACTTGGCGGTGGCCAGCAGGTCGATCTGGCTTTCGTAGGACTTCAGAAGCTTTTGCACTTCTTCTTCGCCCTTCTTCTTGTCGTCTTCGCTGATGACTTTGTCCTTCTCGGCCTGCTCGATGTGCTTGTTGGCATCGCGGCGGACGTTGCGGCAGGCGACTTTCGCGTTCTCGCCCAGTTCCTTGATCTTCTTCGTCATCTTGGTGCGTTGCTCGCCCGACATTGGCGGGATCGACAGGCGGATCACCTTGCCGTCATTGTTCGGCGACAGGCCCAGATCGCTGGTGCGGATCGCCTTCTCAATGTCCTTGAGCGCGGCCGCGTCGAACGGCTTGATCATGATCTGGGCCGGGTCGGGCGTACTGACCGCCGCCAACTGCTTGATCGGCGTCGGCGAGCCGTAGTATTCGACCCGGATCGAATCAAGCAACGCCGGCGACGCGCGGCCGGTGCGCAACCCCTTCAGTTCGTTGCGCAGCACATCGAGTGCCTTCTCCATGCGGTCTTTGCAGTCTTTTTGAGCTTGCTGGCTGGTCATGGTCGATTCTCCTCGAATGCGCGTTCCGCTCCGGAAACCCTCCGCGTCGCGGCTTCACTAAACCGAAACAAACGTCCCGATCGTGTGCCCCGCGATGGCTCGCTCGATCGAGCCTTCCCGCTTGTAGTTGAACACGAGGATCGGCATCGAACTTTCCCGGCACATGTCGATGGCGGCCATGTCCATCACGCGCAGGTTCTCGCGGAACACCTGGTTGTACGTCAGTTTCTCGTACTTCACCGCGTGCGGGTTCTTCTCCGGGTCGTCGCTGTAGACGCCGTCAACGCGGGTGGCCTTCAGCAGAATCTGTGCGTCGAGTTCCCGGCCACGCAACGCCGCGGCGGTGTCGGTCGTCACGAACGGGTTGCCGGTGCCACCGGACAGGATCACGACGCGACCCTTCTCCAGATGGCGTACCGCCCGGCGGCGGATGAAGAACTCGGCCACGTTGTCGAGCCGCAGAGCCGTCAGCAGCCGGGTTTCAACGCCGATGCTTTCGAGCGATTCCTGCAGGGCCAGGCCGTTCATCACCGTGGCGAGCATGCCCATGTAGTGGGCGGTCGCTTCCTTGATGATTTCCCCGCCTTGTGAGAACTGCGCCCCGCGCAGGATGTTGCCGCCGCCGACGACCACGGCCAACTGCACGCCGCTGGCAACAACGCGCTTGATCTGATGGGAAATGACCATGGTTTCATCGATGCTGATGCCCGACTTACCGCCATGCCCGAACGCTTCGCCGCTCATTTTCAGCAGCACTCGCTGGTACTTCGGCTTCAGTCCGTCGTTCGAATCGCTCATGGGAATCGGTCTCGATGGGTCGTCATGGTGGCATGGTGATTGTATTTGTGGGATGGGAGTTTGTCAGCAGGCGATCGGGCGACACTACAATGAACGGTATGCGAATCGCGTATATCACGTCGGGTGCGGCAGGGATGTATTGCGGGTCGTGCATGAAGGACAACACGCTCGCCGCGGCCCTGAATGCCCGGGGACACGACGCCCAGTTGATCCCCACCTACACGCCGATCCGCACCGACGAAGACGATGTCTCCCAAGGTCGCGTCTTCTTCGGCGGCATCAACATCTTTCTCGAACAGAAGTCCTGGCTGTTCCGCCAGACGCCCTGGTTTCTGGACAAGCTGCTGAACGCACCTTGGATGCTGCGCTGGGTTTCGCGGTTCGCCGTTCGCACGCAGGCCCAGAAACTCGGCGGGTTGACCATCTCGATGCTGCAGGGGGCGCACGGCAAACAGCGCAAAGAAGTCGACAAACTGGTGCAGTACCTGCGTGACGACGTGAAGCCGGATGTCATCGTCCTTTCCAATCTGCTGATCTCCGGCCTGGTTCCCCAGGTGAAGGAAGCCCTGAAGGTGCCGATCATCGGTACCCTGCAGGGGGACGACATCTACCTGGAAGCGCTGCATGCGAAGCACCGCGGTCCGTCGATCGACCTGATCCGTGAAAACGCCCGGCTGATGCACGGCCAACTCGCCACCAGCCGGTACTATGCCGACTTCATGGCAACGTACCTCGGCATCCCGCGTGACAGCATCCATGTGGTGCATCCGGGGATCAAGCTGAAAGGCATCGAACCCGCGAAGGAAGTCCGCCGACAGCCGCCTTACACGATCGGTTACTTCGCCCGCATCTGCAAAGAGAAGGGTTTTCACCAGATCACCGAGGCATTTCGGCTGTTGCGGGCACAGCCGGGTTGCCCGCCATGCCGGCTCAAGATCTCCGGCTGGCTGGGCGGCAACAACGTGCAGTACTTCGAAGCGGAGATGGCCAAGCTGCGTGACGCCGGCCTGGCTGGCGATGTGGAGCATGTGCCGTCGCCCGATCATGCGGGGAAGCTCGAGTTTCTTCGCAGCCTTGATGTACTGTCGGTGCCGACGACCTACCACGAACCGAAAGGGTTGTACGTTCTGGAGGCACTGGCGCAGGGCGTGCCCGTCGTGCAGCCGCGTCACGGATCGTTCCCGGAACTGCTGGAGATGACCGGCGGCGGCCTGCTGGTGGAACCGGACAGCCCGGCCGCGCTGGCTGTCGGATTGCGGCAGATGCTCGACGATGCCGACCTGCGCGAACGCTGCGCGGTGAACGGTCAACGAGCGGTGCACGAACTCTTCACCGCCGAACGGATGGCCGCCAGCACGGTCGAAGTGCTTCGTAAGCTCACAGCGACTCCGTGAGGATCGCCTGTGCTTCATCCCAGTCGAACACACTTTCCCGCAGCAGCCGCAGGGCGATTGACCGGGCGATGATTCGCTTCGCATCGTCCAAGTACGGTGCGGGGCTGGCCCCGTCGACGCGCGCGAGCAGACACCCCGCCAGGTGGTGCATCCCCCGGCCCTGCAGAGCAATGAACGGCTTGAACCAGCAGGCATCCTGATAGCCGCGCCAGAATCCGGCGAACAGCAGGCGGAATGCCTGCAGCTTGTCCGGCAGCATGATCGCTTTCAAAAACAGATGGCTCAGGAAAAAGCCGAGATCGAACGCGGGATCGCCCAGATGGGCGGTTTCGTAATCAACCAGCGTGAAGCCATCGCCATGCAGCAGCAGGTTCTTCGGGCTGAAATCGCCGTGGCACAGGCAGATCTCGGCGGTCGTCACATCGTCGATCAACGGCTGCAGCAGCGGGGCCATCTCCGGGATGCGGGCCGCCACCCGGCGGTAGAACGGTTCAATTCGCAGTTGCTCGAAGACGGTGCGGTCACGCAGATTGGCCATCGCCTCAATATCAACGCGTGTAGACTCGTGGATGCGGCCCAGCAGTTGCCCGGCCAGGTCGCCGAGCTTCGGATCGACATCCCCGGCCAGCAGCACGGATCGCCAGTCGCGGTTGTCGCGCGGGGCATGCGTCATCAGGAATGCGTAGTTCTCATCATCGCGGAACAGTACGCGCGGCACACAGCCGTCGGGCAGGCGCGGTTCCAGCAACTGCATCGCGTCGATCTCGCGATAGATGCGCGACAGATCGCTGAACCACGGGTCGGCCGTGCGCAACTGCGGCCGGGATTGCTTCAGCACGCTCAGGCCTTTGAAGGTGCGCACGCGGAACACGACGTTCGAGACGCCGCCCGCCAGTTCCTCGACCTGGCAGAAGCCGCCATCGGTCCAGCCACGCTCGCGCATGTAGTCGGCCGCGTTCTCGGTGGTCAGTTCGAGCATGGGGATATTGTCGGCATGCGATGCACAAGTCACAAGACCCGACGTGAGGCTTTGCGAACGTCGGGGCTTACCTGTGGTAACAGAGTTCGATCACGAAACACGCGAAATACACGAAAGAGAGAGCGGAATCGACACTTCTTTTTCGTGTGTTTCGCGTGTTTCATGGTTATCATCTTCCTGCACCACCCCCGACGTTTGCCAAGCCTCCCGTCGGGGCATGTAGTGTAATCTGAGTTTGCACCGGAGCTTCCCATGCGTTCAATCGCGTTGTTGATTTCACTTACTTTGACGGGTACCACCCTGGCCGACGACCCAGCCGAGTCGCTGGGCAAAGCCCGCGCCGCCATGAAGCGGGGCGACTATGAGGGGGCCCTGAAAGCGGCCGACGCTGCCGTGAAGGCCGATGCGAAGAGTCCCGTGGCGTTCTTCCTGCGGGCCGAGGCGTACAGCCACCTGCGCAAGCATGAGGAAGCGATCAAGGACTACGAAACCGCACTGATGCTTGATCCCAGGGAGTTCGATGCCGCCATCAATCAGCGTGGTGGCGTAAAGTTCAAGATGGGCGACATCAAGGGCTCGCTCGAAGACTTCGAGAAGTTCATCAAGCTGCACCCGGCCGCGTACGACGACCACTGGCGCTACGGCATCTCGCTGTACTACGCCGGGCGCTTTGTCGAAGGGGCGAAGCAGTTCAAGGCCGGCGAAAAGGCCTTCGGCAACGACGTGGAGAATGCCTTCTTCCACTACATCTGCAGCGCCCGGGCGGATGGCGTCGAGAAGGCCCGCATGAACATCCTGAAGATCGGACCCGATTCACGCATCCCGATGATGAAGATCTACGACCTGATCCAGGGCAAAGCGAAAGCCGCTGACGTGATCGAAACGTCCGAGAAAGCAAAGCTGAACGACGAGGAAAAGAACGAAGCCCTGTTCTACGGCCATCTTTACGCGGGACTGAACTACGAGGCGGAAGGCGACAAGAAGAAGTGCATCGAGCATCTGACGGAAGCGGTCGAGAAGCACAAGATCAGCCACTACATGTGGGACGTGGGCAACGTGCATCTGCAGATGCTGAAGAAGAAGTAGTGCCAACAAGGCGAAATCTTATCCCCTCTCGCTCGGCTTTGCGGGGGAGAGGGGGGAAGAGCGGCATTTGCGAAATGACATTAGTAACTGCTTGCTTCCCCGCGTGAGGCTGATACCATCGTCCGTTCTGCATTAACTCCGCGGGGTGCTCTCCATGCTCTGGGCCGTTGCGTATACGCAAGATCTCGACCCGTTCAACTTCAAGCTGCTTTCGACGTTCGTAGCGGCACTTCCGGTTCTGGTCCTGTTCTACCTGCTGGTGGTACGCGGCTGGCTGGCCTCCAAGGCCGGGGCCGCGGGGGCGATTGTCGCCATCCTGGCGGCGTGGCTGGCATTTGGCATGCCGCTGCCGATGGCGCTGAAGTCGTTCGTCAACGGGGCCGCCTTCGGCCTGCTGCCGATCGGCTGGACCGTCTTCGCCGCCATGCTGGTCTACAACATCACGGTCATCACCGGTCAGTTCAACATTATCCGCCGTTCCGTGTCATCGCTGTCCGGCGACGCCCGCGTGCAGGCGATCCTGATCGGCTTCTGCTTCGGCGCGTTCCTTGAAGGGGCCGCGGGGGCAGGCAGTCCCGTGGCGATCTGCAGTGCAATGCTCGTGGGCCTGGGGTTCCCGCCGCTGCGCGCGGCCATCCTGTGCCTGATCGCCAACACATCGCCCGTGGCGTACGGCGGGCTGGGCGTGCCGATTCTGACACTGGCGGGGGTGTCCAACATCCCCGTCGAGAAGATCAGCATCATGGCGGGGCATCAGTTGCCGATCCTGTCGTGTCTGGTGCCGACGTACATGGTCATGCTGATGTGCGGTTGGCGGAAGACCTGCGAAGTCTGGCCCGTGCTGCTGGTCGGCGGCGGTTCGTTCGCGGTGTTTCAGTTCATCTTCGCCACCATTCACGCTTATCTTCCGAAGGTGGTGTTGTGGCCGATGACCGACGTCGGCGGCGGCATCTTCTCGTTGATTACCACCGCGGTGTTTCTGAAGTTCTGGCAGCCGCGCACCAACTGGCACTACGACGATCACGAAGAAAGCGTCGCCATTCGGGCCGCCAATGCGCAGGAACTGTCGCTGTCGGGCTGGGCCATTGCCAAGGCATGGTCGCCGTTCATGATCATGTCGGTCTGCCTGCTCATCAGCGGCTTCATCCGGCAGGAAGAGAATCGCCGGGTGAAGGCGAAAGAGCCGGCGATCATGCTGTTCGGGCAGTTGAGCACGCGCTACGAGATCACCTTCGACGGGCTGCATCAGGAAGTGGTGCGGGCCGAGCGGCTGCGCAATGAGAAGAAGGACGAGAACGGCAAAGTAATGCTCGATGAGAACGGCGTACCGCTGCGCGACGACGCGGGGGAAAAGGCGATCTTCGAGTTCAACTGGTTGACCGCCCCGGGCACGCCGGTGTTCGTGTCAGCCCTGATCTCGATGCTTCTACTGCGCATGAACCTGCGCCAGGTCGGCGCGGTGTTCCGGAAGACCGCGATTCAGATGAAGGTGCCGATCCCGACGATCGCCTGCATGCTGGGCCTGAGCTACGTGACGAAGTTCGCGGGCATGGATGCGACGCTGGGGGTCGCCTTCGCGGGCACGGGAGTGCTGTACCCGTTCTTCGCCGCGATTCTCGGCTGGCTGGGCGTCTTCCTGACCGGGACTGACGCGGGCAGCAACGCCCTCTTCGGCAGCCTGCAGAAGATCACCGCCGGGCAGGTGTACATGGAACATTCCACGGGGGCATTCGCGAACCTGTCGCGAGAACAGGCGGAACTCTTGATCTGCACCGCGAACAGCACCGGCGGCGTGATGGGCAAGATGATCGACGCGCAAAGCATCTGCGTCGCCACGGCAGGCACGAACCAGATCGGCAAGGAAGGCGTGATCTTCAAGGCCGTCATCTGGCACAGCATCTTTCTGGCCACGCTGGTGGGACTGCTGACAATCTTGCAGGCATACCTGCCGCCGTTCACGGCGATGGTGCCGAAGATGCCGTAAACGGTAAAGCAATTGCAGAGATACAACGAATCAAGTAAAGTTAAATCGATGGCAGAGCCCGAAACTGACTTCGCTCCTCTTTTGCCCGTCGGCGTGCATACTTTGACCGTGGATCAGCTACGTGACCTGTGCGTTTTACCGTTCCCGACATCGCTGCGACGTCGACGGCTGATGTCTCGCCTTGAAGAGATAGTCCGAAAACTCGAAACTGAACAAGTTAAAGGATGTCTTTGGATCGATGGGAGTTTCCTGACTGATAAGATTGAACCGAACGATGTGGATGTTGTACTTGTTGTGAACTCCAGTTTTCTGGACAATGCAACTACTGCACAGCAATTGCTAATCAGCTGGGTTGCGTCGAATCTGAAGGAAACCCTCAGTTGCGACTCGTATTTCATTCGTGAGTACCCGGTTTCTCATCGATGGTACTACGACGGTGAGGAAAGTAAGCTCAATTGGCTGAAACAATTCGGCAATTCAAGAGTCGGGACGATCAAAGGAATCGCTGCCATCGAGCTGAAGGGAGGTCCAAATTGAAAAACAGAGAACGAACCGAGGAATTGCTTCGCCGCACGAACTCCTTCATTTTGCGGTTGCAAGCCCAGCAAGCGGAAAGCCCGGACGATTTCGGCACCAAGCTTGAGCTTGCCTCGTATCTGAATCTGAAGAAACAGTTCGAAGCTGAACTGGAATCGCTGAACGCGACCGCCGAGCCTGCTTCAACTCCTCGCTTCGAAGCGATTCCTGTGCTGGAACCGGAACGTGTCTGAGTCTATTTCTCGGCTTGTTTCACACTTCCTCCTTCCCGGATCGTGTGCGGCACCAGCAGATGCTGTGACAGCCCCTCCGGGGATCGCATTGCCTGGTGCAATACGCGCACGGCCAGACGGCCGATTTCGTGCCAGTCAGTTTGATGGCAGGTCAGGGAGGGGACCATTTCGCCGCCACCGCCCATGATGCTGACATCGTCGGGCGTCTTCACTCCCACTGTGGCCAATTCTTCGATCAGGATCTTCGCCAGGGTATTGTTGAAGCAGTACAGCGCCGTCGGCCGGGGAGAATGATTCAAGTACAGATCGACCGCCTGCTTCGCCCCGGCCCGTGTCACTTCGACGCTCCATTCCAGCGACACCTGCCGGCGCAGGCCGGCATCCTTTAAGCCCTGGCGGTACCCCTGCAGCCGCCAGGGGTTTAATTCGACCTGTCGCCAGTTGACATAAGCGATCCGCCGATGGTTAAGCGCTGCGAGATAAGTGATCGCGTCGCGCGCGCCTTGCGATGAGTCATCGCGCACCGAGTGAATTCCCGGTAGATGTAAGTCATGGTCCAGCAGTACAGTCGGCAGGCCCAGGCTGGCGACGCGCTTCAGCAGCTTCTCTTCTCCGTATGATGCGAAGATAACGCCGCCCAAACGATGTTCCTGGTGCAACTCCCGGAACCCTTTGCCGATCTGCGTGTGGGCCGCGTGATGGGCGAGCAGGCGGTTCCCCGCGGAAGACGCCTCTTCGAGCGCCCCCTGCATCATCAGTCCGCTGACCACGCGCGAGACTTCCTCCACCTGTCCCTCGGCCGCCTGGTACTGGGCGTGCAGATAGCCGATCAGCTTCGACGCACGCAGCGGCAGTTCCTCAGGCAGCCGCCGCATCTGCGTGAAGGTTCCCTTGCGGCGTATCTTCACCAGCAGCCCTTCACGCTGCAGGTTCTCCGCCGCGAGGCGCACCGTCTCGCGGGAGACGCCCAGTTGCTCGGCCAGTTCCATTTCGGTCGGCAGTTTGCCGTCGGCGAACTTGCCTTCCGCGATGGAACGGCGCAGCAGTTGTTCGACCTGCAGCGTCAGGGAAAGCGGCCGTTCGAGCCGGCCGAAGTTTTCGGGATCAGGCGGGTTGGTTGGCATGGAGAGGAGTATATGCTGTTACTGACTGTCAGGTTGCTACTGCCCGTTCGCTGTGACGAGTTGGATTGTTAGCCGGAAGCGCAAGCGACGGCGTGTTGCATTACGCGGCCGTCGCTTGAGCTTCCGGCTAACAGACTCACTTCTTCGAATCACTTGCTTTCGGAATGCCGTTCTTTGGCTTGAGTTCGAGTCCGTCGTCGTTCTTATGGTCGAGGTCGTCGGATTTGGGCGGATTTGTCTTTCGAGTCGGCGGCCGAATATCATCCGGGTTCGGCCGAACTTTGTTCGGGTCGAACTGCTGCTGCATCCACATATTCATCGCGGCACCGACCATCGACTCGACACCGCTGATGCTGACGTTGCCCGACAACTCGAGATTGGCACCGCTCTGGCTGATCGCCAGCGAGTTCTTCAGATCGTTCGCCTTGGTCAGTATGTCCGGCGGCGCCATCTTCATGAACATGCCGATATCGGGATCCTCTTCCACTTTCTTCGCCTGGCGCTTGTCCAGTTCCGCCTTGATGGCGTCCTTGGCCTTGCTGGCCGCCTCATCGCTGCCGGCGGTCGCGTTGATGCCGAATTTGACGTTGTCGCCGTCGATCTTCGCCCAGACACCCATTCCTTTCGCGTCCTTGTACATGTCGGCGATCGGGCCGGGGATGCCTTCGCCCTCGGCCATATCCGCCTGTGCCATCACTTCGGCCGGGACGAATTTGCGCGTGGCCGCCATCCAGATCTGGCCTTGGCTCGACAGCTTGCACTGGTCCTGCAGCTCCTTCGAGATGCCGATCTTGCCCGATTCGCGATTGATCAGCGACTTCAAATGCTTCTGCGACGTGAACACGGCCAGCTTGTCGTTCACGAAGAACATACAACCGCGGTCGTTGGGAAGCTGGTAGTAGGTCTTGCCCCCTTCCACACTGGTCTGATCGTATTTGAATACCTTCGCCAACTTGGCCTGATCAGGGGCCTTCTTGAAGCGGACGACGAGCGACGGATCCTCGTCTTCGCCTTTCGGAGCGGCGCTCTGCATGCCGAGCACGACGCGATCGAAGTCCTGCAGCGTGATGCCGGCCGGTTCCAGCTCCTTGTTCGGCTTCTGGTATGGGTCCTGTTCGCCCTGCTTCTTCGCCATGTTGCTGATAGCGTTCTTGACCTTCTCCGTGTTCAGCAAGTCGTTGACGTCGATGCTGACGACCATCTGCGAATCGTCGGGCAGGTAGGTCAGCATCTCTTTGTCAAGATGACTGCTGCCGCCCATGAAGTAGAACAGGGCAAACACCAGCCCGCCGACCAGCGCCAGGCCGATGACGATCATGGCGATCATCGGTCCTGAGCCGGACTTCTTGCGGGGCGTGGGGGAGCGGTCAAAATCTGCGTCGTCACTGGACATGATCGGGTCCTCTGCTGAGTTGAATGTTGCGAGCCGATCCACACGACAGGCTCGGCCATCGTACTCCCCTTAAGCGGCACGAACAAGGTTCCAGCGGGCAACAATTTCATGCGTCAGAACCGGAGCGCGGGCGTGCGACAACGTGTCCGTCGCTTGCGCTCCGGTTCTAGCTCGTACCATATCACCGTCAAAACTCACGATGGAGAGTGCCGATGGACCCGATCGCGATGCTGAAACCCGGCCGGAAGATCACCGGCATGTCGGCCATTCTGCTGCCGTTCACGCGTTCGGGCGAAATCGATTGGCCAGGCTTCACCGCGCATTGTGAACGCACCGCGGCGGTGGAGCTGGCCCCCGCCGTCAACATGGATACGGGCTACGGCAACCTGCTTGACGATGCGGCGAA
>Ga0105044_10005182_pt1 | contig 17969 bp, 15 predicted proteins | sample MAT01_FD_78092 | JGI IMG/M metagenome (GOLD analysis project Ga0105044, IMG submission 78092) | Freshwater microbial communities from Lake Fryxell liftoff mats and glacier meltwater in Antarctica - MAT-01 | ecosystem: Environmental > Aquatic > Freshwater > Ice > Liftoff microbial mat | place...
CTTCGAGATCAATCCCTGCACGTACTCGCGCAGGTGTATTTTCTGCGTCATCCCGTCGTAGCGTGCGATGTACGGTTCGAGGAACTCGACGAGGTGATCCCGGCCCCGCCGTCACTTGCAATCGCAGTGAACATCGTTCTTCCATGACGGACTCCCGTAAAACGCGAGCGAATGTAAACGATTACCCCGTAATTCATTACGGCGAAAAAGGATTAAGATACAGTAGAACTATATAACCCACTCGCGTTGCATGGTTCTGAGAAATCGACGGAATCGAAAGAGGTCAGAACACTCCTCACCCGATTCTGCTGAACGCTTTTTTTGCGGAGGAGGACGTCCTGAATGGCAACGCTCGAGAAGGCCCTGGAGATCGCCGCTCGCGCCCACGCCGGGCAGCGTGACAAGGAGGGGTTGCCGTACATCCTCCACCCGCTGCGGGTCATGCACCGGGTGAGTGGCGAGGCCGCCCAGATCATCGCCGTCCTGCACGACGTGGTCGAGGACACCCCGGTCACCCTCGACGAGTTGAGGGCGGCCGGATTCTCGCCGGAGATCGTGGCCGCCATCGCGTGCGTTACCCACCGTCGGGAGGAGTCGTACGCCGATTACGTCATTCGCTGCCGGGACAACCCGTTGGCGCGAGAGGTGAAATTGGCTGATCTGGAGGACAATAGCCTGCTTTCTCGGGCGATGTTGCGGCGAGAGCGGGAGCGTTCGGACTTGGCGCGGTTCCGCCGCTACACCTTGTCCTACAAGTTCCTGACCGGCCAACTCGTCGAGGACGAGTACCGGGCGTGGATGGCCGACAACGCCCCGGAAGCCGAACCCGGCGCGGCAGCCGGCGGAGCATGATTCGTTTCTGGGACTTCTAGCTCAATGGTGCCCCGCCGCTGCTGAACTTGGCCGTTCGGCGGCGGAGTCGTTCCCCAGTGAAGAACATCGAGAGGACGGCATGTTGATCTCGATCTGTGTTCCGACCTGTAACCGCCCCGGCCTCGTCCGGGAAGCCGTCGATTCCGCCCGCGCGCAGACCTACCGGCCCATCGAGGTCGTCGTGTCCGACGACTCCACCAACAACGACACTGAGCGAGCGCTGGCCGACCTGATTGGCTCCGGCAATGTCCGATACGTCCGCAACGCCCCGTCGCTCGGCCAAGTGGGCAACGTCAACCGGCTGTTCGACTTGGCCCAGGGCGAGTTCTTGGTTCTGTTGCACGACGACGACCTGCTTCAAAGCGACGCCGTGGCCAGCTTGGCGAACTGCTTCGCCGCGACATCGGGACTCACCGCCGCGTATGGCAAGCAATGGGTGATCGGGCAGGACGGGACCATCGACGAGGCCGCATCCGAGGCGCTTAACACCGCCTACCATCGGACCCCCGACCGCGCCGGCCGCCAGCCGTCCGCCCTGCTCGCTGGCCTGACGGCGCAGTTCCCGAATGACGGGTACTTGCTGCGCACCGACGTGGCCAGGGCGATCCGTTACCGGACGGACCCCTCGGTCGGGGATGCGTGCGACTTCGACTTTGGCCTCCGCTTGGCGGCCGCAGTAGACGGGTTTTACTTCCTCGATCAGTACACCGCCAAGTACCGGGTGGCCGGGCGGTCAGTGTCCACGGGCAATAATTACACCAATCTCACTTTCGACCTGCTCGCGGGCGCGAAGCTGCCGGACGACCTTGAGGAGTTCCGCCAATCGCTTCTGCGGAGGTACGCCCAGCCAGCCGTGAACAAGTGGCTAGCAATCGGGGACCGCAGGGCGGCCCTGCGGGTGTTTAGGTCGTCGGCCTACGGCTGGCGGCGGCGGGCGTCGGTGACGGGGCTGTTGCATGCCGGTCTGCTTCTATGCCCGCCAAGTCTGACCCGTTGGCTCATTGGGCGCGTGCGGTCATCCCGCAGTCGGTGAGGAAGCGGCACGTGGACATGGCCCGCTCGGCCGCGTAAAGTTCTCAACCGGCCTTGTCGACCAGTTCCTGTACTCGCTGTCGGAGTCGAAAGAGTACATCCGACTCGAACCACGGGTGCTTCTTCAGCCAGATATTGTTCCGCGGCGATGGGTGCGGCAGGGCGAGGCGGGTCGGGAACAGCGAGTCGAACGCGCGGACCGCGTCAGGCGTACTCGCCGACGGTAATCGTGAGTTTGAGTTTCGGGAGGCGGGACAGAATCGGGTCGTGCCAGAGCGGGGCACATTCCGAGCGGGGCGACAGGTCACCGGATTTGCCCGTGCCTGGAAAGCAGAAGCCCATCGGCATCAGTCCCACCGTCGCGTCGTCGTAGAACTGTTCCGTGGAAATACCGAGCCAAGTGCGGAGACGGTCCCCACTGCGGTCGTTCCACGGGATGCCGCGCATACCCGGCAGGCTCGCGCCTCGGTCAATATCATCTTGAGGCTCGTCATTTTATAGGCTCAGACTGCGCGGCGGTCCACGCCTCGGCCGCCGACCACAGGGCGGCACCGAGCAGCACTACGTCTTTGAGCAGGAACTGGCCCGGCACGCCCGCCACCGGGAAGCCGAGTTCGGGAAACCACGTCTGAGGGGTCGGCCGCACGTTCGGTTTGGAGGTGTCTAAAGCTTGCGGCGACTGAAGAATGACGCACTTACTTCTGAAACAGTGGGCTTTTCCAGATGCCGAGTTTGTTTAGCCAAAATTGCCAGACGGCGCGGAGCGTTTCGAGGCCATACTTCGTGCTGCGGCCGAAGTTGATTTGGCTCGCTTCGTTGAAATAGCGTACGGGTACGGGGACATCGCCGAGGCGGAAACCGAAGTGGACGGCTTGTACGAGGAATTGCGTGTCGAAGACGAAGTCGTTGCTGTTGCGGTCGAACGGGATCGTTTCGAGAACTTGTCGGCGGTAGACGCGGAAGCCGCTATGAAACTCGCCGAGGTTCTGGCCGAGCGCGACGTTCTCGAACATCGTCAGCCCGCGATTGCAGATGTACTTCCACCACGGCATCCCGCATTTCAGGGCTTCTTTTCGAGAGCGAACGCGGTTCCCGAGCACGACATCGCAGATGCCGAGCTCGATGATTCCCACCGCGTGTGGGATCACTCTCGCATCGTATTGATAGTCCGGGTGGATCATCACGATGATGTCCGCGTTGCGTTCGAGGCAGTAGCGGTAACAGGTTTTCTGGTTGCCGCCGTAGCCGAGATTCTGCGGGTGAACGATCACCGTCAGCCCCATTTGCTTCGCGATTTCCACCGTGCGATCTTTACTACCATCGTCGACGAGGAGTATCTCGTCGACGCAGCCAGCCGGGAAATCGGCGATGGTCGCCGCGAGCGTTTTCTCAGCGTTATATGCGGGCAGAACGGCAATGATCTTGTGGATGCGGGGCCGATCCGGAGCGACGGGGCGAAGAATGCTATCGACGTGGAACACCGCGTGGGTGGGGTTCAGCGGCGGTTCGAGGAGCAAAGTTTGCGACATCGCGGCGAAGACTCGGTGGAAGGCAACGGCGTGACCTGCGATTCGCAAAGTCACACCGTTTTATGATATGCCTTCGGCGTGCGACCGGTTACGCACGAAGTCGAAGGTTGCCGACGACCCCATCATTTCGCCCGCCGACGAGTTGCTTCAAGTCGGCGATTTGCCGTGCCAGTTCGAGTTGTCCCGTGACGAGGTCGGCGATTTGTTCGGAAGCGAAACACGCCGAAACGCCCCGGTGGCCGTGCTCTTCGCCCATGCCTAACAGTCGCACGGTTTGATCGCGCAACCGTTCGGAAACGAGGTCGAACGCGGCGGCGTGTCGATCGTTCATTCCGCGAACATCGTCCGAAAGCAGGCGGATCGACGAGTCGAATTTATTGATGAGGACATCGAGTCGTTCGTCGACCGAAACCTGAAATCGTTGGGCTTCGGTTTCGGCGCGTGTGGTCGTGTCGGCGATGTGTGCTTCTGCGTTTGCCATGCGTAGGGCGATCTCGGCGAGTTGCGCGACCGCCAGCGAAATGTCTTCGAGGCGACCGGGCAATTCGTTGAGCGAGTTTAAGCGAGTGACCGTGTCGGTAAACGGTAACGCCTGTGCCGTCAGCCGTTCGGATAAGGCTTCGAGTCGAGCGGGCAGGCACGCCATTTCCGCCAATCGCTTCGGTACTTCGGCGAGTGCGATGAGTTGTTGGGCAACGACATCCGTGTGTGACGCAATTTCGGACACGACGCGATTCGTTTCGCGAATCTGCTCGGGCAGAATCGACGTGCGTTCGTGAATCGCCGTCACTTGCTGCATGAGACTGGCCGTGGCGACCACGATCGTATCGAGTTTCTCGAATCGTCGCTCCACCAACGACAAACGATCGGCGATGGTGGCGAAGAGAACTTCGATCGTAGCGGAATGTTCGATCGCTTCGACCTGCATCGACTGCGCCGTTTCGATTACGGTCTGATGCGTTGCGGCGGTTGTCGCTTGACGCTGGCGATCCGCTTCCGAGAATTGTTCGGCGATCCGTGCCATCGCCACATTCATCGCGGCGAGTTTGCCTTCGACGTACTGGCCGCGGTCTGCGAGCAGGCGGAAACCATCGTGCTGATTCGCGAGTACCGTTTGGAATGTCCCGCGCGTCTCGGCCTGTACGGTTTGCGATTGCTGATATTGTTTGTGGAAGTTCCAAGGCAACACGATCAGCCGCTTGACGTAACGTGCGGCTTGGCCGAGTACGGGAAAGGTGCGAACGCGAGGCCGCAGCCAGTGGACGACTTTGCGAATCCCGTTCGGCGACTGGATCGGATTCATTTTGCATACTCCTTATGCGGCGCGGCGTTCGACCTTAGTCGGGGCGAATCCGTCGCGGAACGTTCGGTAAATGGAGGGTTCACTGTCGGGCGTCCCCACGTTGGGGAGGTCGCCGAGTAACTGCAATCGCTTGTCTGTCAGGTATTTTGCAACGCCCGTCGGGTAGCGTGCGAGGCCGGAGAACACTGCTGTGCGGAAGCGATCTTCGTACGCGGCCTGCGAAAAGTACGCCGCGTATTCGCGTGCCTGCTTCGCCCATTCTTCGGCGGTCAACAACCCGCTTGCGGTCGGTCGCACACCGCGCTCCCAGGCCCATTCGATTTGCGATAATCGTATAGCGAGTGCGGCGATGTCGCCCGTCGGGAACACGCGCCCCAGCCCGCCCGCCGTCTCAGGCGATGCTCCGGCATCCGAACAGATCACGTAACAACCGCTCGTCAGCGCTTCGACAATCGGCACGCCGAAACCTTCGTGGTGCGACGGAAACACGAAGACATCCGCTTCGGCATAATGGCGTGCGAGTTCATTTGCGGACAGATCGTGATGAAACCGAACCCGGTTGCAGAGTAACGGCGACTTCGCCAATTCCCGCAGATGTGCAAGGTATTCCGGGTCGCACCAGGCCGTGCTGCCCGCGAGGTCCAGAGTGGCATCGGCGTTGCGCGCGGCGAACTTCACGAACGCGGCCATCAGGTCCGAGATTCCCTTCGACGCAACGAATCGTCCGACGTAGAGAAATCGCAACGGCTGCCCCATTTTCACGGGGCGTCGCGGCACCGGCTGGAACGAGATTGCCGGCGCGATACGCGTTATACGATCCGCAGGAAGCCCAAACGACTCGAGTTCCTTCTGGATGTACCGGCTCGTCGTTTGCACGCGATCCGCCGCGAACAACTCGTTCGCCTGGCAGAACGATTCCGCAAGCGTCGGGTGCTCCGTCGGGTTCAACAACGCCGGTGGCGTGATGCCGTGGTAATACCCGATCACGTGCGACGTGCGCGGTGCGAGCAAAATCGCATCGAACGCCGGGTAGCGAATGCCGAAGTGGAAGACGATAATATCCGACGATTGAAAGTGGGCATCAGCGACAATCGCGGCGGCCGATGGTACCTCGACGATTCGCGAATCGACGACATTACCGCCCATCGTGAACAGCTTCACGTCGGCGGTCGGACCACCGTTTAGCGGCATCGAGAGTGCATCGGCTTGCTGACGCGCAATGTTCGAGATCGCATCGCGCGACACGATGCAACCCGCGACAATCGATGCTCGAAGCGGTTCCCCGCTGGCCCGGCTCATGGTGTTCCTCATGCGGCAAGGATGCGGGGGCGGGGTACCATCCGTGCGATGGCGGCACGGGTCAAGGCATCCGGCGCGTAGCGGTGTTCGTATTCCGTACGGGCCGCGCGACTCATTCGCAAACGCAACGGCTCATCGTTAAACAGACGGCGCATTAGCCCACCGAGCGATGTCGTGCTGCCGGGGTAGCCGAGGAATCCCGTCACGCCATCGACGACGATATCGGTCGCCACGCCGACCGCGCAGGCGACGATCGGCTTGCCGAACATCATCGCTTCCACGATGGGAATGGCCGACGATTCCGAATGCCCAACCCAACACACGACCGCCGCCGTCGCCAGCGAATCGGCTTCGACCGCTTCCGGAAACTCGCTCAGCAAGTCGTCGCGAATCGCAGCGGCCTCGTTCGATTCGCCGATAAAAGTAATCCCCGCCGCCGGTGAAATCTCACCCGTTGCCCGATCCGTTACGGCAAACGGAAATCGCTCGAAACTCTGCGTGCCAGGCTGGCCCTCGGCAGATCGTTTCGCGGCTCGCAACGCCCGCGATGATGGCGACACGATCGTTTTCGCATGCGACATCGCGTACCGTTCGAGTTCGTTTTGCGGCTCGTTCGCCATGTACGCAATCGTGCGGAAACGATCGTCGAGCAACGCGAACAGCCCCTCCGCATTCGTCGTCGGCACCCAGACAGTCGCGATTTCGCGAGCCTCCGTTAACGCGATCAACTGCGTGCGGGCCGCCTTCGCCCACACTTCGCACGTACCCGATGTTTGCGGCGGGATGCGGTGAATCCAGACATCGTCGACGATCGGCGCACCCGTTTCGGCTTCGACGATCGCATGGACTTCAACACCCACTGCCGCCAGTCCCGTGGCGATCTGCCGAAACTGGCGGTTCCCGTCGTCGGTGCCAGTAAAATACTCGCGATGAATGAAACCGACCGTTTGGTGTGGCACCTGCCGTGCGGCCGTTTGTCCCTGCTGCCCACACGTGAAATCGGCGAGATAAACAACCGCCCCATCGACTGCCGTGACGCGATAACCAGCATCGATCAGCCGCGAACAGGCATTGGCATCGATCTCAGAATCGGCCTGCGACTCGTCGAAGCCACCCTCCGCGAGTAGCATCTCACGTCGGTAACTGATGCCCGACGGATGCGGGCAAAGGAACGGGTCCGCCGTCGGAATTTGGAACGGCGTCAGTGGTGCGGCAACGTGTTGGACGACGCCTTTTCGCGATACGACCCGGTATCCCGTTTCGCCCGCAATCTGCCCACCGACAACGGCAACGGACGCGGCGTGATAGCCTTCGACGAGTCTTGCCACCCAGCGACTATCGGGCACCGCACCCGCTTCGAGGAATGCGACAATCTCACCCGTTGCCCGTGCCACGCAGCGATTTCGCGTGGTGACGGCTCGTCGGGTGGCGATCGGAATTTCCAGAACATCGGGACCAAACGTGCCGAGTTCGGCTTCCGGAATCGCAACGATTCGCTCGAAATTTGCGTGCGTTTGATGGTTGAGCGCGCTAAGTGTCAGCTGTTTCGCAGCCGGCGTACCAGATGTGACAATCGCGCTGACCCGCATGGATGACACCCGTTAGCATTGGCGCGAAAGCAACGCGCGACTTCAATAGTATCGGCCACACGAAGATGTGAGTTTAACGAAGCTGTGGGGAATTGAGGAGGATGGAGACAACCCCACTCACACTTTCTTGAAGTCCGTAACGAGTTCGAAGGTGCCGTCGGGGAGCGGGACTTTGCGATAGTCGCCGAAGAGGTTGGGCGAATCGGCGCGGAGCACATCGAGGACGTGGCCCGCGAGCTTGCGGATTTCGGGTTCGGCGGCGGCCGAGCCGCGTTGTTCCATGAAGTGACGCAATGCGCGGGCGTTCGCCGTCACGAAAATCTTCGTCTCGGTCGCGTTCGGTAACACGCTGCGTGCGGCCTGACGTGCGGCTTTGCGGCGCGTCGTGCGGTCGGGGTTCGGCGGCAACATTGCCGCGGCTGCCGCCGCCGGATCGCCGAGTTTCTCGTTGAGTTTCTCCGCGAGTGTCACATACGATTGGTGGGCATGTTTCACCGCATCCAGCCAGATCGCATGAAGTTCCGCATCGTTCGCAATAATGTCCGGCTCGACGTATTCGGCAACAGACTCATCGACGTAGCGTTGGGAAAGCTGAGAATACCCCATGCCCGCGCGATGTCGCACGAGTTCGTGCGAGAGGCTGCGGCTGATGCCCGTGAACACGAAATTCCAGACGCCGTGTTCGAGTACCGAACCGTGGCCGACTTCCTTGATGTGGTGCAAATACGCCGAGTTGCCGCCCGGTCGCGGTTTGGCAAACGACATGTAACACAGCCGCCCTGCCGTCTCGGTGAGTACCTCGGCGGGGACTTCACTATCGCTGTTCCAACTCACGCCGTGGTCGCTGAGCAACCGTTCGAGTTCGGCGGTCGCCACCATCTGCTTACCCACCAAGTAAACGCCCGGTTCGACGATGGCACAGATCATATCGGTCGATTGCGTAGTCATGAACAGTCTCGGTAACGGATCGCAGAAGCAACAGATGAAATATAGGCAATACCCGCAACCGGGAAACGATGAAACGCCAACCGCTGGCCGTCGTATATTACTTGGGTCGGTCATTTCCTTTTCTGCGAGGGTTCCGAATATGTTCACAGTTACCGGGGTCCGTCGGCTGACGGCCGTCGCCGTGTTGGCGTTGTTTGCAACGACGTCGCGGGCCGCCGACACGCCGCTTCAGGAGATTCTTTCGTGGGTGCCGCACGATGCCGCCGCGTTCGGGCACGTCGATGTCGCCACGGTCTGGAAGAGCAAACCGGCACTGGCGATACGCAAACTCAACCCCGAGAAGATCTTCGACAAACTGGAAGACTTCGCCAACATCGCGAGCATCCCGCCCGAAACGGTGCAAACCTTCACCATTTTCATGCCAAAGTTCAAGGGCAACGGCGACCAAAATTCCTTCATCGCCGCGTTCACGTTCAACAAGCCGTACGAACCGAAGAAAGTCGTTTCCGCAATCCGCCTGATGACGAATTTCGACGAGAAGAAATTCATGGAAGTCCAGCCAGGAACCTACGAGATCGCACAAGGCCCCGAACGCATTCGGCTTAGTTTGGACAACCCGAACCGACTCGTCATACTCGGTCCGAAAGCGTTCGACTTGGCGAAGCCGCAAACTGTGGTGAAGGGACCGATCTCGGACGCGATCGCGCTCGCGGCATCGGGCCAACATGCTGCATTCGGCTTGAACTTCGCAAATTTCCCCGACGAACTCCGGGCGGAGAACGGCCAAGCCGAACTCGAGCCGTTCAAGCCGCTGTTGTTCGCCGACGCGATTATCGGCAAGCTCGATGTCGGCGACGAACTCGTGCTGAATATCCTCGCGAGATGCCCCACAAAGGTGAAGTGCGTCGAGGCCGAGAAGTCGATGGGCGTAGTGCGTACGCTACTGCAAACCGTCCTTAGTAGAGCAATTACGGAGATCGAGCAATCGAAAGACGAAACGCAGCGGAAATTGATCGGCCTCGCCAAAGAGACGCAGATCGTGCTGCGTTCGGCGAAAATCCAGAGCAACGAGAAAGAAGCCTCTGTCACGCTGACGGTGCGTTCGGATCTGGATGTCGCGCCACTAATCGCACAAATCACCGGCGCACCCGGCACTGACGGAGCCGCCATATCCCGAACGCAAAACAACATGAAGCAGATCGGCCTCGCGATGCACAACTACCACGATACTCACGGTGCCATGCCATATGCTGCGGTCCTCGGCAAGAAAGGTAAACCGCTGCTGTCGTGGCGCGTGCAGGTATTGCCGTACGTTGAGCAAGACGCCTTGTACCGGATGATCAAGCTCGATGAACCGTGGGACAGTGTTCACAACAAGAAAGTGTTCGACGACCACCCGATGCCGAGTGTGTTCGAATTGGTGGGCACGACGAAACCCGGCGAGAAGAATACGCACTTCCAGGTGTTTCGCGGCAACGGAGCGATGTTCGATCTGGTAAAGGGCGCGAAGTTCGTGGAGATTACCGATGGCACATCAAACACGATTATGGTCGCAACCGCAAAGACCGCGGTGCCGTGGATGAAGCCAGACGACATGGAATTCGACCCGAAGAAAGACCCGCGCGATTTGCTGTTGTACATCGGCGGGCTGACGAACGTCGGCTTCGGCGACGGCTCGGTGCGAACATTGAAGAAGACCGTCACGGTCGAAAATATGCGGGCGCTCATCACGAAATCGGGCGGCGAAGTCGTGAACATCGATTAAACGATGGTGCATCGGGGTTCGGCAGAATTTCCCTCTCAACACAGGTGACTCAGTATGCGTACGCTCGTTCTGTTCCTGCTACTGACGGCCACGGCCTCCGCGCAAGACATGCCGCTCCGGGACTTCATTCCCGATGGCGACGTGTGGAAACGGGTGACCGATGCGGGTGCGGTTCCGGCAAAGATGGCGCTCGGGAAAGTCGGCGATAATTCGCCGAACGCAACGGTAAAGAGCCGCGATGGCACGACGTTATTCGTCGGGTTGACCGATCAGAAATTCGTTTGGGCGTATCGAATGAACGCCGAAGGAAAGCCCGAATCGGGTGCGGCGTATTGTGCCCTGCATGTGCCGAAATGGGCCGGTTCCACGACCGCGGTGACGAGCCTCGCGATCGACACCAGCAATCGAATTTACGCGGCGACACCGCTCGGCGTGCAGGTCTTCGACCCGACCGGGCGGCTATGTGGCGTACTCCACCCACCCGCGCCGGGAACGCTCGAACACCTGAGTGTGGAAGGCGAACAACTCGCCGTGTGGATCGGCGAGAAAAAGTACGTTCGCACCGTTCGGAAGTGACCTACGGCCGTTCGGGTTCGCTCGTCTCGGGCTTCACCATCGGCGTGTTCGCCCGCGTGCTGTTCGGCTTCGGCGCGCTCGATTTCGGTGCGGCTTGCTGCCCTTCGAGCCGTGCCAGTTTCACCTGACAATCGAGGATCATTGCCTTCATCTCCTTGACGGTCTTTTCGTGTTCTTTGTGCTGCTCGTCGCGATAGGCTTTGCGTTCGGCATCGGCGGCTTGATTCTTATCCACGTCTTGCCGGAGTTTCTGATATTCATCGCGGAACGCCTTCGCATCGGCGGTCAGCCCGACGAGCTTTTCCTTGAGCGTTTCGAGCGTGGCGACATCTTTTTTCAGCGTTTCCAGAACGAGGCTCGTGTCCTTTTTGCCCGCATCGATGTCGGTCGTCTGGCGGCTGACGCGGTCTTTCAGGCCATCGAGTTCGCTGCGGTAACCCGTTAGCATCGCGTTCTGCGAGTTGTTTTGCCCTTGGATGTTCTGAATGCGGTCATAGTTCGTCGTCAGTCGCGCCTGGAAATCGTCCTTCTTGACGAGGTCCGCCCGCGCTTCGTTCAGCTTGCCGATCCCGGCACGCAACTCGGAGATTCCCGAGTTCAGATTGTTGTAAAGCGTGATCGCGACGAGTGCCACGATACTCAGCAACGTTCCGCCGAACACCCGCCAGAACAGGCCGATTTTCTCTTCTTCCTTCTTTTCCGCGTGGCCAGGTACGCCCGCTTCCGCCCCGGCCCGCAGTGCCGTCGCCACCATCGGCGTGTTATCGTTGCCGTCGAAAACCTCGGTTTCGCCCGACTGTCCTATTCGCTTCACGTTCACATCCTCCGGAATACTCTTGAAGACCCGGCTTATAACGCGAACCGAACGCAACCGCAAGAGTAGCCGCGAACGCGAATCACGCCTTCGCACCGAGGGTTCGCACCCATTCGAGGTCGCCGCGCTTCCAGAGATACGCGAAGCCAACCAGCAGGATGACGAAGAAGCACAATAGCTCGAAGAACGCGAATTGTGCGAACGCAGCGGCGATTTCCGGTGTGGGTGGCGTCGCGTTACCGAATTGTTGTGCGATTTCGAGCCGTTTTTCGACGGGAATGTCTTGCGAAAGCTGATTGGCGGAGCCGAACACGACTGCCCACGGGAAGAAGAACGCCAACTCGACATCGAAGATCACGAACAGCAGCGGCACGACGTAAAACCGCAAGTCGAACTGGATCCACGCGGAGCCGATCGGGGCTTCGCCGCACTCGTACACTTCGCCTTTCTCCGGCGAGGGGCGATTCGGTCGCACGAGCTTTCCGAGCAACAGATTCGCCGCGAGGAACACTGCCCCCACGACCAGAAACACGATCAGCGTCACGACGAGTGCGGTCATAAATCTCACGTTTTCTTTGCGGTGTCGCCCGATTTCGTCCAAACCGGCAGGCTCACCTTCTTCGATTCGTGAATCGCGGTCGGGTTGAGCGTATCTTGGCCCCACGCCACCGTCAGTGGCAACTTCGCGAAATCCACGATGCAGCCATCGCGGGTGTAACAGCTAATGTCGTGGTTGGAACCCATGTACAAACAGTCGGCAGGGCACGGGTCAACGCACAACGAACAGAACATGCACTTCGTGTAATCGATGGCAAAACCGGTGACAACGAAGCCTTTTGCGGGTGCGACGGCCTTTTCCTTTTCGATGTAAATGCAGTCGACGGGGCAGGCACGGGCGCACTTGTCGCAACCGATGCACGCGGTGAGATCGAAGCGGTGGAAGCCCCGGTAACGCGGCCGGATCGGGATCGGGTTTTCGGGGTACGCAAAGTGCGATGTGAACGTCTTGCGGCGATACGTCTGCACGAAGTACCAGAGCGTCACGTACATTCCCGACGCCAGCGTCGAGATCGCGCGAATCACGTTGCGGAGCCAAGCGTACATGGGCATCACGGGTTATGGGAGTGGCGGTATACGTTTAGGATACCGCATTCGCGGACTTTCGCCTCACAGAATCGAGGTAAGTCTCAATTGCGAAGGCGCGGCAAAGGGGCGGAACGCGATGCTGTCGCGAAAATGCTGTTGACATATGCGGTCGGTCGTCTAGAGTGTTATTAGCGATGCACGTTACCGGTGAAGACACGACGAGGTGATTCGAGATCATTTCGAACGGTTATTGCCAAACTACCCAGCCTGAACTCTTGCTGATGCCGCAACAATCCGAGTGTGAATGAATAATCGTTAGCGAAATTTTTACACACCTGTCGCGTTGTCCAGGCAGCGACCGCACAAGCGATTCCACTCGACGTTGCGGTGAGAATGTGCGAAATAGATTTGAACCGTCTGTATTCGAAAAGTAACGATCGCGTGTGACTCTCGTTTTTTTCTCTCTCGGGGCAACGGATGGCCCGTTCGCCGACCCAGCGTTGCTGAGGTCTTCCCGTTCGCAATCGACACGTGTCTCCGCGACGCAGATTGCTACTACCCCGGACGTGTGTCCGCTTGGGTGAACCACGAACCGACTCTTGTTTTCAGCCACTTCGAGGATTCTGATATGTCCGACGCCAAAAGCGTCGAAGGGTCGCCACGACCCCCCGTCCGCAAGCGCGTGCTGCGGAAAACTGCCGAACCCGCCGCAGTAATTGCGCCACCGACAGAAGCCGAAGCGGCCCCAGTCGCAGTCGCGCCGGAGCCAGTCGCGATCGTGCCGATGGTGCCCCCACCGGCTCCTGCGCCCGTTCCGCCACCAGCACCCGTGGAAGTCGCCGCTGCGCCGGTGCCCGCTCCGCCGCCGGTTGTGGTTCTGCCACTGCGACAACCCCCCACACGGATGGCGCAACCGCCCGTCAACGATCGCCCCTCGGTCGCGCCGATTCGGCCCGTCGTCGGACATAATCCGGAACGCGAGCATCGCGAGCAACGTTCTGAACCGCGTACCGAAGCCCGGGATCAGCGCGAGCAACGCCCCGATCAGCGCGAACACCGCGACCAACGCCCCGACTCGCGATCCGGATCCGAGCAACGTTCGGATCGCGGAGGAGTACGCGGGACCGGCCCCGCCGCCAAGCTCGACGACCTTTACCGGATGCCGATGCCCAAACTGTTCGCGCTCGCCGAGAGCGAAGGCATTCGCGAACACACTGGCATGAATCGCGCCCAACTCATCGTCGGCATCGTCCGCAAGCAGATCGAACGCGGTGAAACCGTACGCGGTTCCGGCACGCTCGAGGTTCTGCCCGACGGTTACGGCTTCCTGCGAAGTGCCGCACACAATTACCTGTCGTCGCCCGAAGACATCTACGTTTCGCCGTCGCAGATTCGCCGCATGAGCCTGCGAACGGGGTACCTCGTCGAAGGCCCGATTCGGCTCCCGATCGAGAACCAAGACAACTTCGCGCTGATGCAGATCGAACTCGTCAACGGCAAGACCGGCGAAGAAACCGCATCCGTCACGAGTTTCGAAGACCTCACGCCGTTGCACCCGAACAAGCGAATCGTCCTCGAATCGCCCGACGACATGTCGATGCGAATCGTCGACTTGGTTACGCCGATCGGCAAAGGCCAACGCGGTCTGATCGTCGCGCCACCGCGAACCGGCAAGACGATCCTGCTCGCGAAGATGGCGAATGCCATTTTGAAGAATCACCCGGAATGTTACGTCTTCGTGTTGCTCATCGACGAGCGTCCCGAAGAAGTGACGGAAATGCAGCGATTGGTCATCGGCACGAATGCCGAGGTCGTCGCCAGCACGTTCGACGAACCGCCCGAAGAACATATTCACGTGGCGGAAGTCGTTCTGGAAAAGGCCAAGCGGATGATCGAGCTGAAGCGGGATGTCGTCATCCTGCTCGACAGCATCACCCGTTTGGCCCGTGCCCACAACACCGAAGCCCCCGGCGGCGGTAAGCTGCTTTCGGGCGGTCTCGACAGCAACGCGATGCAGAAGCCGAAGCGCTTTTTCGGTGCCGCCCGCAACGTCGAGGAAGGTGGCTCCCTGACGATCATCGCCACGGCGCTGATCGAAACCGGCAGCCGCATGGACGACGTGATTTTCGAAGAGTTCAAGGGCACCGGCAACATGGAACTCCACCTCGACCGACGACTCGTCGAGAAGCGGATCTATCCGTCGATCGACGTCAACCGCAGCGGTACGCGGAAGGAAGACCTGTTGCTCCACCCCGAGGAACTGCAAAAGATCACCATGCTCCGCCGCGTGCTCGCCGACATGCACCCGACCGAGGCGATGGAATTGCTGCTGAACCGGGCAAAGAAGTCGAAGTCCAACCTCGAGTTCCTGTTGGGAATGAACCTGACGTAAGCGAACCCGAAACGAAAGCCCCGCGACGAACGTCGCGGGGCTTTTTTCGTTACTCGAACAATCGCAGTTGCTTCGGGTTCTCTTTGCTTTTCGCTGATTTTCGCGGCGTGCGTGCCAGTTCCTTCTTTCGCGAACCATGCTTTTGATACACCGCGGGCGTGGCACTTTTGGCTTCGCGACTCTTGCGAATACTGTAAAGTGCGTCCTTCATTTTCTGCGTGCGCGATGCGAATTCGATTATCGGTGGCGGGTAGACTGACAGTGGGATGTCGTGATGGTGCAAGATCGCTTCGGGCAACTGATCTCGCAATTCAGGCAGCCAGCGTTTCGTGAAGCGGCACTCGGCGTCCCAGTCGGCGAGTTGCTTCATCGGGTTGTACACGCGGATCGCATTCCAACCGACGACACCCGCCTGCATTTGCAGCTGGTTCAAGTGAATGCCAGGGTCGTAATCGCGGAAGACACTCGCGAGGTGCGGGTGGATGAACCGCCAATCGAGGTGCAGCGCATGGCACGCGAAGCTGACGACCATCGCCCGCATCCGGAAGTTCACGAAGCCCGTCGTCGCGAGGCACCGCATGACCGCATCGACGATCGGGAAGCCAGTGTGGCCTTCGCACCAAGCGGCAAATAGGCGTTCGTCGTTCTCGTACGGCACATCGCGGTAGGCGGGGTGAATGCTGCGATATTCCAGATCCGGCTCGGATTCCAGTCGTTGCGTAAAGTGGTCGCGCCAGTGCAACCGGCTCGTGAACGCCTCGAGGCTGCGCTTCCACCGGTCGAGATCGGGGTGACACTCGGCTGTCAGTTCGGCGATACGGTTGCGCGTTTCGTGCCAGACGCGGCGTGTACTCAGCGTCCCCCACGCGAGATGAACGCTTAGCCGCGAACCTGCTGTGTCGGCGGTATTCGGCGAACTGATGCCGCCGCGATACCACTTGCTGCGCCGCGCGAGAAAGTCGTTCAGCGTGCGATCCGCATCGGCTTCGGTCACCGATTGCCATTGCGAAACCGTCCGCGGCAACACGGGTACCGGCAACGCAGTTTGCGCTGCAATTGCTCGGATTTCCAGCGATTGCGGCACCATCTGCGGCGCGGGGAGCGGCAGAACTTGCACGATTCGCGATTGCCACATCACTTGTAAATGATCGCGATCAACACCGGTACGGCGAACGCTCGACTGCGGAAATTCGAGGTACGCGATGCCGTGTTCCCTGCACCACGCTGCCACTGATCGATCCCGCGCGAACGTGATGCCGTTGCCGATTTCCTCGTGCGAATAAATGTGCGTGAAAGCCACAAGCTTATGGAGTTGTGCGAGAACTTCGACGATTTCGCCGTGGCCGATGTACGCGTCCGCTTGCATCTTTCGCAGTCGCTGACGCAGGTATGTCACCGCTTGCCACTGAGCGTGATGATGCATCGCGGAATAGTCGGTCGCCGCAATCACCGATGGCTCGAACACGAACACCGGCAGCACGAATCGGTGTGCCGCAAGCGCCGCCGTCAACGCGGAGTTATCCGCAAAGCGGGCATCGCGTTTGATCCACCAGATCGCGACGCTCATTTGTGCCACTTGTCGGCTTTCTTCGGCCGATAGCCCAGCACCTGTATCGCGGCTTTCTCCCAGTATCGGCTGAAACGGCGCGGCTCCTCGGCATACTCCGCTATCACTGGGCGCGGGTATACGATCACGCGGAATCGCGACTTCAGCGCCTGCACCGTTTTGCGTACCGTCGGGTTCGGGTGGTCGGTCACGTGGATCTCCGCACCGCTTGCTGCGACTGTTTCGATGGCCGTGACGGCGTCGGTTGCCACCGCGATTTTATCGGGATTACCAGCCTTGTTGAAGAGATCGTGGACGCCATCGAACAGGAACGCGAGCCGATGGAAGGCCCACGGTTCCGTGCGTAATGCGGGTGCGTCGAACGCGAACAGCACGGCGGCGTTCGGGTTTGCCACGAGTGCGGGATTGTCGACTGACAGTGCGGCGTCATGCAGCCAGACGATCCGTTCGTACTTCGTGCCGGCGTACGGTTCGTCCGGCGGAATCGGCGCGAGATTTTGCGGCAAAGCGTCGGCGATATTTCCGGCGAGCGGTGCGCGATTGCCACCGAACAACCGGTGTTGCAGCGTCTCGTAAGGGGCATCGAACGGGCACTTCACACGGCAATCGTCGCACCAGCGATTGTCGCTGAACGTGGCAATATTTTGCTTGTTCATGAAGTATGGCTTGCTGGCGAAGGTGCTCTCAACCCACTGCCAGCTCGACGAATTACTGGCGATGTCGCCATCGTAAAGGTACTGGCGAAACAGGCGTGCACCGCGTTTCCAGTCGATGCCGCGAAAGTGGCAGAGGTACGCCGCGAACCAGAGCCGTTCGTGGTTGTGCAAGTAACCATCGGTGAATAATTCGCGCAACATGCCATCGACGCACGGCAACCCCGTACGGCCTTCGACGATGTCGAGTGGAATGCGATCTTGCCTTTGCGAGGCATGTTTCGGTTCTTCGAGATCGTCGTCGAGCGCATCGCCGTACCAGTCCAGAACCTTCTCGAAGAAGTCCCGCCACGCGAGTTGCCGGAGGAATTCTTCCGCACGTTGCGGTTCCGTGGCGTACTTGTTGCGAAGGTGATCGCGAACCTCGACGATGCTGAGCATCCCGTGGCGAAGGTACGGCGAAAGCCGCGAGACGGGGGCATCGATGTGGTTGCGGCTACGCCCGTAATTCGTGACATCGTAATCGCGAAGGCGTGCGAGTGC
>Ga0105044_10005185_pt1 | contig 17963 bp, 14 predicted proteins | sample MAT01_FD_78092 | JGI IMG/M metagenome (GOLD analysis project Ga0105044, IMG submission 78092) | Freshwater microbial communities from Lake Fryxell liftoff mats and glacier meltwater in Antarctica - MAT-01 | ecosystem: Environmental > Aquatic > Freshwater > Ice > Liftoff microbial mat | place...
TGCCCATTTTCCTAAAATTGGTTCTAAAAAAGGGAAGCTTTGTCCAGGCCAAGCCAACTGTAGTCTAAAAACCATAGACATTAGCATCGCAAATACGCCCATGAAAATAGCAGTTATTAAAAACTGTTTCGAAATCATTTTATGGTCTTGTGAGAAGACATATTTATTCCAAAACGTTTCTACATGATGGTGATCGTCATGATCGTCATGTGAATGTTGTAAATCATGTGATGCTTGAACTACTGGTTCAACATGTGCATCTAGGTTTGAGTTTTCCATTGCAGACATATCGCTCTCCTTTGAATCTTTTTTTAATGGTTATTTCTTAACAACAATCTTTTAATTGTGTTCAATATTTTATTAATTATTTTAATTCGGCTGTAACAGTTGGTGGTGCAGCAGCTTGTTGTTGCATCCAATTTTTCTGCTCAGCCATGTATTTATTGAATTCCTCTTGGGTTTCAACTATTATATCCATTTGCATATTGAAATGAGATGCACCACAAACTTTGTTGCATAGCAATACATAGTTAAAAGCTTTATTTTTCAATTTAGTGCGCATTTCACTCGTAGTGATAGTAGGGGTAAATTCGAAAGTTGTTTCCATTCCGGGAACACAGTTCATTTGAGCCCTAAAATGTGGCATAAAAGCACTATGAATAACATCTCTTGATCTAAATTTAAATGCTACAGGCTTTCCCTTAACAATATGAAATTCAGCTTTAGTAATAACATCATCATTTCCTTTTGAATCTTCGACCATGCCTAAATCATTACCAGCAATAATTTTACGGAAATCAGTTTTACCCAAAGCATTGTCTTTTCCTGCGTAACGAGCTGTCCAATCGAATTGCTTTGAATACAACTCAATTACCATAGCTTCTTTATTTGAAGTGCCCATTACATCGTTCCATACTGTTAATCCATAAGCGATTAGTCCAGTTAAAACGATTGCTGGAATTATGGTCCAAATCATTTCTAATTTATTGCTATGAGCAAAGTATACTGCTTTTCTATTTTTTCTATAGACATTCTTGTATAATTGATACGCTAAGATAATGTGTGTCAGTAAAGCAACGAAAACAATTGTAGCCATTGTCACATTAAATAACAAATCTATTTCAGGACCGTGAGCAGAAGCTGCTTCTGGAAGTAATTTATCTTTGTATTCAAAAAAATTCCAGATAAAAAACGTGAATAAACCTGCAATAAATAGAACCCAATAAATTGCTTGATTTTTCCCCTCTGATTCTGTTATCACATCGTCATTGCGACCTCCCCTTAGTTCAGCGGAGAGCTCATAAATAGACATAACTTTTATTGCTGCCAAAACAAACAATACTAAAACTGCTAAAACAACTAATGTCATATTACTTTAATTTCAAATGTTATTAAATATGGTGATGCACACTTTCTTCGTAGAAAATGTGAGTTTTATTCTGAAGAGGGCTAGATGCGAATGATCTAAGAACAATGAATCCAAAGAAACCTAAGAATCCTAACATGGTTCCAATTTCAACCCAACCAAAATGCCAATTTGCTTTTAGCGTTCCTGGCATAATCATTACAAAATTATCGCTCCAATGTCCAAATAAAATCACAATACCCACAAAGAAAAGAAGGTTGTAGTTTCTTTTAGCTCCTCTTCTCATTAAAACAAGGAAAGGGAAGAAAAAGTTCAGAAATAAATTAAGAATGAAAAGAAATTTATAGTTTTCAAATCTATCCATAAAGTAAGTTACTTCTTCAGGAATATTTGCGTACCAAATCAACATAAACTGAGAAACCCATAAGTATGTCCAGAATACTGAAAATGCAAACATAAATTTACCAAGATCGTGTATATGATTATCATTTACTTCAGGAAGCAGACCTTGACCTTTTAAAAACAATGTTACCAAAGTAATCATTGTTAATGCACTTACAAAGAAACCAGCAAATGTATACCAGCCAAATAATGTACTGAACCAGTGTGCATCAATAGACATGATCCAATCCCATGCAGAAGTAGATGAAGAAACAGCAAAGAAAACTAAGAACCATGCAGCCAATTGTTGACTTGATTTCCAGTTATTTACATTATAGCCTTCCATTTCAGTGGCAGACTTTTTCATGAATGCTCTTAGAAACAATACCCAACCGCCCAGATAAATCACAGACCTAACTAAGAAGAACGGTACGTTTAAGAAAGTAGACTTTCCATCAATAATTTTATCGTATTCTGGAGAAGCTTTATCTGTTAAAGCTGGATCCATCCAATGATAAATATGGTTCAAGTGAAGAGAAGATAGCACTAAAACTAATAAAAGGAATGCGGCGCCATAAGGTAAGTAGCTCGCTATAGCTTCCATTGGTCTTTTTACAGCAGCTGACCAACCTGCTTCTGCTGCGTACTGAATAGCCATAAAAAATAATGCTCCCAGCCCAATTGACATGAAGAAAAATGAGTTTAGCAATAAACTTGGCCAAGTTCTGTGCGCATCGGTTAAAAAACCTCCTAATAAACTCAAAACTCCAACTGCTATTAGTGCTAAACAGATATTTTTGGTTTTTGATGAGAATGTATAATCCATTGTTTACGTCTGTTTCTTATAAAATTATTTCATTGCAGTTTTAACGCCTGCCGCTGCTACTTTACTTGTGTCACTTTTTACTGTGGATGTTGAATCGCCTCCGGTTGATACTCCTAAGCCATCAGCTCTAAGTTTCTCGACCCATTTAATTACTTCCCATCTCTCTGCATAGTTAATTTGAGAGGCATGAGAACCCATCATATTTTTGCCATAATAAATTGTATGATACATTTTTCCTACCGGAAGGTCTTTTAATGCAGCACTATAATAGGATGGTACTCCAGCATATTTATCTCTTTGAACTAATATTCCGTTACCATCACCTTTTTCACCGTGGCAATGAGTACACATTATTTTGTAAATGGCCTCTCCTTTTGCCAAAATTTCGGGTGTGTTAGGCAAAGGATTTGTTAAACTTAAGCCAGCAGCCTCATATCCTTCATTTGTATTTAAAAAATTATATGGTTCAAAGAATGGTAAAGTTTCATCATTGAACCTTGGAATTGTTCCTACAACTGGTTTTCTCGAAGCTAACCCATCTGAAAAGAAAGAACTTTCTCCATAAGCTTCAGGTGCTGGACCTCTGTACATATCTGGCATATATTCAACTCCAGGACTTAATGGATCATTTTTTCCACAAGAAATGACCACTGAAATTAATGCTACAGATAGTGCAATTAAAGCTGATTTATTGAATCGCATATTCATCATTAGTTTAAATCTTTATGATTGATTTCTATTGCTCCTGTTGACTTTAGGGTTGATACTATTATATCTTCTTCTACTTTAGTATTTTCAGAGCTTTGTATTTCCATTATAAATTTATCGTCTGTTGATCTTGGGTCTGGATTATGAGGTGATCTTCCTGGATAAATTTTATTTACCAATAAATAACTCAATACCATACCATGAGCTGCACAAAAAACTGTTAGCTCAAATGTTGCAGGAATAAAAGCAGGGAAATTTTGAAGCCAAGTAAAACTAGGTTTACCCCCAACATTCATAGGCCAATCATGAATCATCATGTACCAGGTCATCCAAATTGCAAATGAAGTCCCAAACATTCCATAAAAGAATGCAAAATTAGAAAGTCTTGTTGGTTTTATTCCGATTACAGGATCTAATCCATGTATTGGGAATGGAGAGAAAACGTCTTTTATTCTAACTCCCTTACTTCTTAATACTTTGGCACTTGACAAGAGAATTTCTTCATCATCAAAGACACCATATATAACTTTTTTGCTCATTCTATAATAGATTAATGATGAGGTGGTTTTGGATTTTCTTTAGTTGATTTAAGAATTGTTTTCAATTCACTTAAAGCAATTACAGGGAATGTTCTTGCAAATAATAAAAAGCAAGTGAAAAATATTCCTAATGTTCCGATAAAAATTCCTACATCAACAAAAGTTGGGTGAAACATGGTCCAACTTGATGGTAGATAATCTCTATGTAATGATGTTACAATAATTACAAATCTTTCGAACCACATTCCAATGTTTACAAAAATTGAAATAATAAATGTTGCCACTAGGCTGGTTCTTATTTTCTTAAACCAGAATAGTTGGGGCGTAATAACATTACATGTCATCATTGCCCAATATGCCCACCAGTATGGACCTGTAGCTCTGTTTAAGAAAGCATATTGCTCATATTCTACTCCAGAATACCAAGAAACAAATAATTCTGTTAAATAAGCTACACCTACTATAGAACCTGTTAAAATGATAACTTTATTCATCAATTCAACGTGTGTTATCGTAATGTAATCTTCTAGACCAAGCACTTTTCGCATAATAATGAGTAGCGTTAGCACCATTGCAAAGCCTGAAAAGATTGCTCCAGCAACGAAGTAAGGAGGAAAAATAGTAGTGTGCCAACCAGGAATTACGGAGGTAGCAAAGTCCATAGATACAATTGTGTGAACTGATAATACTAATGGAGTTGAAAGACCTGCTAAAACTAACGATACTTCCTCAAATCTTGACCATTGTTTAGCTGAACCACTCCAGCCGAAACTTAAGATTTTATAAATCCTCTTCATTCTTGGTTTTACTTGTCTATCACGAATGGTGGCAAAGTCAGGAATCAATCCAGTATACCAAAATACTAATGAAACGGTAAAGTAGGTTGAGATTGCAAAAACATCCCATAAAAGTGGTGAATTGAAGTTAGCCCACAAAGAACCAAATGTATTAGGCAAAGGAAAAACCCAATAAGCAACCCAAACACGACCCATGTGCATTACAGGAAATAGTGCAGCACAGATTACTGCGAAAATTGTCATTGCCTCAGCAGATCTGTTAATAGACATTCTCCAACGTTGACGAAATAATAAAAGAATTGCTGAAATCAAAGTTCCTGCGTGACCAATACCTACCCACCAAACGAAATTTGTGATATCCCAAGCCCAACCAACTGTCTTGTTCAATCCCCAAACTCCGATACCTGTTCCAATTGTGTAAGCAAAACAGCCAACCCCCCAAAGAGCTAATATTGCTGAAATTGTAAACACAATTTTGAATAAGTTATTCGCCTTACCTTCTATTGGTCTAGCAATATCTTCTGTAATCTTGTGGTAAGTCTTCTCTCCTAGTATGAGGGGCTGTCTTACGGTTGCCGTTGAATGATGTTCCATTTGGTCTCTCTTCTTAGCTTATAAATTATGCCTCTTTTGAGGTTTTGTTTCTAATTTTTGTTAGGTAAAATACTGAAGGTTGAACTCCAACTTCTTCTAACAATTGATACTTACGTTCGTTGTTCCAAGTTTTACGCACTTGAGAATTTATATCATTGAAATCTCCAAAAGAAATTGCGTTTGTTGGACAAGATTTTTGGCAAGCTGTTTTGATAGAACCGTCTTTAGGTCTTTCGCTATTTTTCTTCGCAAGTAATTTTCCAGCTTGAATGCGTTGAATGCACATAGAGCATTTTTCCATTACACCTCTAGAACGAACGGTAACATCAGGATTTAAAACCATCTTACCTAAATCATTATTCATATTGAAGTCAAATTCAGCATTCTCACTGTAACGGAACCAGTTAAATCTTCTTACTTTATATGGACAGTTATTGGCGCAATATCTTGTGCCAATGCAACGGTTATAAGTCATTTGATTTAATCCTTCTAAACTATGTGTGGTAGCTAAAACTGGACAAACCGTTTCACAAGGCGCGTGGTTGCAATGTTGGCACATTACAGGTTGGAAAACTACCTCAACATTATCGCTAGTTGATGGAATTTCCATTTTTAAGAATTTGTCAATTCCTCCAACTCCTTCTTTTTCAGCCACTTCTTCGTTCATGTCGCTGCTGTAATACCTATCAATACGAAGCCAGTGCATTTCGCGACTTCTTCTCACTTCATCTTTTCCTACAACAGCAACATTGTTTTCAGAGGTACAACTTACAACACAAGCTCCGCAACCAATACATGAATTTAAGTCAATAGACATGTTCCAGAAGTGATTTTTATTCTCAAAACTCTCCCACAAACTCAGCTCTTTCGCAGTTGCTTTACCGTCTTTTCCTACTGAAGTCAAGTTGGAAGAAAGAAGTAAATCTTCATTTCCCGCTTTATTATCTTTTTTATATTCTTCTAATGTAGCTTCTTTTACAATTTGACGCCCCATCATTGTGTGGTGCGTTTGTGTTGCAGCTAAATGATATTTTCCGACGCTATCGCTTAAAGAAGCACCAGATGTTTCATTTTGGAAGGTTCCGTTAATGAATTGAATAAATTTAAATCCATTTGCACCGATTCCGTTTGCTGTTTTACCAACGTTTTCTCTACCGTAACCAAGAGCTATTCCAATGGTTCCTTTAGAAATACCAGGTTGAGCTAACACAGGAAGAGCAACTTTGCTGTTTCCTAAAGTAACTTCGACAACATCAGCTTCTTGAACTTGGCCGTTTATCGTATTGAATCCTTTTTCTTCCATTTCGGAAGGATTCATTAATATGTAATTATCCCAAGTTACTTTTGAAATAGGGTCAGGTAATTCTTGTAACCAAGGATTATTAGATTGATTCCCATTACCAATTCCAGTTTTTTGATAAACAAAAATCTCAGTACCTTTTGCATTTGATGCTGCATTAATTGCTGCAGCTGCTGAACTTAAATTTGCAATTGGTGCAACTGTGTTAGTTTCAGTTATTGGATTTATTTTAATAGAAGCTGAAGGTTCAACAACAACAGTATTGTTTAGTACTACTCCATCATGCAAAGATTTATTCCAAAATGAAGTAAAACCACCTAAAGTACCAAAAGTAGGGTATAGGTTTAATTCCCAAAATTTAGCAACGTAATCATGAGCATTTGTAGTATTGCCAGACCAAGTTAACAAACTTTCAATTGATTGTCTTGTAGAGAAAAGTGGATTAATGGTAGGTTGACCTAATGAATACAGTCCTTTTCTTGGATTTGCATCTGCCCAAGACTCTAAATAATGGTTATCAGGAGCAATATATTTGCAATGAGCAGTAGTTTCGTCGGGTCTATCAGAAAAAGATACTGTAACATCAACTTTTGACAAAGCAGATTTAAATATTTCTCCATTTGGCAGCGTGTAAACAGGATTTACACCGTGCATAATAAGAGCATCCACTTTTCCTGAATTCATTTCAGAAACAAGATTCATAACAGAAGCATCGTTTCCTTGCTTAGTAAAATCAGGAGTATTCAAATCTATTATATTACTGTATGCTCCTAAGTGGGTATTAATTGCATTGATAATTTGTTGAATTGCACTGTCGTTGATTCCGCAAACCACCAAAGCTTTCCCTTTGTGTTTGTTCAATTCAGAAGCAATTTCAGAGATAATGGCATCTTTCTTATCCAATGACTTAGTAGAAAGAGAACCGCCAGTTAATTTGTTATAAAGTGCAACAACAGCAGAACCAATTTGAGAAGGTTTTAAAACCACTCTTTTATCAGCGTTAGCACCAGTTACGGAAAGATTACTTTCAAGTTGAATATGTCTAGACATTTTCTTGTCTTCAACATCTAACTTCCTTGTAGAAATAAATTGTCTTGCATGTTCTATAGGAGACAGCCAGTTTGCAAGGAAATCGCAAGAAATACCTAAAACTATCTCTGCTTTACTAAAATCGTAAGTTGGAATTACCGCTTTTCCGAAAGAAGCATTATTAGCTAAGCTAATTGCATTGTATGAGATTGAATCATATGTTACAACCTGAGTTGTAGGATATTTTGCAATAAATTCACCAACAGCAGCTTTAATTGAAGGACTGATTATGGTTGATGTTAAAATTCTTATAGCACCAGAACCAGCAGCAATTGCACCCAATTTTCCTGAAACGGCTAAATCTAATGCTTTCCAGTCACTTTCTTTTCCTAAAATTTGTGGAGATTTAAAACGTGCACTATCATATAAAGAAAGTACTGAAGCATTTATTCTAGCATGAGAACCGCCTTGACTTATAGGACAAAGTTCGTTTCCTTCTAAGAAAATGGGCCTACCTTCTCTTGTTTTAACGATTAATCCAGAATAATCATTCCCATCCCAATAAGTTGAAGAATAATAATTAGAAACACCAGGCAGAATTTCTTCTGGTTTGTTTAAATAAGGAATTGCTTTTCTTACAGGAGTTTCACATGCAGCAAGGGATGCAGCAGTTACGCTAAAACCTAAGAATTTTAAGAAGTCACGACGATTAGTTGATGTATCAACAATATTATCATTACCTAAGAATTCATCTACCGGTAAATCTTCAACAAATTCATTTTCTTTTGAACTGATAAACTCAGGAGTTCCCTTAAGTTCTTCTATACCTTTCCAGTATTTCTTCGTATTGCTCATACTTCGTAATTCCTGTTATTTTTAAACTTTAAAATTAATAATGGCATTTAGAACACTCCAAACCACCCAGTTTAGCAATTGTAAATTTATCGCCTTTTTTGTATTTCGGATCTTCTACAAATTTTTTGTGTAAATCCTCGTAATATTTATTGTCTTTAAATGCTACTTCTGTTTCTCTGTGACAATTGATACACCAGCCCATAGTTAAAGGAGAATATTGTTTAACCACTTCCATTGAATCAACTGGACCATGACATTGAGTACATTCTATTTTACCAACCTTTACGTGCTGACTGTGGTTAAAGTAAGCATGATCAGGAAGACTATGCACTCTAATCCATTCGATTGGTTTTTGATTGGTTCCGTATTTTCTTGTTTCAGGATTATAATCTAGTGCGGCGTAAATCTTACCTATTTCTTCTTTTCCATCGATGGGGCCTTCTTGAATGTAAGCATGACAGTTCATACAAACATTTGCAGATGGGATATTTGCGTGTTTTGATTTTTCAACTCCGCTATGGCAGTATACACATGCTATTTGATTTTCGCCTGCGTGTAATTTGTGGGAGAATTTGATTGGCTGCTCTGGAGCGTAATTCGTGTAAACACCTACACCTAATAAGCCGTCCCAACCTTGTTTCAACACCCAGATTACTGCAAACAAACCAATAATAGCAACTATTTTTTTATTGTTTGAGACCCAATACCTAAATCTTTGACCTAGAGTTCTCTCTGGTTTTGGGACCACAACAATTCCTCTTTTATCATTTAGGAGTGCTTCTAATGATTTCTTAACAGTACTTAGTACTAATATTAAAACTGTTAAAAGAACCCCAATTCCTAAGAGAATATAAAGTGTATTACTTGAATCAGTAGGAGGAATGACGGTTGGGCCAACAACTCCTGCCGTATCTGGTGGAGGAGGGGCGTCTCCTCCTTTATCCGCCCAATCCATAACCGCAATAATCTCTGCATCCGTTAAATTTTGCGCAGGCATTACAGATTGTCCGTAATCGTTGTATAATTTTGTAGCGTAAGGATCTCCGGTTTTTAAAAATTCCGTTGAATTTCTAACCCATGCAATTAGTTTTGTTTGATCTGGCCACCTACTTTTTACACCCAAAAGACCAGGGCCAATCAATTTAACTGCTGTTGGTTTGTGGCATGAAGCACAATTCCCCTTAAATATTTTTGCCGCGTCTTGCGAAAAAGATGTGGTATTTGTTAGTAAAATGGTAAAAAGTATTACCAGTATTTTGTGGATGCTTGTTCTAATTTGGGGCATGTGCTGCAAAGTTTGAATCAACTTATGTCTCTTTTAACGGGTGCAAATTTAATTGTTAACCTTCTCTATTGTTTACTTTTTTAACATTATTTATAATTTAGAAAGATTCTAAATAAGAAGGTCTTTTCAATGTCAAATTCACTGTTCGTTTGAGAGATATAAGTTGCTGTTTATTATGAAGTTAAAAGGGTTAACAGTCAATTCATTCATTTATTACTAATTACTTATTCCAATTAAAGTAGTTTTGTCAGCTAAATTTATTGACAAATATGACCCCACAAATCTCTCTAACTCTCCTTTTATTTTTAGTATTTTCTAAAATAAATGCCCAAATAGACTCTACCTTGTCTGGTAAAATAACAATTAAAACAGATTTAGGTTTTAACGAACTTGTAGAAAAATATAAAAAAGTAAATTATAGTTCTTCGGCTGCAGAAGGATATCGCGTTCAAATTTCTACTGACGCAGGGAACAATGCAAAAGATATTTCCAATAAGGTTTTGCAGGAGTTCAAATCCGCATTTTCTGATGTTTCAGCCTACATCATTTATCAGCAGCCTAATTTTAAGGTAAGATGTGGTGATTTTAGGTATAAATCTGAGGCTAGGAAACTACAAAAGAGAATTGCATCTATGTATCCAAGTACATTTATTGTGAAAGATGAAATCAATTGAATGATTATACCTTTTTCTTTATTTCAACACTCTCATATCCTTCAATGATATCACCTGTTTTAATATCATTGAAATTGTGAATATTTAAACCGCACTCATAGCCGGTAGCAACTTCTTTTACATCGTCTTTAAATCGTTTCAACGAACCAAGTTCACCAGAATATACAACTATTCCGTCGCGAATTAATCTAATTTTTGTGTTACGAGTTATTTTTCCATCCAAAACATAACAACCAGCAACAGTTCCAACTTTTGTTATTTTAAATACGTCTCTAACTTCAACGTTACAAACGATCTTTTCTTCAAATTCTGGAGCCAACATACCATCCATTGCAAGTTTGATTTCTTCTATTGCGTCGTAAATAATGGAATAGAAGCGCATATCAATCTCTTCATTTTCGGCAAGTTTCCTTGCAGAAGCGCTTGGTCGAACTTGGAATCCTATAATAATTGCATTAGATGCCGTAGCAAGTAAAACATCAGATTCTGTTACTTGACCAACAGATTTGTGTATGATATTTACTTGAATTTTTTCTGTAGTTAATTTCAATAATGAGTCAGAAAGGGCTTCAACAGACCCGTCAACATCACCTTTTACAATGATGTTTAATTCTTTAAAATCACCAATTGCAATTCTTCTTCCAATCTCATCTAAAGTGATATGTTTTTGAGTACGAATACCTTGTTCGCGTTGTAATTGTTGACGTTTGTTTGCAATCTCACGAGCTTCTCTCTCATCGGCCATTACATTAAATTTATCACCGGAAGATGGAGCACCGCTCATTCCTAACATTTGCACTGCAATAGAAGGACCCGCTTCTTTTGTAGGCACTCCTCTTTCATTAAACAATGCTTTCACTCTTCCACTATTTGGACCTGCTAAAACAACGTCTCCAATTTTTAAAGTTCCTGCTTGAATTAGCAAAGTAGTAACGTAACCTCTACCTTTATCTAAAGAAGATTCTATTACAGTTCCAAATGCTCGTTTTTTGGGATTTGCTTTTAAATCTAGAAGTTCCGCCTCTAATAGAACTTTTTCTAATAGAAGGTCTATATTTTTTCCTGATTTAGCAGCAATTTCTTGACATTGATATTTTCCACCCCAGTCTTCCACTAGAATATTCATATTAGCTAATTGCTCTCTAATCTTTTCAGGATTAGCTCCAGGCTTATCAATCTTATTTATAGCAAATACAAGCGGAACTTGAGCAGCTTGTGCGTGATTTATCGCTTCTATAGTTTGAGGCATCACGCTATCGTCTGCTGCAATTACAATAATGGCAACATCAGTAACTTGAGCACCACGTGCACGCATGGCAGTAAATGCCTCGTGACCTGGAGTATCTAGGAAAGTAATTTTCTTCCCTGCATCAGTTGTTACATTATATGCACCAATATGCTGAGTAATACCGCCAGCTTCACCTCCAATAACATTTGTTTTTCTAATGTAATCTAGCAAAGAAGTCTTACCGTGATCAACGTGGCCCATTACAGTAATAATTGGTGGTCTTGGTACAATATCTTCTACTATATCATCTTCTTCCTTAATTGCTTCCTGCACCTCCACACTCACAAATTCAACTCTATATCCAAATTCCTCCGCAACAATTGTCAACGTTTCTGCATCTAATCTCTGGTTTATAGAAACAAAAAGACCAAGTGACATACATGTTGAAATAATTTCATTTACAGAAATATTCATCATTTTAGACAACTCATTTGCAGAAACAAATTCTGTTACCTTGATTATTTTTTCTTCTCCTTCTAAATCTTCTGCTTCTTGAGCTGCTCGAAAATCTTCACGCTTTTGCTTTCTATGTTTCGAAGATTTTGATTTTTGTTTTCCTTGACTTAATCTGGCAAGCGTTTCTTTAATTTGTTTTTGAACCTCTTCCTCGGTTAATGCAACTTTTGGAGCTGGACTAGGTCTGTTTTGATTCCCTCCTGGTCGATTATTGTTATTCGGTCGATTATTTCCTTGATTATTATTTTGAGGTCTGTTTCCTCCTCCAGGAGCATTTGGTTGATTTGGAGGTTGATTCTGAACTGGAGTAGTTCCCGCGGCTGGCTCAATTCTTTTTCTTTTCTTTTTGTTATTATTCCCAACTCCTGGTCCTGAAGAAGAAGCTATAGGTTTTTTAGGTGGGGGTGGAGTTAAAACAATAGTTCTAAGTACTGTAGGGCCTTCTAATTTTTTTCTTTCTGCACGATAAAGTCCTTCTTCTGGCTTTTCAGCAGTTTCTTCTGGTGTTATAACTTCCTTAGAAACTAAAGGACTTTCTGCACTTTCAATTTGAACTTCTGGAATAATAACAGGAGTTGAAGGTGCCTCTATTTTGATTACTTCTTTTTTAGAAAGTATTGTAGGAATTTCTTCAATTGGAGTTGTTTCTACCTTTTTGGTAATTTCTTCTTTTTTGGCAGGTTCTTGCTGTTTGGGCTTTTTATTTTTGTTCTTAGAAAATGCTTCTAAGTCAATTTTTCCAATAACTTTAATTTGATTCCCTTCAGGAAGGCTAACCTTAAATTCTGGTGTTGCTTCTTCTTTTTCAGGTTCGACAACTGGCACTTGCGAAATTTTCTCTTCAACAACAGGAGAAGGAATTTCTTTTATTTCTGGTTCTAAAGCCTTTACTTCCTCAATTGGTTCAGTTTTTATAACTTCAATTGGAGGGGCAATGGGTTTAGGCTTTTCAACTTTAGCTTTTGTTTGGTCTGAAGTTCCCAGATTCTTCACTAGAATTTCTTCCGGTTCATTATCAACATCCTCATGTCTATGCGAAGGTTGGTTTTCATCTAAAACAATAGTCTCCCTTTTGAGACGTATTTGGCTAATTTTCTTAGACTCTTCTTTTACGCTTTTTTCAGCGCCGTATTCTTTTAACAAAATAGAATACATGTCGTCGCTAATTTTTGAATTGCGATTTACATCTTCAAACCCTTTAGCAGTAAGGTAGTCTGTTAATGTTTGAACCCCGACATTTAATTCGGTAGCTACTTTGCTTATTCTTCTTATTTGTTGTGCGTCAGACATTTATTTTTGTTAAATCGTTTTTAATTGAATGTTACGTTTTCATTATTCAAACTCGGCACGTAAAATTCGCATTACTTCTTTTATTGTTTCTTCTTCTAAATCAGTTCTTTTCACTAAATCTTCGACAGGTAGTTCAAGAACACTTTTTGCAGTGTCACATCCTACATTTTTAAGTTCATCCAAAATCCAGCTGTCAATTTCATCTGCAAATTCTTCCAAATCAACATCTTCACTGTCGAGTTCAGAATCTCTGTAAACATCAATCTCATAACCAGTAAGCTTGCTTGCTAGTTTAATATTCAAACCGCCTTTTCCTATCGCTAGGGAAACTTGATCAGGTTTAAGGTATACATCAGCTCTTTTAGTACCCTCATCTAATTTAATAGACGAAATTTTAGCAGGGCTTAATGCTCTTGTAATATATAGTGTATTATTAACAGTGTAATTAATAACGTCGATGTTTTCGTTTCTTAATTCACGAACAATTCCGTGAATTCTAGAACCTTTCATTCCAACACATGCTCCAACAGGATCAATTCTATCGTCGTAACTTTCCACAGCAACTTTTGCCCTTACTCCAGGTTCTCTTACAATCTTTTTAATAGTAATTAAACCATCAAATACTTCAGGAACCTCTTGTTCAAAGAGTTTTTCTAAGAAAACGGGTGAGGTTCTGGAGAGAATGATTTGAGGAGTACCATTTTTCATTTCAACTCTTAGAACAACAGCTCTCAAATTTTCCCCTTTCTTAAAGAAGTCAGTTGGAATTTGTTCTGTTTTTGGCAACACTAACTCATTTCCTTCTTCATCAATAATGAGCACTTCTTTTTTCCATACTTGGTAAATTTCTCCACCAACTACATCACCAACTCTATCTTTATATTTTTTATAAACACCATCTTTTTCTAATTCTGTAATCCTCGCAACAAGATTTTGTCTAAAAGCCAATACAGCTCTTCTTCCAAAATCGTTCAGTTTTACTTCTTCGGATACCTCTTCACCCACTTCAAAATCGGGTTCAATTTTAACAGCTTCAGAGTAACCTATTTGTTTGTTCTCGTCTTCAATAGCTCCATCTTCAACTATTTCTCTGTTTCTCCAAACTTCTAAGTCGCCTTTGTCAATATTAATAATTATATCAAAGTTCTCATCAGAACCGTATTTTTTAATAATCATGTTGCGAAAAACATCTTCTAAGATGCCCATCATTGTGGCCCTGTCAATATTTTTAAATTCTTTGAATTCTGCAAAAGATTCGATGAGTGCTGCGTGTTCCATTTCTTAAAGTGAATAAATCATTTAAAATTGATGTGTAAACGAGTTTCTTTGATGTCATTCAAAAGAAACACATTCTTATTTTTGTCTTTATTATTTTCTGATGTTGCTTTTTTAACCGGCTTTTTGGAAGAGGAAGGCTCAATCTCAATTAAAGTTTCTTCTACTTTCGAAAGTAAGCCTTTCATTTTTTCTCCATTTTTAAGAAGGACATCCACTTCTTTACCGCAGTACTTTTTATATTGTCTCATGTTTCTGAAAGGTTGATCAATACCTGGAGATGAAACCTCCAATTCAAAATCTTCCATTTCTCTGTCTAGGCTGTGTTCAATATGTTTACTTAATTGAATACAGTCTTGAATTGAAACATTGACATCATTTTCAATAAAAACAAGTATCTTATTGGTTGAACTAACTCTAACATCTATTAAATAGTTAGTTGATCCTTCTAAGAAAGATTGCGCTAAATCAACAATTCGCTCCTTGCTTATCATTATAGTGTGCAATAAAAAAAGGGACACTGTCCCCTCCAAAACTGGTGCGAAAGTACAATAAGATTTTAATTTGACAAAAAAACTCGCTTTTTCACGTGTACTATTCTTTATCGTAAAATTGACACTAAATTCGAAATTGGCGTTAGACGTACCTTTCATCCGATATTTTCATTTTTTTGTTTTAGTTTTTTGAAAACAACTTTTGGTATATTTGCCGACTTTCAAAGTTCAAATCAAATAATCTTTATCAACTAACTCTAATTAAAACAGCTTTAAAAAATGGCTAACAATCAACAATCGACTGGGAATAGCCTCGGTTCTTTCTTCGCAGCAACAGTTATTTTATCCTCAATTCTGGTATCCTCTTTGGTGTACATGTTCATAATGGGTAATCCATCAGGATTTGAAAACAGTGACCCTATAAATGGTCATCCTCTACCAGGCAATACATTAGGTATTGTTTATAAAGGCGGTTTTATAGTTCCAATTTTAATGTCAATTGTTGTAATTATTATTGCGTTTTCAATTGAAAGATTCATGACAATTGCAAAAGCAAAAGGAAAAGGTGGTTTGAATGTATTTGTGAGAAACTTACAAAACATGGTAAATAATAATCAATTAGATGCTGCTGTTTCTGAATGCGACAAACAAAAAGGGTCTCTTGCAAATGTTATGAAAGCGGGACTTCAGCGTTATAAAATTCTTCAAAACGATACTTCAATGGATAAAGACCAGAAAGTTGTTGCGATGCAAAAAGAATTAGAAGAAGCAACTTCATTGGAATTACCAATGTTATCTAAAAATTTAGTTATTATTTCCACTTGTGCTTCTGTTTCCACACTAGTTGGTTTGATTGGAACAGTATTAGGTATGATTAAAGCATTCTCTGCCCTTGCACAAGCAGGAGCTCCAGATGCAGTAGCTTTAGCAAATGGAATTTCTGAGGCCTTGATTAACACCGCTCTTGGTATTACGGGTTCTACAATTGCAATTATCATGTACAATTATTTCACAACGCAAATTGATAGCTTAACTTATAAAATAGATGAGTCAGGATTTAGTTTGGTGCAATCATTTACATCTCAAACAAAATAATTTTAATTTAAAGAAAAGTTATGCCTAAAATTAAAATGCCCAAGAATAGTCCTTCTATCGACATGACGCCGATGGTGGATTTGGCTTTTTTGTTGGTAACTTTCTTTATGCTTATCTCTCAATTTCGCGCTGAAGAAGCTGCCGTGATTGATATGCCATCGTCTGTTTCTGATTTAAAAATACCAGAAAAAGACTTAATGATGGTTTTAGTAGATAAAGAAGATAAAGTTTATTTCAACATCACTGGTCAAGAAATACGTGCAAAAGTGCTCGAAAAAATGAGCGAGAAATATAGCGTTGTGTTTAATGAGGAGCAGAAGAAGGAATTTTCAAACATGGCATCTTTTGGTGTACCAATGAAATCGCTTTCTGCCTATTTAAGCGCAAGTTCTTCTGAAAGAAAGAAAATACAAGAGAAATCAGAAGGGATACCTACTGATACTACTGGCGTTTGTGAATTGTGTGATTGGGTTTACAATGGAAGAACTTTGGCTCCTCGTTTTAGAGTAGCAATAAAAGGTGATCAATTAACTAGTTATCCTAAAATTAGAAGAGTCATGGATATTATGCAGGATAAAACAATCAATCGCTTCAATTTAATCACTAATATGGAAGTTGGTCCCGGAGAATAATTCTCTATACGAAATGAACTTAATTAAACGTTAAACTTAAACACGTTAAAAATTTTAAAAAATGGCTGATGTAAATACTGGCGACGGTGGTGGCGGCGACAAGAAACATGGTAAAAGAAGGGCTAAGAAATCATCTACCCGAATTGACATGACACCAATGGTAGATTTAGGTTTCCTATTGCTGACTTTCTTTATCTTAACTACCACCTTCAACAAACCGCAAGCAATGGAGATTTCTATGCCTGTGAAAGATGAGAATCTTAAAATTAAAGATCAGAATAAAGTGCCTGCAGAGCACACGTTTAATATGTTACTAACCAAAAACAATGTGGTTTATTGGTACTTTGGCATGGCAGATCCTAATATTGGCGCTCTTCCTGCACTTAACAAAACAAGTTACAGCAAAGACGGACTGAGGAAAGTTTTAATTACAGAAAACAACAAAAGACATAACACATATGTCCAAATTGAGGCTTGGGAAAAGGAAGTAGAAGCGGGGAAACTTACAAAAGAAGAATTCAGAACTAAGAAAAACGAACACCAAGTAAATTTTAAAACATCTATGCTTATTGTTTTAATTAAACCTGATAAGGATGCGAAATATAGAAACATTGTAGATGCTTTAGATGAAATGGCAATTTGCAATGTTGGAACTTATGCGCTTTTGGAATCAACTCCAGTCGAAGACCAAATGATTACAAATGCTAACACCTATGTTAAATAATTGAGTTATGGCAGAAACATTGGCAGTAAAACCCTTCGATGAAATAGTTTTCGAGCACCGCAATAAGTCCTATGGAGCTTATGAATTAAGAAAGCAGTATAACAAAAGAATGAACATTGCATTGGCAATTGCTTTGTCTGTTCTTGTTATAAGTGTTAGCGTACCTGCGATTTTAGATTACTTAAGTGAGTTAAGTAGCAAAATAAGTATGGAGCGAAACGTGGAATTAACCTTAGTGGAGCCACCTCCGCTCAGCGAAGATCCACCACCTCCGCCACCTCCAGTTGAACCGCCACCTCCTGTTCAGGAAACTATTAAATTTACACCACCTGTTATTGTGGAAGAAGTAAAAGAA
>Ga0105044_10005187_pt1 | contig 17955 bp, 11 predicted proteins | sample MAT01_FD_78092 | JGI IMG/M metagenome (GOLD analysis project Ga0105044, IMG submission 78092) | Freshwater microbial communities from Lake Fryxell liftoff mats and glacier meltwater in Antarctica - MAT-01 | ecosystem: Environmental > Aquatic > Freshwater > Ice > Liftoff microbial mat | place...
CGAGGCGCCGTCGGCGGCGCCGGACGCATCGTTCCGGATCTCGGTATTCCCCAGATCGTCTTCCCAGATCTCCCAGCTCGCAAACGTCACCTGGGCCGTGACCCCGCGCGTGGTCCCCGGCGGCAGTGCATCAGTGGTGTCATCCGCGGACATGGAGGTGGAAATCGTGTACTCGGTGCGGGCGTATTGCCACACCGGCTCGTGGTGGGCAAGGGCGATCGAGGCGCTCCCGCCCTCGACATCCGCCCGCACGGTCGAATCCGCCGCGCCCATCGTGAAGCCCACGCTGGCGAACCCGTCCGAATCGGTCGTGGCGCTGGCGGCGGAGATTTCGCCGTCGCCGGACTCCACCGAAAACGCAACGCCAACTCCATCGGCGGGCACCGTGGCCTGGTTCCGGTTCTCCGTGCCGCCCAGATTGCTCACCCACACCTCCCAAGTGTCCTTCATCACCGTGGCGGTCAGCGTGCGGGTCTCGCCCGGAAAAATGTCATCCACCGGCCCATCGGCATCAAGACTGATGGACGACAGCGCGCTCTCGGAGTGGTCGTAAGTCCAGATTTCATCGAGCATGGTGAGGTCGATGTTCGCGGTCCAGCCGTCCCCCGCATCCGCCACCACACGGGTCGTGGCGGCGCCCATCGTGAAGTTCACCGCGGCATTGCCGTTTTGATCCGTCGTCACACTTGCGGCGGACAATGTGCCGTCCCCAGATTCAAGTGAGAAGGCAACGGGAACCCCGGCCGCCGCCTCGGTGGTGTAGTTCCGGTTTTCGGTATTGCCCATGTTGCTCGTCCACACCTCATACGAATCCTGGGTGACGGCGGCGGTCAGGGTGCGCTGGTCACCCGGCATCAGCAGGTCCGTCGTCCCGTCCGCACCCAGGGAAATGGATGATACGGACGCTTCCGTGTGGTCATAGGTCCACCTCTCGGTGGTATCCGGCGTGAACGTGACGGTCGCATACGTGGTGCTGCTGGTGGCGTAGTTCACATCCGCCTGCACCACCGACTGCTCGCTTCCCATGGTGAAGCTCGTCACCGCATCTCCACCGATGTCCGTGGTGGATGTGGCCGGGGAAACGGTTCCGTCGCCGCTGACGACCGACCACAGGATCTGCGCGCCTATCGCGGGAGACGTGCCGTAGCTGCGGATTTCCGTGCTACCCCAGTCGCTCACCCAGACCGACCAGGAAGTGTAGTCCACATGCACCTGTACATCCTGCACCTCTCCAGAGGGTACGTTTTCAGTCGAACCGGACGTGCCCAGGGAGGCGATCAGCAGGCCCTCGTCGTGATCCCAAGTCCAAGTCTCGACGGGTTCGCTAAAGTTAATCGTACTGCTGGCGCCTGCCGCTTCGACCAGCACCAAGGCTGCAACCGAACCGCTCGTAAAGGTGGTGGAGCCATTGCCATTCCCGTCGGTCGTCCCGGTGACGGGTGACACGGAGCCGGCCCCCTCCACAACGCTGAACGCGATCCCTGCATTGGCCATGGGCGCTGTCTGGACATTGCGGATTTCAATCGTCCCGGACGGCAGGCCTGTCCAGACTTCCCAAGTGGATTGCTGGACATTCACGGCCACCACCCGGGTGTCACCGGGCAGCATCCCGGTGGTGCCGGCGGGTGCCGACACATCCATGATTACCAGGCTCTCCGTGCCCGTCTGGGTAAAGACATCCCCGTCATCCGCACGGGCGAGCCGACCTGCGGGCAGCAGGAGCAGGGCGGTGATAAGATAGGCGTGGAAAAGCCATGCGTGCCGCAGGCGGCGCCTCAGTCGTTGAAGGAAAGGAGTGCGGCGCCTACTAGGCGAAAGGCGAGAGAAGCGGGAGGAGTTTTCATCGCAACAGAGAGAGGAGGCTGGGGGTTTTCAGACTTGGGAGCGGTCTGCGTTTTGGGAGAACGACGCGTGGAAAACACGGAGTCGAAAAACAGCGCAAGGCAAAAATAACGTAAAACACGACGGGGCGTGATCCCATGAGGCCAATACGATCGACGCCAGGTGCAAGGAGGGCACCTGATAGCGCCCTCTGGTAGTGGACGACGTAAGGAGGTGGGCACGCTTTTTAAGCGCGAAACTCGGAAAGGGAAAATCGGGCCGCCTCCTCACCAGGCTGTGTGAAAACTCCGATCGGCTTGCGTAAGTCGTTGGAAAGCGAGTCGCCAGTGTTCTTTTCCGGAGTTTTCACACGACCTGTCACGGCGTCAGCTTCGACCGATGGATGCTCCGCTTCGCATGGCGACCGTTCCTGCCAGCATGGTCATCGTTCGACCGAGCGATGCGGCTAAGCTTGCCAGCATGGACCTTATTCCACCGTGCGGCGCGAGGGTGCTGTCGGGGTGCTTGTCTGCATAGCGACGGCGCAACCAGCAGAAGCACTTGGCAGTGGCTCAGTTTTAAACCCGGGGCCATTCTGAGCGAGATTCACTGTTCATGCCCCGAACTTGAGACTGGAAAATCCACGCAGAGTCAGGCGCATTTGATCGCATTCCTCACTCTGTCCGCTTGGCGCTTACCGTGCTGGTTGCCGCCTGATGTTTGGAACGGCGTTGTGCGCGCGAGGCGCATGTGCGCTCACGGCGCCGTCACGCGCAGGCGGATGAAGCGGCCAGGCAGGCCCGCGAATGGTGTCTTGTCGCGCGCGGTGATGGTCTGCGTCGCGCCGTTATCGATCACCTGCCAGAGCTGATCGACATCCGCTGCAGCAGCGCTCCACGTTCCCGCGAGGGATGATGTGACCTGCACCGCGCACGCAACGTCCGGCGCGTTCTTCACCTTCGTATAAGTGAGCGTGAGTCGGCCGCCATTCGTCCCGGAGACGGGCGCCCCAGCCAGGCCGGGGCTTTTCGGGTCCAGACCAAGCGCGTATTCGATGAGGTTTTGCAGCCCGTCGAAATCAAAATCAACCGTCGCGCCCGCAACGCCGTTGCGGGCGGCCCACGCGGCGAAATTGTCGCTCACCGCGAGCGTCGCGGCGGCGCTGGTCACGGAGCCGTAGCTGTCGGAGATGACGCAATCGTAGCTGCCCGCGTCGGCTGGCTGCGCGACTGCGATGGTGAGCGTCGCGCCGGTCTGCCCCGCGAGTGGGACGCCATTTTTCCGCCACGCAAACAGCGCGACCGGCGTGCCCGCAGCCTGCACGGTGAAGCTCGCCGCCGTCCCCGCGGCGATGGATTTCGCGACCGGCTGCAATGCGAGGCTCGGCGGGCCGACGGTGAAAACTGTCCCCGCAAAATAGCGCGCGCGGGCCGGGATTTCCTTCGTCGCGGTTCGCGCGAGCGGCAGGCCGATCGGTGGAAATGGGCCGGCGATATTCCACCACGCCGGCGTCGGCGGCAGCGTGCCGGGATCGTTGTTCAGGTAATAGGAATAGTCCGTAAGGCTCGTCGTGCCCGGCGCCTGCACGCCGTCGGATTGCGTGTTGTTGCCGTACTCGAAACGGTTCGCGCCCTGGAGCGCGTAGCCGTCGCCGATAAAGGCCGACCACGTGCCCGTATAGGTCTCGTTGCCGACCACATTGAGCTGTGAAATCGCCGGGTCGGTGACGTTGATCCCATAAGTCTCTGAGCGGTTGCGAAAGAATGTATTCAGCGGCCCATTGGCATTGTGCGAGTTGTCGGGCCAGATGTGCTGGCAGATGTTGCCCTCGAACAGATTCGAGAACGGGTAGTTCCCGTGAAGGACGACGTCGCCGGAGACTTCGGACGGGAACTCGGTGCGCTGCTGCTCGCGCGAATAGTTGTAGCCGAAGACGTTTCCATTCACCCCCGCCTGGAGCAGCATCGCGTGGCGCAGAGAGCGAAAGGTGTTGTTCTCGATGAGGCATTCGCCCGTCTTGAACTCCAGCCGCGCGCCGTAGCCGGAGCCGCCGCCATCGTATTCCGCCGCGTGATGGATGTAGCAGCCTGTGACGGAAACTTTCGTCGAGTAGGCGATGCCGACGTGGCCACCGAAGCCGTTATTCAGTTCGACACCGCGCACCCAACAACGCGCGGCGTAGTTGAAGTCGATGGTGTTCTTGTTGTCGCGATCCGTCGCCGTGCCGACGGTCACGCGCGAGACTTTCAGATTCTCGATCCCCGCCTCGGTGATGGGTGTGACCTTGCGAATCTCCGGATTCTGCGCGGCGAGGTAGGTGATGCGCAATGGCCGCTCCAGCGTCAGCGTATTGCCCGCGACCGCTGTGATGCGCAGGATCTGTCCCACGACTTTCGGCGCCCATGTGCTCGCGCCCCACGCCACGTCATTGTCCTCGCGGATCTCCGCGTAGTCGCCCGCCACGAAGGTGCTCCCGGTGGTCACGACGACCGAATTGGAATGAATCGTGTAACCCGACACCACTGGCTGAAACACGCCGCTCTGTGCGCGCGAAATCCTGATGCCGGCGCCGATGTGCTCGACGGTGAGGGTGGTATTCGACGGGCGTTCGCCACGCAGCACGCAGCCGCCCGGCACTGTGAGCGTGGAGAGGAGACGATAATTCCCCGCCGGAAAATACGCGACGCCCGCGGCCCCGCCCAGCGACGCGATGGCCGTGGAAATGGATGCGCGATCATCCGTCACTCCATCGCCGGTTGCGCCGAAGTTCCGCACATTCACAATCGTCGTCGGTGATGGAATCGCGCCGGGATACCCCGAGTTCTGCCAGGCTGATCCAAAAGTGCGCGCCACGGGAATCAACTGCGCCGCATCACCCACCGCGCATCCGCAGGCAAACACGATCCAGCAGAGCAACCACGGCAGCCGGTTGGCGCTGATTTGCTGCCGTCGCGGCACGGCGGACTGCAGCTCACTTTCAGGGGGATTCATGCGGGCGAACGTATGCCGAGGTTCCCCAACGTCAAGGGACGGACCCGATCCCGCGGGACAACTCACCCCGGCACTTTGGTCAGCGTCACCTCGCGCCCTTCCTTCAGCGAGCGCTTGCCAGCTTCGAGAGCAGCGATGAGTTCGACTTCCTCCTCGATCGGATAGGGCTCGGTGCCCGTTTGCAGGTAGGAGAGGAATGCCTCTCCGGCCCAGCATTGTCGGCCATGATGGCAACGCCGGTACATCTCGACGACAAGCAAAGGATTATGCATCCAGAGCCTGATTCTCACAGCCGGAACCATGGTCTTCAGCTCGCATCTCTTCATCTTCTACTTCTTGCCGGTAGCACTGCTGCTGTACTACGCGATGCCTCAGCGTGGCCGGAACCTGCTGCTGACGCTGGTCAGCTACGTCTTCTATGGCTGGGCCAATCCGCTGTTCAGTGTGCTGATGTTCGCGTCCACGATGATCGACTTCGTCTGCGGTCTCTTCATCGCGAATCAGCTCACGCGGCGTGCATGGAAGGAGCCCGTGCCACTGCTGCCCCAAGGTGCAGTGCGCACCCGAGCGCAGCGGGTCGCACTGATCGTGACCATCAGTTCCAATCTGAGCCTGCTCGGCTTCTTCAAGTATTTCAATTTCGGCGCTGAAAGCTGGACGGCGCTGATGACCGCGCTTGGGCAGCCCGGTCTGGGGTTCGATCTCGCATTCAAGATCACCCTGCCCCTGGGCATCAGCTTTTACACGTTTCAATCGATGAGCTACGCGATCGATGTCTATCGGGGCGAAGCGCGCGCGATCCGGAACTTCGTCGATTTTGCCTGCTTTGTGGCGATGTTTCCCCAACTCGTCGCCGGTCCGATCATTCGATTCGCCGATGTCGCCGCGCAACTGCAACAGCGTACGCACTCGTTCAGCCATTTCGCCCGTGGCGTCACGTTTTTCAGCGTCGGCCTGGCAAAGAAGATTCTCCTCGCCAATCCATGCGGCAAGGTCGCGGACACCGTCTTCGATGCAGCCTCGGCCACCTTTCTCGATTCGTGGTACGGCGTGACCGCCTACGCGTTCCAGATCTACTTCGATTTCAGCGCCTACTCGGACATGGCGATCGGGCTCGGCCTCATGATGGGCTTCGTTTTTGCGAAGAACTTCGACTCGCCGTACCACGCGCAGTCGATCACCGAGTTCTGGCGCCGGTGGCACATCTCGTTGTCAACATGGCTGCGCGATTATCTCTATCTCCCCCTGGGAGGGAACCGCCTCGGTGCGCGGCGCACGTATCTTAATCTCGGGGTCGTCATGTTGCTGGGCGGACTTTGGCACGGCGCGTCCTGGAACTTCGCAATCTGGGGTGCGATGCACGGCGGCCTCCTGGCCTACGAGCGCGCGTGCGGCAAGCGACCGCTCTATTCGGCCTTGCCCAAGCCATTCCGTGTCGGACTTACCTTCGTGATCGTGCTGTTCACCTGGGTCTTTTTTCGCGCCAGGGACCTGCCGAGTGCGGCGGCTTACTGCGCGACGATGCTCGGTTTCGGCGCTCACGATGTGCAGGCGTTGCTGCTCTCTGGCATCATCGCGAAGCCGTACTATCTCGGGACGGTAGCGCTGTGTGCGCTGGTGGTGTGGACCTGCCCCCAGACCTGGGACTGGTCGCGACGCCTCAGTGCTGGAAAAGCCGCAATCGCGCTAGCGCTGTTCCTCGCCGCCGTGACTGTGCTCACGACCCAGGCGTACAATCCATTCATCTATTTCCTGTTTTGAAATCGGACCTGCGAGGACACCCACAGCCATGAAATCCACCGGCGAAAAAGACCATCGGCCACTATCCCGCGAGGATGTGGCAATGATCGAAGTCGGCAACACCGAGATCAGCACCGGGCTCGCGCGATTCCTTACCGTGTTCTTTCTCGCCGCGATCGTGCTGGTGCCTGCGGTGCAGCATTTCCGCGAGATCAACCAGTGGCGGGCAGGCGAGCGCATATCACGCCGACCCCAGGCGTGGGACATCCTCCGTAATGCGCGCCAGGCGGTGCGCACGTTGCGGCGGAGTCCGCTTCCCTTGTGGGACCGCGTCTTTGCGACAAATCGCGAATTCTTGCGCGAGATCCACCAGTATGAGGACCGGTTGGAGGAAGAATCCTGGCTCACCCAGACTGTTTTGCCGCCGGCGCAAATGGCTTTGTCGCGTGTCTTCGGCTTGGGAAATGAAACGGTGTACCTCGGACGAGGCTGGCTTTTCTACAGGCCGGCGGTCGATTACCTGACTGGCCACGGGTTTCTCAATCCGAACCAACTCGCGCGACGCACCGCATCGGGTGACGAATGGACGACCCCACCGCAGCCGGATCCGCTGAAGGCCATCGGCCAGTTCCACGACCTGCTGGCCGCACGCGGGATCGCGCTCGTCGTCGTGCCAGTGCCGGTGAAGGCCACTTTACACGCCGGGCAATTCACAAGCGCCGTCACGAACGGCACGGAAGCGATTCACAATCCTTCCTACCACGACTTCCTGCGCGCACTCGCTGCAAGGGGCGTCCGTGTCTTCGATCCCACGGAACCTCTGGCTGCCTTCGCGCACACCCACAATGCTCCAGCCTACCTTGCAACCGACACCCACTGGACACCGGCAGCGATGGAAACCGTTGCCGCCGCGCTGGCCACTGGGATCCGTCCGCTGCTGCCGGAGATCTCCACCACGACGGCATTCCAGAAGAATGCAGCCGCGGTCACGAATCTCGGCGATCTCGGCAAGTTGCTCAAAATGCCTGAGGGCTCACGCTGGCCCGCGCCGGAAACTGTGGAAATCCATTCCGTCCAGCCGGCAGCCGGCAGCATGGCGAAGGTGATCGATCCAGCCGCCGACGTGCTGCTGCTCGGCGACAGCTTTGCGAACATCTACTCGCTCGAGTCGATGGATTGGGGCGTATCGGCTGGTTTTGCCGAACATCTGGCCCTGGCGCTCAATCGGCCCGTGGATGCGATCCGACGCAACGACGCAGGCGCTCATGCGACGCGCGAGGTGCTCGCACGCGGGCTCTCGAACGGCTCTGACCGGCTGGCAGGAAAAAAGGTCGTCATCTGGGAATTCGCGGCTCGTGAACTGGCCTTGGGCGACTGGAAAATGCTCGGCGTGAAACCCGTCACCGCCCCGCAGGCCCGGCCCATTGGTGCCAAAGGCCTCCGTGCGCTGACTGGCGCGCACGCCCGGATGGTGTGGATGCAGGCAATCGATCCGGCCTCCATCGATGTGTTCGGAAAGGGCGATAATTTCCGTCTGATGGGCGTGGATACCGACGACGGACTCGGCATCCGCGAAATCCTCCCCGGTCCCGTCGCCTGCCGCAAACCGCTGCTGACGCCCGACGGTCGGCGCATCGTCTGCACCGACTTCCCCCGAGGTCAGATTTTCGTGGTCGATTGGGAAGGCACGAACTGCCGCGATGTGTCCCGCGGCTTCGCCACCGATGTACTGAAGGATCCCCAGACAGGATGCACCTGGATCTATACCATCACCAGTATGCTGGCCGACAATTCATTCAACGGCAGGCCGGTGTTCCGGTTCGATCTCGACCGACCCGATGTGCGCGAGACGGTGTGGAATCAGACCGACGTCAGCCTCGACAACTTCCATGTCTCCGATGACGGCCGTCGCGCCGCGGGGCTCTTCCCCTGGCCGCAGGCCGGCATTGCGGACTTGGTAAATGGCACGTTGAAGCCGTTTGGAAACGGGTGCTGGACTTCGTTTGCGCCGGACGCGAGCGGCTTGGCTTGGGTTTTCGATGGCGCACATCGGAACCTGCTGTTCCAGGATTCCAAATCGGACGCCAGATGGACGGTCCCAATCTATCTGGCGCCGGGTGTCGGGGGATTCGAAGTCTATCATCCACGCTGGGGCAATCATCGGCTGTTTTTCAGCATGAGCGGCCCATACAAGGGCGGCGAAGGCGACAACCGGATCTTCGCGGGCGGGCACGAGGTCGAGATCTACGCAGGTCGCTTCAGCGCGGATTTCAAACGCGTCGAGCGCTGGGCGAAGATCACGACGAATGGACAGCCTGATTTTTTTCCCGACTTATGGATCGATCCATCGAGCCCGGTGGCGTTCGACCCGAACGATGTCGAGGCGCCGACCTCAACCGCACGAGTGGCAGCGGGTCCGATCGTCGTCGATGCGCGGCTGACGGCCCTGACACCGGCCCCCAGCCTGCGGTCCATCGCGCCCTATCGGCAGGCGCTCGTGGTTTATGCCTACGAGATCGTCAAAGTCCATCAGGGGAACGATCCGGGGCCGCGTATTCTCGTCCACCATTGGGCGCTCAGGAAGGATCGCAACGTCGCGCCTGCAACGCGCATCGGAGAAGTCGTTCGTCTGGCAGTCGAACCGTATGACGCACATCCCGAGTTGCAGGGCGAACGGGTAATCAAGGACGTGGAGGACATTGGATTCCCATTGTTCTACGAGCCTGCTCGCTAGAGGTTTGTCGCACTCATGACGACTTGGGAAATCATCGGACTCGTGCTGGCGCTGCCCGTGATGCTGGTAGGCACCGTGGGCAGTGTCGCGCCCGTGCTGCCCGGGGCGCCGCTCGTGCTGGGCGCGGCGATCGTCCATCGGTTCGTCTTCGGTGCCGCCGGCGCGAGCTGGATGGTCATCGGCGTGCTCACGGCGCTCACGCTTTTGTCCGTGCTGCTCGACTTCGCGGCGACCGCGTATGGCGCGAAGAAGATGGGCGCGACGTGGCGCGGCGTTACCGGCGCGATCCTCGGCACGGTGCCCGGCATGTTCTTCGGCCTGCCCGGCATCGTGCTTGGCCCTTTCCTCGGAGCGATGGTCTTCGAGATGGTGGGAGGGAAGGGCCTGCACCTGGCCGCGAAAGGCGGCGCGGGTGCGGTGCTGGGACTTTTTCTCGGAGGCGTGGGGAAGCTGGCGATCTGCGGCTCGATGATGGCGCTTTTTACGATCAATGTGATCCAGCGTTCGCTCGCGTGAGACTCCGATGCTGGGGTCGGAAGATTCCTTTTGCGTCGTGCGGCGGCGCGAACACTGCATGCGACCCCGCCCATGAATCCTCCCACGACATCCTTCCGTGAACGCCGCGTACTCCGGCTCTGGGCAGCCGCGCTCGCGCTGTGGCTGCTCGTAGCAGGAGCGGTCGCCCAGGTTTCCCGAGATACCGTGGTGGAACTCACCGCGACAACCAGCGCATCGCCGCCGCACATCGCGCTGATCTGGAATGCCGGCACGGGTGTCACCGGACAGAAGTTCTGGCGCCGCGTGAAAGGCAGCACCAATTGGGGGCACGGCCACCACGCTCGGCGCAGGCGACACAAGCTATGCCGACACGACAGCACTGCTGGGCTTGGCTTACGAATACTCGTTCCAACGCACCCGCTCGACGGCTCCCACCACGGCCTACGGCTCCATCGTGGCGGGCCGCCAGGTGACGCTCGCCGATCAACGCGGAAAGGTGACCCTGCTGGTGGACAGTACGATGGCGACTCCTCTCGCGCCGGAACTGACGCTTCTCGAACGTAATCTCGCCGGCGACGGCTGGACGATCTTCCGGCACGACGTCGCGCGCTCGGCGGTGAGTCCCGCATCCACGGCCACCACGGATTACGGCCCGCGTCTCGCTGAGTTGCAGGCCATCCGCCCGCTCGTGCAGGCGGACTACAACACCGCGCCCGGCACGGACTGGGCGCTGCTGATCATCGTCCGTGTGCCGGTGCCGTATGCGGGACAAATCGCGCCCGACGGCCACGGGAATCACGCAGACGCATGGCCGACGGATTCCTACTAAGCCGACATCGACGGGGCTTGGACGGACACGAGCGTGGACAACTCAGCCACCACGCTGGCCGACCTGCGAAACCGCAACGTGCCAGGCGACGGAAAATTCGACCAATCGTCGCTTCCATCGAATGTGGAGATCCAGGCCGGGCGCGTGGATTTTCTGAACATGACGAGCGCGCCCGCCGGCTTCGACGAGACGACGCTGCCGCGGCAGTACCTGGGCCGCAACCACCAGTTCCGCCGCGGTCTCGGCCCCTACGCGAACGTGCAGCGACGGGCGATAATCGACGACGCCTTCGGCTACTTCAGCGGGGAGGCGTTCGCCGCGTCGGGGTACCGGAATGCGATCGGCTTTTTCGGGCGCACGGCCGGGCAGGTCGATGCCGTGTATGCACGGCTCGGCATCCACTTCGACCTTTCGCACGGGGAGAGTTTTTACAACCCGTGGCTGCGCGATGTGGTGAAGGACCTCGTCGCCCGCGGCATCGCACGCGAGAGCGACGGCGCGATCTGCGTCTTCAGCGACGGCTCCGTTCCCGAGAAAGAGGATCCATTTTTGATCAAGGACGAGAACGGCTGGAAGCCCGCGCCCGCCCTCGTGCAAAAGGCCGACGGCGCCGCGAACTACACGACCACCGATCTCGCCACCCTCGACTACCGCAGCCGCGAAATCTCGCCGGATGAAATCATCTGCGTGACCGACGGGCGCCAGCAGCTCCACTTCCGCCAGCTCTTCGCGATCTGGCGGTGCTGGCAGCCGCGCGTGCAGGCGAAGCTCTCGCATGTGTGGTTCGGCAGCATCCTCGGCGAGGATGGCAAGCCATTCAAAACCCGCAGCGGCGACACCGTGAAGCTCACCGACCTGCTCGACGAAGCCATCGAGCGCGCCGCGAAAGTCATCGCGGAAAAAAATCCCGACATGCCCGAAGCCGAACGCACGGAGATCGCAAAGATCATCGGCCTCGGTGCGGTGAAGTACGCCGACCTGCTGCCGAACCGGCAGGGCGACTACGTTTTCTCGTGGGAGAAAATGCTCAGCTTCCAGGGCAACACCGCGCCGTATCTGCAGAACGCCTACGTCCGCATTCGCGCGATCTTCCGCAAGGCCGGCATCGATCATTCCGAATTCCGCACTCCGAATTCCGCCTTCGCGCTCTCCGAGCCCGCCGAGTTCAATCTCGTCAAAAAGCTCGCGCAGTTCGGTGAAGTGCTCCCGTCCATCCTCGACGATCATCGGCCGAATCTCCTCTGCAACTACCTCTTCGAACTCGCGAACGCCTATCACTCCTTTTACGAAGCGTGCCCCGTCCTGAAAGCCGGGGAGCCCACCCGCAGCTCGCGCCTCACGCTCAGCGACACGACCGCGCGCGTGCTCGCAAAAGGCCTCGACCTCCTCGGCATCGGCGTGCCCGAGCGGATGTAGAGCATTCACTTCTTCACTCGCCGCCATTCCGCATTGACGCTATCCAGCAGTCCATCGAACTCGCGGCGAACCTCGGGCAGGGGACGGTTTCCTTTCTCATCAAACTCCTCAAGACTCGCAGGGTAGGCCGTCACGCAGCGCCGATCGGCGGATTGGGACTCCAAAGGATTTCATCGTTACCGAGAGGGATTGCTTGGCGAGACGGTGTCGGATGGTGGTTACGTCCGCGCCGATCGTGAAGCGAGCGGATGAGACGATTGCGCCCCACGGGAAGGTATGGGCAAAGACGAAATTGGCGTCGCCTGCGTACATGTCGGCGGTCGTGAGCAGGATGTAGCGAAGCGGTGCTGCCGGCATCGGGCGGTCGAATTCCGCCTCAAGGACCTTCACAAGCGCCTGAACTTCCCACTGCCGCCCACCCACCAATCCTCGCGTGCGGGTGTGTTCCGGAATCTGCAACACCCGGTCGTAAACGAGCACCGGCATCCGTATCTGCTGCGTAAGGACCGCCGCGACGAAATCGAGCGTCTCGTCGTCGAAACGGCCCATCGAAACGAGGACGACGGTGCATCGGTCGATGCGTTCAAGCTCGAAGCCGACGTTCGTACGCGGCGCCTTCGGGATGGCCGTGAATGGATCGAAGTATGGCGCGTGCGGCGGCGCTTCGGGCTCAGAGCGCGGAATTGACGCGCCGAGTTTCTCAAGCAGCGCGAGCCCCTGTGGGAGGCCTGGGCTCATCCGTACCGCATACTGGCAGTATTCGATCGCCTTCGGCGTTTCGCCTTTTGCGGCCAGTTCCTCGGCGTAGTCCACGAGCAGATGAGCCTCGGAGGAAATCGTCACTCCATCCCGCGTCGCCAGCAGGCGTTCCGCAAAGAGGCGCTTCCGATCAGTATTCCAAGGAATGAGATACGGATGCCTGTCAGAGATCGAAACAAGCAGGGCGGGGATGAGATAAAGCAGGGGACAGCCCCACCACAGCCAAGGCGCATAAGTGGGGGCGCGCCTCATCGGTGGCAGGAGGGGCACTGCGTATAATGCGAGGCATGCTCCGAAGGCGGCAGCGTGGATCGCTGTGTAACCACCACGCCAGGAGACAAAGTCGCTACTATCGAGAGTCATTATGACTGGCAGCAACAGGAGAAAACCCACGGTGCCGGTCGCGTCCGCAATCAAAACCGAGCGCAACCTCGGTGAAGTGTAACGCGCGCGCATTTTCGCCACCTCCTGAGCCGCGACTGCCGCAGGATTGCCCGTAGAATGACCCGGCTCCCCATATTGAAATTCAGGAATCGAATCGATGTCTTTCCTGAAGGACTCCATGCGTTCGACCGCCATCCTGTTCCAATCCCGATCGGTCATTCTTGGCCTCATCCATTCTCCTGCCAGTGAGACGAGTCGCCAGATGATGATAATACTGACCGCTAAGAGGGAATCGCGCCGACCGACGATGCCGAACAACACAAGCCCCAAGAGCGCGGGAATGATGATCTTGAGAACGAGGTTAAAGAAAAGCTGGCGCATCTCTCGGGGCAGGATGGAAGAGCCGTCCACACTGTCCAAGAATCAAGAGCGTTATCATCCAACCCATCACCGCATCATGATGCGTTAATTTGTTCATTGAACTCCCTCTGAACCATGCTCTTATTCCCCGTGAAATGCACCCACTCGAAGCACTCCTCCGCAAGCGTATCGCCATCATCGACGGCGCGATGGGCACCACGATCCGCACCTACGGGATGAAGGAGGCGGACATCCGCGGGACGCGCTTTGCCGACTCGAAGAAGGACATGCTGAACAATGGCGACCTCTTTTCGCTCACGCAGCCGGCGATGATTTGCGACATCCACCGGCGCTTCCTCGAGGCGGGCGCGGACATCATTGAGACGAATACTTTCTCCGCGACGAGCATCGGGCAGAGCGAGTTCTTCGTGGACGATCCGCGCGAGCACGGCGGGCGGAAGAACCCGGAGTTTTACCAGAAGATCATCGACGACAAATTCCTCAACGAACTCGCTTGGGACATCAATGAGCAGTCCGCGCGGCAGTGCAGGGAGTGGGCGGACAAGGTGGCGAACAAGGACGGCAAGCAGCGCTTCGTGGCCGGTGCCGTGGGGCCGCTCACGGTCTCGCTCTCGAATTCGCCGGACGCTGACGACGCGGGCTTCCGCGTGGTGACGTTCGACCAGGTGAAAACGGCCTACAAAGTGCAGGTCCGCGCCCTCATCGCGGGCGGCTCGGACTTTCTGCTCATCGAGACGATCTTCGATTCGCTGAATGCGAAGGCGGCGTCGGTGGCGGTTCAGGAGGTGTTCGAAGAGGACAAGGTTTCGCTTCCCGTGTCCTTCTCCGCTGCGGTCGGGCGTGGCGGCGAGACGATGATTTCGGCGCAGACGGTCGAGGCATTTTGGAATGCGGTCGCGCACGTGAAGCCGCTGTCCATCGGGCTGAACTGCTCGCTCGGTCCGGACCTCATGCGGCCATTTCTCGCGGAACTCGCGGGCAAGGCGCACACGGCGATCTCCTGCTACCCGAATGCCGGGCTGCCAAATCCGCTCTCACCGACGGGCTTTGATCTGAAGCCCGAGGACATGGCGAACTACCTCGGCGAATTCGCCGAGAGCGGGCTCGTGAACATCGCGGGCGGCTGCTGCGGCAACACGCCCGAGCACATCGCCGCAATCGCGAAGGCGCTCGAAGGGCGGCATCCGCGCGAATGGACTGCGTGACGGCGGAGTGATCGTTTCGAAAGCACATCGGGCCTTGAACCTTCCTGCTCCATCCCTACCCTGCACGCATGGTCATAGAGACACTGCCGCAGCTTGCCGCCCTCGACGACGACCAGCGCGAGACACTCGCCCTGGAACTCCTGCAATCCGTCCGCGAGCGACAGTTGGCCGCGCAGATTTCGCCGGAGATTGTGGCGCTCCTGGAGGAACGGCGCGCGGAATTTCTCGAGCACCCGGAGCGGACAAAGTCGTGGTCAGCCGTGAAGTCGGATCTGCTGGCGAAGTACCGTGCCCGCTGACTCCGTCGAGTGGCTCGCAGCAGCCGAGCAGGACCTGGATGCTATGTTCGCCGCGCGGTTGGACGCGGGCAGTGCGGAAGAATTTCTCTCGATGGTGGAGCGCACGCTTACGCTGTTGCTTGCATTCCCGGAACTCGGCCCGCTCGTCGCGCATCCGTTTCGGCGCTGTCTTCTTCGCGACCGCAACATCGGGATCTTCTACACGTTCGAAGGACGACGCATTTTCATCCACGCGTTGTGCGATCTCCGGCAGGATCCCGCGCACCTGCGACGCAGGCTTGGAGTGTGAAGCCGCAGTTTTCCGAGTGATATCTCCTTCCCTCACGCCCGCCACGACAGGCGCAATGCACCACTGACTTCCATGGCAAACTCCACGATTCTCCAAGCACCGAAGCCCCTGCGACTTTCCGGCTCGCAGCCGTTCACGCAGCAGATCGGGCAGTTCATGATGATCGGCGAACGCACGAACGTCGCCGGGTCGCCGAAGTTTGCGAAGCTGATCAAGGAGAACAAATACGAGGAGGCCGTGGCCGTCGCGCGGCAGCAGGTGGACAATGGCGCCAACATTATCGACATCTGCATGGACGAGGGGATGATCGACGGCGTCGCGGCGATGTCGCGCTTTCTCCAGCTCCTCGGCAGCGAGCCGGACGTGGCGAAGGTGCCGTTCATGGTGGACTCGTCGAAGTTTGAAGTCATCGAGGCCGGACTGAAATGCCTGCAAGGGAAAGGCATCGTGAATTCCATCTCGATGAAGGGCGGCGAGGACGTGTTCAAGCAGCACGCGCGGCACGTTCTGAAATACGGCGCGGCGGTCGTGGTGATGGCGTTCGACGAGCAGGGGCAGGCGGCGACTTACGCGGAGAAAATCCGCATCTGCGAGCGCGCGTATCGCATCCTCGTGGACGAGGTCGGCTTCCCGCCCGAGGACATCATCTTCGATCCGAACATCCTCACCGTCGGCACTGGCATCGAGGAGCATAACAATTACGCCGTCGATTTCATCGAGGCGACGCGGTGGATCAAAGCGAACCTGCCGCATGCGAAGATCAGCGGTGGTGTGTCGAATGTGTCGTTCGGTTTCCGCGGCAACAATCCCGTGCGCGAGGCCATGCACAGCGCGTTCCTTTACCACGCCATCAAGGCCGGCATGGACATGGGCATCGTGAATGCGGGCATGCTCGAAGTGTACGAGGAGATCGAGCCGGAGCTGAAGGAACTCGTCGAGGACGTGCTGCTGAACCGCCGCCCCGACGCGACCGAGCGGCTCGTGACGCACGGCGAGAAGCTGAAAGCCGCGAGCAGTGGCACGACCGCAGCCGACAAAAAGGTCGAGGAGGAATGGCGCAAGGGCACCGTCGAGGAACGCCTCTCGCATGCGCTCGTGCGCGGGATCGATCTCTTCATCGATGGCGACACGAAGGAAGCGCTGGAGAAATACGGCAAGCCGCTCACCGTCATCGAAGGCCCGCTGATGGACGGCATGAGCATCGTCGGCGATCTGTTTGGCGCGGGGAAAATGTTCCTGCCGCAGGTCGTGAAATCCGCGCGTGTGATGAAGAAATCCGTCGCGTATCTCACGCCATTCATGGAGGCGGAAAAAGTCGCAATGGCTGCGCGCGGCGAAGCCGTGAAAGCCCAGGGCAAAGTGCTGCTCGCGACGGTGAAGGGCGATGTCCACGACATCGGCAAGAACATCGTGGGCGTCGTGCTCGCATGTAACAACTATGAGGTCACCGACATGGGCGTGATGGTTTCGTGCGACAAGATTTTGAACAAAGCCGTGGAGATCGGCGCGGACATCATCGGCCTCAGCGGGCTCATCACGCCGTCGCTCGACGAGATGACGCACGTCGCGCGCGAAATGAAACGCCTCGGCATGAAGCAGCCGCTCCTTATCGGCGGCGCGACGACATCGAAGGCTCACACCTCGGTGAAAATTGCGCCGCACTACGACGGCAGCGTCATCCACGTGCTCGATGCGAGCCGCGCGGTGCCGGTCGTGAGCTCGCTGTTGAGCACGGATGGCCGCGCGGATTTCGTCGCGAAGAATGCGGTCGATCAGGAAGCGCTGCGGCAGCACCACGCGGGCAATGCGGCGGCGCTTGTGAGCATCGAGGAAGCACGACTGAAAGCGCCGAAGCTCGACTTTGGCGACCTCGCGAAGCCGGAGTTCACAGGCGTGCGCGTGCTCACGTCCGATGTTTCCCGCGAGGCGCGGGAAACTGCGGGCGAGGCGCCCGCGCTCCCCAAATCCACCAGCGAGATTTCCACGATCCCCGTTTCTCTTGCCGAGCTGCGCGAGTTCATCGACTGGACGCCATTCTTCCACACGTGGGAGCTGCGCGGCGTGTATCCGAAGATCCTCGACCACGAAAAATACGGCGAGCAGGCGCGGAAGATTTTCGCGGATGCGAATGAGATGCTCGACCGCTTCATCGCGGAGAACGCGCTCACCGCGCGCGGCATCTACGGCTTCTTCCCGGCAAACCGCATTGGCGACGACATCATCGTGTGGACCGACGGCACTCGCACCACCGAGCGCACACGCCTGCATCATCTCCGCCAGCAGGTCGCAAAGGACAATGCCGACCCGTATCGCTGCCTCGCGGATTTCGTCGCGGTGAAGGGCGATGACTACATCGCAGCCTTCGCAGTCACCAGCGGCGGCGGGCTCGATGAACTCGTGAAGAAATTCAAAGCCGAGCTCGACGATTACAACGCCATCATGGCCGAGGCCGTCGCGGACCGTCTCGCCGAGGCGTTCGCAGAGTGCCTGCACAGGCGCGTGCGCAACGACTGGGGCTTTGGGAAGACCGAGAACCTCTCGCACGACGAGATCATCCACGAAAAATACCGCGGCATCCGCCCGGCACCCGGCTATCCCGCGTGCCCGGA
>Ga0105044_10005190_pt1 | contig 17949 bp, 14 predicted proteins | sample MAT01_FD_78092 | JGI IMG/M metagenome (GOLD analysis project Ga0105044, IMG submission 78092) | Freshwater microbial communities from Lake Fryxell liftoff mats and glacier meltwater in Antarctica - MAT-01 | ecosystem: Environmental > Aquatic > Freshwater > Ice > Liftoff microbial mat | place...
CTACGCTCCACCACCCGGGGCGGCGTTGCCCTTCTCCGGTACCCGATCGGGGGAGTCCCGAGTGGGCATTTCCAATTGTCGCTGAAGTACACGAATAATTGTCGTTGCCCACCCCTCAGCCTGCACGACCCCGGAGGACCCCGTCCCGCACGCTTGCCGAAGGGACACAGCGCAACTCGTCCTCGACATCGGCTCGATCGGTGAGTGTGTGAGCGATCTCCTGCCGCAGTAGTTCGCGGAATCTTTTGCGCATCCGATGCACCGCCACCTTCACCGCTCCTTCATTCATGCCCAGCACCTGCGCCGTCTGCGCGTGGGGTGCCGCTGCGTCACCCATCAACCAAGGACGCAACGCCTCGAACTGCGCGGCCCTGTCACCCTGATGCTCCGTGGCAAGCGCGGCCACTGCGCGATTCATCACCGTGACCGCCCACTCTCGATCAAACAACACGGGCGGTGGAATGGCCGCAGGATCACCAATCATGAGCGCCGGCGAACCATCCAGACTTTGAACAATCACCTCGTGCTCCATCCCACCGCCGCGTTTCTCCCTTCGGGCCCGGTCCAGCAAGTCTCCGACAAAATATTTCACCGCGCCCAACAGATAGCTACGGAACCTCCCGCGATCCGGATCCGGCCCCGGAAAGCCACGCTGCAACAAATGCGCAAAGAAGGAGTGCGCATGATCGCGCGCCGTGTCCGCCTCGAAACCCATTCGCCGCAGGAAAACGAACACCGGCTGATAGTAGGCTGCACACAGATCACTCAACGCCGCCTTGCCCTCGGGCGAAGACGCATTGGCACGCAGCACCAGCGTCCAGCGGGTGGACATGAAGTTTCCGGGCGTTTGGTTGGATCGCATGGGGGTAGGCCTGAACATCCTTCTTCAGGATCCCATTGAGAACCCCTTTCGAACGGGGACGCATGTGGTTCTGAAAACGATCCATTACCCCGTCGAAACGGGCCAGGTTGCCTTCCGAAGCAGTTTCTTGAAGATTCCCCCGGTGGCGGGCGAAAAACGCCTCGCTGTTTTGCTCTGGACACTCTCCGCATTATCGGTCGGTCGGTCCAAAATTTCGGAGACCACTGCCGGGGCGTGTTCTTGGGTCAGGTTTCCTTCACGTGCCAGTTTGGAGGCATGCTCCAAAGTTCTGGCACCACTCTTCGCTTCTCCTCACCCCCCGCTCCCCAATCCTCACTGCTCGGATCGACCCCCAGATTCAATTGGTCGGCGAGCGCCGGGATGACACACAGTTTCACCGCCGGCACCCGCCCCCCTTCACCCTCATCCGAGGGCAAATTGAAAAACGGCTCACACGTAACGCCACGCTCCACCCCCTCAGGGAACCAGCGTACGGAAGAACACCGGTTCCTCGGAGTCAATAACCTGCTCGTACTCCGCGTCGCCATTGTCATCGGTCTCCACCTCGGCCACGGGTGTCCACGCCGACAAATCGCCGCTGGATTCCACCGAGACCGTTGTGCGGGGCGCATCGACGATCACCACTCTGAGGCGGTTACCATCGCGGGCCAGTCCCACCCGACGGCCGCGATTGGCGTTCAGATCCAAAGGCAGCCAATTATTGCCCCGCTTCTCTAAAAGCCCATCCACGGTATACCCAGTCGTGGCTACTTGGTTGGGCACGATCATGCCCGCCACCTGGCCGTGGTCGACGCCGGAAAACTGGACGGAGTAAAAAAAACGCTGAGGCAACAGGTTGGTCGCATCGTAGTTAAAGGCAATGTTGACGATCCCGCCGCCTTGCAAGATGTCCAGGGGCTTCGAATAGATCAGGCTGCCCGGAACACCCGATTCATTGCGATCATACATCCGGAAGGTCAGGCCACCCGTCTCAGAAAAATTGGAGTAATACTCGAAATTCACTCCGGCGATTACTCGATCCGCCCCGCTTAGGAAGACGTCATCCGCCACCTCCCGACGCGTGTAATAGCTCAAATTCTGTCTGGCTGGCACCTCATAGGCCACCCGGGGCGAACTGGACGGATCGCCGTACACGAGAATGGAGGCTTGGAAATTGGCTTCCACGGCCTGGGCCGAAAAACTAACGGCACCGGCAACCGCCAGTAGGGAAGAACTAAAGATCGCTTTCATCGAAGGGAAGTTAAACGCTGATTTTGAACCAGCCTAGGCTCATCTCTCAGGGGAAATGGCGAATTCGCCGTTCGTAGGTTTCTCGACCTGCCCTAGGAAAATCCCCTAGTCCAGAACACCCCGAGCCTCGTTCCGCTTGGAATTCGCAACTGTGCCGCTTTCGATCGTGCGGGTGTCATGGCCCATTTTCGGAGGATCTTGAGACGACTGATTCGAACTAATCACTGAGTTCGGCCGGCCCTCTGAAACGCGCTGGCAGGAATCCCATTTCAAGTATCTTCAGGTCTTCTGGAGTATCCCCCGTTCGGCCCCTTGAATTCCCTTGAGTGAATCCAACCCTAGCCCAACAAGCCCCCCCGACACGCTCGAACTTCGCGCCTTGTGCTTACTGCTTGACGTCTGTGACTGCAAAAAACAGCGTTAAACCCTCGGCAAACCCAAATTCAAGGCGTCCGCCCGTTCCAATTTCCCCAGCCTAGTAAAAAACCCTACATATCCTGGGAATAGGTCCGATAGCCCACGTATTCAGTCCAACCGACTGAAGCGACACTCAACCCGGCCGATCCCGACCCATGAAGATTACCCCAAAAGCCTCTGAAAAAGCCGCCCTCCGACGGACTGAAAAGGTTGGAAAGAAAAATATCCTGCTCGTCGATGACCACCCGTTGATGCGGGCAGGAATCAAACAACTGATCAATCAGGAACCCACCCTCAACGTGTACGCCGAGGCGGGTAGCCCCGCGGAAGCATTCACCCAACTCACCAAGAAAGTACCGGATCTACTCTTAACAGATCTATGCATGCCCGGCCGTGCGGGCACTGAATTCATTGAGGATGTGCTCGCGGTTTATCCCGACCTTTTGATTCTCGTGCACTCGATGCACGACGAGAAACTATATGCCGAAAGCGTGGTGAATGTTGGCGCCCAAGGCTACTTAATGAAAGGGGAGGCCGGGGAATACTTATTAAAGGCCCTTCATGAAGTCTTCAGCGGAAACGTTTACCTCAGTGAAGAGGTCAAAAGGATTATTTTAAACGGTTTAAAAAATCCCCGCCCGACCAATTCCAAATCACCCGTAAAGCCCCTCTCCAACCGCGAATTCCAAATCTATGAGCAAATCGGCGAGGGCCTGAAGCCGCGAGAAACGGCTGCCAAATATGGGTTAAGCATCCGAACCGTTGACGCTCATCGATGCAACATTCGAGCTAAACTGAATCTGCCAGATTTCGCCGCCTTAACGAGACACGCGACCCTGTGGGTGGAGTCCAATGGAAAAGGACCGAAGTCTTAGTCTTAAAACCGGCTCTTAGGCCTTCCAGTCCACTCCCACCGACAATAAGGCACCAAACCGGTTCTTATAAAACAATTGGCGTTGTTGGACGCCAAACTCATGCACCAGCTTGGTTAACTTCACATCAAAACAACAGTACTCGGCAATCTCCAGCAGCTTGCCCGACCGGTACCACTCAATCGCCTGCAACCCTTCACTGGTCTTGTTCAAGCCAAAGGTTGCCTCGGCAATGGAATCCAATCCCAGGCGATGTCCCAAGCGCTCCTTCAAATCCACCATCATGTCCAGCGTTGGCAACTGGCTAAGATCGTACGGTGTGTAGCCATGCAGCACTTCGTAATCGAAACGCAAGTGATTGAAACCCACCACTAGGTCGGCCCGTTGCAACTCCCGCAATAAGTCATCCACCGCTGATTCGGGGTAGATTTTGTAGCCTCCGCGCGCAGTCGAATAGGTGACGCCGATGCTCATCCGCATATCGCGAATCCGATCCCAACCACCGACTTCATCAGCCGATTTCTGGGTCTCGAGGTCGAAGTAAACGATGTTGCGGACGCTCACAAGAAGGCGGGGCGGACAAACATTAGGGGACCGGAAAACGTGAAAGTGAACGGGATCGACGATCAGGTAGAGCCACCTTTGAGATCCGACAGTTGCTTCTCCAGGTCTCCCACCCGACGCAACAGCTCAGGCAATCGTTCGGCGGCCAACCATTGCCGTTTCATGACGCGATCCGGGGCGGCGGGCGTGCCCATCCATTTTTGCCCTTCCGGAATGTGATTCATCACTCCGGATTGCGCCGCAATCATCACTCGATCGCCAATCCGCAGATGGCCCGCAATTCCCACCTGACCGGCGATGGTTGCGTAATTGCCAATCTTGGTACTCCCCGCAATGCCCACCTGGGCGACGACGATGCAATGTTCGCCAATCGAGACGTTGTGGGCGATCTGAACGAGGTTGTCGATCTTGGTACCCTTGCCAATCACGGTCGACCCCAGAGCGGCGCGATCGATCGTCACATTGGCCCCGATTTCGACATCATCATGGAGGACAACCTGGCCGACCTGCGGAACTTTGCGATGCTGCCCCTGATCCAGGACATACCCGAATCCATCAGCTCCGATAACCGTTCCCGCATGGACCCGTACCCGTCGGCCGAGAATGGACCTGGGATACAGTGTGACCTGAGGAAATAGTCGGGAGTTTTCACCCAAGACGCAATCGTCACCGACAAAATCCTGCCCCTGTAGGACAACTCCGGGACCCAGACGCGCCCGTTCACCCACCACACACCCGGGGCCGATGTGAGCGGTTGGGTCAATTTTGGCCGATTCCGCAATAATGGCACTCGGATGCTGTCCCGGAGGAAACGTCGGTTCCGGGAAAAACAGGGGTAACACTTGCGCAAACGCTGTCCGCGCATTGGGCACTCGAATTTGGGTCTTCCGAGAAACGGTATCGTAGTCGCCGTCGACGAGTACCGCGGAGGCCGCGCTGTGTTCAGCGCGCGCTAGATAACTTTCGTTCTCAGCGAAGGTCAGCTCGCCTGCTTTGGCCGAATCGGCGGGAGCAAATCCATGAAGTTCAAGGTCGGGGTCTCCAACCACCTGTCCGCCAAGTCTCTCGGCGAGGTGCGCTGCGGTGAATATGGGCATGAGCAGCAATCGATTAGTTCGGGCGACAGGCTCGCAATCCCACCAGGAATTACCAGCCTCGGAAATAGGGGAAACGCCTTCAGATACCCCGGCGATTCACAATTTGATTTCCGTCTCCCAAGATAATGACGGTCGGTTGATGCGTCGCTGCTTGGGCCGCTTCGACCTCGGTGAAGGACATGATGGTCACCCGGTCACCCGGTTTGCCCAAATGGGCCACCGCTCCGTTGAGCTCGACCGCTCCGGACCCTCGGACGCCTTTAATCACGTAGGTTTCCCAGCGGGCACCGTTGGCCATGTTGCTGCACAGGATCCGCTCGTACGGATGCAGTCGGGCTGCGTCTATGAAGTCTTCGTCGAGAGTCAGACTGCCTTCGTAATCCACGCTCGCGGCGGTTACGGTGGCACGATGAATTTTTGATTTCAGGAGATGAACCAGCATGGAGAACAGCTAACGGGCCAAGGCAGCACCAGCACCGGCCAGCTCCGCGGAAACAAAGTCGTTCGTTGACCCGTAAATTGCCCGTCCACTATAAGCCGCAGGTCACCGCACTCAACACCCGGTTTCAAACCACTTCACGTACATCATGAGCAGAAAAATTCGTTACGGCATGGTCGGCGGCGGACGCGGCGCCTTTATCGGCGCCGTCCACCGCATCGCAGCCAACATGGACGGGCAGATCGAACTGGTCTGCGGCGCCTTCTCGTCGGACCCGGAAAAGTCGAAGGCTTCTGGGAGCGATTTGTTCCTGCCGCCGAGCCGATGCTACGGCAGCTTCGCCGAGATGATTCAGTCCGAGGCTGCCCTGCCGGAGGGTGATCGCATGGACTTCATCTCCATTGTCACGCCCAATCACGTTCATTTCCCCCCGGCCAAATTGGCCCTGGAAAGCGGGTTTCACGTCCTCAGCGACAAACCCGCCACCTTCAATCTGGCGGAAGCCAAGGAACTTCAAACCTTGGTCAAAAAATCAGGTCTCCTGTACGGCCTAACTCACAACTACACCGGCTATCCCCTCATCAAAGAGGCCCGGGAATTGGTTCATAACGGTAAGCTTGGAAAAATCCGGAAAGTAGTCGTTGAGTACCCCCAAGGCTGGCTCGCTACTCGGATCGAAGCTTCCGGTCAAAAGCAGGCCGCTTGGCGCACCGATCCCAAACGCAGCGGCGCGGCCGGTTGCATCGGCGACATCGGCACCCACGCCGAAAACCTGGCGGAATACGTGACGGGCCTGCAGATCAGCGAACTGGCCGCGGACCTCACCGCCTTCGTCAAGGGCCGGAAATTGGATGACGACGGCAATGTGCTGCTGCGTTTCAAAGGCGGCGCCAAGGGAATTCTCCACGCTTCGCAAATCTCGGTAGGCGAAGAAAACAACCTCAGTTTGCGCGTTTACGGTGAACTGGGCGGCCTGGAGTGGCATCAACGAGAACCCAACACCCTACTACTCAAATGGCCCGACCAACCCATGCAGGTTTATCGGACCGCCAATGGGTATCTGGGCGCCGCAGCCAAGGCCGCCGGACGCACCCCGCCAGCCCATCCGGAGGGCTATTTGGAAGCATTTGCTAACATCTACCGGAACTTTGCCGGCGCCATCCGCGCCCGTCTGGATGGCCGAAAACTGGCCAAGGACGATCTAACCCTCGATTTCCCTAAGATCGGTGATGGTATTCGGGGTATGGCCTTCATTGAAGCCGTCGTCGCTTCTTCCAAGTCCAACGCAGCCTGGACCCGACTAGACGTCTGATCGCCGAATTCACGATTACACTTCGAAGGATTGACGGGCACGGACCGAGTTCGTGCCCTTTTTCCTGCCTCCCTTCCCAATCCCAAAGTCATTGGAATCGTCGCCACCGATGGAAAACTCGAAGGGATTCGGCGACGACCGGCGCATCCTCGCAGTGGGCTATCCAGGTCGAGCCAACACCAGACACCGGCATAAAAACACTGCCCGGAGGGCGCCCTCACCGGACGCTGGCTACCCGGTGTTCGCGTTGGCGGCCACCCAAATCGAGGGTAATCAATTCATCCTGTTTCCGACCAAAAATTTGACTCCCCAAGGGGGATTGGGGGGTGATGACGGTGACTTCGACGCCCGCCACAACCACCTCCATCCCGCCCGAGCGCGGTCCAATAAAGTACCAGGCGTTCTCCCGTCCATCGGAGAGTTGGACCAGTGCGCCGATTTCGATGGGATGGTCCGGACCCAATTCGCGCAGGGAAAGCGACTGATATTGCGAAAGCGCTTGCTCGACCTCGGCGGCTTGGCGCGACTGCCCCCGGGCGAGATAGGAGGCTTCGAGCCCGCGCGTGTCGTATTTATTTTCTGCTCGGCTTTGTTCATCCGTCGCCTCGGCATGAGCCGCCCGGGCGGCCCGAGCGTATAACTCCACCTCGGCAGTAAGGTGTTCGATGATGGCCTGGAGAACGGCGGATTTCGGAATAGTCACGAACCGCAACGCTCGAACAGAACCACCCACAAGTACAAACCGGATTCGTCCCGACTCTGCAATCTTTTGTCGCATATGGGACAAAAGATTGTCTCTGCCCTACTGCCAACTCGACCAATAGCGCTCGAAGGTTTCAGCCGCTCGAACTCGACGCAGGCCCGGTTCATCCTCCCACCAGACTTCGGCGAAACCATGGGAGAATCGTGTTTCCCAAGGCAAATGGTACGCTCCGGCCTCAAACCACAGCAGATGATCCCCAGGGCGAAGGGAAGCCGGAAGGCGGCGGCGCCCCAGACAATCGAAGGCCATGCAGGTCGGACCATGCACCGAGGTCAGCACCAGCCTTCCACCACGCCGCTCCAGCGGCTGAAGTTCATGATTCTCCCAAGTCGACACCAGAGCGTTCAGCGTTCGACCCCCATCACAAATCAGGATTCGGCAGCCGGGACGTTCTTTCACATCGAGCACCTGCACTACCAGAACTCCCGAGCTCGCGCTGAGAAACCGGCCATTCTCCAGCCACACCTCCTCCAGGAAAGGCAACTTTTGTCCAGCCTGACGCAACGCCGCGGCATAATTAGGAAGACGCATGGCCGCGTCAAAGTGCCGACCGTCCACCCCCTGGGTAAACGATGGAGGAAGTCCGCCGCCACAATCTAAGTATCGGGGCTTCCAAGCGCTGTCCTGGCAAAACCCCACCACCGCCGCAACTGCTTCGGAGAAAAAGCTCGCCTCCAAGACATTCGTGCGCAGATGAAAATGCACGGTCTCCGCCGACATTCCCGCCCGCGCCAACCGACGAAGCGCGGCGGCAGCCTCGGTCGGCTCGAACCCAAATTGGGTGGCAAACTCGGGGAATTCGGGATCCCGTTCCCCCGAAGTCCGCAAACGAAGTCCAATTCGCCACTTCTGTTGTCGAGCCAAGGGCAGAAGAGCCGCCAATTCCCGCGGGGAATCAAAGTTCACCCGCAATCCCGGGCGACCGACTTCCGGCAGCCAACGGTGCTTAGCCGGGCCATTGATCAGAATTTCTCCGGGTTCGTACCCTTCCACCAACGCCGCCCGGAACTCAAATTCGCTGACCACTTCAATGCCTCCACGCTGGCGACGCCACCAATTCCATAAGGGGGGAAGCGGTTGGGTCTTGGCCGACAACCACAAGCGAACCGGTCGACCGAAATCAAGGACCTCCAAGCGGTGTTGGGCCTCAGCAAACGGGCCCGCCGCGAACAGATAGAAGGGAGTCCGCGCTCCCGCACGAAAGGCTTGTTTCACCCGCTCCTGCCAAGCGCGAACCACCGTTTGAGGATGACCAAATTGCCGGGAAGAAGCGGACACGCAGGACGAGTCTGGAGCCAGTCCGCTGCTTTGTCAGGTCTTCGAGTTCCGGTCCAGTTTTGACCTTCCCCAAACATTTGGCAGACTCCCTTTCTCGTGTTCACCCCTTTCCGCATTCTGACGGCACTTGCCTTGGGCCTGCTCAGCAACGGCTTTGCCTTGGCTCAAGCGGTCACTTTTGTCTCCACTCAAGCCGATTGGAAGCTGTTCCGCGGAACCACTTCGCCCTCCCCCGGCAGTCCGTTAGGATGGACCCAGCGCACTTTTAACGACACTTCCTGGACCACCGAAAAGGCCACTTTTTTTTATGGGGAAGAAGGGTATTCGGGCACGGACCTCACGGGGATGAGCGGCGCCTACAATACCATTTTCCTGCGCCACCGATTTTCCATCGTCGACCCCAAGAAAGTCTCCGAACTCGAACTGCGGGTGGTGTGTGATGACGGATTCGTCGCCTATCTCAATGGCCAACGAGTTGCCAGTGTCAATGCCAGTTTATCCGACCCCACGTTCGATTCCCTGGCAACGGGCAACGTGACGGAACCGGTCAGCTTCCAGAACTACCCGCTCGCCACTGCGGCATCAGCCCTCATTGCGGGTGAAAACGTCCTGAGCGTGGCGGTCCTCAACGTGAGTCCCAGCAGCAGCGATCTGGTGTTTGATGCCGAACTGACCGCACGTGATCTGACCCCTTCGCCCCCTACCCTCTTCTCCGTCGATCCGACGCCCGGGTTGGTCACTAATCTGACCCAGATCCGAGTCATCTTCAGCGAGATCGTAACCGGCGTCTCGGCTGACCACTTCCTAGTAAATGGCCGCCCGGCGACTTCGGTCACCGGTAAAGATGCCGTTTACACGTTCACCTTCCCGCAACCGGCCTATGGCCTGGTTTCCCTTGGCTGGGGAGCGTTGCACACCGTTAAGGATCTGGAGACGCCTCCGCTGGCCTTTTCTCAAACGGCACCCGGCTCCATCTGGGCCTACGAACTGTTGGACCCCAACGGCCCGGCCATCGTCGGCCGCCAGCCCGCTCCGGGGACGGTCCTGCGCCATCTCGGCGAAGTGGTGGTCCTCTTTAATCGTCCGGTCAAAGGATTGGAATCCGCTGACTTAACCCTCAACGGCCAACCCGCGACCGGTGTCAGCGGCATTGGCGCCGGACCGTATCGCTTTCAATTCACTCCCAGCGCGACCGCCGGCTTGGCCACGGTGGCCTGGGTTGCCAATCATGGCCTCACCTCCGACGAACCCGAGCCCCATCCGTTCAACGGTGGATCCTGGTCCTACTCGATCAACCCCGGACTGCCGGCCCCGCAGGTCGTGATCAACGAGATCCTGGCGGACAATCAGGGCGGTTTGAAAGACGAGGAGGGAGACCCCGAAGATTGGATTGAGCTCTGGAACCAGGGAACAACCCCGGTGAATCTGGGCGGCTGGGCATTGAGCGATGGCAACGATCCCGAGAACGAATGGGTATTACCGCCGGTTGAGCTGCCCGCCAATGGGTTCCTGCTGGTTTGGGCCTCCGGGAAAGATCGAGCGGGAACCGGCCCGCGCCGGGAATGGCACACCCATTTTAAGTTGAACCCCAATGGCGACCGCCTGCGCCTGTTGGGTCCTGAACTTCCCCGACCCGTCCAGGATGAGGTCGAGTTTACCACCCAGGGCCCGGACTATTCCTTCGGCCGACAGGTTGAGGCCAATACCATCGTCGGACGCTATTTCGCGGTTCCCAGCCCGCTCGCAACCAACGGGCTTAGTTCGATTACCAACCGAACGGCGGACGTTCACTTCAGCGTCGAGCGCGGCTATTTTGATTCCCCATTTCGATTGAGCCTGGCTTGTGAAACCCCTAGTGCCACGATCCGGTACACTACCAATGGCAGCCCTCCGGTCGCCCCCAACGGGTTCCTATATTCCGGCCCCGTCCTGATCAATGCGAGCCGGGTTATCCGCGCCGCCGCCGTTGCGCCCGACCAACTTCCCTCGTCCACTCGCACCCACACGTATCTGTATGGCCTGCCCAGTTCGCGCCGGTCCCTGCCCGCCATTTCCCTGGTAACCGCCACCAACAACCTGTTCGGCCGATCGGGAATCATGGAATCGAATCCGCGCAACACCAACAAGCGTGGGCCCGCTTGGGAACGCCCCGTATCGGTCGAATACCTTGAACCGGAGGGCAACGGCGGCTTCCAGGTGAACGCGGGACTCCGCCTCCAAGGCGGCGACTACATTCGCGGACTGTACAACTACCGAGTGACCAGCCTGCCCGAGAGTAAATACTCATTCCGACTCTACTTCCGCGGCGAATACGGGGAGGGACGATTGAAGCAACAACTCTTCCCGAAAACCACCATCGCGTCCTTTGACACCGTGGTCCTACGCGCCGGAATGAATGATCACTCCAATCCGTTCCTAAAGGACGAAGTGGTCCGACAACTCAGCTCCAATCTGGGCCAAACCGCCAGTCATGGAACCTTTGTCCACCTGTTCCTCAATGGCGTCTACAGGGGCTATTACAATCCCACCGAACGTATCGATGTGGATTTTCTCCAAGCATACCACGGCGGCGGCGAGAAATGGGATGTGATTGCCCAAATGGGCGAAGTCCGGGAAGGCGATGGCTCGTCCTGGAGCAGCTTGATGAGCCTCGCCCAGACGCGTCCAGCGACCAATATGGCCAACCATCTGGAGTTCGCCCGGCGGATGGATCTGACCAACTTCGTCGACTATCTGCTGCCCAATATCTACGTCGACGCCGACGATTGGCCGCACAACAACTGGCGAGCCGCCCATGAGGCGGTGCCGGAAGGCAAATGGCGCTTCTACGTCTGGGACGCCGAATGGTCCTTCGGCCAACCCAACGGGCATTCCACCAGTTTCAACACGATCACGAGCCAACTCTCCACGCTTTCACCTCCTTGGGGGACCACCGAGATTCAACGCTTGTTTAACGCCCTCAAACGCGGGCGCGAGTTTCAGATGCTGTTTTCCGACCGAGTTCACCGCGCCCTTTTTAATGGAGGTGCACTTGCGGATGCGAATGTCCGATCGACCTACGAGGAAACCAAGTCGCGCTTGAACACGGCCCGCACCGTGAGCGGATTCAACAACAGCACTATTAACAATTGGATCAACGGGCGCCGTCGTCATGTGCTCGGACATCTCGGGACTGCGGGATTTAACCGATCCACCAACGCCCCCGGACTGAACCAATTCGGCGGCGCGGTCCCGGCCGGATTCAGCCTCGTCCTTACCAACGTCAGCGGTCCGATCTACTACACCACGGATGGTTCGGACCCACGGAGCGCCTTTACCGAGGCGGTCTCGCCGACTGCCCAGATTTACACCTCACCGCTCATTCTGGCCGAGCCGATGCAATTCAAGGCCCGTTCTTTGGTAGGCACGACCAATTGGAGCGCGCTCACCGAAACATCCTTTCAAATCGCGCAGGTGGGTCCGTCACTGCGCTTCACTGAGCTCATGTACAATCCCCCCGGCGGGGAGGCGTACGAGTTTGTGGAACTTTCCAATCTGGGAGGCACGCCCGTCGATCTCTCCGGGTTCAGTTTCGATGGAATTATCTTCCGGTTTCCCATCCCCTTCGTAGCCCTTCCGCCCGGGAGCCGACTGGTCCTGGCCAGCGAGGGGAATCCAACGGCTTTCGCGACCCGCTATCCCGGCGTAGCAGTGGCCGGGCATTTTGGGGGTTCGCTCAGCAACGGAGGCGAACGAGTGGCCCTGTTGAATCGAGAAGGTCAGGTAGTGGAATCCGTCACCTATTCTGACGGGGAGGGATGGCCCGTCGCGGCCGACGGTTCCGGACGTTCCCTCGAACGTTCCAATCTCTCGGGAGATCCCGATGCGCCGGCGACCTGGCAGGCCAGCGCGCTCTCGGCCGGCACCCCAGGACAGGCCAATTCGCCCGCGATCCTGCCGGTCCTCCGACTCAATGAAGTTTCCGCGCAAGCCCCTCCGGGAACCGATTGGATCGAACTCTACAATTCGGGGACCAGCCTACTGAATCTCTCCCACTGGAGCCTAACCGATGACTCCAGCAATCCCCGCAAATTTGTCTTTCCGACCGGGACGCAGATCGCCGCGGGTGGATTCCTGGTCGTGACCTGTGACCCAGATTCAGCGGGGGACGGATTGCAGGCGCCCTTTAATCTAGACTCCGACGGCGAGCAAATCGCCTTGTTCAACGCCAGCACCAATGTCATCGACACCCTGGACTTTGGCTCTCAAGCCAGAGGATTCACCACCATTCGGTCGGGAATCGAGGCGCATTGGACGCTCGGGGAACCCACTCCTGGATCCCTCAATGAAACCGCGACGACGGTCGGTGCGGAGGGGGTGCGACTGAACGAATTCCTGGCGGATTCCGACACCGGCACTGACTGGATTGAGCTTCACAATCCGTCCACGTTGCCAACGGTACTGACCGGTGGTTACCTGAGCAGGAGCAATGCCCTGTTTCGCGTGAGCGCTCCGGCGTTTATTGGCCCAGGCGGATTTGCCGTGCTGAAGGCCGACGAAGAAGTCGGGGCGGACCACGTAGATTTCAAGCTTCCGGCCGCAGGTGGCCTGATTTCCTGGCACGATCTGAATGGGGTCGTCGTGGACCGGGTGGACTACTCGGCACAGCTGCCCCTGGTATCGACCGGCCGGCTTCCCGAATCCATCGGCGTTTGGACCGCCTTTCCCTGGAGTGCGACTCCCGGAGCCAGCAACTATCTCGCCGCCTTAGGAGCAACGCTCCGCCTAAACGAGTTCCTCGCGATCAATGCTGGCATTACGACCGCTCCAGATGGGTCGCCCGCGGATTGGATTGAACTCCATAACTCACAGTCCAACGCCCTCTCGTTGGCGGGCTTTCGCTTCCAGGTTAACAACGGGCCAAAATGGACCTTCCCCGCGGGAGTTCAGCTCGCCGCGGACGCCCATCTATTGGTCTGGGCCACCGACCGGATCCTGCCCGGCACTCTGAATCTTGGCCAGTCACTCTCTAACCGCGGGGGAATCCTCTCGGTGTTCGACACCCAGAACCGTCTGCTCGACCGAATCGAGTATGGATTCCAAATCACGAATCAAAGCGTGGGACGTTCGGCGGAAACCTGGTCGCTTCTGACGACCGCAACGCCTGGCCAACTGAACTCGGCACCCTGGCCCACGGCGGACTCGAGCGCGGTGCGGTTCAATGAGTGGCTGGTCAGTGCTGGGCCAGAGGCCGACTGGATTGAACTGTTTAATCCCTCGGCCGCCCCCGTGGATCTCGGAGGCCACTTCCTAACCGATGATCCGTCCGTCAGTGGACTGACCAACTTCCTGATTGCACCCCTGAGCTTCATTCCTGCTGGCGGGTTCGTACGATTCTTCGCCGACGGTGACCTGGCCGCGGGACCTGATCATGTCAGTTTCCGTCTGGACGAACTCGGCGAAACCATCCGGCTGTCGAATCCTGCCCGAGGGCTTATCGACCAGGTGGATTTCATCGTCCAATTGGCGGGCGTCTCGGAAGGACGATTTCCCGATGGAACTTCCCGCATCACCCGCCTTCCCTGGCTTTCTCCGCTGGCCTTCAATGGCGGCGCCGAGGTGGATTTGGATGGTGACGGTCTGCCGGACGTGTGGGAATTCGGATTCAATCTCAACCCGGATGATTCGATGGACGCCACTTTAGATGGAGATTGGGACGGCTTTGACAACCGCCAAGAATTCGCCGCGGGCACGGATCCGACGAATGCCGCCAGTCGGCTCAGCGCCGGCACGGATTGGGATGGCGGTTTCAAGATCCGCTTCACCGCCGCCGCGAATCGAAGCTACTCAGTGCTCTATCTCGATGGCAGGCTAGCGGAAAACTCCTGGCAGAAACTTTCTGACGTACCCGCGGCGGGCAGCAATCGCGATGTCGCCGTGCCGGACACCACTCCGGAAGAAACGCGCCCGGTTCGTTGGTATCGGGTGGTGACCCCCGCCCTGCCCTGAGGGGTCAGTCAAAGACCACAACCTTTAGTCCCGTCCGACTCCGGATGGTCGCCGAAATCGATTCCAATTCCTCCCGAGTCAACTTGGTGGCCCAAGGTTCGGGGGTGGGCCGGGCAACGGTGTAGACATGAACCTCGAGGATCCGCCCTCCGGCGGCGACGATTTCATTCAGGCGATCGCAGTAGGCCGCCAACTCCTCGGCCGGCATGGGTTCGCCCTGGATGCGGAGGAACAAACTCTGAATCACCACCGGACGCACCCGGGCCGTCTCGGTGATGTTCTTGAGAATTCGGGCAAACCGGACGAAGGACCGGTTGACCCGCCGGTAGAATGGCTCCGTGCCGGCATCCAATTTGCACCAAAACTCCCCGTTGTGCGCCTCCATCAAGGTCAACCCGGCCCGCACATCCGCCTTGTCCAGACCCACGGAATCGGTGATGAGCACCAACTTAGTATCCTGGAGTCCAAACTCCGCCTTTACCTCGATCGCCACGCGAACACAGTCGGAGAAGTTGGGAATCATGGTCGGCTCACCGTCCCCACTGAAAGCCAGGTCACGAACCACCCGGGTCAATTCCGGCACTTCGCTAAATTTAGGCAACTGGGCGAGCCCGCCTTCGAGGGCAAACCGGATCAACCAACGCAGTTCGTCTCGCAACTGCACTAAATCGACTGACTGTGCGCGGCCGGGCGTCTTCCGATCGACCTCGCAGTAGACACAATCAAAGTTACAGCGTTTATCGGGATTGAGGTTGATGCCGATGGAAAGTCCCTGGGATCGGCGCGAAATTACCGGATAAACGAAGACAAGGTCCTGAAAAACCCGGGAATGATCCTGAACCACAGTCCAGGAGCTCTGGACTGGGTTATTGAAGGAGGAAGACGCAGCCACGGAGGCACAGTAGACAGGCGAACCTCCGGGGCAAGCCGAGGGGCACCCCTACATTCCCATGATTTGATACCCGCAATCCACGTAAAGCACCTGCCCCGTGATCGCGGCGGCCCCATTACTTGCCAGGAAGGCGCCGGTGTGTCCGAGTTCATCCGGGAGCACATTACGTTTCAGAGGTGCGTGGGCCTCATAGTGCTTGAGCATTTCGCCAAACCCGGCAATCCCCCGGGCTGCCAACGTATTCATGGGGCCAGCACTGATGCAGTTCACGCGAATTTTTTTTGGTCCCAGACTATGGGCCAAATACCGGGTGCTGGCTTCCAAAGCGGCCTTAGCTACCCCCATGACATTATAATGGGGGATCACCTTTTCGGATCCGTAATAGGTCATGGCCACGATCGATCCGCCATCCGTCATTAACGGCGCCGCCCCCCGCGCCAACGCTACCAGCGAATAGGCGCTGATATCATGGGCTACCCGAAACGCCTCCCGGGAGGTGTTTAGAAAATCGCCTTCCAAAGCTTCGCGCGGAGCAAATGCTACGGAATGAAGCAGCAAATCCAATCGGCCAAACTTTTCACCCACGGTGGAGAATACCGATTGGATCTGTTCATCCTGGGCCACGTCACACGGCAGTATGAGGGTGTCGGCTCCGAACGTTCCGGCCAGTTCTTCCACATTTTCCTTCAAGCGTTCTCCCTGATAGGTGAACGCGAGGCGAGCGCCTTCGCGATGCCAGGCTTGGGCGATCGCCCAGGCAATGGAACGTTTGTTGGCCACCCCAAAAATCACTCCCAGCTTTCCGTCGAGCAAACCCATGGTGCGCGCAGGTAACGCGAGGCGAAGGCGCGAGGCAAGCCTCTCCTGCAACCTCTCCCACAACCAGCCCCTCGCTGACCTCCCGCGCGAACATCCCATCGAGTTCGAGAAATTCTCAAAACCGTCAAACCACGCCCGAGCAACCCTCGAAAGGAGCCTTGCGGCCGCATTCACCTACCGTCGGAGCCTGCGCTCACTCCCCGGCAAGGCCGACCAGTTCCACCGCCTCGCCTCTCGGGTATTCTGGAACGGGTTGTCATCGCACGGGCTTGGATCGCCCGCCTTTCTCCACAATTCTTTCAAGTTCAGCTTTCAGTTCCGCCGTCGAAATAGTGATCCTCGAAAGGCAGTCATTGTAGTTCTGCAAAGCGATCTCTCTCGTCCATTTCAATTGGCTGAAGTCATCGTGGAAGGAGTAGAACTGAAATCCGTTATAGGCAGGGCATTCCTCTTCCACGATCGGAATCGCACCGCATAGGATGGATTCAAAAAAACGGTAGGACCAAACAAAATCTCCGGAGGGACAAAGGACAAACTCTGATTCAGCCAGAACCCGGTAATAGTGCTCGTCCCAGGCTTTGATTGGGAATCGCCGCCCTCGGTCGGAAGACCAAAGCAACAGGTCGCCGATTTGAATCCTAGTGTCGGCCGAAATACCGAATTGGTTAAAAACCCACTTCTTGAAACGGGCCAGGGTGCTCTTGTTATCGGAGGGTCGATACGTGTGCCCCTTAAGATTTAAATGAATCCACTTCGCCAGCACTTCCTGCCTCTTTTCAGTCATTAGGCCCAAAAACGAAACCCGGTGACTCCGGGTTTCAGGCCAAAACCCTCGGCACCTTTGGGTAATAGCGTGTGGAAAAATTAAGGATCGCTCGACCTCTCCAATTCGCGTGGTGGGGTTAGCGTGCGAGAAGCCAAGGAAGCGGGTTATGTCGACGGCGTCAGCACTTGAGCCAGAGAGTCGAAGTCCGAGTTCCTTACTGAGAAGGTCAAATTTCTCAATTTCCTTGGAGTCTAAAACGACCGTGCTGGCGGCCTCCGCTAAAGCATGGATTAAACGAACTTGTTGAATCAGATTAACCGTCCAATTAATTCGTATATTAGTCATTACAGTCTCCCTGCGAGTCAGGTGGCGACAACGAAATGAATCCTTTCCGCCTGTTGGAGGATCCAGCGCGGTTTCGCAGACGGTTGAGTTGGTGGGGACAGAGCCACACAGGGGCGGAGGCTGATCGATTGGATGGCGGCGCGCAACCCTTTGACAAACAACTGTCGCGACTCTTTGAAAATGTCCTCATGGCGACTCGATAGAAATGTCCCCTTTTGTGGATGAGGGATCGGAAGCTCGGGTCACCAAATGGAGACCCTGATAATGAGTCGAGCTGAGCGGAA
>Ga0105044_10005191_pt1 | contig 17949 bp, 12 predicted proteins | sample MAT01_FD_78092 | JGI IMG/M metagenome (GOLD analysis project Ga0105044, IMG submission 78092) | Freshwater microbial communities from Lake Fryxell liftoff mats and glacier meltwater in Antarctica - MAT-01 | ecosystem: Environmental > Aquatic > Freshwater > Ice > Liftoff microbial mat | place...
ATCGCCTTCGACGCAGGGATGGCACCTATCGCCGCATGGTGGTGCGAGCGGTCCCGATCTTCGCGCAGGATGGCAGTATCCGCGAATGGATCGGCGTGCACACCGACGTGGATACCTGGGCGGAGGCGATTCACCGCGAAAAGCAAGAGTGAATCGAGTCGCCGGAGCGCAATAACTGATTAGGCCAAATCACTTCAGCCTTGTAGGCCAAATGGCGTGAAGGCGATTCCCCTCAAACCACTTCGCTTCCGACGGAATGCTCGCCCCCCAGGTACTCCGCGATGGGATGCTTGCGAAGGGCCTCGGTGATCTGCTGAAGGACGTGCTGAACCGCGGCTGTCTCGAAGCCGACCATCGCAATCCCGATCTCGGCGACCTTCACATCATCGAGCGAACCGACCTCGGCCGCGGAGACGTTGAACCCCGACTTGAGCCGATCAACAATCGACCGGACCACCTGCCGCTTGTCTTTCAGAGTCCGACTCTCGCGAACGTAGAGCCGGGCGTGAAGGGAACCTAGGATCATTGCGGAGTTGGGAATGCCGGTTGCGATCGAGAAGGGCGAACAGCGAATCGCGGAGTTCAGTTGAGATTCTGAACTCCGCGATCCGATTTCGCATTTCCTACAGGGTTCGTTGTCGCGACTCGATCTTGTAAGCCTCGATGACGTCGCCGACCTTGATGTCGTCGTAGCCGGCGATCTTCATGCCGCACTCGAAGCCTTCGCGGACGTCGCGGACGTCGTCCTTGAAGCGCTTGAGGCTGTCGAGCTTCGCTTCCTTCTCGCCGTGGGGGAAGACCACGATGCCGTCGCGGATGAGGCGGACGTTCGAGGACCGTTCGATCGTGCCGCTGGTGACATAGCAACCTGCGATGGTGCCGGTCTTGGAGATCTTGAAGGTCTCGCGGACGACGGCTCGCCCCAGGTGAAGAACTTCGAGGATCGGCTTGAGCCGACCTTCGAGAGCCGCTTTGACGTCATCCACCAGGTTGTAGATGATGTTGTATTCGCGAGGCGTGGGCAGTCCGCGTTCCTCGGCGAGTCGCAGGGCGGCGTCGTCCGCGGTGACGTTGAAGCCGATGACGAGCGTGTCGTCCGGGCTGGTGAGCGCCAGTTGCATGTCGGACTCGGTGATGGCACCGATGCCGGCGTGGAGCACCCGAGTGCGGACTTCCTCGTGCGTGAGCTTCTCGAGTTCCTTGCGAATCGCCTCAACGGAACCGCGAGCCTCGGCCTTGAGGATGACCTTGAGTTCGCTGATCTTGATCTTCGACTTGGCCGCGGTGATCGACTCGAGGCTGACAGGGGCAAACTTGTTGAGTTGAGCTTCACGGTCCTTTTGGCGTCGAACCTCGGCGATTTCCTGGGCGGTCGAGAGTTCTTCGACGACGTAGAAGGGGTCGTCCGCGTTGGGCACTTCGTTGAGGCCTGTGATGCGAACGGGCGTGCTCGGGTGAGCCTCGTCGGAGGGTTTGCCGAGGTCGCTGTACATGGCGCGAACCCGGCCGAAGGTGGAACCGCAGAGGACGATGTCGCCCCGCTTGAGCGTGCCCTGCTGCACGAGAACCGTTGCCATCACGCCCTCATCGGCGGACATGTAGGCTTCGAGGCAGGTGCCGGTCGCGGGTCGGTCCGGGTCGGCCCGCAGTTCGTCGGCCAGGTTGAGTTCCGATTCGAGCAGGATGGCGGTGAGGAGATCGTCGATGCCCTGGCCGGTGGCGGCGCTGGTCTCGACGAACTGAGTGTCGCCACCCATGTCGTCCGGCAGAAGGTTGAGGCTGTAAAGCTGCCGCCGCGTCCGATCGAGGTTCGCGTTGGGCATGTCCACCTTGTTGATGGCGATGATGATGCGAACGTCGGCCGCCCGGGCGTGAGCGATGGCTTCTTCCGTCTGCGGCATGACGCCATCGGTGGCGGCGACGACGATCACGGCGATGTCCGTGACCATGGCGCCGCGGGCTCGCATCTTCGTGAACGCCTCGTGGCCCGGCGTGTCCAGGAACGTGATGGGACGTTCGATCAGTTTCTCACCCGGGTGGTGCGGGTCGTCAATCTTGTGAACGACCGACCAGGCCCGGATGACCTGCGTGATGCCGCCAATTTCGGTATCCACGACCTTGGAGGAGCGGATCTTGTCCAGGAGCGACGTTTTGCCGTGGTCGACGTGGCCCATGATCGTGACGATCGGCGGCCGGGGGCTGAGCTTGTCCAGATCGACGTTTGTCATCAGCTCTTCGAACTTCTTGAGCAGCTTGTCTTCGGCCGTCTCCTGAAGTTTGAGGACGAGCTCGATGTTCTTCTCGGCGGCAATCAGGGCGGCGAACTCGAACTCGATCGGCGAGTTGATGCCGTAAAGCTTCTCGGTTTCCTTGAGAAGTCGCTTGGAGAGTTCGCCGGCCTTCATGCCGATCGCTTCGGAGAGCGAGCGGACATTGATCGGCGGGCTGATCTCGATCCTGCCTTCCTTCTTGACGGTCAACAGCTGCTGCCGACGCTTCAGCTTGTTGAGAAGCGCCTGGCGGGGCCCCTTACGTGAGCCGAACTGCGAGTCGACAGTTTCGACGGTGCCGTCGGCGGTGATGACGACGGCGCCGCGATCGATGACCGGGCTACGGCTGCGTCCGCGGTCGTTGCGGCCCTTGGAGCGGGAATCGCTGCCGATGACTCGGCCGGGGCCCTTCTTCTTGTCGTCCTCTTCCGCTTCGGCCTCGGGGCCGGTGCTGCTGGGGCGGCCAAACCCGATGGCCGGGCGGGCGGCAGGCGCGGGGCCGCCGGGCCGGGCCGGGCTGCCAGGCGCGGCCGGACCGCGAGCGGGATCACCCGAGGGCGGTGGAGCCTTGGTGATCTGGTCAAGCGTCATCTTCTGGCCGCTCTGGCTGGCGCGGCGCAGACGATCGATCATCTCGGGCGTGAGCTTGACGGAGCTGCCAGGCCCGGGTGGCTTGGAAGGGCCGGGCGGACGGGGACCGCCCCCCGGACGCGGCGGTCCACCGCCGGGGCCGCCGGAAGGGCCGCCACCGGGCGGACGCGAGGGATTGCCGGTGTTCACCGTGTTGCGAGGAGGAGCGGTCACACCTGGTCGCGGCGGCGGAACTTGCGGCGGGCGATTGAGCACATTCGGGCGCGAAGGAGCGTTGGAAATCCCGGAAGTCGTGCCCGCGGAGGAGGGCGGCACCGCCGGACGAGAAGGCAGATTGGCCGGAGCTGGCGGACGCATCGCCGGCGGAACGGACGCAACAGGAGCGACAGGCGAAGGAGCGGCCACGGGCTTTGTCGCGACCGCTTCCGGCGGGGTGGGTGCCACGGGGGCGGGCGGAGCCGGAGTGGGAGTCGCCACGGGCGGCGTGGAGGCGACGGGGGCCTGCTTGGGCGCCGGAGCGGCTGGCGGAGTCGGGTGTGCCACTGCTGCGGGAGGGCGGTTCGAGCCGAGAGCTTGCGGCCGACGGTTCAGGTCGGCCATGCGACCACCACCAAACGAGGGGATGAAATTCTGAGGAGCCACAGGAACCGGCGAAACAGGGACAGCCACGGTGGCGGCGGCTTCCGGAACGAGGGGTACGCTCGGTGCGGGGGCCGGTTGCGGTTCGGGCTCGACGACCGCGGCGGGTTCGACGAGCAGCGGTTCCGGCTCCGGCGTTTCCTCGGTCACCGGCGTGTCGTCGACCGGCGTCCGCGGAGGGGGCGTCTTGGCCTTTGGGATGGTCAGGATCTTGGCTTCGATTTTCGGCAAGCCCGAAGCCGCAGCAGGCCGTGGGGCCGCCACGCCGCCTGGAGCTGTGGCCTTGGGGCCCTTCTTGATGCGGTCCTTGAGATGGTCGATCTGGTCGGGGTCGAGACCATTCAACTGATTGGTGATGCCGGCAAAGCCGAGTTCCTTGCACAAGTCCACAAGAACCTTACTTTCAAGGTTCAGTTCCTTGGCAAGAGCAAAGACCCGGACTTTTTTGTCCTTGGGTTCTTTCGTCTGCATATTCGACAAGCGCAACTCCTTCGGGAATGAACCTGTTGTCATTCCCGTGATCCCGCGAAACGACAGGTATGAAGATTACCATCGAACGCGGCCGTTCCCACCCAATTTCTATTCTAAGGCGTTTGAATCGGGAAAAAAGAGGAACTCCGGGCAGATTAGCGCCACTCGGGGGCTTGCCGATCGATTTCACCTGCCGAACAGTGATCCTGACGCGGCCTGGGAAAATCGAATTCGAGATCATTATTCGGAAGTCGGCGCCGTTTCTCCCTCGACGGTCACAGTGGGTTCCGGGCTTACGAGCTCCTCGCTCGTCGCCTCGTCCCCAGTCTCAGACACCGCCGGCGCCTCGGAGTTCGCATCCATTTCCGCGTGGACCTCACCATCCGCCGTACCGGCCTCCTCGGCGGCAGCGGCCTCGGCGGCAGCGGCCTCCTCGGCGGCGGCGGCGTCCTCGGCGGCGGCTGATTCGTTCGCGGCCACTTCCGCGGCTCGACGCTCTTCCTCCACGCTCTGATCCATGTGATCCGCGTATTCCTCAGCGTAAAGGACAATGTCCTCCGCCTCGCCTTCTGGCAGCCCGGTAAACTCTATCAGCGCCGCGGCGTCGATGCACGTGAGATCGTTGTACGACAGGAAGCCTTCCTCAATCATCGCGCCGATCACTTCCGGCTTTTCCGCCACGTGAGGCAGCTGGCCGAACCAGCGTTCCGCACGCTCGAGAGCCTCGCCCAGTTCGTCGTGCGTCATGATCTCGATGTCCCAGCTCACGAGCTTCGACGCAAGCCGAACATTCTGCCCGCGACGGCCGATGGCCAGCGAGAGCTGGTCTTCCATCACGAGCACGATGGCCCGCCCCAGGCGGGGATAAGTAAAGACTTCCGAGATTTCCGCCGGCTGAAGAGCGTTCGGGATCAGCACCTGAAGCGAGTCGTTCCAGCGAACGATGTCGATGCGCTCGCCGTTGATCTCCTCGATGATATTCTTGATTCGGCTGCCACGAACCCCGACGCAGGCGCCGACGCAATCCACCTTGAGGTCGATACTGGAGACAGCCACCTTCGAGCGGTAGCCCGCTTCGCGAGCCACGGCACGAATATCGATGGTGCGGTCCTGGATTTCGGGGATTTCTTCCTCAAAGAGGGATCGCACGAAGTTGGGATGGCAGCGGCTGAGCACGATCTTGACGCGATGGCCCTGCTTGCGAACGTCCATGACGACGGCCTTTACGCGCTCGCCGACGTGATGCGACTCGCCCGGGATCTGCTCACTTCGTGGGAGCAACGCCTCGCTTTTGCCGAGTGAAACGATCGCGGTGCCAGCGTCCACGCGGGTGACGGTGCCGACGATCAATTCCTCGCGCTTGCCGGTGTACTCACTGAAAACCGTATCCGACTCGGCTTCGCGAATCTTCTGGATCATCACCTGCTTGGCGGACTGGGCTGCGATTCGGCCGAGCGTTTCCGGATCGAGTTCATTTTCGCCGTAACGGGCGGTGATGTCGCCGGTCGCGCGATCAATGTGAACGTAGACGCCTTCTTCGACCTGGAAGTGACGCTCCGCGGCAAGCTTGATGGCGGATTCGATGCCGATGAAGATCACTTCGCGAGCGATCTTCTTCTCTTCGTGCATGGCATCGACGATTGCGAGGACTTTCTTGCCGAGGTCTTTCTGCATGGCCATCTCCAGGCAATCCGCGAGGCGATTGACAATCACGGGCGAGGGAAACGAGCAAGGCCAGGGGACGAAATCGGCCCAAGGCATCCGCCCCCAAGGTCTTCGAGGGCCCGTGACCACTGCGACGGCAGCGATCTTCCCTCGACAGACCCGGACGCGGTGGCCTTGGGCCGGTGCATCTCAGGGGGTCACGACGAACAAGGCTATTGTGCGTGCATGAAGCAGAATGAGCAAGTGGGGCCAGAGCGAAATTTACGATGTCCATCTAGACTTATGGCAAATTCGATCCGTTGATGACGATCAATGCTGTACCAGCTCTCAGACGAAGATCGCAGAGATTCATGACGGAAAATAGCAGCAGAGGGACTGCAATGCCGCCACCGTGAAGACTCGATGGACTACTCCGCGGCCAGCGCCACGCGCTGGTGGCGGACCACTGCGGCGAGTCCGTCCGCGTTCAGGCCGAGGTCGGCCAGAAGCTCGCTTCGCTCCGCGTGCTCCACATAGCGATCGGGGAAACCACAGCGAACGATGTTTCGCGTCTCGAGCCCCGCCGCGTTCGCGGCCTCCAGCACGGCACTGCCGAACCCGCCTTCGAGCGTCCCCTCTTCCACCGTCACCACCAGCGGCAGAGACTCCACGGCCTTCAAGATCGTCTCGCGGTCCAGCGGCTTCACGAAGCGAGCATTGATGACGCCGATGCTCAACCCCTCTGCCGCCAGCTTCTTTGCCGCGGCGACGCAGTTCGACAGCAGCGTGCCGAAGGCGATGAACACGCCGTCCTCGCCCCAGGAGAGAACCTCGGCTTTGCCGTGCTCGATGGGCGCCACGGCACCCTCGATTCGTTCCACCTGGTCAACGTTCGCTTTGGCGTAGCGCATCGTCGTCGGGCCGCGGTGATTCAGGCAGAACTGAAGCATCGGTTGCACGTCGCTCTCGTCGCCCGGGGCCATGCAGGTCATGTTCGGGAAGAGCCGGAGGTAAGGGATGTCAAAGCAGCCGTGATGCGTCGGGCCGTCCGGTCCGGCCAGGCCGGCGCGATCCAGCGTGAAGATGACCGGCAGATTCTGAAGCGACACTTCCTGGAAGATGTGGTCGAAGGCCCGTTGCAGGAAGGTCGAATAGATGTTGACGATCGGCTTACCGCCCGCCTTCGCCATGCCCGCGGCAAAGGCCACCGCGTGGCTCTCGCAGATGCCAACGTCGAAGAAACGATCCGGGAAGTCCTCGCGGACCTTCTCCAGCTTCGTCCCCTGGCACATCGCCGCGGTCATGACGCAGACCTTCGGGTCCACCTTCATGGCCTGATGAATGGCGCTGCTCACCGCATCCGTGTACGCCCGGGCGCCGCCCTTTTTCATGGAGACGACCGTGCGATTCGGGCCGAACTTCTCGAACACCGGCGGGGCGTGGAAGGTGACGGGGTCCTCCGCCGCCTGGGCGAAGCCATGGCCCTTCTCGGTGAAGACGTGCAGGAGGATCGGCCCCTTTTGCGTCTTGAGATCGCGGAGGATCTTGCGAAGGCCGGGAAGGTCGTGGCCGTCGACCGGTCCGAAGTAGCGGAAGCCGAGCTCCTCGAAGATCATGCCGTCCTTGAAGAACGCCTTGACCCCATCGCGGAAGTGTTCGAGGGCGGACTGGGCCGCGCCGCCGATGAGCGGGATGTTGTGGAGAATCTGGTTGAGGGTTCGCTTGCCGCCCTGATAGAAGCCGGTCATCCGGCACTGGTCGAAGTACTGCGCCAGGCCGCCCGTGCGGGGGCAGATGCTCATCTTGTTATCGTTGAGGATCACCATCACGTTCTGCTTCATACCGCCGATGTTGTTGAGCGCCTCGTAGACAACGCCCGAGGGGAAGGCGCCGTCGCCGATGACCGCGACCGCATGACGTTCAGTGTGACCGAGCAGATCGTCGCCAGCCTTCAGGCCACTGACGGTGCTGACACTGGCCCCGGCGTGGCCGGTCATGAAGAGGTCGTACTCGCTCTCCGCGGGGTTCGGGAAGCCCATGAGGCCGCCCTTGGTGCGGATGGTGTGGAAGCGATCGAAGCGACCCGTGATGAGCTTGTGCGGGTAAATCTGGTGGCCCGTGTCCCAGATCAGGCGGTCCTTGGAGAAGTCGAAGGAGAGATGCAGGGCCAGGCAAAGCTCGACGACACCGAGATTGCTGGCGAAGTGAGCGGGGCGTGTGGTGAGCACGCGAATCAGTTCGTCGCGAATCTCGCGGGAGACTTGTTGCAGTTGCTCATCCGAGAGCGGCTGCAAATCCGCAGGGGATTGGATGCGGGGAAGGATGGCTTCAGAAGTCGGGGCTGACATCATGTGACCCTCGGTTGGTTGCAGATGCGGACTTCAGAGTGCGGAATCGATAAGTGTCTTCGATTCCGCATTCCGCCCTCCGCATTAGTGCCGTCGTTCCACGACGAACCGTGCGAGCCTTGCGAGGGTGTCGCTGCCAAGAGCGTTGGCAGCGTCGATCGCATGCTGTCCGAGTTCGGCGGCCCGTCTCCGGCTCTCGGGGATGCCGAGCAGGCCGGGATAGGTGAGTTTGCCACGGGCGGCGTCTTTGCCAACCCGTTTCCCGGCCACGTCGGCCGAGCTTTCGACATCGAGCAAGTCATCCGTCACCTGGAACGCCAGTCCGAAGGCGTCCGCGTAGGCATCGATCCGTTCGAGCGTCCGCGATTCCACAGCACGTTCCGCCTGGGCCGCATAAAGACCAAGGCGAAGCGAGGAGCGGAACAGGGCCCCCGTCTTCCGCCGGTGCGTATCTTCCAGCCGGGCCAGCGGCAAACGTTCGCCAGCGGTGTGGTCGGCCGAGATCCGCCCTTCGGCTTCGAGGTCCCGCACCTGACCGCCTACCATCCCAACAGCCCCTGCTCCGCGAGCCAGTTCTAAACAGCTAACCGCTGCGGTCCGGGGCGGACAACCTTCCGCGATCACCTCGAAAGCCGCCGTCAGCAGGGCGTCGCCCGCGAGGATCGCCAGGGCGTCGCCAAACTTCTTGTGGCAGGTCGGCAGTCCACGGCGGAGGTCGTCGTCGTCCATTGCCGGCAGGTCGTCGTGAATCAGAGAGTACGTATGCACCATCTCGACGGCACATGCCCCAGGCAGGGCCACGTCGCGAGGGCCGCCAGTCGCTTCGCAGGCGAGCAGGGCGAGAAGGGGGCGAAGTCGCTTACCGGGGGCGAAGAGGCTGTACGCCATCGCTTCGACTATCGCCGGGGGCGCATCGCGTGTCACCGCCGACAGCGAGGCCCGCAACGCGGACTCCACCGCAACCTGTCGATCCTTCAGATCCATCCACACATCAACGGACACGCAGGAACGCTTCCTTCGCCGAAATCGCACGCCCGGGTTCGGCCCGCAGCGCACGGGTCACTTCTTGCCGAAGAGCCCGCCGAGATTCTTGGTGATGTCGCCGAGACCGCCACCGGAACCGCTGAGAATCTGATCCAGCGAACCGCCGAGGCCGCCGGGCACCTTGTCTTTCAGGTAATTCGTCACGGTGTCGACGGCCTGCCTGGCCTGCTCAGGAGAGATTCCGACCTTCTGGCTCACGATCTGAATGAGTTCTTCCATGGCCGTGCCCCCAAAGGATTCGCCTCGATCGCAGGTCATTTGGTTACTTCATTCATAGCAGGCCTAAGCAGCAATTCCAGGGTTCGAGAAGTTCTCATTTCCTGACTTCCGGGAAAACACTCCTTCGTCGCCTTTTGGCAGAACGATCAATGGCGCGGTCGATACGGCGAGCCGAGGCGGGGAACTTACCACAGCACGGGCTTCGGCCGCAACCCAATCAAAATCCCACGGACTGACAGTCAGGATCTCAGCTGCTTGTGGGTTAGTACTGCCCAGCGCGGTCACATGTGAACGGTCTCCAAGACGCCAGGCCACAAACGGCTTTTCCCCTCGCCAACCGCACTTCTAAGGTGAAGGACTGAGATCACACAATCAGCCTACCATGAGGCCGACTCCGAATCGAGCGCGATTCGTGAGCGGAAACCTCACACTGGTGAAACGCTCGGGGAATCATAAAATGCCCGCACCGAGGACGTTTCGCGGATTGCGAGGGATGCAAGGCGCGGCCAGCGCTTGCCGAACGGACTCAGCACCGACGAGGTCAGCCGGATGTGTGGCATCGCAGGGATGATCGACCTCAACGGCCGGCGCGCCGCCCCACCGAATGTGGTGCCGAGGATGGCTCAGGCGATTCTTCACCGCGGGCCGGATGAAGTGGGCTTCCTCGAAGAACTTGGCCTCCACCTCGTCAATCGGCGGCTCTCCATCGTCGGGCTGGCGGACGGCCGACAGCCCATCTCGAACGAAGATCAATCGGTCTGGACTGTCTTCAATGGCGAGTTCTTCGAGTATCCCGAGAAGCGGGCCGAACTCGAAGCGAAGGGCCATCGCTTCCACACCCACACCGACACCGAACTGATCCCGCACCTCTGGGAAGAGTACAAGCTTGGCTGCCTCGATCATCTCAAGGGGCAGTTCGCCTTCTGCGTGTGGGACAAGCGGACCAACGAAATCCTGATCGCTCGTGATCGCTCGGGCATCTGCCCGCTGTTCTACACGACGGTCCGCCACGACGGCGACGACTGGCTGCTGTTCGCCTCGGAGATGAAGGCCCTGCTCGCGTCGGGCCTCGTGCCTCGCGTGCCGGACCTCCGCGGGATCAACGGCGTCTTCTCGTTCATGGGCATGCCCGGACCGGTCACGGTCTTCGAGGGCATCCACTGCCTGGTGCCGGGGCGATACCTGCACTTCAAGCTGGGCCAGACGACGCCCGCCGAGGCGACGAAGCAAAAGACGTACTGGGAAATCAGCTATCCCGACCAGGGCCAGGAAGACTACGGCGCGGACGAGAATCGCGTGATCGAGGAGTTCGAGCGTGTGCTTTACACCTCGGTGCAGCGTCGCCTGCGAGCGGATGTGCCGGTGGTGTCGTACCTGAGCGGCGGCGTCGACTCGAGCCTTGTCGTGGCGATGGCGTCAAAAGCCCTGGGTCGCCCGATCCCGACGTATACGATCTCCGTGAAGGGCGAAGGGCTCGACGAATCGCACGAGGCTCTCGCCACCGCGAAGTACCTCGGTTGCGATCCGGTGGTGGTGCCCTGCGCTCCGGACGAGATCCGCACCGGGTATCCGGAACTGATTGCAGCGGCGGAATTCCCCGTAATCGACACATCTTGCCAGGGTTTGCTGAACCTTGCAAAGGCTGTGCATCGTAACGGTTACAAGGTGGCCCTGACTGGCGAAGGGGCGGACGAGTGGCTGGCGGGGTATTCCTGGCACAAGATCAACCGCATCGCCAGCTATCTGCCGGGCAGCACGATGCTACGGCGCCTGGCGCTGATGCTGACGGGGCAGCCGCGGTTCCCGAAGGCCCAGGTTCGCGAAACCCAGCGAATGCTCGGCGGGCACAACGGCTGGATGGATATGTATGGCCTGATCTCCATCAACAAGCTCCGCTTCTTCGGCGGCCGTATGCGGGATGAGATGCTCGGCCACTCGGCATATGGCGATCTCGAACTGTCCAGGAACCTGCATCGCTGGCATCCGTTCCATCGCGAACTGTATCTGGGGGCTCGCGTCCACCTGCCCGGCCACCTGCTCGCCAGCAAGGGGGATCGCATCGCGATGCACTCCTCCGTGGAGACACGTTACGTCTTCCTGGATGAGGATGTGATCGCCTTCATGGCGAAGCTGCATCCTCGCTGGAAACTGAGAGGTCTCTTGCGGGATAAGTTCATTGAGCGTAAAGTCGCTGAGCGCTGGCTGCCCAAGGAAGTGGCCTGGCGGAAGAAGTTCATGTTCCGGGCCCCGATGGACACCTTCGCGATTTCCAAGAATCCCGGCACGGAAGCGAAGCCCTCAGAAGCCTGGATCTCACAGGTGCTCTCGCCGGAATCGTTGAAGAAGACCGGCTACTTCGACGAGGCCGCCGTGACCGTAGCCCGGCACTCGTTGCTGACAATGAAAGGCCTGGCCCGCACCGGTGTCGAGCTCGGCCTCACCGCCGTGACGGCCACACAACTGTGGCATCACCTGTACATCAGCGGCGACCTTGCGGACCTACCCAGCCGCATCGTGTAGACGAGGCGAATCAGCGGGTTGCCTGATGCCAGGAATCCGTGTTCTAAGGTTTTTCCCGAGTTCCGAGTTCCATACTCCGCATTCCGAAATTCTGAAGCATGGGCTACGCCCTCCAAACACTCTGGCACGAATGGTCCCGCTACTTCGCGGGCGTTCTCGCCGTCCAGTTCTCGGCGGTGCTCATTGCACTGCAGTGCGGCCTGCTGCTGGGCCTGTTCAAGATCACGTCCATCCCGGTGGACCACACAAAAGCGGATATCTGGGTCGGCTCGAAGGCTGTCCCCAGCGTCGACCTTGGTCGACCGATCCCGACGTCCTACGTGACCCGCGTGGCAGGGCTGCCGGGCGTGCAGATGCCTGAGCTTTACGTCGCCAACTTCGGCAACTTCTCCAAGCCCGAGGGTGGCACAGAGCTTTGCTTCCTTCTTGGCTGCCAGCTTGATCCGCAGTCCATAGGCGTCGCGGATGTGCTGACGCCGGACCAGCGAGTCGCTTTAACGGAGCCTTTCACGATTATCGTGGATGAGTCCGACGTCAAACGGCTCCACTTGAACCTTGACACGGCGGTGAAGCCCAAAATCAACGGCAAGGAAGTGAAGTTGGTCGGCACCGTGAAGGGCCTTCGCAGCCTGGCGGCCCCCTGGGTGTTCTGCTCGCATTACACCGCCAAGCAACTGCTTCGCTTCCTGGTGCCGGGCGATGATGTGACCTATCTGCTCGCGAAGGCGGACAGCCCCGAGATCGCGAGACAGGTGGTGGCGGACCTGAACAAGCAGTACAGCGAAGACATGTGCGCGTACACGGCCGAGGATTTCTCCAGCGGCAGCCGGTGGTACTGGCTGACGCGAACGAAGGCGGGCCTCGCCATCGGCTATGCCGCGTTCCTCGGCCTGATTGTCGGCATGGTCATCACGTATCAGACGCTCTATTCCGCCACCAAGGCGAACGCCAAGGAGTTCGCGATCCTGCTCGCCCTTGGCATCCCACGCTGGCGGATCTCCGTGATGGTGCTCTTACAGTCGTTCTGGGTCGGCGTGCTTGGCATCGTGCTCGCGTATCCCACCTGCCTGGGTCTCAAGGCGATCGCGGCCCAGTTCAGCACCGACGTTGATCTGCGCTGGGAAGTGCTCCTCGGCACCGGTGCGATCACCATGACCATGGCCATGTTCTCCGGTCTCTTCGCGTTGCGTAGCGTCCGACAGATCGAGCCGATGACCCTCTTGAGGTAATTCGGAATGCGGGATTCGGCACGCGGAGTGCAATCTCCACTTGAGAGGATTCATGGCCTTGTGGGGCGCTTGCCCTTTCGTTCCGAAATCCGACTTCCGAACTCCGCAATCCTGGTTTCCCCATGAGCCCTGCCGCCCACAAGACCCCGAGCCTTCGCGGCGTTCGCATCATGCGAACGTTTGGAGACGGTGCGGCCCGCAAGGCCGCCCTGCACGAGGTGTCGATGGACCTTTTCCCGGGGCAACTTGCGTTGCTCATGGGCCCGTCCGGAAGCGGGAAGTCGACGCTGCTTGCCGTGCTCTCGGGGCTGCTGGAACCGGATGCCGGCCATGTTCTCGCGGAGGACGATGGACAGATGCGTGATGTCTGGACGATGACCACCCGCGAGCGCGAGAACTTCCGACTTCGCACCACGGGCTTCATCTTCCAGGGATACAACCTCTTCCCCGCCCTCACCGCCCGCCAGCAACTCGAGATCGTGCTGAAGTGGGGCGGTTACGCGACCGGCTCCGAGGCTCGCCGTCGTGCCGACGAGATGCTCGATAAGCTTGGCCTCAAGCCCAACCGCCACAAGAAGCCCGCCCAGCTTTCCGGCGGCGAGAAGCAGCGGGTCGCGATCGGCCGGGCGCTCGTGAAGAACCCGACCTTTGTCTTCGCGGACGAACCGACCAGCGCCCTCGACTGGGAGAACGGCCAGAAGGTGATCGAGCTACTCCGCGATGCCGCCCACGAACGCGGGGCTTCGATCCTGGTGGTGTCGCATGATCACCGCATCCTCCCCTTCGTGGATGTGTACTATTACCTTGAAGACGGGCATCTCCAGCAACGCGATCTGCGATCGCTTCGACACGATTGAGTGATCAGTCGCGAGTGACGAGTTGCTCGCGACGATTGAAAGGATAGCCCATGCGACGTGCTTATCTCAGGCCGGTGATGTACGTCATCGGGATCATGGTGCTTGCCGGCACGCTGGTCGGGGCCCGGTTCCTGGTGCCCGGCGCTGGCAATGGCGGCGTTCCGGAATCGCCCGATCCGGTGAAGTCCCGCTTGCAGGACTCCGCCGTGCTCGCGAGGGTGGGCACCGGGCCGATCGTTCTGGGCTACGTGGATAGCAGCCCGTCGATGGTGCAGTACGGCCTGCCCCCGAACATGCAAACGGGGTTGGTGTCGAAAGTCTTCGTGAAGGAAGGCGATCTGGTGGATGCGGACGTTCCACTGTTCGCGTTCGATACGAGCCTGCAAGAAGCCGATGTGCAGCGCGCCGATGCCGCCGTCGCCGCTGCGGAGGCGAAGCTCAACTCCGCGAAGGCCGCCGCTGACGAACATCGCAAGAAGGAAGGTCTTCAGCAGCAGGCCGTGGATGTGGCCAAGCTGAAGTTTGATCTCTCCAAGAACTCCTACGGCGTGGCCTATGCCAACCTTCTCGATTCATACAAGACGCAGGGCTTTCTCGAATCGTCCTGGCCCGAACGGCTTGCGAAGGACCCGAAGCTGATGGAACTGAGCAACGCCCAGAAGACCTTCGAGAAAGAATGGTCGGTCGAACTCGCAAAGCTGGAGGTGCTCAAGGCGGCTCCCGTGGATCTGCTCGCGAAGGAGGCCGAGACCGCCATCATCCAGGCCAAGGCGGAAGTGGACAAGGCGAAGGCGGCCCTCAAGCTCTGCACGGTGAAGTCGCATGTGCCCGGGATCGTCGAACGACTCTCCGTGTCCGCTGGTGACGTCATGGGCCTCGGCTCGCGTTCCACGGCGGTTTGGTTCGTCCCTTCGGGTCCGCGGATTGTTAGGGCGGAGGTGGAGCCCGAGTTCGCTCATCGCGTCACGATCGAAGCGAGCCTGCCCGGCGCGAAGAAACGCGAGATCACCGTCTTCGACAACGCCGATAGCAAGATCAGCTACAAGGGGGCCCTCACCCGAGTGGGCACCAGCTTCCTTCCCAAACGCAGCGGCGGCGACTCGCTGATGGGCAACGACACGCGGGTGCTCGAGTGCATCATCGAAGTCGCGAACTGGGCCCCCAAGGACGGCCCTCCGCTGCGAGTCGGCCAGAAGGTCCGTGTCAACTTTGGGCAGTGAATCCCTGCACGCGGACTCGCCCGGGCCGAGCGAGTTTCCGTCTCCCGCGCTCGGCTCCGAAGACTCCGCGTCGCGGCTCCGCGATTCCTTTCTCGCGTGCCGGGCCATCACCCGTCGTGCGAAGAGCAGCTTCCCCCTCGCCTTCCTGCTGTTGCCTCGCGAGAAACGCCAGGCGATGGACGCCCTCTACGCTTTCATGCGCATCACGGACGATCTCGCGGATGACGATGGCGACCTCCACGAAAAGCGAGCCCGCCTCCGGGACTGGCGTTCGTCCCTTCACGCGGCCCTCGATGGCGATTCACCTTCGCCCGTCCTCCCCGCCGTCGTGGACACGGTGAGGCGATTTCATGTGTCTCTCGATCATCTCGAGGCCGTGATCGACGGCGTGGAAATGGATCTGGAGCCGGTTCGCTTCGCGACATTCCACGATCTGTATCCGTATCTCTTCCGCGTGGCCTCGGCCGTCGGCCTCGCGTGTCTGCCGGTGTGGGGATTTCGCGATGGCGTCACGTCCGACGATGTGCGTGAACCTGCCGAGGCGGCCGGCATCGCCTTCCAACTGACGAACATTCTCCGTGATCTCGGGGAGGATCTCGACCGCGGCCGGGTGTACCTGCCGCAGGAGGATCTCGATCGCTTCGACTGCCCGCCCGAAGCCTGGCGAGATCCGCAGTGCCGAGCCCGCTTCCGCGATCTGATGGCGTTCCAGATTGAGCGAGCCCGGCAGTATTATCAGAAGAGCGAACCACTGGCGAAGTTACTCTCACGCGACGGCCGCGGTATCTACCATGCCATGAGCCGAACCTACCGCGAACTTCTGGAAGCGGTGGCCGCGAGTGGCGAAGCTGTGCTAACACAGCGCGTTCGCCTCTCGAAGTGGCGCAAGCTCCGCGCGTTGATCTCCGCCTGGCCCGCGCGATGGGGATGGTGAACATTGCGGATCGCGGAGTTCGGAAGGGAACAACGGACGAGATCGAGCCTGATGACCAATCCGCAATCCTGCCTGGTGATCGGCGCCGGCCTGGCGGGCCTCGCGGCTGCCGTGGCCCTGGCGAGTCGTGGCGTCCGCGTAACGATCCTTGAATCGCGACCTCGCCTTGGCGGGCGGGCCAGTTCCTTCACCGATCCCACGACCGGTCGGCTCGTCGACGCCTGCCAGCATGTCAGCATGGGCTGCTGCACGAACTTCACCCACCTCTGCCGCACCCTGGGCCTCGAGCACTTTCTGGAACCGCAGCCACGCCTCTGGTTCATGACGCCTGACGGCCGATCAAGCGTCTTCAAAGCCGATCCCTGGCCGGCACCGTTGCACCTCGGTCGCGCACTGCTTGGCGCCCATTACCTCACGACCACGGACAAAGTCCGCATCGCCTGGGGCATGGCGGCCCTCATACGCGAATCGCCCGACGCGGACCCGCCACTGCTCGACTGGCTGAAGGCCCATCGCCAGAACAACCGCTGCATCGAACGATTCTGGGGCGTCGTGCTCACGAGTGCCCTGAACGAAACGGTTGATCGCGTCGGTCTGAAGTACGCACGGAAGGTCTTTCGTGACGGGTTCCTCGTTCACCGCGATGGCTTCACGGTCCACGTTCCGACCGTGCCGCTGGGCCGATTCTACGGCGACGAACTCCGCACCTGGCTCGACCGCCACGGTGTCAAAGTGCTGGAGAACAAGGGCGCCCGAAGGCTCGGAACCCGGAACTCGGAAGAAGGAACCCCCCGCTCGATCGATCATGTCGAACTTCGCGATGGGGAGACGCTGAGTGCTGATCACTACGTGCTTGCGGTTCCCTTCGATCGCGTTCTCGATCTGCTTCCCGAATCTCTGCAAACCCTGCCGACGTTCGCGGGGCTCGCCAATCTCCAGGCGTCGCCGATCACGAGTGTGCACTGCTGGTTCGACCGCCCTGTGATGGATCGGCCCCACATGGTGCTCGTGGATTGCCTGGGTCAGTGGGTCTTTAACCGGGGCCAGGATCACGCGGAACCTGGAACGGGAAACTTGGAACGACCCATCTCCGCAGAATGGTATGTCCAGGTCGTCGTGAGCGCCGCCCGCCCGCTTCGCGGACAGGGGCGTGAGGAAGTGCAGCGGCAGATCGTCGAGGAACTCGCAAGCCTGTTCCCGAAGGTTCGCGTGGCGACGCTGCTTCGCGCGAAAGTGGTGACGGAACACGCCGCCACCTTCAGCGCCGTGCCTGGCGTCGATCGCTGGCGGCCGACGCAGGCGAGCCCATTGCCAAACCTTGCCCTGGCCGGCGACTGGACCGCGACGGGTTGGCCGGCCACCATGGAAGGAGCCGTGCGCAGCGGTTATCTCGCAGCCGAGGTCGTGCTTCAAAGGCTGGGTCGAACCGAGAAACTCCTGCAACCGGACCTCGCCTGACCGTCACACACGGGACACAATACCTTGGGACAGCCTTTCAGACTGTCGCAGGCCACAACCAGCGGGCAGCCTGCCCCACGAGAAGGCGAATGACCACCCCGATCGACAGTGCTGTCCTTGCTCGCATCGAGAAGCTTGAGCTCGAGGCCCGACACGTCGTGGAAGGCCACCTCGCCGGACGGCATCGCAGTCCACGCCACGGCTTCGCCGTCGAGTTCGCCCAGCATCGTGAGTACGCGCCCGGCGACGACATCAAATTCATCGACTGGAAGGTTTACGGCCGAACGGAACGTTTCCACCTCAAGCAGTTCGAGCAGGAAACGAACCTCACAGCCTGGCTGCTTGTCGACGCCAGTGAATCGATGGCCTATGGCTCCGGCGAGCGAACCAAGTACGAAGTCGCCGCCACCGCCGCGACGGCCCTGGCGTTCCTGGTGCTGCAACAGACTGACAGCGTCGGCCTCGCCACCGTGGCCAACGGCATCCGACAGTTCGTCCGCCCCGC
>Ga0105044_10005193_pt1 | contig 17945 bp, 14 predicted proteins | sample MAT01_FD_78092 | JGI IMG/M metagenome (GOLD analysis project Ga0105044, IMG submission 78092) | Freshwater microbial communities from Lake Fryxell liftoff mats and glacier meltwater in Antarctica - MAT-01 | ecosystem: Environmental > Aquatic > Freshwater > Ice > Liftoff microbial mat | place...
AGTCTCGATGTACTTTTTGGCATTGTCCCACGCACCGCCGCCGTTGTTGAGGAAGATGGCCATGAGAATGCCGACGACGGTCGAAATCATCAGGAAGCCAGCCACCGCTTCGGCGCCGAGATACTCACCCGGTGCGCTGAGCTGCTTGAAGACGAGCCCCACGCCGATCGGGAACGCGAGCACGAGGAAACCCGGGAGCACCATCGCCTTGAGGGCGCCCACGGTGACGATGTCAACGCACCGTGCATAGTCCGGTTCTTCGGTGCCCAGCATGATGCCGGGACGTTCCTTGAACTGACGACGCACTTCGGTGATCACGCTCTGTGCGGCCTTCGAGACGGCGGTCATCGCCAGCGACGAGAACCAGAACACGAGCATGCCGCCGATGAGAGCACTGACAAACACCTGCGGCTTGCTCAGGTCGACGTGCAGCGCCTGACCTGTGTAGTTCTTCACTTCCTCGAGATACGCGGAGAAAAGCAAGAAGGCCGCGAGGGCTGCGGAACCGATCGCATAGCCCTTGGTCAGCGCCTTCGTGGTGTTGCCAACGGCGTCGAGCTTGTCGGTCTTGTTGCGGATGGCTTCCGGCTGCTTGGACATTTCGACGATTCCACCGGCGTTGTCCGTGATCGGGCCGAACACGTCCATCGCCAGGATGTAGCCAGCCGTCCCAAGCATGCCCATCGTGGCGACTGCCGTGCCGAACAGGCCGCCCGCGGCCTCACCATCGATTATGATGCCGCTCGCACGCCCGAGCATGAAGCTGCCGACCAAGGCGATCCCGATCGTGAACACTGGCAGCACGGTCGATTCCATGCCGACGGCCAAGCCCATGATGATGTTGGTCGCCGGACCGGTCTGCGATGCCTCGGCGATGGACAACACCGGGCGGTAGCGATACTCGGTGTAGTACTGCGTGATGAACACGAACGCGATCGACGTGACAATACCGATCATTGCGCAGCCGAAGTAGTACAGCCATGCATCCGGCGCATCGGGCGTCACGAGCAGCCACTTGCAGGCGAAGAAGATGGAGACACTCACGAGCGCGGCCGTGATGTAGTAGCCACGATTGAGCGCTTTCATCGGGTCCGCGTCTTCGGTCGTGCTCACCGACATCACGCCAACGATGGAGCACACCAATCCGAGCGCGCCGATGACGAGCGGAAACAGGATGCCTGCGACGCCAAACGACTTGAAGATCAGCACGCCCAGGATCATCGCGCCGATGTTCTCTGCGGCCGTCGATTCAAACAAGTCAGCGCCACGACCAGCGCAGTCACCGACGTTGTCACCAACGAGGTCCGCGATCACGGCCGGGTTCCGCGGATCGTCTTCCGGAATGCCGGCTTCGACCTTTCCGACAAGGTCGGCGCCAACATCGGCCGCCTTCGTGTAGATACCGCCGCCAAGCTGAGCGAACAGGGCGACGAACGACGCGCCGAAGCCGTAGCCGACAATCAAGAACGGAATCTTCGTCGCCCACACATTCGGATCCATGCCGGCCGGCATCAACGCCGAAATGAGTGCGAACAGGCCACCCACGCCAAGCAGCGACATCGAGACGGTGAACAAGCCCGACACCGCGCCACCGCGTAACGCGGTCTGCAGCGCCGCGTTCATCGATGTCATCGCAGCTGCCGCGACGCGAATGTTGGTTCGGATGGAGACCCACATGCCGCCGTAGCCCGCGATCCCCGACGACAGCGCGCCAAGCAGGAACGAGAGCACAATGAACATCGCGAACACTTTCGGATCATCGACCGGATCCGTCGCGTTGTGCGAACGAATCAGACCGTAACCGACGCCCAGCACTACTGCGACAAGCACAGCGAGCATGGCAATCGTCTTATTCTGTCGGGCCAGGTACGCTTCGGCACCGACCTGAATCGCGTCTGAGATCTTTCGCATCGCGGGCGTTCCCGTGTCACGCGCGAGTACCCAACGCGCCAGGAACACCGCAAAGACGAGTGCGAATACGCTCCCACCGAGAACGATTGAGAGCAACACGGACTGGGACGCAACGATCATGATCTGAACACTCGCCAGGTGGGGTAAGCGAAGACCGGGTGCTGGACGTCAACGAGCCCCGCGGGGGAATGCGTGCGGGTCGGGTAGGCGTCTGCGGGAGGGAATGCTTCAATCGCGCCAATTCGCGGGCGGGAGAGCGCGAGCGTGGCGCGAGTCGCTGCGACGGTTGGCGCTGTAACGAGAACGCCCGGCGCAGACCACGGGCAAGCTACAGGAGCGCACTAGACACAGCCAGCCTCGACGGAAAAACCACGTCGTTGACTGACCGGATTGCAGCGGCCCGCCTACAGTGAGTAGGTGATCTCGGCTTTCGCTCGCACCGGGATGCCAGAGGCGTTCACGGCGGGGCGGAATCGGATTGCGGCAAGCGCGTCGCGCAGCTTGCGGTTGTACGAGCCGTCTTTGGTCGGTGGGAACTGCAGGTCGAGCACTTTGCCGGTCGAGTCGACGTCAAAGACCACGACAATCGTTCCCCGTGCCTTGGACGGGACCGGGATAGGTGGCAGGAACAGCTCGGTGGGCGCGGGCGGATACACCGTGCCCGGGCCACCGCCGGTGCCTGGCCCAACGGCCGTGCCTTTCCCTGTCCCGACCCCCGAGCCGACCCCACCGCCGCTTCCAGAGCCCGCGCCAGCGCTGCCATCGTTGCCAGACCCGCCACCCGTACCAACAACAGCCGACTTCACCTCGCCGGCGTCCGGCGTGGGCTTGGCCGGCGTGGGAGTCGGTGGAGTAGGCGTCGGAGGCACCGGGACCGGCGGCGGGACGATTAGCTGGATCTGGGGCGGCTTGATCGGCGGCACAATAGGCGGCACGACCGGTGCCGGCACGGGCGCCACGTTCACAAACTGGATTCGCTCGGTCTTGGCGCCGCCCGTTCCACGACTGCCGCCACCGCCGCCGCCAGCGGGCCCAGGGCCGCCGGCACCCAGCACTTCCCGCATGAGCTCGGGCGAAGCGAACGGCACGATGAGGAGCAGGATCACCAACACGTGCGCGAGCACAGAGATTATAGAGCTCTGTATCCGCCGGTCCTTGGCGAGCGGAATACCGACAGGCGGTCGGTACGGCGGACGCTCAGCCTTGGGCTGCCGCTCTCCGTCGTGCTCCGGTGTGTTGGTTGGCAATGGATCGTTGACCATGCGCGAGTGGACGATGCGTAAAGGCAGAAGCGAGCCGGCACTGCAATAACGTAGTACGGCGGACGAGCCTTGGAAGGTTCGTCCGCCGTCTGGGTAGCGAACCGGAATGTCCTACCCGGCCACCACTGGAAAGATCAACCGAGGTGAATCACTTCGGCGGGACGCCGATAACCTTGACGCCCGCACCGCGGGCCTGGTCCATCGCCCACACGACGTAGTTGTACGTCACCATCGTGTCCCCTTTCACAAAGATCACCTTTTCCGGCCGCGGATCGTAGATGGCCTTGAGTCGGGCAAACAATGCAGCCTTTTCGACCGGTTCCTTGTTGATCGCGTACTTGTCGCCCGGCAACACCTCGAGCACGATCTGGTCAGGAACCACATTGCTCGGCGGCTGCGGCGTCGGGTCGGGCAGCTGCGTGTCGATGGCTTTCCGACTCATGGGGATGATCATCATGAAGATGACCAAGAGTACGAGCAACACGTCGATCATCGGCGTGACGTTCGGCTCGTTATTGAGCTTACTCCCCCCACCTCCGGCAGACATACTCATTTGGCGCTCCCGATCTTGAGACGGTCGCTTTCAACGAGCGATTCGGTGCCTGGCAGCTGTTCGGAGATAAGGGCGGCGACGCGCACCCCCGACTTGGACAACCGGTCCAGTGCATCGACGACCTTCAGATACTGTAGATCCTTGTGGGCCTTCACGTACATGATGTAGTCATCGCGCGGCTGGTCGAAGATCTGCTTGACGAGCGTCTCGAGATCCTCGTTCCGTACCGGCTTCTTGTTCAGATAGTACCGACCCTGATCGTCGATACCGAGCACCTGATCACCCTCTTCCTCCGGATGAGTCTTGAGGTTCTGACCGTCTGGAGGGACCGCCTTGAAGCCAGCGTTGATCTGCGGCACCACGATCATGAAGATGACGAGGAGCACGAGCATCACATCGATCATGGGGGTGACGTTCGGCTCGGCTTTTACGCCGCCGCCGCCGCCAGCGCTCATACCCATATCGCACCACTCCTTTTCGTTGCGTCGCGGTGGTTATGCCCCGAGAGAGACCTAACCACGCAACCGGTTCGTTCACTGCGTTGCAGACTACTGCGAGATCGCCTGACCACCGGCGGTGTTGAACTCACGCGTGAAGCGCGAGCGACCGAATTCACCAGAAACACCCTTGATGAGGTAGTCGATCATTTCCTTCGACGTGTACGTCATCTCGGCCGTCAGATTGTCGATCTTCGTCTGGAAGTAGTTGAACGCCCACACGGCCGGAATGGCGACGCCGATTCCGATGGCCGTCGTGATCAGCGCTTCGGCAACACCGCCGGCAATAGCGGAAATACCACCCGCGCCGGACGTGGCCATGCCGGTGAAGGAGTTGACGATACCCATCGTGGTGCCGAGCAGACCCACGAACGGCGCCGTGGCACCAACCGTCGCGAGCACACCCGTGCCACGCTTCATGTCGACAATCGTCATCAGCATTTCGCGCTCAACCGCGCGCTCGGCCGAATTGATGTCGGCGACGGTGACGGAGCCATCCTGAATGAGCGGGCGGATTTCACCGAGGGCGCCGCCGAGCACACGGGCGACATGCGACTTCTTGTACCCTTCGGCCAGCTTGATCGCTTCGTTCAGGTTGTCTTCTTCAAGGAACTGCGAGAACTCCGGCGCAAACTTGCGCGTCTCGGCCTGCGCCTTTCGCAGCGACCACCACTTCGAAATGAGCACCGTGAACGAGAAGGCCGACATACCAAGGAGCGTGAAGACGATGCCCTTGGCAAACCAACCCATCTGCTGATACATGCCCAGAATTGAAGTTTCCATCGACGAACCTCCGAGTAGCTGCGGTTGAGAGTCTTAGCGATTCAGCGAGAACTGGAACGGCTGCTGCACGAGCTGCTTCACTCTACGACCGCCGACTTCGGCGGGCAGGAACTTCATGCGTGCCAGCGCGTTCTTGACCGACGTCGAGAAGAGATCGTTGTCTGTCTTGAGCACCTTGAAGGTGGCCATGTCCGCACGACCGAGGGTGTCGACGACGAACTGCGCGAGCACCGTGCCTTCGATACCGGCCGAGCGAAGCATGTCGGGGTACGACGGCCCCACGGCGCCGGGCGCCATCACGACAGGCTTTTCGACCTGAAAGTCAAAGTACGGTTGGTCACCCTGCGGAACGGGGCCCTTGCCGCCTTCCACACCCTTGGCCACACCACCAGCGACACCCTTACCCGAGAAGTCTGCTTCATCGGTGACCTTCTTGGAGAGGTCGATGTCGGGGATGATATTGGGGATTTCGATCGGCGCTGACAGCACCTGGAATCCCTTGGGCGGCGGCGGCGCGGCCACTGCGTCTGGCGGTGGGGGTGGCTTCTCCGGCTCAGGTGGCTTGGGTTCGTCCTTCTTCACCTCGACGAAGTCAACCTTTTCTTCCTTCGTCTTCTCGTCTTTGATACCGGCGTTCGCGGTCACGACCACAAGGGCCACCACGATTGCCGTATGAAAAACGATGGAGAAGACTGACCCACCCAAGCGTTTCTGGGTCTTCGCCTGCGATTCAACCAGATTCTTGAACATCGGGCTTGTCCGGGTACGGGTCGCAGAGCCCGGAGATATTCCCCGGGACTGACTCATGCGATTCTACCGCCCCGACATGATCGAGCAATGGTGGAAAGATTAGGGTTCGATTAATCCGCCGTTAGCATTGCCTCGCCGACAGGGAGCTCATCCTTGCTGGATCCGTCCGGCGCGTTCGCCACAGGTAAGGTGACCGTGAACGTGCTCCCGCGCCCCAGCCGTGACTGCACGCTCAGGGTCCCACCGTGGGCCTGCGCAATCCATTGACAGATGGCGAGACCAAGCCCGAACCCCCCGCGTTCGGACGCCCGGGAGCGTACGCGGTCGGCGCGCCAGAACCGTTCGAAGACGTACGGCAGGTCTGCGGCGGCAATGCCAATGCCGGTATCGCGTACGGCGAGCGATACCTGATCGTCGGCGCGGATCAGCGTGATCTCAACCCGACCGCCACGCGGGGTGTACTTGATCGCGTTCGTGACGAGGTTGAGGAACAGCTGCCGCAGACGCGTCAGATCGCCCGAAACTTGAACCTCTTCGATTACCGGGGCATCGATGATGAGTCCCGGCTCCTCGCCCAACAGGCGCGCCGTCTCTACCACCTCCCGCGCAATCGGCGCGAGCTCCACCGGCTCGCGGTACAGATCGAATCGCCCTTCGTCCGCCCGGGCCAGCGTCAGGAGCGAGTCGACAAGATCGGCCATGCGCGTCAGTTGCTGGAGCGCTTCCTCCAGCGCGATCGCCTGCTCGGTTCCGGTTGTCACCGGTGACATCGCGCGTTCGACATCGACGCGCATCACCGTCAGCGGCGTCTTGAGCTCATGACTCGCGTCGGCCGTAAACCGTCGCAACGCACCGAACGACGTCTCCAGTCGCTCGATCATGGCGTTCAATGTCGACGACAAGCGCGCCAGCTCATCACCCGCGGCGCCAATCGCCAATCGACGATGCAATGAGCGACCGTCGGTGATCGCTTCCACCTGGTCGATGATGCGATCGATGGGTCGGAAGGCACGACCGGCAATGACGTAGGCGAAGGTGACCGACACCGCGAGCAGGAACGGGGTGATCACGAACATCGTGCCCACCAGTTCGCGCGGCGTGAACTCGATGACACTGGTGCTGAGCGCCGCGTACACGCGGTAGCGGTCGTTCGTGCTGAGCGACACGACGCGGGTTGCGAGCAACACCTCGTCGCTCCGCATGGTCACGCGCCGCACCGCATTGTCCGGTCGCGATGCCCGCGCCGCCGTGCTCAGGACGTCGCGGTCCCACGTCGACAGCGCGGCGACCGTTTTCGACGCATACAAATCGTAGCCCGTACTGTCCTGCACGAGCACGTACCCCTCGAGGATCGAGAGGAAAGCGCTCATGCGCATGCTCACCGTGCGCGCTGCCAACGGATCGTTCTGGGCCACGATCGGCTCCCACCCGGTGTTCCGGGCCACTTCGATTGCCCTCTCCACCTGAAGGGCCTCGTTGAGCACCCGCACTTCGAGCTCGCGGACGAGCAGCTCACGTCGTACGACGAGCAACGTAACCGAAAAGATCAGCAGCGTTCCGAGGAACGCCGCTGTCCAAGCCATCGTGAGGCGGGCGCGAATGGAACTCACGGCACCGATGCAGCTAAGCGCGAATCATGTAGCCAACGCCACGCACCGTCGTGATCAGCTTCTTGTCATGCTTTGCGTCGATTTTTTTGCGCAAGTGATTGATCACGACATCGACGATGTTCGTGCCGGGGTCGAAGTGATAGCCCCACGCATACTCGGTGATCAGCGTACGACTCATCACGCGTCCGGCGTGGCGCATCAGGTACTCGAGCACAGCGAACTCCTTGGGCGTCAGCTCGATCAACTCGGCGCCGCGACGGACATCGTGCGTCCCCTGATCGAGTTCGAGTTCGTCCACGCGCAACAGCGGTGGCGCGAGCGCCCGCGGCCGACGCGACAGCGCTTCCACTCGAGCGAGCAACTCTTCAAAGGCAAACGGTTTGGTGACGTAGTCGTCGGCCCCCGCGCGCAGCGTCTCGACCTTCGCGTCAACGGCGTCCTGCGCCGTGAGCACCAGCACCGGCCGCTCGAATCCACGCGCACGCAGGTTGCGCAGCACGTCAAGCCCGCTCCGCCCCGGGAGCCGCATGTCGAGCACCAGCAGGTCGTACGGTTGCGAGAGGGCCATCCGTTCGCCGTCTGCGCCGTTGGCAATCAGATCGCACTGCCAGCGCTGTTCTTCAAAACCGCGGCGCATGAACTCGCCCACAGTCGGATCGTCCTCGATAACCAGGATCTTCATGCGTTCACGGTTGAGCGGGTGATGCGTTCGAAGTCACGCACCGCGGCCCGGCGGGCGGCGGAATCCATACTCGCGGATTTTACGATACAAAGTCTTGGGAGAAATGCCGAGGGCTTCCGCGGTGCGCCCCTGATGCCACCCGGAACGGTCGAGGACTTCCCCAATGTGACGTCGTTCGAGTTCAAAGAGAGTAAGCGTCGATGCCGGTGTAGGGCGCGCGGCGCCGCCGACCTCGGCGCCGAGCGGAAAGTCAGACGCGCTGATGGTGCCGTTCAGAGCAAGGAGAACGGCGCGTTCGATAACGTTGCGGAGCTCACGCACGTTGCCGGGCCAGCGATACCGTTCGAGCACCGAGTACGCGTCCGGACTCAGGGCGGGCGGATGCGCCCCACCAAAGTACGACAGGAAGTGGTCCGCCAACAGCGGCACGTCCACCAGCCGTTCGCGTAACGGCGGCAACGCAATACGGATGGTGTTGATGCGGTGCAGCAGGTCTTCCCGGAACAATCCATTCGCGACCATGCGCGAGAGATCGTGGGTCGTGGATGCAACCACCCGCACATTCACCTCGACTTTCTGCGTGCCACCCACTCGATAGAAGCTTCCGGTCTCGAGCGCACGCAGCAGCTTCGCCTGCAACTTCAGGTCGAGATCACCGATGTTGTCGAGATAGATCGTTCCACCAGCCGCGAGTTCGATCAGACCGACCTTGCGCTCATCGGCACCGGGGAACGCGCCTCGCTCCACGCCAAAGAGTTCTGTCTCGAGCAACGCCTCAGAAAGCGTAGCGCAGTTCAGGTCGATAAACGGTCCCTCGGGAAACTCACTATGCGCGTGCAAGACGCGCGCAATCAGATCCTTGCCTGTTCCCGATTCACCGGAAATCAGCACGGGCGATGAACTCGGCGCCACCCGCTTGATCAACGAAAGCACCGTTACCATTGGCGCGTATTGCGTGACGAACGTGGGCGATGCGGCCCCGTGTTGCAGACGGCGCTGCAACAAGACATTGTCGCGCGCCAGCATCCGCTTTTCCCACGCGCGACGGACGAGCGCTTCGATCTCCGCCATCCGATACGGTTTCGACAGAAAATCGTATGCCCCGAGCTTCAACGCCGCGATCGCGGTCTCTATCGTTCCGTTTCCGGTGATCACGATGATCTCGGGCGGCGTGGGCTGCTCGCGCACCAGTCGCAACACTTCGAGTCCATCAAGTTCGGGCATGACGATGTCGAGCAATGCAACATCGAATGCGTCGGTACGCAACAGCTCGAGGGCCGCGCGCCCGTTGCGAACCATTGTCACCGCAAAGCCGCGCGCCCTCATGAACTGTTCGAGAATCATGCCGAGGTGAGTCTCGTCCTCGGCGATGAGCACGCGGATGGGCGAGCCGATTTCGACTCCACGCGCCGGCGTCAGGGTCGCAGTCATGTCAGTGCCACCGGACGCATCGCAAAAGCGTCATCGCAAACTCATGAAACAGTGCCTGAGTCGAGGGAGACGGATGGAAGCGTCACCCGAAAGGTCGCGCCCTGCCCTTCCTGTCCGACCAGTTCGAGCTGTCCGTTGTGATCGTTTACGATGCCATAGCAGATGGCCAGCCCAAGACCGGTGCCCTGCCCTGCAGCTTTCGTCGTGAAGAACGGCTCGAAGATCTTGGCCTGCAGCGCGCGGGGGATTCCCGGCCCTTCGTCGGACACTTCGAGTACCGCCCACATTGATCCAGCTTCGTCCTCCAATCGCCGGGTGCGAACGGTCACGCGCCCCTGCTCGGGCGTGGCGTCCATCGCGTTCATGGCCAAGGCAATCAGCACCTGAACGAGTTGATCGGCGTCACCGGTGATGAGCAATGGCACTGCGTCTTCGAACTCACTGACCATCTTCACGCGCTTGAATCGCGGATGATGCTGGAGCAGGAACAGCCCCTGCTGCACGACCGTGCTGAGATCGAACGTCTCGCGCTGCGCCGGCCTGGGTCGGGAGAAATCGAGTAGCCCGTTCACGATCTTTTTGCATCGCTGCACTTCGAGATCGATAATCCGGAGCAGTTCGTCAGCCGACGAACCGGACGTTGGCTTCGGCCCATCTCCACCGTCTGAACGATCCATCTCCCGTTGCAGCTGCATGGACTCGGCGCAGGCAGCGATCGTCGCGAGTGGATTGTTGATCTCGTGCATGACGCCCGCCGCGAGCTGGCCGAGTGCGGCGAGCTTCTCGGATTGCGCGGTGCGATCCATCGCGGCTTTCCAATCGGTGATATCTTCACCGATCGTGATGACGTGCGTCACCTCGGTGCCATCCATGCGCATCGGAATCTTCGAGATGCGAAAGGTCCGCACATCACCGAAGGCCGTACTCTCCATCTGGAAAAGTTGCATCCGGCCGGACGCAAAGACCTCGTCAAACTCCTGCTTCAGCAGCGCGGCGGGCTGCCGGTGCAGCACGTCAAAGATGGTGCGGCCAATGGCATCGGTGCGCGACACGCCTTGGAGCCCTGTCTCGCGCTTGTGATTCCATGCATGAATGCGATACTCGCGGTCTACGACATACAACCCAACCGGCAGCGAATCGACCACGCGTTCAATGAAGGCGCGCTGTTCAGCGATCTCACGCGCGCGCGCGCTGATCTGCCGTTCGAGTTCCCGCATGCGGGCATCGCGAGCGACGATGACGGCCATCAGCTCCGCGACGCCCGTTGCGAGCGCGATCTCCTCGCGATCGAGTGGCTCTTTGCGATGCACACGAAGCACGCCCAGCACTTCGCCCACAGCCCAGAGGGGCAGCTCGACGGGGGATGGCGCCGCAGGTTGGCGGACCGGACCGACGCCCTCGTCCGTCCAGAGCTGGCGTGACCGGGCGTCGTCACTGAGCTCGATCGCAATGTGGTCGGCCCGGAGCAGCGCCCGGAGCCGCTTGAGAACGGCGATCGCGCCGCTGTCCGTATCGGAGGCGCGCCCAAGCAGACTGACCAGCTCGCCCAGCGCCGACGGGCTGCCGGCTACTGGGACCGGCACCGCAATGGGCACAGGTCAGCGCGAGTATCGGAGCGAGAGTGCAGTCCAGTGTCCACCCTCGCAAACTAGAGTGGGGTACCCCATCGGACAAGCTGACCGAACAGGTACCAGCCTCAGCCGACGACGGCCTTGATTGCGGCCAGGATCTCCGTGTCTTCTCGGCGCGATCCGGGAGTCTCCTCGACGTGGCTCCACTGCACAATTCCCGCCTTGTCGATCAGGAAGTAGGCCCGATTGGAGAAAAATGTGTCCTCCCGCAGAACGCCATAGGCTCGCGAAGCGTCGCGCTTGAAGTCGGACAGCAGTTCGACCTTCAGATCGAATTTTTGCTTGAACTCTTTCAGCGACGGCACGGCATCGACGCTGATGGGAAGGACCTGAACATTGGCGGCCGAGAAGGCGTCAAAATCTTCGCTGAACGCGCACATCTCCGCGGTGCAGACGCCGGTGAACGCCAGAGGGAAAAAAGCAAGCAGCACGTTCGAGTCGCCCGCCACGGTGGACAGCGTTACGGTGCCACCGGCTGTCGAGCCGAGCGTAAAGTCGGGGGCCCGGTCGCCGGCCACCGGCGGATGTGAGGCAGTCGTCGTCATCGGGATTGGTTAGAGAGTCGGGTTCGATCGAGTGGCAGGTTAGCGCACGCACTCGTGCGAGAGAAGGTCAACACCGCGGGGCCTCAATCTGGGAGCGAACTACCGATGAAACGTCACAGCCCCCGCCGGCTTCATCACAAAATACACAGGGGGTCTGGCGCATGTGGGAGGGAGGCATATCGTATGACGCGTAACCCATCAGCCTCAGCCGTCAGTCCCCTGCACGAGACGAAGCGTGACCCGTCCTCCCCTTTCGCCGTTCGATGCTGACCGCGCAATGCGCGTGCTGCTCGTTGATAACGACGACGCGGCTGCGGTTCGTTCCGAAGAGGGGCTGCGGAGTCAGCTGAACGGTCGGCTCGCGCTGATTCGCGTGAGCAGTCTGACGGCGGCGGTGCGCACGCTGATGGAGATGCCCTTCGACGTCGTCGTGCTCGAACTCGATGTCGAAGACGCGAACGGCATCGCCACCTTGGCCGGGGTGCGTGGTGCAGCGGCCGCGGTGCCGATTGTGGTGTACTCGCGCGCGCTCGACGACGCCATTATCATACGCGCGCTGCGCGCCGGTGCGCATGAGTGCGCCGCCAAACACGAAGTCCCGCCTGAGCGACTGGCGCGCATGCTGGGCTTCGCAATCGAAAGACAGCGCCGCCTCACCACGATCGAGGCAGCGCGCAGCGAAGCGACACATCGGGCAACGCACGATCCGTTGACGGGACTCGCCAATCGCGAACTGTTCCTCCATCAACTCGATCGCGCGCTCGCGTTCGGCACGCGGTATGGACGCAAGACGGGCATCCTCTTCGTCGATCTCGACGGATTCAAGGAGATCAACGACACTTTGGGCCACGCGCGCGGCGATACCCTTCTGCAGGCTTTCTCGCGTCGCCTCCTTGAGTCGGTCCGTCGGTCGGACGCCGTGGGGCGGTGGGGCGGCGACGAGTTTGTGGTGCTGCTTCCCGACGTGACGAGTCGACGGGACATCGCGTTCGTGCGCGACACAATTCTCAAGTGCCTGCGCGAGCCCGTTGACGTGGGCTCGGGGCAGACGGTTCGTGTCGATGCAAGCGTTGGCGGTGCGATGTCGCCCCTCGACGGTGAAACGGCGCAGGAGTTGATGCACGCCGCCGATGCCGACATGTACCGCGAAAAGTATCAGCGCCGGCGCGGCCGTTCGCTCACACCGATCACCGGATCGATGAACGCCGTTCCAGGCGTGCCTGCGGACGCGATCACGGTCCGCGCCGGCGGCGAATCCGTCTCGCATCGCGGTGAGGCTCGCCTTCGCACGGCAATCGACCGCGGCGAATTCGAAGTGCACTATCAGCCGATTCTGAGCGCCATCTCGGGGCGCATCATCGCGGCGGAAGCCCTGCTCCGGTGGCGAGATCCCGAGCGCGGCCTATTACTTCCGTCGCACTTTCTACCGCTCGCTGAAGACACCGGGCTGATTGTGCCGATTGGTGAGTGGGTGCTCAAGCACGCCTGCGACGCAGTGGTGCGCTGGCGCGCCATGTCACCATCCAGCGACCTCCGTATCTCGGTCAATCTGTCGGCGGTACAGCTGCGGGATCACGGGTTCGAAAAGCGTGTTGCCGCAATTCTTGAGTCGACCGGATGTCCGCCCGACGCACTCGTGCTTGAGCTGAGCGAAAAGAGCACGATGGTGGACGGCGAACTCGCCATCGAAACGCTGCGGGCGCTGAAGGCCCTTGGGCTCCGTCTGCTTGTCGACGACTTTGGTGTCGGGTATGCTTCGCTGACATTCCTGCGCGAAGCACCGGTCGACGGAATCAAGATTGACCGTCGATTCATCGGACAGATGCTTGTCGACCCGCGCGATCTGGCAATCGTCTCATCGCTGGTTCGCCTCGCGCGCGGACTCGGTCTCGACGTCGTCGCTGAAGGGGTCGAAAGCGTCGAGCAGTCGCAACGTCTCACTCGCCTCCAGTGTCCCGCCCAGCAGGGGTGCTATTTCAGCGATGCTGTACCGGAGGCGGACATCGACGGCATGCTCCTGCAGATGGCAGCGCAGGAATCGAGAGCGCGGGCCACGAAGACGCGCGCGCTGAAAATGATCGGCGGCTGAATCATGCTCGTCTCTTGGAGTGCCAGCGCCACGGTCGTCCCAGCTTCAGTGTGAGGATCCTGCAATCGTGCTTGGAGCGACCAACAAGAAATAAGCCCCAACCCTGATTGCTCGGGATTGGGGCTTTTGACTGCATCGCCGTGAACTCCAAAAACGCTCGTGTACCGAACGAAGTGGAGGATAGGAGACTCGAACTCCTGACATCTGCCTTGCAAAGGCAGCGCTCTACCAGCTGAGCTAATCCCCCAAGTGTCGCGGCCCACGATATGGTGGCCGCGACAGAACTTGTAACCTACTCGTGTGCGGGCAGCGGTTCCATGGTACGCGCATCAACCGGCACCTGCACTTCGTCACGACACGGGGTTGTCATCATGAACACGCGCATCACGGGGAAGGCGTCCATGAACGACGTGTAGCAGAAGCCCCAGAGACCAACGAAGCCAATGGTGACTCCGATCTCCCAGATACCGAACGGCAGCGACGTCAGCTTGTCACCGAAAATCGAGGGGTAGATCTCGATGTAACGGTGCATATACAGGCCGATGATGCTGCAGACGGCAAACAGCACGAACGTGGGCAGATACATCTTCGCGGCCTTGGAGATCAGGCCAAAGAACGGCAAAATGAAGATGAAGATCGGAACAAGCTGCGTGACCTGCTTCCAGACACCGGTCAAGCGGAGACGGTAGAAGAACGTCTCTTCGGGCATGTTGGCGTACCAGATCACCAAGTACTGGCTGAAGCTGATGTAACCGAAGAACGCGGTGAATGCGAAACCAAGCTTACCCAAGTCCCACAGTTGGTCCATGGTCGCGACATCGGTCATCTGCAGATGGTTGCGCCACCACATCGTGAGCAGCGAGAGCGTCATGATCATGTTCAGCCACGCGCCCATGAACACGATCCAGGCGTACATCGTCTGCTGGAAGTGCAGGCTGATCGTCATGGAGTAGTCCCACGCCATGAAGCACCAGCCAATTACGAATGCCATGCAGACGGCGACCGCAAGCTTGCCCTGCGTTGAGTGCTGCGTGTGCAACTCACGACGCTCGTCGCCGAAGCCAGCACGCATCTTCGCCCGGAGGCCCGCCGCCCACTTCGCACCGTACTCTGGCAGGACCGCGACGTCGAGTCGAACCGAGTTGTAGACGAACAGGAGTTGCAGCACCGTCATCGCACCAAAGAACACGATGCCGCGAAGCAGGAAGTAGCCAGGTGACAGATACGAAGCCTTTTCTGCGACGCTGATGGTTTCGCGACCGGCCCACGTGAAGATGTGGTCGCGACCTGGAATCAGAATTATCAGCAGCAGAACGAACGCGACGGGCATGAACGCCACGTACCCTTCGACAAAACGAACGATCGGTCGCGACCAACGCGCCGTCACGATGCGCTGCACTGCGGCGAACGCGACGCCGGCCGACGAAATCGTAGCGAAGAACAACCAGTTGAAGTGAAGCGCATACCACGCGCGCTCCTGACCAGTGAACACGCCGACCAGGAACGTCGCGATGCCGATGAGCGCGAACACCAGGCTGACGGTCTTGAAGATCCCGGGGATCGGCTTGCCCTGGAGTCGCTTCGTGAACTCCTGCCGTGTCGGGTAGTGATAGTGCTGGCTCACTGGTGCTTCTCCTTACTCTCGGCTGCAGCAGCCTTGGTCTCACGGCCATTGTACGTCGCCGAGTTGATGCCGGCCGAGCCTGTGGTCGGTACGGGAACCGGGTGCAGATATGGCACGGGCAAAGTCGGCGCGCTCGCGGTGTAGCCCGGCACTGACGTGCCGTTTTGACCGGGGTAGCCGGCGGGCGACGAATCGGGCTTGAACTTGGTCTTGCCCTGCAAAGTGCGGATGTAGTTGACGACATCCCAGCGGTCCGCTTCTTCGATGCGGTTGTAGCTGGGCATCAGGCCACGGCCGTTGCGCATCATGCCGTAGATGTAGCCGTCTTGGAACGCACCCACGCGCTCGTTCATCAGGTTGATGGCAATGATGCCGTACTTGGCGCCGATCGGATTCCCGTTTCCGCCGATGCCGTGGCACACGGCGCAATTGATCTGAAAATACTTGCGTCCGTTTTCGACCGAGCGTTCATCCACCGGCACCGGATTGGGCACGACGTTGAACGAATCGATGACCCCCGGAAGCGCATTATACGAGATCATGTAAGCCGCAGCCGACGTTCCCGAGATCGGCACGCTGTACTTGGGCTGCCCGCGGGGAGCGGACATGGAATCCGCGTCGTTTTGGGACATCGGCTCCCAAGGATCGATCTTGGGCTGCCGCTTGAAGTCGGTGAACCAGGAGCAGGCACCGAACAGCAGCGGCAACGAAAGCACGACGGCTGAACGAGCGGAACGGGCAACAACAGTACGCATGGAAGGCGTGGGTTCAGACTTCACAGAATCACGATTCACGTCGCACCTCCACAGCACCGTGCTGCTTGAGCAGCGCTTCGGCCTGCGGCGCCTTGGCGGCGTCGCACGCGATGAAGATGCCGAAGTAGCCGCCGGAGAACCGCTCATCGTAACCAGCGGTGGCCGTGAGGCGCGGAATGCGTGAATTGATGAACATGCCCGCGACGGTAGACAATGCACCGACGAGTACCATCACTTCGAAGCCGATGATCGTGTACGGAATCCACGAAGCGATCGCCTTACCGCCGGTGACCAGCGGCCAATACTCAGACGACCAGATCGCAATCCAGTAGCCAAAGCTGACGCCAAGCAAACCACCGATCAGCGTGAAGCGACGAACCACGCTGACCGGTCCGTCAATGGCGTGTTCGAGTTCGTGGCGAATGGTCGGGGAGTAGACGGTGACGTCACCCAGATTCTTCTTCTTGAGATCCTCGATCGCCGCGCAGGTCGTATCGATTTCATGGAACGCTCCAACGACGCCTTGCATCAGTGGTGCCCTCCACTTTTGCCGTGCTTGAGGCGCGGCGCCACGATTTCCTTGAGCTCAGCGATGGCCATCACGGGAAGCTGCTTCACGAAGAGCAGGAACCACATGAAGAACCAGCCGAAAGAACCGAGGAGGAAGGACATGTCGATCCAGCTGGGCAAGTAGCTGCCCCACTGCCATGGCTCGAATTCGTGCGACAGTGATGGCACGACGATGACAAAGCGCTCGAACCACATGCCAAGGTTGATGAAGATGCTGAGCACGAACAACCACGTCGGATTGCGGCGGAGTTTCTGCGACCAGAGCGACATTGGGAGTGCCATGTTGCAGAGCAACATGATCCAGGCCGCCCACCACCACTGACCGAAGACGCGATTGTAGAAGAACTCCTGTTCGGCGCGGACACCGCTGTACCAAGCGATGAAGAATTCGATCATGTACGCGCATCCGACAACCAGCGACGTGAACAGCACGACCTTTGCCGTGGCGTCGAGGTGATTCAGCGTGATGTAGTGCTCCAGCTTGAACCACTTTCTCATCGGGATCGCGATCGTCCACACCATCGCGAAGCCCGAGAAGATGGCGCCGGCAACGAAGTACGGCGGGAAGATCGACGCGTGCCAACCCGGAACCAGCGACATCGCGAAGTCGAAGGAAACGACGGAGTGCACGGAGAGCACGAGCGGCGTGCTGAACGCGGCGAGAAAGAGATACGCTTTGGCGAAGTGACGCCATTCGCGATCGCTGTTGCGCCAGCCGAGCGAAAGGATCGCCAGGATGCGCTTGCGTGCCGGATTTGTTTCCTTGTCGCGAAGAACCGCGATGTCAGGAATGAGGCCGATGAAGAGGAACGTGGTCGAGATGGTGAGGTACGTCGAGATCGCGAACACGTCCCACACGAGCGGCGACTTGAAGTTCGGGAACAGCAAGCGCCAGTTCGGATACGGAACCAACCAGAAGAACTTCCACGGGCGCCCGATGTGAATGATCGGGAACAGTCCGGCGGTCATCACTGCAAACACGGTCATCGCTTCGGCTGCGCGATAGATCGACGTTCGGAAGCCGGCGCGGAAGAGATACAGAATTGCCGAGATCAGCGTACCGGCGTGGCCGATACCGACCCAAAAAACGAAGGTGATGATGAAATTGCCCCACATCACTGGCGGCTCGTAACCTGCCTGACCGAGCCCCCAGTAGATCTGGTAGATCCACGCGGACATACCGATGAGCATGGCCAGCACGGCCGCCATCAGTCCGAGGAACCATTGTTTTGAAAAACCGAGTGTCGCGATG
>Ga0105044_10005196_pt1 | contig 17935 bp, 11 predicted proteins | sample MAT01_FD_78092 | JGI IMG/M metagenome (GOLD analysis project Ga0105044, IMG submission 78092) | Freshwater microbial communities from Lake Fryxell liftoff mats and glacier meltwater in Antarctica - MAT-01 | ecosystem: Environmental > Aquatic > Freshwater > Ice > Liftoff microbial mat | place...
AACGCTAAACGCCAAACGTCTCCGTGCTCGCACCGGCTCGTTTGGCGTTTGCACCCACCTGCGGAAGATTCACGAAAAGGCGCCCGTCCATTCTCGGACCGAGGCCGTGGTGAAGGATCTCGGGCGGTCCACGTAGCGGCGATGCTCGCGGAGGGAAGAAAACTTCAAACTTCAAACGCCAAACGCTAAACGCCAAACGTCTCCGTGCTCGCACCGGCTCGTTTGGAGTTTGAAGTTTGGCGTTTGAAGTTTGGCGTTCTCTTCCCAGCCGCCCCGCCAGCGAACGCGCCTCCGAAACTCGCCGCTCACCCAAAGATGTGAGAGACGCCCCGCTTTCCCTGGGTACCCTCCCCAAAAGATGATCCCCAGCCTTCGCCTCCTCCGCACATTCCCCCGGATCGCCGTCGCCTGCCTCGCCTTCGGCCCAAGACACGCCGATGCCGCGACCGACCGCACAAAGGTTTCCTTCAACCGCGACATCCGCCCGATCCTTTCCGACACCTGTTTCCAGTGTCACGGGCCGGATGAAGCCAAGCGCAAGAGCGGCCTGCGGCTCGACGACCGCGCCAGCGCCATCCGGCCCGCCGAGTCGGGCGACATCGCCATCGTGCCGGGCAAGCCGGAAGCGAGTGCGCTCGTCGCACGGCTGCTCTCGAAAGACGCGGACGAAGTGATGCCGCCGCCGAAGCTGCACAAGACGATCGCGCCGGAGCAGATCGAGACTTTCAAAAGATGGATCGCCCAGGGCGCGGAGTATCAGGGCCACTGGGCCTTTGCGAAACCCGAGCGGCCGACGCCGCCCTCCACGAGTGCGCAGCCGATCGACGCCTTCATCGCGGCGCGACTGGAAAAGGAAGGGATGAAACTTTCGCCGGAGGCGGACAAACCCACGCTCCTCCGCCGCGCGACGCTCGATCTCACCGGCCTCCCGCCGACGCCGCCGGAGGTGGAGGCTTTCCTCGCGGACCCAGCGCCAAATGCTTTCGAGAAGGCCGTCGATCGCCTGCTCGCCGCGCCGCGCTACGGCGAAAAGATGGCGCAGCAGTGGCTCGACTTCGCGCGCTATGCGGACAGCAACGGCTTCCAGAGCGACACCTCGCGCCAGATGTGGCCGTGGCGTGAATGGGTGATCGGCGCCTTCAACCGCAACCTGCCGTTCGACCAGTTCACCATCGAGCAACTCGCCGGCGACCTCCTGCCAAACCCCACGCGCGAGCAGATCGTCGCGACCGGCTTCAACCGCAATCACCGGCTCAACGGCGAAGGCGGGCGCATCGTCGAGGAGTGGTTTGCCGAGACGGTGATCGATCGCGTGGAGACCACCGGGCTCACCTGGCTCGCGCTCACCTTCAACTGCTGCCGCTGCCACGATCACAAATACGACCCGATCACCCAGAAGGAGTTCTACCAGTTCTTCGCCTACTTCAATTCCAGCGACGAAAACGGCGTGCTCGACGATTTCGGCGGCGCCGGGGTCACGCGGCGCGGGGGAAATTCGCGCCCGGTGCTCGCGCTGAGCACGCCTGGGCAGCAGGCGCAGATCGAACAGCAGGTGAAAGTCGTGGCCGAAGCCACGGCGCGGGTCGCCGCAGCGCCGCAGGAACTCGCCGCGGGGCAGGCCGAGTGGGAGCCGAAGTTCCGCAGCCAACTGGAGGGGAGCTTCAACGCCTGGACGATGCTTGAGCCGCAGGAAGTGCGGAGCGACGGTGGCGCGATCTTTGTCCGGCAGCCGGACGGCTCGTGGCTCGCCACGGGGACGAATCCGCCCTTCGACCAATACCTCACGGTCGCGCCACTCGCCGAAGGGAGCTTCAGCGGCCTCCTCCTCGAAGTCTTCCCGGATGAGTCGCTGCCGGACAAAAGTCTGGGCCGGAACTCGAATGGCAACTTTGTGCTCACCGATGTGCTCGCCGAGATCACCGCCCCCGGCCTGGAAAAGCCGCTCGTCGCGACCTTCACGCGCGCCGAGGCGGACTACAATCAGAAGGGCTACGAGGTGAAGCTGATCGTCGAGGAGAAGCCGAAGGGCGGTCGTGGGGCGAAGAAGCGCCAGGGCTGGGCGATCGATGGGCCGACCAAACGGGATCCGCGGAAGGCGATGTTCGTCGCCGCCGCGCCGCTCACCGTGCCGGCCAAGGCCACCCTGCGCGTCACGCTCCGCCACGACTCCCTCGCGAATCACAACATCGGGCGCTTCCGCCTCTCCGCCTCCTCGCTGCCGCCCGCGGTGGTGAAACTCGACGGCGCGAAAGTGCCGCCTTCGATCATTGCCACGCTGAACGTCGCCGCCGAAAAGCGTACGCCGGCCGAGCGCACCGGGCTGGTGAAATTCTACCGCGAAAACGCCGACAACCCGGTGAAGCGCGCGGAAGCCGCGCTCGCAGCCGCGAAGAAGACCCTCGATGACATCTACCTGAAAGTGCAGACGACCATGGTCATGCAGGAGCTGCCGCAGCCGCGCGAGGCCCGCCTGCTCAAGCGCGGCGAATACGACAAGCCCGGCGACGTGGTGCCGCGCGGCCTTCCCGCCGCGCTCCCACCGTTGCCCGCCGGGGCACCGAATGACCGGCTCGGCCTGGCGAAATGGCTCGTGAGCGGCGAGCACCCGCTCACCGCGCGCGTCTGGGTGAATCGCGCGTGGGAAAACTTCTTCGGAACCGGGCTCGTGAAGACGACGGAGAATCTCGGCTCACAGGCGGAGTGGCCGAGCCATCCCGAACTGCTCGACTGGCTCGCCACGGAGTTCGTGCGGCTGAATTGGGACATGAAGGCGATGCAGAAGCTCATCGTCATGAGCGCGACCTATCGGCAGTCGTCGCGCGTGACGCCGGAGCATCTCGCCAAAGATCCCGAGAACCGCCTGCTCGCCCGCGTGCCGCGCCTCCGCCTCCCCGCCGAGGCCCTGCGCGATCAGGCCCTGGCCGCGAGCGGCCTGCTCATCGAAAAGCTCGGCGGCCCGAGCGTGCGCCCGTACATGCCCGACAACGTGTGGGACGAGACGAGCAAGTACGGCGACATGCGCGGCTACCAGGCCGACACCGGCGAAGGCCTCTACCGGCGCACGCTCTACACCATCTGGAAACGCACCGCCGCGCCGCCTTCGATGATGCTCTTCGACTCCCCGAGCCGCGAGATCTGCACCGTGAAACGCTCGCGCACCAACACCCCGCTCCAGGCGCTCGCGCTGCTCAATGAAGTGACCTACGTGGAAGCTGCGCGCGTGCTCGCCCAGCGCATGATCGCCGAAGGTGGCGCGACTCCCGGGCAGCGCATCGCCTGGGCCTTCAACCGCGTGACCGGCCGCGCACCCCGCACCGAAGAAACCGCCGTCCTCGCCGCCGGACTCACCAAGCGCCTCGCCAAGTATCAGGCCGATGCCGACGCCTCGACGAAGCTCGTAACCCTCGGCGCAACCCCGCCCGCCAAGGAGATGAACGCCACCGAACTCGCCGCCTACACCCTCACCGCCAACGTGCTGCTCAACCTCGATGAAGTCGTCACCCGGGAATAGCCCGCGTGTTGAATCCCACCTCGAATTGAAGCAGCCTTCAGCCCATGAACTTGGAACTCCCAGACTCGCCCGCCGTGCAGGCGATTTCCGCGGCTGACCTGCGCCTCGAACTGGCCTGCGCCCTCTACGCGCGTGGCCGGGTGAGCGCAATCACCGGAGCGCACATGGCGGGCGTGGACCTGTTTTCGTTTCAGCACGCGCTGGCGGACCGCGCCATCACCCGAGTCAGTGAGGCTGCTTTCGCGCGCGACCTGGCAGCGTTGGAGACACTTCCTGTCCGGTGATCGTCGTGGCCGACACCTCCGTACTGCTCAATCTTGCCCGTGTGGCGCGGGTCGATTTACTCCCGGTCCTGTTTGGTGACGTCTTCATTCCGCCGGAGGTGGCGGAGGAATTTCATTGGCAGGCGCGCTCCAATCCGAGATTCAGCGGAGTGGACTTGCCGGGCTGGCTGCACACTCGCAGCGCCAGTTCCGTCCCACCGTGGGTCGGTGAAGCGCCGGGCTTGGATCGGGGCGAAACCATGGCTCTGGCCCTGGCGGCGGAGCTGCATGCGGATGCGGTGCTGATGGACGAGACCGCGGGGCGCAATGCAGCCGAGCACCATGGACTCCACGTCATCGGCGTGCTGGGGATTCTCGTTCGAGCCAAGCGCCTGGGGCATCTCGATCGTGTCGGACCGATCCTGGACGCCCTGCGCACCGACGCTGGATTCTGGATCGGAGAATCTTTACACCAACGAGTCCTTCGGACCGCGGGTGAGCTCCCCTGACCTATGAACTGCAACGACTCCGCCTTCCTCTCCCTCCAGCGCGACGCCCAACTCGCCGTCACCCGCCGCACCTTTCTCCAGCGCGCCGCCGGGGGCATCGGCCTCGCCGCGCTCGGGTCGCTGCTGAACGAGCGCGCTTTTGCGACGCCGACGGGTGCGCTCCCCGGCTTTCCAAATTTCGCGCCGAAGGCCAAGCGCATCATCTATCTCTTCCAGAGCGGCGCGCCGTCGCAGATGGATCTCTTCGATCCAAAGCCAGGCATGGCGGCGAAGCGCGGCGAGAATCTCCCGGAGTCGATTCGCCAGGGCCAGCGGCTCACCACGATGACTTCGGGGCAGAAGTCCTTCCCCGTCGCGCCGTCGATTTTCAAGTTCGCGCAGCATGGGAAAAGCGGCGCGTGGTTCAGCGAACTGATGCCGCACATGTCCGCGCGCGCGGACGACTGGTGCATCGTGCGCTCGATGTTCACCGAGGCGATCAATCACGACCCGGCGATCACCTTCATGCAGACCGGCTCGCAGCTCGCGGGACGCCCGAGCATCGGCTCGTGGGTCGGCTACGGCCTGGGCAGCGAAAACCAGGATCTGCCCGCGTATGTCGTGCTCACTTCCTTTGGCACCGGGCGCAAGGACGACCAGCCGCTCTACGACCGCCTCTGGAGCGCGGGCTTCCTGCCGTCGCAGCATCAGGGGGTAAAGTTTCGCAACACTGGCGACCCCGTCCTCTATCTCTCGAACCCGCCCGGCGTGGATCGCGCGACGCGCCGCGAGACGCTCGATGAACTCGCCGCGCTCAATCAGCAGCGCTTCGAGGCGCTCGGCGATCCCGAGATCCAGACGCGCATCGCGCAATACGAGATGGCCTTCCGCATGCAGGCGAGCGTGCCGGATCTCACGGACTTTTCCAAGGAGCCGCAGCACATCCTCGACCTGTACGGCCCCGACGTGAAGAAGCCCGGCACCTACGCCGCAAACTGCCTGCTCGCCCGCCGCCTCGCCGAGCGCGACGTGCGTTTCATCCAGCTCTTCCACATGGGCTGGGATCATCACGGCGGCCTGCCCAATGCCATCAAAGGCCAGTGCAGCGACACCGATCAACCCACCGCCGCGCTGCTCCAGGATCTCAAGCAACGCGGCCTGCTCGAGGACACGCTCATCGTCTGGGGCGGCGAATTTGGGCGCACCATCTACTCGCAGGGCACGCTCACCGAGACGAACTACGGCCGCGATCATCATCCGCGCTGCTTCACCATGCTCCTCGCCGGCGCCGGCGTGAAGACCGGCCAGACCTACGGCGAGACCGACGACTACTGCTACAATATCGTCCGCGACCCGGTGCATGTGCACGACCTCAATGCCACGGTGCTGCACCTCCTGGGCGTCGATCACACCCAGCTCACCTACCGCTACCAGGGCCGCGACTTCCGCCTCACCGACATCCACGGTGAACTCGTGAAGGCGCTGCTGGCATAGTCCGCTCCACGCTCGACACCCGGGCGGCCCACCTCCTTCAATGGCCGCGATGACGAGATTCCTGCACACCGCGGACCTGCAGGTCGCGAAGCCTTTCGCCAGCGTCGCCGATGCGGGAAAACGCGCGCTGCTGCAGCAGGAGCGGATCACCGTGATTCAGCGCATCGGCGACGCGGCGCGCACGCACGGAGCGGAGTTTGTGCTCGTCGCGGGGGATCTCTTTGATTCTCCGGGCGTCACGAAGGCGATGGTCGCGGCGGCGTGCGCGGCGATCGGCCGGATCGGCGTGCCGGTCTTTTCCATCCCCGGCAACCACGACCACGGCGGCCCCGGTGCGCTCTGGGAGCAGTCGTTTTTTCAGCAGCAACGCCAGGAACTCGCTCCGAACCTGCGCGTGCTGCTCACCGCTGAACCCATCGTCCTCCCCACCGCGGTGCTGCTGCCCTGTCCGCTCCTCCGGCGACACGAGAGCGCGGATACCACCGCCTGGCTGCGCTCCCTCGATTTCGCTCCCTTCGGCGCCCGGCCCCGGCTGGTGCTCGCGCATGGCAGCACGCAGGGCTTTGCGGAGGAGGAGGGCGCCGTGAATCGCCTCGATCTCCCGCGCCTGCCCGCCGGCGAGATCGACTACGTGGCGCTCGGCGACTGGCACGGGATGAAAGAGATCGCTCCGCACACGTGGTACGCCGGCACCCCGGAGCCGGATCGTTTTCCCAAAGGCGCCAGCAACGACCCGGGACACGTGCTGCTCGTCACGGCCACACGGGGCGCCCTGCCAAAGGTGGAGCCTGTCCGGACCGCCCGACTCGGGTGGCATCGCCTGGAGTTTTCCCTCGGCGAGGATGCCGACCTCACGCAGTTGGAAGCGGAAGTCGAGTCCCGCATCGGCCAGCGTGCGCAGGAGGATCTGCTGGAGCTCACGCTCGGTGGCGCGCTCGGCATCGCCGCCACCGCCCACCTGCGGCAGAAGCTGGAGGGCTGGGACGCGCGCCTCCTCCGGCTCAAACTCTCCCAGGAAGTGCGCATCGCACCGACTCCGGACGAGATCGCCGCCCTCACGCAGCGCACCGCCGATCCGCTCATCTCCCGGGTCGCGGCCAGTCTGCTCGAGCGCACCCGCAGTTCCGATTGCGCCCAGGCGACGCTGGCCGCGACAGCATTGCACGCGCTGCACGCCGTGTGCAGCGAAGTCGCCGCGGGCTGAACGTTCCCATCATGCGCCTCGAATCGATCACCGTCCGCCATTACCGCGTGCATCGGGAATGCCATCTCGAGCTCGATCCCGCGCGCACCCTCATCGGTGGACCGAATGAGAGCGGCAAGAGCACGCTGATCGAAGCGGCCCAGCGCGCCCTTTTTCTCCGCGCCACCACCGGCGGCGAGGTGCGGAAAAGCATGGTGTCGCATCTCCACGGCGGACATCCAGAGGTCGAGGTTTGCTTCGCCGCGCGGGGGAGGCGCTGGCGCGTGCAGAAGCGCTTCAGCGGGCCCGGAGGCACCGCGACGCTCACCGAAATCGGCGGCACCTCGTGGAGCGGCGATGAAGCGGAGCAGAAGCTCAGCGCACTGCTCGGCAGTGAAGTCGTGACCGGCGCCGCCGCGCGGCGGGTCGGCGAGCAGTGGGCGCACCTCTGGGTCTGGCAGGGCGCCTCCGGTGCCGACCCGACCGCGCACGCGAATACCCAGAGCCGGGATCTCCTCGCCCGCCTGCAGAGCGAAGGCGGTGCGGCAGCCGTGCAGTCTCCGGGCGACCAGCGGGTGGCCGACACGCTCGCCCGGCAGTTCGACGCACTCTTCACCGATCGTCGGGACCCGCGGGCCGGATCTCCCCTGGCCCAGGCCTGCCGGGAAGAGGAGGAGGCACGCGCCACCGCCACGACCGCGAGATCGACGTGCGAGCGCCTGGAACGCGCCGTCGCGGATTTCGCCGCCGCCGAGACCGCGCTCGCTGCGGCGCAAGCGGCCCTGGCCCAGTTTCAGCCGCAGCAGCTCGAAGTGGAGACCCAGCTCGGCCGCGTCGCCACCCTGCGTGCGGAAGAGATGGTGCAGGCGCCCGCCGCCGCCGCGGCGCTCGAGAAGCACGAGACCGCGGCGACCGCCGAACAGCGGATCGCCCGGCTCCGCATCGAGCAGGAGACGGCAGCGAAAACCCTCGCCCCTCTCGAAGCCGAGACGGAACTCCTGGTGAATGCGGAAAAAGCGCGACGCGAAGTGGACGGGCAGATGGAGACCGCCTGGCAGCAGGCTCTGGAAGCTGCCCGCGCCTCGCGACTCCGGCACGAGTGGGCGGCGGCGCAGGTGCTCCGGATCGAAAAGGCGGCCACCCGCGATCAGCTCGCCGCCCGGCGGCAGCAGGTGACGTCGCTCCGAGCCGAACTCGCAGCCCTGGAAGCGGCGCTCGCCCAGATCCCCGCCGTCGCCGCGGCGAAACTGCGGGCGCTCCAGAAGCTCGAAAGCGAACTCTCACAAGCCAGCGCCGCCCGCGACGCCATGGCAGCCGGACTCGAGGTGCTCGCGACCGATACCAGCATCCGCATCGGCCTCCGCACCCTCGAGGCCGGCGACGTGGAGATTCTCACCGAGCAGACCGAGATCGAAGTCGGCCCCTCGATCCGCCTCCGCATCCGCCCCGGCGGCGGCGACCGCCTCGTCGAAGCGCGCGACCGCGTCCGCACCACCAGCGAGCACCTGCGGCGCGATCTCGATGCCCTCGGCCTCACGAGCGTGGAGGCCGCCGCACAGGCCCTTGCCCGGCGGCAGCAGATCGACGCGGAGATCCAGACGAAGTCCGCCCAGCTCGCCGCCTTCGGCGCGGAGACGATCGAAAAGGAACTCGCCGCCGCCGAGCAGCAATGCGCCGCGGCGACCGCCGACGCGGAGCGACGCGCCGCCCTCCTCGGCGATGCCACCCCACCCGCCGATCTCGAGACCGCCCGCGCCCACGAGCACCGCGCCGCATCGCAGAGCCAGGCCGCGGAATGCCAGGAATCGGCCGCGAGCGCGGCGCGCAAAACCGCCACCGGGCAGCTCCGGCAGGCCACCGAAAAGCTCGAAGACCAGCGCGCCAGCCTGCAGCACCGGAAGCAGGAAGCGGCGACTCTCTCCGCGCAGTGCCAGGCCTTCCTCGCGGAACATGGAGGCGACGACGCCCGGGCCGCGCGTCTGGCGCTGCTCCTCGGCGAGCGCACCCGGGCGCAGGCGGCCCTGGAGACCACCCGGAGCACACTTACCGGGCTCCAGCCCACCCTCCTCGAGCGCGATCGCGAACGCCTCGCCCGCGCCGCCACCCAGCACGGCGCGGCCCAGCGCGACGCCGAAGAACGGCGCGCCGTGGCCCGCGGCGAACTTCAGCGCGACGGCACCACCGATCCCCAGGCGGAACTCGCCCTCGCCGAAGAGCGCCTCCTCCGCGCCACCGAACGCCGCGAACGCGAAGAGCGCCAGGCCGGCGCCATCGCCCTGCTGCACGAGCTTTTCCTCGCCGAACAGAAGACCCTCGCCGACCTCTTCACCCGTCCCCTCGCCGCCCGGATCTCCGCCTACCTCGAGAGCCTCTTCGGCCCCGGAGCCCGCGCGGAGGTGACCTGCGAAGGCACCGCCTTTTCCGGCCTCCGGCTCCTCCGTCCCGCTCACGACGATCAGGCCATCGACTTTGAAAAACTCAGCGGCGGCACCCGCGAACAACTCGCCGCCGCCGTCCGCCTCGCCCTCGCCGAGGTGCTCGCCACCGCCCACGACGGCTGCCTCCCCGTCCTCTTCGACGACGCCTTTGCCTACTCCGATCCGGACCGCGTCCAGACCCTCCAGCGCATGCTCGACATCGCCGCCGGGCGCGGCCTCCAGATCATCGTGCTCACCTGCACCCCGGCCGACTACGCCGCGCTCGGCGCACGACCCGTCACCCTCCGGATCGACTCCACCGCCCGCCAGCCGGCCGCGCCGCCCGCGGGGGAGAGCCACGACGGCGGCCTGGCCGCGAACCTCGCGACCTCCGGAGAGAGCGAAATCAGCCCGGCCCGGCGCGACGCCTTTCTCACCGCACTGCAAACCCTCGACGGCTCCAGCGGCAATATCGCCCTGCGCCGTCACCTCCACTGGGACGGACCGACCTACGAAGCCGTGAAGCGCGACCTCCTCGCCTCCGGACGCGTAAAGTCCGGCGCCGGAAAAGGGGGCAGTGTCACGCTCGTCACCGCGTCCTGACAAACTCTCCGACCTCGCGCCACCACGCCGCATCCACGCCGGCGAGCATCGTGTTGTGCGTGCCGGGCTTGAGCCAGAGTCGCTTCGGGCCCGCATAGCGGTCGTAAACACGCTGGCCGATCTGCTTCGGGATCACTTCATCCTCCTCTGCGAGCGTCACGGCGAGCGGCCCGCGGAAGCGCTCGAGCCACTCCACGACTGGATAGCGATCCGCGAGGAAAAGCCGCACCGGCAGGAAGGGATAATGATGTGCGGCGACATCCGCGAGGCTCGTCATCGGCGTGATCAGAATGATCCCCGCGACCAGCTCCGGCACCCGCGCGGCGACGCCCGCGGCGACTCCGCTGCCGATCGACTCGCCCACCAGAATCACTGGCGACGGCGCCTCCCGCGTCAGTTGCCGCAAGGCCTTCTCCCCCGCGTCGAGCAATGCGGCCTCGCCCGGCGAACCCGCTCGCGCGCCATAGCCGGGGTACTCGAGCAGATGCACATCCGCATCCATCCCCGGGCCAAACCCATCCGCGTAATACGTCCGATGCAGCGCAAGTCCCGCATTCCCGTGGAAGACGAGCACCCGGCACCGCGCCGGCTGGGAGCGCGCGCGCACGATCCAGCCGATGAGCGCCCCGCTTTCCGCCCGCCACGGCTCCGCGCCCACGCGCACCGCCTCCGCCAGCAGCGCGGATTCCGCCGCACGCGTGGGAAAATAAATCATCCGGCGCTGGAGAACGGCGAAAAGCACGGCGGCTCCGACATACGCCAGCAGCGCCATCGCCGCGAGCCGCATCCAGGGGCGGAGCGGTGCTCGATCGGGGTGAGGCATGCGGCATCCTCCGACGTCCGGCGCGCGCGGTGGAGGAGAATTTCATTCCGCCTTCGACGGCGCGGCGCACTCGTCGGTGATGTCTGGGCCCGGCAGTCGGGGGTGGGTGGCCCGGCCGTCGGGAGCCAGCCGGTCCGGGTTCACTCCGCGAGGAGGAACTGGAAGTCGTCGAGCGTCAGGCCCCGGGCAAAGCTCTCTTCGCCGAGGATGTCGGCGGCGAGCGCTTTCTTCTGCTTTTGCAGCGCGCGGATTTTCTCCTCGATGCTCTCTTTCACGAGCAGACGGTAGGCGATCACCTTGCTCGTCTGGCCGATGCGATGGGTGCGGTCGATGGCCTGGTTTTCGACCGCGGGATTCCACCATGGGTCAAAGAGGACGACGTAGCTCGCGGCGGTGAGATTGAGGCCAAAGCCGCCCGCGCGCAGCGAGATGAGGAAGACAGCGCCGCCCTCGCTCTTTTGGAAATCGGCGACGAGTTCGCCGCGATCTTCGGTCTGGCCGGTGAGGAGGAATTGCTGCCACCCACGGGCGTCGATCTCGGCGCGGATGAGCTTGAGCATTTCCACGAACTGCGAAAAGACGAGCACCTTGTGGCCTTCCTCGACGAGCGGTTCGAGCAGGTCGAGCAGGGCGCTGAGCTTCGCGCTCTCGGCTTTCGCCCCCTTCTCGGTGACGAGCGCAGGGTGGCAGCAGATCTGCCGGAGGCGCAGGAGCGAGGTGAGGATATTGAAGCGCGCCTGGTCGAGTTCGCGCGAGGTCTTGAGCTTGAGGAGCTGCTGCCGCGCGCGCTTCAGCTCGGCGCGGTAGAGCGTGGCCTGCAGGCCATCCATCTCGCACACGAGATCTTCCTCGATCCGATCGGGCAGGTCTTTGGCGACCTCGCCTTTGGTGCGCCGGAGGAGGAAAGGGCGGACGCGCGCGGAGAGGCGCAGCCGGGCGAGCGGATCGTTTTTCTGGTCAAAGCTGCGGGTGAACTGGGCGCGGGTGCCGAGCACTCCGGGCATGGCAAAGGCCATGATGCTCCAGAGGTCGAGCAGGCGATTTTCGATCGGCGTGCCGCTCAGTGCGAGGCGGTGCTGGGCTTTCAGAGCGAGGGCGATGCGGGCGGTCTGCGACTCGGGGTTTTTGATGTACTGGGCTTCGTCGAGGATCACAGCGCGCCACGGCACGGCGGTGAGTTCGCCTTCGAGCAGGCGGAGCTGGGTGTAGTTCGCCACCACGATGTCGGCCTCGGCGCGCGCGGCGGCGAGGGCCGCGGCGTCGCAGGCGCCCCTGCTCAGCACGCGCACACGGGTCGTGGGCGAGAAGTGCGCGGCCTCGGCGGTCCAGTTGCCCATGACGCTTTTCGGACACACGACGAGCGACGGAGGCGTGTTCTTTTCCGCCGGCAACCACGCGAGCCAGGCGAGGGCCTGGAGCGTTTTGCCGAGGCCCATGTCGTCGGCGAGGATGCCGCCAAAGCGGTTCACGGTGAGGTAGGCGAGGAAGTGGAAACCCTCCACCTGATACGGGCGCAGCTCCGCGCAGATCGTCTCCGGCACCGGCGGCGCGACGCGCGTCTGGATCTCCTCCACCTTGCGCTCGATGGCGGCGAAGTGCCGCTCGGGCATGAGCCGCGCGGCTTTTTTTCCGGCGAGCTGGAGCGCGTGCAGGCGCTGCGGTTCGCTGGAAAACTCGCGCGCATTCAAACCCAGCTCGGCGAGCTGCCGCTCATCCTCCTCGCTGAATTGGAATTCGAGGCGCCGCCAGCCTTTCGTCCCGAGCCGCACAAAGCCGCCCTGGGCATCGAGCAGGAGCTTCAGCTCCTCCTGGGTGAGCGTGGTGTCGGCGACATCGAGCGCCACCCGCAGATCAAACCAATCGACGCCCGCCTCCTCGACATCGAGCCGCACGCTGGCCGTGATCGGCGCATCGCGGAGCGAGGCGAGCAGCGGATCGAGTTCCACTTCCAGGTCCGGCGGCAGTGCGGCGAGCCAGTCGGCGAGTTCGCCCGGCAGCTTCTTGCCGACCTTCCGTTCCCAGGCGTTTTGGTAGTGATTCCAGTTCAAGCCCAGCGCCTCGACGGCGCGCGGCGTCGCCCGCAGGGCCGCGCGATCCACCCGCGCGAGCACCGACGGCAGCGGTTGCCCCAGAGGCTGGTCCACCCAGCCATCCCGGGCAAAGCGCTGCGGCGGCGCGGCCTCCCCGAACTCCGCGCGGATCACGACCTTCATGACCTCGCCCGTGCCAAACTGCGGCGCCTCGATGGTGCAGCGGAAGACGACCTGCGCCCGGACCGTGCGGATGCGTTCGGCGATGCGCGGCGGCGGTTCCGTGCCGATCGCGTCGAGGAGCACGAGTCCGTGATTCGTCTCAAGCGCCGGCGCGGGCACGAGGTTTGGCTCCGCCACGCTCAGCCCGCCAAAGCCCGCGGCCTCGTAGATGGCGTCGATGGTGACGTAGAGCGCGGGCCGGCCTTCCACCGCGACCAGCGCGGGCGGCGGCGCGGAGCCATCCGGGAGCACGAGCGTGAAGCGATAGTCCCCCGTCTCCCCGGCCTCGGTCTCGATCTTCCACTGGAGCCGCTCGGCGGCGCGGCGCAGCGGTTCGCGGCGGATGCCGAGCAGGCGCCCGGCGAGCAGCGGATTGCGGAGCAGCTCGTTGAGCGCGGCGGCGGAAGTCGGGGCGTCGTAGCGCAGCACTCCCTCCTTTGCGAGGCCGGTGCGGAAGGCCGCCCAGATGAGCGCACCAGGAGCGGTGAGTTGCAGCCGGCCGAAGGAGAAGGTGCGCTCCATCTCGGCAAAGCGCGTCTTTTTCACCAACTCGAAGGTCGCACCGCCATCCTCGCTCTCCTCGAGGCGCACGCCGATCTCGGCAAAGACCGCGCGCAGATCGAGCAGGCCCGCGCCTCCGGTCTCCGCCTGCGCGGCAAATTCGCCCAGCGTCCGGCTCCAGCGCTCGATGGCCTCGCGCCGCTGCCATTCGTGGACAAAGGCCTCGACCTCCGCCTCCGTCGTGATCTCCGCGAGAAAGGGCGGCGGCGTTTTTTTCCGACTCCGCAGGAAATGCGCGATGTAGAGCCAGGCCTCCCACGCGCTGCGCGGCGGAACGGGCCAGAGCTGATGCATCTCGTACTGCCAGCTGCTCCCGCGACCGAGGATCGGCGCGAGCAGGTATTCGGCGATGCGACTCGACGTGCCGTGAAAGCGGAAGAGGTCGTTGATCGCGGTGGCCGCGGCCTTTTCCACCGCCTTCAGCTTGCGCCCGAGCTTGTGCTCGATGAGCGCGGGGAAAGGGAGATTCTCCGGCGCCGGCGAGCGCGCGGGCCAGGCCTCGGGCGCCGCGGACACCGCCTCGGGCGCGGCCCCGGCCTCCGGCTCCGCCTCGAGCAGCGCCCGCATCGCGGCGTAGCAGTGCTTGCAGTCCACCTCCACCGGGCAGGTGCATTCGCCAAACCACTTGTCGTCTTCAACGGCCAGGGTCACCTCGTAGCGGATCGAGCCCATCACATGGGCCAGGTGGATGTCTTCGTCGGCGGACTGCAGGTCGCTCACCGCGCCGGTCGCAAAAAGCGCGGCTCCCTTCTTGGCGGTCTGCACCGGAAAAAGGCGCAGATATGCCCGGGCAGAAGATTCGAGGCGCGCAGGGAGCAACATATTGGGCGCGATCATAGCCTGAGGCTGGCCAGCGGCGACAAGCGGCCATTCTCGCGCGGCAGCCACCGATGCTCCTTCGGCATGTTCGGGCGGCAAGTCCGGCTGGCCAGTGGGTCGGGCGGCTGCTCAAGATCGCCCACACCTTCGCCCCTTCCCCCGCCACCCCCATGCCCAAGCTCGCATCGCAGACCGCCATCATCACCGGAGGCGCCTCCGGCATCGGCCTCGCCACCGCGCAGCTCTTTGCCCGCGAAGGCGCCGCCGTCGAAATCCTCGACCGCGACCAGGCCGCGCTGGAGCGTGCGGTCCAGGAGATCGTCGCCGGCGGCGGCGTGGCCGCGGGCGAAACCTGCGACATCACCGATGCCACCGCCGTGGAGGCCGTCTTCGCCCGCATTCACGGGCGACGCGGGCGCCTCCACATCCTGATCAACAACGCCGGCATCGCCCACATCGGCACGGCCCTCACCACCTCGGCGGAGGAGTTTGAGCGGGTCCAGCGGGTGAATGTCTTCGGCCCCGCGAACTGCCTGCGCGCGGCCTTGCGTTTCATGGTCGCCGACGGCGGCGGCGCGATCGTGAATCTCGCCTCCACGGCCTCGGTGATGGGCATCCCCGACCGCTTTGCCTACAGCGCGAGCAAGGGCGCGCTGCTCGCGATGACCTACTCGGTGGCGCGCGACTTCCTCGCCCACGGCATCCGCTGCAATGCGCTCCTGCCGGCCCGCGTCCACACGCCGTTCGTCGATGGCTACCTCGCAAAAAACTATCCGGGCCGCGAGGCCGAGATGTTTGCCAGGCTCGCGCAGACCCAGCCCATCGGGCGGATGGGCCGGCCCGAGGAGATCGCCGCCGCGGCGCTCTATCTCTGCTCGGAGGAGGCGGCCTTCATCACCGGCACCGGCCTGCCGATCGACGGCGGGACGCTCACCCTTCGCTGACGCGCGAGAGCGGGTTTTCGCGGTCTGGAAAGCGAGGAAAATTTTCTTTTTTTCGCGCGCGGGGCGGCGGGCGTTGACACCCATTTTCACGCGCCACATAGTCCCCGCCCACCCACTGCCGATGAGCCTCTTTCCCTCCTTCGAAGACGACCCGACAGTGGCGTCGGAACCCCGCACTCACACCGCAACCATCACCACTCGTAAAGCTATGCCCGATCCTACTCCTGGAAAAAACCTCCTCTCCTCCGACGTCGAAATCAAAGGTTCGATCAAGTTCACCAACGACCTCACCATCGACGGCAAAGTCGAAGGCGAGATCAACTCCGCCGGCACCCTCACCATCGGCGAAAACGCCGAGATCAAGGGCGAGATCAAGACCAAGTCCGTGACCGTGTACGGCAAGGTGAATGGCAACATCACCGTCGAAGAACGCTGCGAACTCAAGGGCCATGCCGCGCTGCACGGCGACCTCAAGGCCGCCCGCCTCGTCATCGAAGACGGCGCCACCTTTGTCGGCAAATCCGAAGTCACGCCCAACAAGATCGCGATGCGCCAGCCCGAGATCGTCCGCACGCCCGACGCCAAAGCCGCCGGCGGTCGCTAAGCCCGGGCCACCGTGGCCAGCAATCTGCCCGATCAGCCGGACAAGATCAGCGCGGACTGTCCGCATTGCGGCTACAGCCAGCTCGAGTCCGCGCATGCCCGGACGACCTTCTGCCGCAAGTGCGGCCAGCATTACTCGATCGAGCGCGTCCTCTCCAAGGAAGCCGCGAGCATCAAGGAGCCGGGCTTTTTTGCCCGGCTGACCAAGACCATCGCGGGCGAGAAGGAGCGGACCATCCATTGCCACTCCTGCGGCCATCGGCAGGTCGTGAGCAGCTCCGCGCAATCCAGCCTCTGCCCGTCCTGCGCCAGCTATCTCGACCTGCGCGATCTCAAGGTCGCCGGCCCCTACGCCCGCACCATCCAGACGCAGGGCACCGTCACCGTCACCTCCAAAGGTGACCTGGCGAGTGTCCGCGTCGCGTGCGGCGAGGCCTTCATCGAGGGCAAAGTGCGCGGCCGCGTGGTCTGCTCCGGTGAAGTCCACGTGAAGCTCAAGGGCCAGATGCTGGGCACGATCGAAACGAACAAGCTCATCGTGGAGAAAAAGTCGGACGTCGAGTTCACCCGCCCGGTCCGCGCCAAATCCATTGAGATCGTCGGCAAAGCCTCGGCCACCATCCACTGCGACGGCTGCGTCTCGATCCTCAAAGGCGGCATGCTCGACGGCGTGATCTACGCACGCGCGGTGGACTTTGAACACGGCGCCTTTTTTTCCGGGGAGCTGCACATCGGCGAAAAGGCCTTCGAGCAAGCCGAACTCCTGAGCCCCCAAGCTCCCGAGCAGGTGGGCCTCTACGTGGAGCAGGCCAGCGACCTGCCGCCGACGCCACCGCCCGCACGCGCGGCTCCGGCCCGCCGACGGGCTTAGGGCGCGTCCTGCACTTGGTGCTCTGCGGGTTGTTGGAGAGGCGATTAAGGACCAAGGACCAAGGACCAAGGACCAATGTCCAGGGAAGCGAAAATGCCCAAGTTCGGAGCGGCCCCGCGAGTTTCACCGCGGATTGGAGATTGGCCGTTGGGGTTTCCTTGGACCTTGGACATTGGTCCTTGGTCATTCGTCCCTGCGCATTCCCCTTCCCCGCTGATCCATAAGTGCATTTCCCCCTCCAGCCCGCGCGCGCCTTATACCATCTCGAAGAATCCCGATGACCATTTCGCCATCGCATTTTTGGGTGCGAACTGTCCGTGTCGGCAACGCCAAGGGCGTTTCATCCTCCAGCCCAGGGTTGGCCCGAGGCACGAGAGCCTACCCTGGGTCTTCCCGACGAACTCAGCGAACCCTGAAAGGGTTCTGTCGGTCGGGAAGCGCGCGGCGATGGCGCGTCGAATGGCGGAACCCTTGCAGGGTTCATGGCCTTCGGCACGGGTTTCCCAGGGTAGGCGCTCGTGCCTCGCGCCAACCCTGGGCTGGAGGATGGAACGCCGTTGGCGTTGATGCTCCTCCGATGAGTCACCTTGTTTCCGCAATGTGGTATCAGAAGAGCGTCATCTGCGGCTTCATCGCCGCGAGCGCCTGCTGGGCTTTTCTTTTGCCGCGCGGCTTGCCGGTCTTCGGTGGCGGCGGCGCTTCGGCCAGCGCGGGTTTGCCCTCGGCGTTGAGTTCGTGCTGTTCGAGATTGCTCAGGATCTCCTTGGCCCGCGCGATGATCGACGGCGGCAGACCGGCGAGGCGCGCGACCTGGATGCCGTAACTCTTGTCCGCGCCGCCTTTCACGATCTTGCGGAGAAAGATGATCTGATCGTTCCACTCGCGCACCGCGACGTTGTAGTTGCGCACGCCGCCGCGGGTCATCTCGAGTTCGGTGAGTTCGTGGTAGTGCGTGGCGAAAAGGGTGCGCGCCTTCACGTCATCGTGCAGATACTCGGCGACGCTCCACGCGATCGAAAGGCCGTCGAAGGTCGAAGTGCCGCGCCCGATCTCGTCGAGGATCACGAGCGACTTCGCCGTCGCGTTGTTGGTGATGTTCGCCG
>Ga0105044_10005197_pt1 | contig 17934 bp, 16 predicted proteins | sample MAT01_FD_78092 | JGI IMG/M metagenome (GOLD analysis project Ga0105044, IMG submission 78092) | Freshwater microbial communities from Lake Fryxell liftoff mats and glacier meltwater in Antarctica - MAT-01 | ecosystem: Environmental > Aquatic > Freshwater > Ice > Liftoff microbial mat | place...
AAGTTCTCTTTTTAACACAGATCGAATAGATCATCTTTATCAGGATCCACACGAGAAAAATGTAAAGCTTAAACTTCATTATGGTGATTTAAGTGATGCGGGAAACCTGATTCGTATTGTCCAGGAAGTTCAGCCTGACGAGATTTATAATCTCGGGGCAATGTCACATGTTAAAGTGAGTTTTGATTCTCCTGAGTATGCCGCTGACGTAGATGGTATCGGTACATTAAGATTATTGGAGGCAATCAGAATTTTAGGGTTAACCAAAAAGACAAAGTTCTATCAAGCTTCAACATCCGAGCTTTATGGATTAGTGCAAGAAGTTCCCCAACGGGAAACAACCCCCTTTTATCCGCGCTCTCCTTATGCTGTAGCAAAATTGTATGGTTACTGGATTACAGTTAATTACAGAGAAGCATACGGAATGTTTGCAAGTAATGGAATTTTGTTTAACCACGAATCGCCTTTGCGGGGCGAAACGTTTGTTACCAGAAAAATTACTCGTGGAGCTTGTCGAATAGCCTTTGGCTTGCAGCAGTGTTTATTCATGGGCAATATTGATTCGAAACGTGATTGGGGGCATGCCAAGGATTATGTGCAGGCAATGTGGCTAATGCTTCAGCATGATAAGCCTGATGATTTTGTTATTGCTACTGGGATAACTACTACGGTTCGGGAATTTATTCTAAAAGTGTTTCAACGGTTAGGCATCGTTATTGATTTCAAGGGTGCCGGAGTTGAAGAGGTAGCCATTGTTTTAAAAATTAATAGTGCTGAAGCCAAAGTAAAAATTGGAGATGTGGTGATGAGAATAGATCCTCAATACTTCAGACCCACGGAGGTTGAATTATTAATTGGAGATCCCACTAAGGCAAAACGTGATTTGAAATGGGAATTAAAATATGATCTGGATGCCCTTGTTGATGACATGGTAAAGAGCGATTATCAGTTATTTAAGCGTGATGATTATTTAAAAGAAGGGGGTCACAAAATTTTTCAATACCACGAGTAATGGAGAGATCATCCAAAATATATGTGGCCGGGCACAGGGGAATGGTGGGGTCTGCTATCGTAAGAAAATTGATAGCCGAAGGCTACAACAATCTTGTTTTGAGAACTTCATCTGAAGCGGACTTGCGGAATCAAGCGGCAGTTGAGAAATTTTTTGCTGATGAAAAACCAGAATATGTTTTTTTAGCTGCCGCTAAAGTTGGAGGAATTCTTGCCAATAACACCTTTCGGGCAGATTTTTTATACGAAAACCTGATTATCGAAAGCAATGTCATTCATCAGAGTTATGTTCATAAAGTAAAGAAGCTCTTGTTTTTAGGATCATCCTGTATTTACCCAAAATTGGCTCCGCAACCACTTAAAGAAGAATATCTTTTATCAGGATTTCTAGAGGAGACAAATGAACCGTATGCTATTGCCAAGATTGCTGGTATTAAGCTTTGTGAAAACTATCGAAGGCAATATGAATGTAATTTCATTAGTGTGATGCCCTCAAACTTGTATGGGCCAAATGACAATTATGACTTAAACACTTCCCATGTATTGCCTGCCATGATCAATAAATTTCATTATGGAAAGATGACCGACTCACCAACAGTAGAAGTTTGGGGTAGCGGTAAACCAATGCGTGAATTTCTTCACGTTGATGATCTAGCCGATGCAACCTTATTTATCATGAACAATTATAATGAACTAGATTTCATTAATGTTGGAACTGGAACTGACATCTCAATTAAAGATCTTGCTGAACTAATCAAAGCCATCGTAGGATATGAAGGCCAGATTATTTGGAACACCTCAAAACCGGATGGCACTCTACGAAAGGTTATGGACATAGAAAGGATTTTAACAACCGGTTGGAAACCAAAGATTCATCTTGAGGATGGGCTTCATTCTGTTTACCAGCTTTATTCTCAGAAATCAATTGGCCGATGATAAGAAACCGATTAATTAAGAGGACTTCTCAATTCATGAGGCTGTTGGGATTTGATCCAAAAATGTTTGTATTATTTTTTGCAGGCCTGCCATTTTACATACGCGATTATATAAAATTGACTAGGCAACTAAAAAAAAATCAGGATTTTAGAATACAAACTTTTTTTCCGGTCTTACATGAGCGTTTTCTTGAGAGCGGTACAATAGATCTGATTTACTTTCATCAGGATTTGTTTCTTGCCAGACGTGTATTAGAAAATAATCCTCTACGCCATATTGATATAGGTTCTAGAATTGATGGGTTTGTAGCTCATGTGGCAGTTTTTAGGGAAATTGAAGTTTATGATATAAGAGTACAAACGATTGTCGCTAAAAACATCGTTTTCAAACAAGCAGATTTGATGAACCTCCCAGAGGGTTTAATTGGTACATTGGAATCCGTTTCTTCCCTGCACACAATTGAACATTTTGGATTAGGGAGGTATTCTGATGAAATTGACGTAAATGGGCATTTAAAAGGCATCGATAACATACACAAAATGCTTAGACCAGGCGGAAGATTTTATTTTTCTGTTCCAATAGGTCCTCAACGAATAGAATTCAATGCGCATCGCGTATTTTCAGTTTCATACCTTCTTAAGGTATTTGTTGACCGTTTTAAAGTTGACCGGTTTAATTATATAAATGATGAGGGTATCATATTTGAAGATATTGAGCTTGAAGCTGATTCTGTAAATGGCAATTATAATTGCCATTATGGCTGTGGTATTTTTGAATTAGTAAAGCTTTAAAAGCGACATGCTACGTTTCGATGATGGAAGAACATAAATATGTTTCAAAGCAACCATTAGTTTCTGTTATCATGCCGGCTTTCAATTCGGAAAAGTCTATTTCAGAATCCATTCTTAGTGTGATCAACCAAACAATTGATAACTGGGAGCTTATTGTTGTGGATGATGCTTCCAAAGATAATACTTTAGCAATTGTTCAGAATCTTTTAAAATCTGATGACCGTATCCGTGTGCTATCGCTAGCTAAAAACAGTGGGGTATCTAATGCAAGAAATCTGGGAATAAAACAGACAACGGGTGAATATGTTGCATTTTTAGATTCGGATGATTTATGGCATAAGGATAAATTAAAAAAGCAGACCGACTTTCATACAACAAATAGTAGCATTAAGATAAGTCATACGGATTTTCATTTTTTCAATGAATTAGGAATACAAAAAAGAAATCTTAAGTATCTGATTGATTTTAGAAGTGATAAAGAAGGTTTGTTGTACCCCAAACTTTGTTATAAGAATACCGTGGGTATTCTTACTGTATTGATAAGAAGAGATTTGCTTCAACGTGCTGGAGAATTTGATACCTCATTACAGGGAACAGAAGATCATGATTTGTTGATAAGAATCGCAAAGGAGATGGAAGCTTTCGGATACTTACCTGAAATTCTTGCATATTACAAAGTGGGCAACTCCGGACTTTCAGGTAGTCATTTGGGTAGATATAAAACAGCTAATAAAAAGTTAATTCGAAAACTTCTAATTAATGATAGGCTCGAAAGTAAACTGTTATGGCGAGCTTATTACAGGTATTTTGGAATACTTTATCTTAAAAGGAATAGTTTCAAGATATCATTTCGCTACTTCATTAAATCTGTTTGGCTTATTCCCTTTGACTACATTTCCACGACAACGTATATGTATATGATCTATGCCTATCTAAAAAAAATAATTTACTTTGTGAGCGCTCAACGTTGAATATGATTATAACAAATTTGAAAGGTGGCCTTGGAAACCAGATGTTTCAGTATGCAGCTGCTAGGCGTTTAGCTGAAATAAATGATTCGTCACTTAAATTGGACTTATCATTTATAAATCATTTTCAATTTAAGCCTGGTATCACACCTCGAAACTATGATTTGCATATTTTTAATATTAATGAAGATTTTGCCAAAGCACCCGAAGTGGCTCGGTTCAAAAATCTTCGCTGGAAGATTTTAAGGAAATTTTGGCCTAGGTACTCTCAAAATCCGTATATCAATGAGACGGATCAGCGATTTCAATCCGAACTACTAGGCCTTTCTGATAATAAATATTTGGATGGTCATTGGATGAGTGAAAAATATTTCAAAGATATCGAGTTTATTATAAGGCAGGAATTCACATTTAAGAGGAAGATTCTTGATGAGGGTCAGCCGTTATTAAATCGAATTACTCAATCCAATTCGGTGTGTATTCAAATTAGAAGAGGAGATTACGTAGCCAACGCGCAAATAGCTAAAATTCATCAAACAACTACTCTAAGTTATTTTTATGCAGCAATAGAACAAATTAGATTGAAAATTCTCAATCCTGTTTTTTTTGTTTTTTCTGATGACCCTAACTGGTGTAAATTGAATTTAAATCAACTTGAAAACTGTCATTTCGTAGAAATGGAATTCTCCAATGGGGGAGTTGGTGACTATTTCCAATTAATGGTTCACTGTAAGTACTTCATTATAAGTAACAGTACTTTTGGGTGGTGGGGCGCTTGGCTAAGTCGTTTTGAACAAAAAATTGTGATCGCACCCAAGTGTTGGTTCAAAGATGAAACTATCTTTGCTGGAGATATTTGTCCGAATTCTTGGATCAAGATTTGAGGTTTATGGTCAATAATATTTTGCACGCTAATGAATGGGACAGGATTCAGTAACGAATGTAGGAATGTGAAAATAGTTGAATCTTAAAGTATACAACTGATAAATAGAATATTAAATAAACATTGCACCTAGATGAATTCTAATGACATTTTCTATTCTCAATTTGGAGAAGATAAGTTTTTGGCGAAGGTTTTTGATAAAAAAAGTGGCTGCTGTGTTGAAGTTGGAGGCTTCGATGGGATTACGGGAAGCACAACTTTTTATTTCGAGAATATTGGTTGGGAATGTTTAGTAGTTGAGCCAGTGCCACAATTCTATCAAAAAATTATAACGAATAGGCGTTGCAAGGCAGTTAACTATGCGGCAAGCAGTTTTGAGGGTGAAATTGATTTTTTTGTGGCAGAAGGGGCTGATATGCTTTCCTCTCTTACCCCTGATCTTTCCAGAATAAAATCTGAAGGTGGGATTATTAATAAAATACGTGTCAAAGCGAAGACCCTTGATTCCATCTTAGAAGAAAACAATATAAGAGACATTGATTTTTTAAGTATTGACGTTGAGGGTCATGAGTTGGATGTTCTAAAGGGGTTTTCCATTTCAAGATTTAATCCCCGAATTTTAGTCATTGAGAATAATGACATGGGGATTGACAATTCTATTAACGATTATCTTAAACAATTTGATTTAGTAAGGTTTAAAATAACGGGTTGTAATGAATGGTACACTCACAGAGAAAATAAATCATTTTATAGCAAATCAAGTATATTACAAATAGAATCGTATGTGACATATATGAAGTTTTTTAGATTGGGGAAGCGATTTGCTAAAGCTGTTTTGTACAAACTCAATATTTTAGAATGAGCATCAGTAAATGATCAAAATTTGAAACATATAGTTCAAAATGCAAATAATCTCACATAAAGGTGCCTGGCAAGTTGGAGGTGATTATATAATTAATGACAATGTATCTTGCATTCATCCGCCTATTGACTTAAATTATTTTGAACGAGCAAGCAATTTGATAAAAAAGAAAATCTACAGCCCTATTTTTTTTATTTTTTCTGATGATCAAAAATGGTGCGTTTTAAACTTTGGAAAGTTAAAAATAAATCATTTTGTTGAATTGGAATGGCCAGATACATTTGTAAGTGATTATCTGTTTCTAATGAATTTGTTAAAGCATTCTATAGACAGTAATAGCTCTTCGGATTGGTGGGGAACCTGGTTAACTACCCACATAAGTAAAATAGTTGTTGCTCCTAATAAATGCATCATTGAAGTAGCTGTAATATCTGACCATATCTCCCCGTCATTGAGTAAACCTTAACAAAAAAATCATGATTGAACAAATTAAAAGACTAGCGCGTAACAATTTCTTGTACGATTTAGTTAAGAAAAAGAAAAATAAGAATGATTTAAAAAAGTGGTCAACAGAAAGAAAATCATTTGTTGGCCCCCTACCTCATTTAATGAAGCAGTTCACGATTAAGGATTATGCCGCAAAATTTAACTGTTTTACATTGATTGAGACAGGTACTTTTGAGGGGGATATGGTAGAAGCTAACCTTGATAACTTTACAAATATTTATTCAATTGAGTTAGATGATTATTATTTCAAAAGAGCTTTTAGAAAATTCCGTAACAATCCTAACGTGCAGTTAATTAATGGTGATAGCGGAGTTGAATTAGGTAAACTATTATTGAGCCTTCACGAGGATTGTGTCTTCTGGTTAGATGGCCACTATTCAGCAGGTAAGACAGCTCGAGGTGAACTGGACACACCTATCCTTAGCGAAATACTGAGTATATTTAATCACCCTATGAAAAATCCGGTTATTCTAATTGATGACGCAAGGTTATTCAACGGAGAGAACGACTACCCCAAACTGGACGATTTTATCGCTCAGATAGGGAAGTTAACGGATAAGTTCGAAGTTGAGGTCTATAATGATATTATTAGAATTACACCAGCAAGATTGTTGATTTCGAATAATGGCTAAGATAATTGTTTATGACTCAGATCATCCGCATGCAGAGGACAATAAATGCTTTAGTGAGGAGTACTCATTATTGAATCCCTTTAATGTATTTACATTTGTTTTGGCCGACAGAGCAAGGAAGCGTGGCTTTGAAATAGTCACTTCTGATGTGTTTTTACGAATGAACAGCCAAGAAGTGGCATTAGCAATTACTGATATGGTCAGCTGCAGAACCGAATTACTACTGAAAAAAGGAGTTGTTCCTTTGATCTGTTTTTCAATGGAATCCCCGCTTGTAGCTCGTAAGTTCTATATGAATATTAGGAAGTTGGCTGGGCGATATTTTCATAATATTCAGTTTCAAGGTACAATTGAACGTTTGAAGTCGACTAATACGCAATTTTCAGTAATGTATTATCCGACCGAAGGTAGAAACCTTTTACAAAACCTCTCATGGGACGATAAGAAATTGCTGGTGATGATCAATAGAAATAAGAGAATGTTTAGGACAGACTCTTCTAACATTCGTTCTTTGTTTGTTTCCGCGCTGTCATACATGAGGGTAGGTATTCAAAAACTAATGGATCCTTGGATAAGATCTCCAGAGATATATAAAAACAGAATACGGGCAATTAAATATTTTTCTTCCAATCGTAGTTTTGATTTATATGGTGATGGCTGGACTAAACGAATATCTGGATTTGACAAAACACATGAGCTAGCTGCACAGCAAGCGTTTCGGGGGCAAATCTCTCCCAACAAGAAACTCGAGGTTTTAAGCCATTATAAGTTTGCAATTTGTTTTGAGAATTGTGTTTTCCCCGGTTATGTCACTGAAAAGATTTTTGATTGCTTTCTGGCGGGATGCATTCCTATATACCTAGGGGCTCCTGATATCAATGATTTTGTGCCTAAAGGGAGTTACATTGACTTTCGGGATTTTAAAAATTTCAAGTCATTAGAATTTTTTCTTGAAAAAGTTACCTTCGAAGAGGGCTATAAAATGTTAGAGTGCGCTCGAGAATTTATAATGAGCAAAAAGTTTGATAAATATTTGACAGTAAACGTTGTTGATAAGATGCTCGATCATGCCGATGATTATCTATTGCAAAGTCGAATTAGTAATTCCGATAATTCGGGTAATAATCTGTGAATAGCGTAAAACGTATTGGTATAAACATGATTAGCGGAGCGGCTGGTTATGTTTTGCCGATGCTGATAAATGTAGTTTCCGCGCCTTACGTGCTTGCTCAACTCGGAAACGAGGCTTATGGATTGCTGGTTCTTTCAAATGTAATTATTGGATATCTCATAGTAGCAGATATGGGTCTTGATATTCCGGTTACTCAACATATAGCCGAGTATTATGCTAAAAAAGATACCTTAGGTCTCAGTAATTTTCTTCTAGCCACCATAAAAATATATATTCTTATTGGGCTAGGAGGAGGCATTCTGCTCATTACATTCACCGATCCACTTTTACAGTTACTTGATTTACCGACTTCACTGCACGAAAGTGCAGTGCAAGTTTTCTATATGGCGGCACTTGGTTTTTTTGGTAGTATAGTTAATATGTGGGGTAAAGCAGTTTTCAACGGTTTGCAGAGGTACGAAATATCCAATGGAATCAATGTCATTGTCAATCTAGCAAGTCTTATTGCGGGAATTTTATTGATAGAAATGGGATATGGAGTTGTCGGATTTTTTGGTGCCCGAGTGGTGGGATTCGCTGTCTCTTCTATAATCTATGTGAAACTAGCTTTTCAACATTTGAAAAAATTTGCTTTTAAGCCATTAGTCGATTTGTCAGTTTGGGCAGAATTAAAGAAGCAAGTGGGTTATGGTTTTGCTTTGCGAATATCGGGGATGGTCTTTTCCAAACTTGACCAGACATTCATTGGGGTATGGGCCGGGATTAATCTGGTAGCGTCCTATTCCTTTTCATTGTTGATTGCCGTTACTTTAAGCGGCATCATTTCAAGCTTAACTCATTTTGCTTTTCCCATGGTAGCATCTATGGGGGCAACGAGATCAAAAAATGATATTTTGGCTTTTTTTTTTAAGATCAATAAGTTTATTAACGTGATATCTACATTGATTTTTGTGCCATTTATTGTTTACGGAGATGTAGTTTTAGAACTTTGGATTAGCCCCCAGGTTGCTGCTGAAAATAAAATTGTTATAGTAATGTTGCTGTCAACTTTTTACATTAATACTTGCCTCACGACTGGCCTAACTTCCTTTGTTGTTGGTAGTGGACAATTAAAGTATTTTACTTTGTATGGACTCGGCCGTGGAGTCGTGTTGGTTATTGGATTTATTTTGTTGATCAAACCATTTGGGTTAAATGGAGCGGGGTATTCATATGCTTTTAGTATTCTGTTAGATGTTCTTTATTTGGTCTATACGTCTAAAACCAGGTTTCAATTTGATATAAATAGATTACTAATGAATAGCTATATCAAACCAATAATGATAGGTATTTTTCTAGCTATTCCTATGATCTTTTTCAAAATTTTGGTAGTAAAGTGGATTGACTTGATCCTTGTTTCGGCAATTTTTGCGGGTTTTTATTTGATGTTCATTTATGTTTTTAGAGTTTTAGATAAGGAAGAACGGCTTATCATCGTATCATTTTTCAGATCTAAAATGAAATTTTATAAATGATCGACTCTTTTGGTTTTCTTCTTTATCCGAAGGACTAGATGGGTTAAATTACTAAGTAGAAAGATGCATTTTACAGCGGAAAGTAGATAAGAATTTTTAAAATTTGCACTTTAAAACTTTCGGCTATCACGTAATGAAGAAAAGTGTATTGCTTAATCGGATACTCATATTGACGGATATCTTTAGAGGTCTTTTGTTATTAAGAACATCTTGATTGACTAGATTGTGTTTACCCTCCCCCGGTTTTAATGACAAGAATATTCATAATAAGCGTTTTACTTATTGCTGATTCAGCAACTGGATTATTATTTAACTTGCATTCACCAATCTACAGGATTGGTTTCGTGTTGAAGACCTGCATAATTTTGAGTTTCATTATTTACTATTTGACGAGACTTAAAAATACATCAGTTCGATCAATCTATTTTGTTTTGTCAATTTGCTTTTTCTCCTGGCTGATTTCTTCTACCAGTTCTATTTTAATAAATCCTGATTTTGGAATTATTTCCTCGCTGACAATTTTAAGCAGATATCTTTTCTTCTTTGTGCTAGCTTGCCTATTTCTGGATGATAAGACGGGTACAGACTACGGAAAGATTTTGAAGTTTTTTTTCATAATAAATAACATTTTTATAATTATTGGATTTTGTTTCACTCTAAGAATATTTTCTTCTTATAATATCATGGCTGATGTTCGATTTGGATACAAGGGCTTGATATATGGTGCAAATGAGGTTGCCGGTATTTATATATTGGGAATTGCTTTTTTTTATCGGGAGGTTTTTAGGCACAAACAACCAAAGAAAATGTTATTGTTTGTCACTTGTGTTGCGGCAGTGCTTACAGGCACGAAAGCGACCTTGATCGGCCTGATTTTAATAACGCTATACTATTTTGCAAAATATAAAGCAAGACACCTGATAGTAGTCTTAATTCCCCTTGTCATTTTAACAACCTCTTTAGTAGTTCAGAATTGGGAATTAATAAACGAAAAATATCTTGCCTCCAACACAGAACGATTTTTGAGTAATGATCTAATTACTTTTCTGATGTCAGGGAGAGATATTTATATTGTACAAAATTTTACTTTTATTAATAACCATTGGTCACTTATCAATTTTTTATTTGGGGACTCTTTTCTCTACTCAGAGACAGATGCGCTTGATTTATACTTTTTCTTTGGTTTGGTTGGCGCTCTTTATCTTTACATGTATACTCGGTTATTCTTTATAAGGGATCACTCGATTGATAATATTTTTGTATTTCTAGTGCTGATCGCAATTGCAGCGGTCTCAGGCCATATCATTCAGTCGGGAGTTGTTCCAGTTTTTGTACTTTTGTATATTTTTTCTGAAAAAGGGAGTCGCCAATATGAAATGCCTAGGAGTAATAGCTTTAATTAACTTTAGTGAGTGGGATGCGCCTGACTATCAGGAAGCTGGAGGAATAAATAGTGTTATAAAAAATCTACTTCCTTTTCTTAAATCGGATAAGATCATTTTGTATGGATTAACCACCAGAAGGGAAAATTTATTTCAACGAAGAATCCTTACAGAACATATCTCAGTATTTCCAATTCTCTTTGTCGAGCCTGGTAGTATTGTACCCCGAAGGGTTTTTGGCTTTTTACTCGGGTGGAGATTACTAAAGTACTGCAAAGTGCATGAAGTTGAACTTATTTATAGTCACTCGGAGGAGCTCTGTTTTTGGCTTACATTCAGTAAGATACCGTACATTCACCATTTACATACCTATGTAAATGCTTTAGAGGTTTCAGGTGCGAGGCTGGCTCAATTTAAAATTTTTAGAGTGCTCTGGGATAAACTAAGAACCCGCGTAATAAAAAATGCCTTCAAAATGATTGCCGTAAACAGTGACGTCACGAAATTGGGAGCGAGGTTAATTGGCAGGGAAAGAGTGATAGAATTTCCAAATTATGTTGACACGGACAAATTTCGGCATACTGATTTCCAAAATCTAAAGCAAAAATTGAGATTAGACGATAAAAAGATTTGCCTTTTTATTGGAAGAATTTCTGCTGTAAAGGGCCTTGAGCTTTTCGTTGACGTTCTTGAAATGCTGAATAATGAATCAAGCTTTGTATGGATTGGTATTATTGTAGGAACAGGTGAATACGAGCAATCAATTAAAACCTACATTCACTCAAAGAAACTAAGTGACCATTTTATTTTTGCCGGAGTTGAGAATGATCCCGTGGAGTTGAGTAGGTATTACAGTATGGCGGACGTGTTCTCGATTACGTCAATTAGTGAATCTGTACCCTTGACTTTACTTGAGAGCTTATCTTGCGGCACGCCAGTGGTTTCAACTGACATAGGAATATCAAAGGATGTTTTAGACAATAGGACAAACGGATTTGTATGCTCTTCAAGGAGTTCAATAGAATTCTCAAAAAGAGTTCTAGAGTGTCTTGAATTTAAATCAGGGTATAGCCTACTACCCAATCAGCAAATGTATACAGTTAAAAACGCGAGTGAGCTTTTGAATAAGGAAATCCTAGGTGAGAAAGGTGTTCATTGAAGGAATATTTTAGCGTGTTGGGTTAGCAATTTTCGTTTTTTATCGCTGTGATCGGGTTAAGAGAAATCAATTATTAGAAATTCATATGAAGGGTCATCTCGAAATTCGATTACTAATAACCGGGGGGTCTGGATTTATTGGAACAAATGCAGTGAGTTATTATATTGGTAAAGGAATCACTTTGCTTAATATTGACATTTCCAGGCCAAAGGATGAAAGCCAAACTCCATTTTGGAAAGCTGTAGATATTTTGAACCTACCCAACTTAAAAAAAACTGTCCTCGACTTTAATCCTACTCATGTATTACACTTGGCGGCCAGGACAGATCTGGATGAAAAGCAGTCTATAGAAGAATATAAAGTAAATACAATTGGAGTAGAAAATTTACTTGTTGCGCTGAGTCAATGTGTTAACCTTAAACGGGTAATTTTTACTTCGAGTATGTATGTTTGTGTACCAGGATATAACCCTACAAATTATGACGATTTTGCCCCCCATACACTTTACGGAGAGAGCAAAGTCCGAACCGAAAACATTGTTAAGAAATATAATAGCGAGACGTTTGAATGGGTGATTATTCGACCTACTTCAATTTGGGGCCCTTGGTTCGGACATCCGTACAATGATTTTTTTCACCACGTAGCGAAAAGAACATATTTTAACATCATAGGAAAGACCGCCACAAAAACTTATGGATTTATAGGAAATAGCATCTATCAAATTGATCAGATAATGTTTTGTGAAAAGAAATTGGTCAATAAGAGGGTTCTCTATATCGGTGATTACCCTGGGTTAAACATTAATGCGTGGGCCATTGAGATTGCAACTCAATTTGGAATAAAGCTTATCCCAGTCCCCTTGGTTATAATTAGATTTGCTAGTTGGTTTGGCGACTTTCTTTCGATTTTTGGAATTAAATTTCCCCTTCAGAGTTTTCGTTTTAAAAACATGATTACAGATAATACAATCAGCTTACTTCGCGATACTTTGGAGATCGCCCCCCAGCAAATATATAGTGTAAAACAAGGGGTAGCCTTAACTTTGAGATGGTTAAAAGAAAATGAGAACGTGTAATTAAACAAACTGAAAATAATTATAAAATTTATTCTATCTTTAATTCCCTTATGTGAATGAATTCAAATAGTAAAGTCTCTGTTCTGGGTATCAATTTTTTTAACGGTGAACCGCAAGATGTTATTGATATTTTAAAATCAGGCGGCCTTTTGGTTGTCCCATCTGGACCGGGGCTGGGTACTATTACAAAAGATCATCAATACTATAGCTCGTTAATTGACGCTGACATTGCTATTCCGGACAGCGGCTTTATGGTTCTACTATTTCGGTTACTTTTTAATAAAAGGATTAAAAAGATATCCGGTTGGAAATTCTTGGTTGCTTTTCTTGCGGACGAACAGGTTAAGTCATCAGAATCCCTTTTTTTAATAAATCCAAGCGAGAAGGAAGGGATATCGAATCTCCTATATTTGAGAAGCATTGGCTTCACTTTGGGCCAAGATGATCTTTATCATGCCCCTCTTTATGGTGGGGAAAATGTTATAGATCCTATGTTACTCTCATTAATTGAAATTAAGAAGCCACGCTACATTTTGAATAATATTGGTGGGGGTACACAAGAGAAATTGGGTTCATATCTCAAAAGAAATTTAAGCTATAGACCAGCGATAATCTGTACGGGAGCCGCAATTGCTTTTCTTACCGGTCGCCAAGCAAAAATGCCTTTATGGGCGGATAAATTGTATTTAGGATGGCTCATTCGATGCGTTAAAAATCCAAAAATATTTGTGCCCCGATATTTGAAAGCATTTGGTTTATTTTGGCTGATCGTAAAATTTGGAAAAAATAGGCCTAATGAAATCTTACAAGAGTGAAGGCTAAAAGAACCAAAATTAGCTCAGAAATTGACCGCGATAAAATACTGAAATGAAATTAGATATCGACATAAAGAAAGTGAAAATCGCTTCTTTAATAGCTGTTGTTGTTACAATCCCTACTAAGTGGATAAACTTAAATAGCTATTCTATCATTTTTTTAGTTTTGATATCGCTGATCGAGATTTTTGTTTATAAAAGGAGAATTCAATACAATATTAGAGATCTTTTAATCTTCATCTCTTATTTTTTACTCACAATATTTTCTTTACTGTATTCGAGTAATTTTGAACCACTTTTTTCAAAGATTGAGACGAGATTGGCAATTCTGGTGTTCCCTTTAGTGTTTATGGGCACATTCGAAGTTGATAAGAAATTGTTGAAAGTTGTTTTCAAATATTTTGCAACCTCAACAATCTTTATTTCTTTGCTTTGCGTCATTAATACGTTTGTTACAAATTATGGCGAGGGGATTGTTTATGATCCAACCAAAAATTGGTTGTTTTCTTCCGATAGTTTAGTCGAGCAATTTGGATTTCACCCCAGCTATTTTTCAGTCTATTGTGCCTTTTCTGTTTTTATAGTTCTATTCCTTTACAAGGAAGGTGACTTACGAGGATGGATCACTTTTTTACTTGTAGTATACTTATCCGTAGTTCTACTGCTTCTAGCTTCCCGAGTGGGAATTCTTTCTTACATTACCATATTCGGGGTAACCATATTTTACGAATCGTATGTTAGGAAGAGATTGGTGTACGGAATAGTGGGGTTTCTTATTTTCTTTGCGAGCATGCTGATATTGGGGATTAACTCTCAAACGGTTAGAGATAAATTTGATGCCTTGCTAAACCGAAACATTCATCAATATAATGAACCGTTTAGAGTAAATAGACGGGTTATACAGTGGAATTCAGCAATTGAAGTTTTTTCCAAATCTCCAGTAATTGGAGTTGGAGCGGGTGACATGCAAGATGAGTTGCAAAAGATATATTTAAGAGAAGATTTTAGAGAAGGTTACGAACTACACTACAATCCTCATAATCTTTTTTTGGATAGTGCAGCCTCTCTTGGTTTATTAGGTGTTATGTCTAATTTATTATTATTTGGCGTTTCTTTTTATCAATCATATTCAAAAAGAAATGTACTTTATTTGCAATTTCTTGTCTTGTTCCTCTTGATTTCTCTGGTGGAGTCAACATTCTCTATGCAAAAGGGAATTGTTTTTTTCTTTTTTTTTAATTCAATATTTTATTCCTATTTATCAGTTGATTGTGGGCTAGCAAAAAAGGAGGTTAACCCCCACCCTCCAGTCAATTTGAAAATAAATGATCAAAGAAGAACTTATTGCACCCTTCGGTATTTGTGATTGCACTTAAGAATTAAGCGTATGTGACCAAAATTGAAGGTTGCAAATTACTTGTGTTTTTAAAAAAATTTTAATCGAAGCCTCCCTTGTTGTTAAAGCCCTCAGATACTTCGCTCGTGCAAATATTATATTCACTAAAGAATCGAATTGGACGCACATCAAAAATATTTTGGTGGCTTGTGCTGCTGTTTATTTTTACCGTTCCAATTTCGCAGTTTATCTCGGTACGATTAGCCATCGTGGTTCTGTTTTTTTCTTTTTTTGTTAGTCAGGGCACTTCTTCCAATTACTTTTTGCGGAGTTGGGACATTCTTCTTTACCTTATTATTTTGGGTTTAGGCTTGGTGTACACCGAAAATCTGGAGCAAGGTTTACGAGTGATTGAAACTAATTTCATTTTTTTTGCACTCCCGCTTATATTCTATAAGATTGGAAATTTTAATATTAGAAAATCTTATCAGATTTTCTATGCTTTTACCACAGGACTCTTTGCGGCCTCCCTAATTAGTTTGGCGAATTCCATTTTACAGTATTCAGAAACAGCTGATGTCCGAGTGTTTTTTTTCTATCAATTAACTCAAGCATTGGATTTCCATCCTACTTATTTTGGATATTATCTTATCTTTTCGATTACCTACGGTCTGTACATTATCTATTATGGGTCGGTCAGACTCAATCCCTATTGGATCAATGGGATCCTAGTCTTTCTTTTTTTTATGTTAATGCTGACTGGCAGTCAAACTGCTTACATCAGTTTACTACTGGTTTTTTCCTTTTTTGTTCTAAAATATCTACTAGGTGAGAAGAGTAGGAAGGAAACCGGAGTCGTAATATTTGTTTTCATTATGACGGCATGCATGTTCAGCCTGATTTTAAATTTTCAACAGAATAAGCAATTTCTTTCGTTAGGAGATCAGAATGATTATTGGGAGCGATTTACCCTTTGGGATGCCGCACTTCGGGCAAATCCAAGTCCATTATTTGGAGTTGGAACGGGTGATTATAAAACTATATTAAATCAATATTATCAATCACAAGGAATGGCCCTCTTCGCAGAAGAGAGTTATAATTCTCACAACCAATTTATCCAAATATATTTTTCAAACGGATTTTTTGGCTTATTGGCGCTATGTATCATTATATGCAGGCCTCTCTATTTGTCTTTTAAGGTTCAAAATCCTATCGGGATACTCATTATCTTTCCATTTATTATTTATGGTGTTACTGAGGTATTTTTGGGTCGATTTCAAGGCATTGTCTTTTTTGTATTTTGTCATCAACTGGTGATTGCACAGTATTACTTGATAAAGCCGAAATTGATTCTAAGCAAAGAAGATGAACTAAGTACCTAATCATAGTTAAGCTTTAGTTATGAGTTTTTTCCTTAAACTTATTTTTTTTGTAAGTGACTTGTTCTTTTTAAACTTGGCCATAGTTTTATCCTTTGGTTTAAGTGGTGGGAATTTTTTGTCCACAGCTGGTAACAATGAATTATATCTAATTCTATTTAGCAATATTGGCTGGATTTTTTTGGTGCTTGTATCTAATCCTTACGGTTTAAGTAAAGGCTGGTCGGTTTCTAAAATATTTAAGAGTCAGATTGCGTTTCTATTTGTTCATATTCTTATCATTTTCTCTTTGGTGGTCTTTTTTAAAAAGAGCTTTTCGATCACGCAGATAATTTTGGTTTACTCTTTTTTTATCCCACTATTCTTCGTTTGGAAAGTGCTGATAATTTTTGTTCGGAGACTCTTCATTAAAGAGATTTCGCTTAGGAATTATGTTTTAGTTGGACATAACAAGTTATCTGAAGAAATTAGAAAACACTATTTAGTAAATTCTCATGAGGGATATCGATTCAAAGGGTATTTTGATCATAAATCGAATTCTGCACTAATTCTTTCACTTGCTGAATTTTGTAAAGAGAGTGAAGTGCATGAAATTTTATACTGCGTAGATAATCCAAATCAGTCCCAACTGCAACAGTTGGTTAGTTTTGGATTGGATTCTCTTATTAAGGTTAAGCTCATTTCAGGCAGCTCAGCACAAGTTCAATCTATACAATTGGGCAAGTTTGATCAAATTCCTGCTTTCGATTTGGCTACATTACCATTAGATGAATATCGAAATCAAGCGATTAAAAGGATGTTTGACTTAATTTTTTCTACGATCTTTCTCGTAACTGTTTTTTCATGGCTCTACCCCTTATTAGCGGTTCTGATAAAACTCGATTCGAAGGGCCCTGTTTTCTTTATCCAGTTACGAAATGGACTTAAAAACCTCCCCTTTGGTTGTTATAAATTCCGGACAATGAGCTTCGAGCAGAATGCTGAATTTAAGCAGGCAACTAAAAATGACACCCGAATAACCAGCGTTGGTAAATTTTTGCGAAAGAGTAGTTTTGATGAACTCCCCCAATTCATAAATGTATTTAAAGGGGAAATGTCGCTTATTGGCCCAAGGCCACACCCTATCAAGCTAAATGAAGATTTTGCTCAAAAAATTGCGACCTTAACCTCCAGACATTATGTTAAGCCAGGATTGTCTGGTTTGGCGCAGTGTATGGGTTACAGAGGTGAAACTAAAACCCTTGAAGAAATGGAAAATCGAGTTCGTCTTGATCGTTATTATATTGAAAACTGGACTTTTTGGTTAGATCTTAAAATTATTTTTCTTACTATAATAAGCTTACTAAGAGGTAGCGAAAAAGCATATTAACTTTTAATTAAAGGATTTATCATCAGAATACTCTTCTATACCGCCATCTCTTTCCTTATCTCCTTCTTGTTCTTTCCTGTGTTTATCAAGTTGCTAAGACAATGGAAAATCTTTGATTCATCAGGAGATCATAAAATTCATTCTTCTTTTGTACCCTCTATGGGTGGACTTTCTATTTTCTTA
>Ga0105044_10005201_pt1 | contig 17927 bp, 8 predicted proteins | sample MAT01_FD_78092 | JGI IMG/M metagenome (GOLD analysis project Ga0105044, IMG submission 78092) | Freshwater microbial communities from Lake Fryxell liftoff mats and glacier meltwater in Antarctica - MAT-01 | ecosystem: Environmental > Aquatic > Freshwater > Ice > Liftoff microbial mat | place...
ACGCTGTTCATGTTGCCGCCCGCGCCGATAGTGCCGGTGGTGTCCACAATGCCGAACGAGGCGGCGGCGATGAGGTTGTCCAGAAACACCGAAGAAGCACCGTTCAGCCGCGGCTGGACGCTGAGCGTGCCCAGGGCCGCGTTGCGGGCCCCCAGCAGGCGGAAGTCCGTAAGCGTCGTCGAGCCGTTGGCCGGCACGATGGTGATGTTCGTCTGGTTGTTGGTGTTGATGAGGCGGACGCGGTTCTGCGACGCGCTCCAGAACGCACGGCCCGGGCCGGAGATCGTGACACGGGCCCGCTCGCCGCTGGGCGTCGTGATGAGGAATGCGGTGTCCTGGTTGATGCGGACCTCGCCCGCCTGGGCGTTGATCCCGCCCGGAGCCAGCAGCGGGGGCTCGGTCGCCGCCACGGCCCGGAAGTCGCCCCTGACGAAGCCGGGGCTGGCGAAGCCCAGGAAGCCGTCGGAGAAGACCACGGAGTTGTTGATGACCCCCGTCGCGGTGACCGAGTCGATCGTCGAGCGACCGGCGGTGACGCGGGTGGAGGTCGTGTTGTACTCGCCGTCGAAGCTCGGGGCGATGCCGGCCATCACCACGGAGTTGGTGACGCGGTTGCCGGTGAACTGGACGGTGCCGATCGAGCCGGCGCCGGCGGAGTCGAGGTTCTCGTCGGTACCGCCCACGCGGTCGTCGGCGCCCAGGCTGGTGGTGCCGGCCAGGATCGCCAGCCCGCCGACGAAGTCGGAGAGCACGACCGAGCTGATGCGGTTGGTCGCCACCAGGCCGTTGTTCAGGCCCGGGGTGAGCGTGTCGTTGCGGAAAGCACCGGCCCGCAGCGAGCCGATGGTCCCGCCCGAGAAGATCGTCGACTCCCAGATGGACCCGCCGTTGACGGTGATCGAGTTGATGTCGCCGCCGGCCTTGATCAGGACGCCGTCGATCCCGCTGGTGCGCTGGACGCCCGCGGGGAGCTGGTTGCGGATGTCGGACTGGAAGCGGTTGAAGTCGCGCTTGAAGTCGCTGACGCCGATCTGGCTGCGCCAACCGCCCTGGCTGTTGAGCGTGATGGCGCCGATGTTGCCGTCGACGAGCACGTCGCCCAGGAGGTCACCGGCGTTGAGCGTGAGGCTGTCGAGCGCGCCGTTGTTGACGGTGATCGTGCTGCTCGGCCGCAGCGAGCCCTGGTTGATCGTGATCGAGCCGATGCCGCCCGAGCGGGAGATGATGTCGCCGCCCCAGTCGCCGCTGGAGACGATCGCGTTGATCCGACCGAACACCAGGATGCCCGCGGTGGAGACGCGGTCGGAGCCGGACCGCATGTCGACGCGGCCGTTGCTGATCACGCCCGTGACCGACTGGCCCACGAGCAGGTCGGCGTAGTTCTGGCCGTTCTGCGTCGTCAGCGAGCCGACGTTGCCGCGGACGTCCAGAGGGAAGTTGTTGGCCCCGAAGGTGCCGATGTTCCGCACGGCGAAGATGGAGCCGGCCGTCCCGAGGATCGAGAGGTCGACCAGCAGATCGTTGCCGGCGCGGAGCGAGGCGATGCCCCCGTTGCGCGGTCGCAGGATGTCGTTGCGGGTCTCGATGCGGCCCACGACATTGGACGCCACGCTCTCGATGGTGCCGATGTCGCCCGACGAGGAGATGTTGCCCTGGAGCAGGCCCTGGCTGCGGATGAGGTTGATCCGCCCATCGGGGCCGGTGGACTGCACTTCAACCTGGGTAATCTCGCCCGCGCTGGTGATGGAGGTGATCGGCCCGGCGATGCGGAAGGCGCTCGAGCGGATGTTGCCGCCGACGGTCAGGCCCGTCAGCGCGCCCGAGACGACCGTGTTGCCGCGAAAGTCCGCCGAGGCGTTGATGGCGTTGATGGTGTTGTCGACCTGGAAGTTGACGCGCTCGAAGTTGCGGGCCGTGACGCCGCCCGTCAAGGAGCCCGAGACATCGATGGTCAGGTCGGCGATATCGCCCCCGGCCGCGGCGACGACGCCTGCGAGGTTCCGCGTGGCCTGGATGCGGCTGGTGACGAACTCGAGCGTCGAACCCAGGCGCGTGGAGTTGCGGAAGCTCGAGGCCGAGACGACCCCGATGTTCTCGCCAGCGTTGATGAACGACGCGTCGTACGCGCCGTTGGCGAGCGTGACGTTGCCGATGTCCAGCCCGCCGATCTCGGAGCGGAACAGGTCGGCGTTGGTGCCCTGCACCAGCCGCACGTTGCCCGCCAGCACGTCGATATCGCGCACGCGCACGCTCTGCCAGAAGTCGTCGAGCGCCTGAGCAAGGATCAGCGCGCCGTCGAACCGGCCGCCGGTAATCCGCACCTCGCCGATGCCGAAGACCGGCGTCGCCAGCGGCGTCGGTGTCGCGCCCGTGCCAAGCTGAGTGAGCACCCCGCCCACGCCCGCGGCCATGATCGTGCCCTGGATCAGCGCGCCCGTGCCGCGGGTCCCCAGCACCGAGACGATCGCCTGATCGGCAAAGATGCCCGCGCTGGCGAACCCCGCCGCGCCCGTGCCCAGCAGCCCGTCGCCGACGTTGACGGTGCCGATCACCGTCGCGTAGAGCGAGCCCACGATGCCGTGGAACTGGCCCTGCGGCGTGAGGTTGTCCGAGTTGGCCGTCACCAGGATCAGGTGACCGCCCTCGACCAGCACGTCGCCCACCGAGCCCGAGACCGTCACGCTCGCCACGTCGCCGTTGCGGACCACCAGGCCGTTGAGATAGCCGTCGATCGGCGAGCCCACGTCCTCCAGCGACTGCGGCGAATCGTCCCAGAAGCCCGCGTCGTCGGTGTTGATCGGCAGGTACGACGTCGTTCCGTTCCAGTCGTCGCCGCCCTGACCGCCCGCGTTGGTGAGGTTCAATGCCTCGGGCCGGACGGCCAGCGGGCCGCCCACGCCGCCCGCGCCCGCCGTGCCCCCGCCGATGTCGCGGAACGGCCCGAGCAGCGCCGGACCCGCGCTGGACACCTGCGTGCGGCCCAGATCGCCGGCGCTGATGACCAGGGTGTCGAGCTGGGTGGAATCGACGGCGACAAGGTCGCCGCCCTGCGTCGTGTTGGAGATCGTGCGGAGCTGCCCGGCGACGTGCCGGATCTCGAGCACATCGATCTCGGCGGCCCCGGTGAAGAACAGGCCCGAGATCACGGGCGTCTGGATCGGCCCGGGAGTGCCCGCGCCGGCGGTGTCCGAATCGACGGTGATCCGCCCGATGCTCACCACGCCGGCGCTGTTCCCGGTGATCGTGAAGTCGGCCCCGCCGCGGAGCGTGAGGTCGATGGACGCGATCGCCACGCCGCGCGAGCCGTTGATGGGCAGCGTGCGGATGACGGCCTGGGTGCCCGCGGTCGGCGCGACGGTGCCGGGGGGCGAGCCGGGGGGTATCTGAAGCCCGCCGGAGAATCTGATCGTGACGCTGGCGCCGGCGTCGTCGGTGAGCGTGATGCTCTGGCCGAAGGTGATGATCTGCCGCGCGTTCGCGTCGCCGGGGCGCGAGAGCTGGCGGAAGTCCATGAAGCGGACGTCGGCGCCGGTGCCGGTGGTGATGACGGGGATGCCGTCGAGGATCTGGCCCGGGAACTCCGAGCCGGCCCCGTCGTTGTTGGTGCCCACCAGGATCTGGTCGATCTGGCTGTTGACGTTGGTCTCGACGCGGACGTTGCCGCCCGAGACATACGCCCCCACGAGGATCTGCCCGATGTCGCCGCGCTGGGTCGCGGAGCGGCCCGAGGAGATCGACACCGTGCCGAAGCGGGCGTCGCGCCTGGGGTCGGGGAACTGATCGGCGCCCAGCGCGCCGCGGATGTCCAGCGTGCCGATGGTCCCGCCCGTGCGCAGGCTCATATTGAAGATGTCGCCGTTGAGCACCGAGCGGGCGATCGAGCCCGTCGCCAGCGTGCCCAAGTTCTCGCCCACGACGAGGTTGGCCCCGTCGATGTCGAAGCCCGTCGTCACGCCGTAGAGGCTGCCCGGAACGCTCGTGGTCGTCGCCGTCCAGCGGCCCAGCGCGTCGCCGGCCTGGTTGGTATTGATCGTCCCGCCCAGGGCGAGCCCGCCGCCGGAGGTGCGGTAGCCCATGCCCACGCTGAGCAGGCCCATGGAGCCGGCCGAGAGCGCGATGTTGAACGGCGCGTTGGCCCCGCCGGTTCCCGAATCGCTCTTGACGGCCCCGAGCGTGACCGGGGCCATGCCCGTGATCGACACGCCGTAGGCAAGGCCCACCCCGCCGACCCGCGGCGAGACGTTGAGCACCAGGTAGTACACATCGGCCCGGTCGGGGCGGAAGCGGAGGATCGAGCCGCGGGAGGAGTTGCCGCCCGGCCCGCGGCCTGCGCGACCCTCGTCGATGGCGGCGACGACGCGCCCGTCACGATCGACGACGCGGAAGTACGCCACGCCCAGGCCCAGCGCGTTGGTGAAACCGCCGAACGTATCGCTGCTGGAGATCGCGCTGATGACGACCTCGCGCGAGGGATCGGCCGGGAACGAGTACACGTCGGTGCCGTCGGGAGCGCCGTTGATCGGGTCCGAGCCGTTGATGGTTCCGAACACGCGGACGCGCGTGCCGTTGTAGCCGACAAACTCGGCCCCGGAAGCGTCGTCGTTGCGGTAGAAGCCGCCGCCGTAGGGCACGGCCTGGCCCTGGATGCCGTTGCCGCGGCCGTTGTAGCTCGTGCCGGAGACGAAGTTGCGGCGCACGGTCGCGCTCTCGTCGGCATCCTGGGCGATGTTGACGATCGCCTCGCGGGAATAGAAGTCGACCAGCGGCAGACGGGCCCGCGATGCGCTGTTCACGTCGGCGAGCACCGAGATGCTCATGCTGTTGCGGCCGGCGATGCTGATCTCGCGGGCTGTGCGGCCGACGGTCAGGCGCGAGCCGGAGGCGATGGTCGGATTGCTGTTGGGATCCACGCCCGTGTCGTCGTCGCGGAACCACACGCCCGCGTCGCTCGCGCTCGAGAACACGCCCAGGTCGCCGTCGACGCGGAGCGAGCCCATCATGACGCCCACCGAGAAGCGGTCGATCGCGCCGGTGATGACACTGGAGCCGTGCACGATGCCGTCGATGAAGATCGAGCCGATCGACGAGCCGTCGGTGATGAACACACCCTGGTCGACGCGGTTGAAGTTGTCCGGGGTGAACTGGAAGCCGTTGGTCTGGCGATAGGCGGCGGGGCTGGAGTTAACACGGACATAGGGCGAGCCGACGATGATCGAGCCCTGGCCCGGGGGAAGGCCGATCACCCGCGGCGGAGTGTCGCGGCTGAACGCGTAGCCCACGCCGTCCTGCTCGAACTCCGTCAGCTCCGAGAGCGAATACGTGTCGCCCTGCTGGTCGCGCGTGAAGCCCGTGATGGACACGGCGCTCCGGACGTTCGTGCCCGTGATGATGATCCGGCCGATGCCGTCGTTGAACTGCACGCGGCCCACATCCGTCGGGTCGCCCGGGGAGGGCTCATTTCCCTGGTTGATCGGGAACGTCAGCGGAACGAACGTGCGTCCGTAGAGATCGACGATGTCCAGCGATGCTCCCACCGGGCCTGTCAACGTTACCGTCAGGTATCGCTCCAGCAAGCGGATAGTCTGCGTGAACTGCCCGCCGGGCAGGGCGGTGTTGATGGTCTCGAGGGTGAAGTCCTCGGAGTAGGTCGCGTTGGCGGGCGATTCGGCATTGGAGCGCAGGCGGAAACTATCAAAGCCATCCTGGAAGTTCACGGTGAACGTCCGGGCCGGCGTGCCGATGGGCGAAACGGTTGCCTGGGCGAGGTTCTCCAAGGCCGCGCCGCGGAACGTCGCGACGACTTGGCCGTTGCGGAGCAGCTCGAGCCGGGTGCCCGTCAGCGTGTCGGTATTAATGAGCGAACCGCCGGTGCCCGGCGAGGCCGAGACTTGGAACTGAAGGTTCACCACCTGCCGGGGCACGGGGTTGCCGCCGCCCTGGGCCTGCCCGTTGATGACGAACGTCACTTGGTCGGTCTGCTGGAGCCGGATCCGCAGGGCCGCGTCGGTCTGGTTCTGGCCGATCGCGCGGCGGACCAGCTGGACCGGCGTCGCGGCGATCGAGCTGTAAGCAATCTGGATGTTGGAGGTGGCAAAGAATGTGCCGTTGGGCGGCGCGGGCGGCACAGCGTTGGTCCAGAAGGCCTGCTCGTCGTTGAAGTCCTCCGTCACGGCCGTTGGCTGCGTGTTCTCTCCTGTGATGGCCGCGAACCGGTGGGCATACCAGCCCTGCTGCTGCAACACCACTGTGCCGAGCCCGGTCTGCGGATCGATGTCACCCGCGCCCACCGTCAAGAGCGCCAGAAGCTGCCGCTGCTCGAGCTGCTCGAGCCCCTCGTAGACCTCACCGGGAGTGCGTCCGGCCAGCTGCGTCATGCGGGCCGCCGAGCGACCACGGAACAACCGCGAGAGTCCCGCGGCGAGACCCGAGCCCAACCCCGAGGCAGGAATGGACCGGCCCGAACCGCTTCGACGGGTGCCCAGCCCCGTCCGGAACCCCATGTTGCGCGACTGCGTCATTGCTGCTCCCGTAGCTGATCAACCAACCCATCAAACCGGCCGCGTGCATCTCGGCCCCGCGTCGGCGTGTGCTGCGATTCGTGCCGCCCCCCCGTCCCGTCCTTGCCGAGTCTTGTCCACTGCCCGTTCACGGGCCGTGAAGGTAGGGCCCCCGGTCGTCCCTCTCCATACGACCCGGTGCCCCGCACCTTGCCGGAACCGTCGAGCCGACAACAGATTGTCTTTCCGAATCGGGGTCTCCCGCGCCATGTGCCCGGTCCGGCGTGATCGCACCGTTCGGGGAGGGGCCGAGGGTACTCGCTCGCGACGCGGGCCGCAAGTCGCCGCCGACCCCCGCTCGGCCAATCCAAGCTCCCACCCGCACGCCCCCGCCGCTGCCAATGGGCGGGCACCCAACGCCTCGGTACGCCCGGCCAAACTCCCCGGTTTCACGCCCTCGGCTGTCGCTTGCCGTCGACTATCGTTCGAGCGATGCCAACCCGGACAATGCATATTCCCGCTCGGGGGTTCACCCTCTTGCTGCTCTGCGGGCTCGCCGTCACCGGCTGTGCTCTCCCGGCCACCGTCGTCCTCACCGCGGCGGCACCCGTCGCCCAAGCCGGCACCGCCGCGTACATCAACAACGAGATGGTCTTCGTGTTCAATCTTCCCATCGCCGACGTCCGGCTCGCCGTCGTGTCGGCCTCCCAGGCCCTCGATCTCTCCCCTGGGTCCGAACTCGCCACCATCACGTCCGACGGCCGGACCAAAAAGATCTACATCCCCGCCGAGACTCGCGATGGCGTGACCGTCGAGATCCGGCTTGAGGCGGTCACACAGGTCCTGACCCGGATTCGTGTTCGGTTCGGATTCTGGGGGGATCAGGCGGTCTCTCGGGCGATTCTGACCAAAATCGAGCGGGCCCTGGGCCAGGAACACCCGAATGGGGTGTCCGGCACCGCTTGGTGACAAGCTGGGGAGTTGAAACCGCTTACAGAGATCTTCCCCTGAACTGGGATAGCGGGTCGAACGCGGTGGGGCTCCGGGTCGGTTTGTCGCGAACCTGTTGGGGCCGTGCTCCGATCTAGAGTTGTCTGTCGACACCCGGAGATTCATCATGCTTATGTTCACAAATGCCCGCCGTGCCCGTACGACAAACCCGCTGCTGGTCCTGATCCCGGCCGTCGTCGGGGTCTGCGTTGGTCTGGGCGGTAGCCGGGCGTGGGGTCAGAATGCCCTGGGCGATGGTCGGGCTTTGGACCGCAATCTCCAAGTCGGCTCGGGCGGCAAACTGCCCGGGGGCGGTGGGGGGCGGCGCGATGCGTTCGCCGAGCAGATGCGGTTTAACAACGCCGTGATCAATGGCACGGCGACGGGCGGCAAGGCGTTCCGCGGCTTCGCCCCCTCGGCGGCGTTTGACCGCTTGCAAACCAGCGCAGGCTCGGACGACCTCTATACGTTCCGGCGGGACTCGAACGCCAGCGCGATTTCGGGCTTGGGCATCCGCGGCACCGACGCTTTGCGATATCAGTTCGCCCTCACCACCGGTGCCGGCGGCGGGCCGGGCATCTCGGGCGCAACGCAGGCCATGGGCAGCCTCTCGGCCGCCGGCGGCACGCTGCAGCGAAGCAGCGACGTCACCAGCAGCGGCTCGAGCACGGCTCTGCGGTCGACGGCTCAGTATGTCTCGACGCGGTCGCTGCAGCCGTCGGCGGTGGGGATCCGGCAGGACGAGTATGGTGCGGAGTTCACGGCCCGTGCCTCGCCGCTCCTAGGCGTGGCCTGGTCCAAGACGCGCGAGAGCCCGCTCGGGGCTTTGCCGACGGACGCCTCGAGGCCCGGCACCGCGCTGGCCGCCACTCGCTTGGGCAATCCGCCCGAGCCTGCAAAGAACCCGGTCACCGGGTTTCCGAACCCGACCGAAGCGCAAGCAGGCACTGGCGAGCGGCCGCGGCCGCCGACGATGGTCTATTCGCGGATTCTGGATCAGGTGCGGGCCGACGCGGGGAACCTCGCACCCCGGCCGGTGACGCAGCCCGGGCAGACCGAGCCGGGCGGGGCGCCGGGCAATCCGCAGACGGCCCCGACGCAGCCCGCGATTGATACCTCGATCGACGCGCAGCTCGAGCGGCTCCGGGCGTCGATGCGTGGCGAGCCGGCGCCCAAGCCTGCGGTGCCGACGCGTCCGGATGCGCTTAATCCGCTCGGGAAAGACCCGGCACCCGCCGCGCCGGCGGATGGGCGGCCCGGCGACGTCACGCCGCGGGAGACGCCCGACGGGCGTTCGCCGCTGACGCCCGAGCTGCGCCGGGGTTTGAAGCGGACCGGGACGCAGAAGGTCGATTCGCTGGTGGACGCACGGACGCGGCCGACGCCGGGCATCGATGCCCGCGGCGGCGGCCCGATCGACCTGGTTGAATACAACCGCATGATGGCGGCCGGGCAGGACCTTCTGGCTCAGTCACGGTTCTTTGACGCCGAGGACCGCTTCGCGATGGCGATGCGGGCCGTGAACAACGATCCCATGGCGCGGGTCGGCCGGCTGCACGCGCAGCTCGGGGCGGGCCTGTTTCTCTCGGCTGCGGCGAACCTGCGGGAGCTGCTGGCCGGGAACCCGGAACTGGTAGGCGTGCGGTATCAGCCCAAGCTGCTGCCGCCGGCGGAGCGCATCGGGCGGGTGGCGGTTCAGCTCGATGTCGAGCTTCGGCGGAGCGGGAGCGTCCTGCAGCGTGATTCGGCCCTGCTGATGGCGTATTTGGGGTACCAGACCGGCGACAAGGACCTGCTGAAGACTGGCCTTGACGAGTTCGCCGCGAACATTGACCCGGAGAACGCGGCCGACCGAGCCCTTCTCGAACTTGTGCAGAACGTTTGGGAAGTCCAGCCCTGAGGGCGTGGCGAGGGCCTCGGGGGGGATCCGGCGAATCGTCGCCCTACCCCCACCACTGTTTCGGGTGCTGGTCTGCCCGTCCTTCCGGGCCTAGGGGTCTGCGGGCGCTGCCCTGATATCCCCCGTTGACCCCGCCCGCTAGACTTACCCCCCGGGGGTCGGCGCGAAGGCCATCCCGGGACTATGCCTCCCAAACACACTCCAAATACTTCGCCAGACGCGGCTCAGGACAGCACCACGGTGACTGACCGGGCGGCGGTGGCCGTGCGATTCGACGGTGATGTATTTGCGGTGCCCGAGGGGGGGGCGGGCGGGCCCGGCTGGGGCGCGCGGATGAGCGACTTTCTGACCGACGGCTCGGTCGCGGCCCTGTGCGACGAGCTCGCCCGGCTGACGAGCATCCCGATCTGGCTGCGCGATCAGTCGGGCGAGGTCATCATCCCCGTGTGGTCTGATGGCGACGGCGGGGCCGGCAGCAACGGGCACCCTTGGTCGATCGTGTCCGATGCGGCCGGGCGGCGGCGGGCGTTTGAGCTTGTCGGGCAGCGCGACGACGGGAGCCAGGAGAGCTACGCGGTGCCGCTGCGGATCTCGACGGGGGTGCTTGGTTCGATCGTGACGTGCCTGCCCAAGCCCGTGTTCAGCGGTTCGCCCGGCGACGCCCAGACGACGCGGCTGCAGAGCCTGCGGCGGAGCCTGCTGCTTTTGGCCTCGTCGGTGTGCGACGTGTGCGAGGCCCAGATCGCCCTGCGGCGGCGGGTCCGGGACCTTGATGCGCTCTATCGACTCAGCTCGCTCCTGACGGCGGCCGGCTCGGTCGACGACCTGATCCAGTCGGCGCTCGACCTGGCGATGCAGGTCATCGGGGCCGAGGCGGGGAGCGTGTCGGTGTACGAGGACGGGCACCTGGGCAAGCGCGACCCGGTGGCCCGGGCCCTGCGCGGGCTGAGCCCGGCGTGGGCGGCGGACACGCGGCCGTTGACGGCCGGTGGGCACCTGCGGGAGCTTGCGCTCCGCGGCGAGGTCGTCAGTGTGCACGACATGGTGACCGACCCGCGGATCGTCGACAAGCAGCGGGTCGAGGCCGAGGGGCTCAGGAGCATGCTGCTGGCGGGGCTGCTCGATCAGGGCCGCCCGGTCGGGCTCATCCGCCTTTACACGCGCGGGCTCCGCCACTTCACTCAGGCCGAGGGCGAGCTGCTCAAGGCCATCGCCGAGCACCTGGCCAGCGCCGTGACCAAAGCGCGGCTCCGACGGATGCGCCAGGACGACGAGCGGATCCAGCAGCAGGTGCGTCTGGCGGCGGACGTGCAGCGGCGCATGCTGCCGCGGAGCCTGCCGCGGGTCAAGCCGTTTGACGTCGGGGCGCACTACGCGCCGAGCTTCGAGCTTGGCGGGGATTTCTACGACTTTCTCGAGCTCGGGGGGCACCTGGGCATTTTGATCGGCGACGTGATGGGCAAGGGCTTTCCGGCGGCGCTCCTGATGAGCGCCGTGCGGGCCAGCCTGCGGGCCCACGCGCAGGACCAGTATCACATCGACGAGGTGCTCAGCCGGGTGAACAAGGCGTTGTGCCGCGACACGCTCGACAACGAGTTTGCGACCTGCTGGTACGGCGTGGCCGATCCGCACACGCTGCGGCTGACGTATTGCGGCGCCGGGCACGACTGGCCGCTGCTGGTGCGCGTGCCCGAGGGCCGGCCGGTCGAAGACAAGGACGTGCTGCGTCTGACGGCCGATGGGATGGCCCTGGGGATCGACCCGACGCAGAAGTACCCCAAGGGCATGGTCCAGCTGCAGCACGGGGACGTGCTGATCACATTCACCGACGGCCTGCACGACGCGACGAACTTCGAGGGCAAGCGCTTCGGCGGCACGCGGCTGCGCCGGTCACTGGTCGAGCTGCTGGTGGCCGAGCCGGGTGCGTCGGCGTCGCGGATCACCGACTCGGTGATCGCCCAGGTGCGTCAGCACTCGGGGCTGAGCGGGCGGAACGACGACATCACGGTGGTGGTGATGAGGGTGCTCTGAGCGGGGAGCTGCGGGCGGTGGGGTGCGAGCGGGAGGCTTAAGCGGCGCGGGGGCCGAGGTCGTTGTCGAAGATCGGGAACTTCAGGCTCGACTCGATCTCGGTGTCCACATCGGCGTCGAGCTGGTCGAGCTTGTCCTGCATCTGCATGAGCGTGGCCTCGATGGAGCGCACCATCCGGTCGTGGCCGATGCGGCCGATCACCGGGTCGTGCGTCGCGAGCTCGGGGTTGGCCAGCAACCGTACCGCCCCGGCGAGCAGGCGGCCCCGGCCAGCGGCGGCGGGCGGGAAGGGGATCGGACCCGGGGCGTCGTCGGTGAAGTCGTTGGCGTCGACGCTTCCGCCCAGGAGCGCCCCCTTGGGCTCGTCGAGCATGGTGCCGCCCGACCGATCGCCCGTGAGCCGCAGGTTCGAACCCGAGCGCGGGGTGCGGGGAGGACGGGGGGTGTTGCGGGTGCTCATGGGTGTCTCCTGGGACGGCGGACGGAGGCGGGGGAACGGAGGCGGGGGGACGAAGCCGGGCCGGTGGTGGAGGATCGGATACAGCGCGCGACTGGTGCAGCCGCGGGCGCGACGACTTGGCCACGCGGCCCGACTTGGACGTGAACAACCCGATCAGGCGACGCAGATCGCCCGCGTATCGGACGCTGGCGAAGGTCCGGCGCCCGTTACGCCCCGCGTACCCGGCGCAGGCATTGTCCCGGCCCGGCGGTGGGGCCGCCATCGGGGAACCCGGGAGAACTCCGCTACCGTGGGTGCGGCCGGCGGCCTCAGCGGGGCTGGGCGGCCCGGCACTGCTCGAGGAACTCGACGCCGCGGCGGAGGTGGGGGATGACGATCGAGCCGCCGACGATCAGCGCGATGTCGAAGGTCTCCCAGATCTGCTGGTCGCCGCAGCCGGCCTTGACGCACTGGTCGATGTGGTAGGCGATGCAGTCGTCGCAGCGCAGGACCATGCTGGCGGCGAGGCCCAGCAGCTCCTTGGTGGGCTTGCCGAGCCCGCCGTCAGAGGCGGTGTCGCGATAGGCCTGGTCGTCGAGCGCGAAGAACCGCTTGGTGACAAGCGTCCCGCCGCCGGCGTCGCCCAGGATCTTCTGGTTGAGGCGGGTGCGGAACTCCTGGAACTGTTGGTAGCGGTCCATAGGCGGAGCGTAGTCGGGGACGGGCGGAGCTCGGGCAGGGCTTGGACGGCGATATCCTCGGGCATGAACCTCGCCGTCATCATTCCCGCGGCCGGATCCAGCCGGCGGTACGTCGAATCGGCCCTGGCCCAGGGCATCCTGGCCCCGCGGCAGAAGATCGACGAGGAGCTGGGCGGGCGGCCGCTGCTCCAGCGGACCGTCGAGCTGTTTACCAAGCACCCGGACGTGGTCGTGGTGATCGTCGCGGGGCCGGCGGACGATGCGGCGTTTGCGGAGTTCAACACGCGGCATGGCGACAAGCTGACGGTCATGGGCGTGAAGATCTGCCGGGGCGGGCGGGAGCACCGGTATCAGACCGTGGCCAATTCGCTGGCGCTGGTGCCCGAGAGCGCGACGCACGTGGCGGTTCACGACGCCGCGAGGCCGTGCGCGAGCCCGGAGCTCATCGAGCGGCTGCTGATGGCGGCGCGGGCGGGGCATGGGGCGGTGATTCCCGGGCTCGATGTCCCCGACACGCTCAAGCGCGTGGGCGAGAAGACCGTGCGGGCCGAGCCGGATGATCCGCTGGCGGGGATTCTGGGCGTGGATCCCGATAAGCAGGCCAAGGGGCGATTGGTCGAGCAGACCGTGGACCGCTCGCGTCTGGCGGCGGTGCAGACGCCGCAGGTTTTCGAGGTGGCGCTGCTGCGGCGGGCGTATGCCCAAGGCGACCTTTCGAGCACCGACGATGCGCAGCTGGTCGAGCGGCTGGGCGAGCCGGTCGTGCTCGTGCCCGGGGAGAGCACGAACATCAAGGTGACGCGGGCCGAGGACCTGCGGCTCGCGCGGGCGATCCTGGGGCTCAGGGGGGCCGAGGAGAAGCCGGCGCACATGCGGTTTTGATGGGGGGGCGGGGGAACGGCGGCCGGGTCGATTCTGGTCTGCGATTCGCGGTTCTTGGTGCACGGTGCCTGCCCACACATGATCAAGTACCTTGGTTCCAAGCGGCTGTTGATCCCGGCCATCCTCGACGCCGTGGGGAGCGTCGGGGGCCTGCCGGGGGCGACGACGGTGCTGGACCTTTTCAGCGGCACGTCGCGGGTGGGGCACGCGCTCAAGCGCGCGGGGTACCGCGTGATCGCGGTCGACCACAACGCGTATGCCCACGCGCTGGGGACGTGTTATGTCCAGGCCGACGCCGAGGGTGTGCTGGATGATGCGGCCCGGTTGGTGGCCGAGTTCAACGCGTTGCCGGGCGCGCCGGGGTACTTCACAGAAACGTTCTGCGAGCGGTCGCGGTATCTCCAGCCGCGTAACGGCGAGCGGGTGGACGCGATCCGCGAGGCGATCGCTGGCAAGGGCCTGGGGCCCGAGCTCGAGGCCGTCATGCTGGTCTCGCTGATGGAGGCCGCCGACCGGGTGGACTCGACGACGGGGCTGCAGATGGCGTTTCTCAAGCGGTGGTCGCGGCGATCGCAGAACGGGCTGGAGCTGCGGGTGCCGGCGGTGCTCCCGCGTGCCGCGGCGGGGGCGGGGAAGGCGCACCGGCTGGACGCGGCGGAGGCAGCGGGGCGGTTCGCGGTGGACGTGGCGTATGTCGATCCGCCGTACAACCAGCACTCGTATCTGGGCAACTATCACGTGTGGGAGTCGCTGGTGCTCTGGGACAAGCCGGAGGTGTGGGGGGTGGCGTGCAAGCGGGTAGATGTGCGTGAGCGGCGGAGCACATTCAACAGCCGGCCGGGCTTCCCCGGGGCGCTGCGGCGGGTTCTGGAGAGCCTGCGAGCCCGGGCGATCGTGCTGAGCTTCTCTGACGAGGGGTTCATCTCGTCGGAAGAACTGGAGGTGATGCTCGCGACGCTGTTTTGCGGCGCGGCCCGCGTCCGAGCCACGAGCGTGGATTACAAGCGGTACGTCGGGGCCCAGATCGGCATCTACAGCCCGCAGGGTGTGAAGGTCGGGCGGGCGGGCCACCTGCGGAACACCGAGCGGGTGTATGTGGTGACGCCGGGATGAACCGCGCGGGACGGGGGATGGTCGTAGTGGAAATCTTGTCCAGACTGCCCATGTGCCGCAAACTGTCCATGCCGACCGAGCTTGGGCGGGTTTGTGGGCGGCGGCGGGGAGAATCCTGCCCATCCGCGTGATTTTGGTTGACATCGCGTTCAAACCGGAGAGTCTTTTGGGTATGCGATCGGGTTTCGGCGGCGTCCCAGGGTGCACGGGCACCCGATGGGTGTTGGTGTCGCCGCGTTGTGTTGCGGGCCTGGAAGAGTAAAAAGGAAGCGTGCGATGCGGAAAATGTGCTTGGCGGGTCCGTTGGCCGTGCTGGCCTCGGGCGTGTTTGTGGGTGCCGGCTGGGGCCAGGTCGTCTGGCCCGGCGGGGGCGCGGGGCAGGCGAGCCCGGGCGTCGGCTATCCCCCCGTCTCCTTCTGGAAGGAAGAGGGCGTGGTGGGAAACAACTTCATCAACTCCATGATCGACCAGAACGGGACGTGGTTCGACATCTACTACCCCGGCGCGGGCGGCGTGCAGGGCGTGTCGACCAAGGCAGAGGGATACTCGAGCGGGCTCGACACCTTCCCCGCGGGACTGGCGACCGATCGGCGCGGGCAGATGCACCTGAACCAGATGATGATGGGCGTCCGCGTCGACGGGTTGACCCACTGGCTGTCCAACCCCTCGGGCGTGAGCTATACAAACGTGCAGCAGGCGTACCTCGACGGCACGCAGACGGTGCGCACCACCAGCCGCCTGAGCGGCTCGGGCCAGGAGATCGATGTCGAGCAGATCGACTTCTCCCCCAAGGGGATCGCGTTCCCTGCCAACGGGAACAAGGGCGTCCTCGTCAAGCGGATGATTCTGACCAACCGCTCGGCGAGCACCAAGACAGTGCAGGTCTATCTCTACATGGACCCGGCGATCAACGGCGGCGACAACCACGACGCGATGTTCTTCGACGCCTCGGGCAACGTCGACGCGATGGTCGCGTTCGACAACACGCTCCGGACCGTAACGGGCACGGGCTGCTGCTTCGCGGGCTCCGACGAGTACAACCCGACAACCTTCTCGGGCTATACCAAAAACGTTTCGGTGTACCTCGGTGCCCAGCTCAAGGTGCTGTCGGCCGTCGGCGGGGCGGCGGGCACGACCGACAGCGTGTCGTGGCGCGACCTGGGCTCGAGCGACAACTCGCAGGGCTGGATCGGGCAGCAGATGACACTGGCGCCCAACACGCCGGTGGAGGTCAACGCGATCATCGTCGGCGGGTTTGATCCCTTCGCGGGCGCGAGCGGGACGTACACGGCGCAGATGCGTCCGGTGTTCCAGTGGTTCGCCGGCGAGAGCGCCGCGCAGCTTCAAGCGGCCACGGACCTGCACTGGCGCGATTTCCTGGCCGCGGGGGTCACAGTGACTACGCCCGATGCACGGATCAACGCGCTGTACAAGCGTGGCGTGCTTGGGACGATGCTGCACTTCGACGAGTCCAGGGGCGGGCTGATCGCGGGCTTCCGCAACGGCGCGTATCCGTATGTGTGGCCGCGCGACATGGCGTGGGCCGCCGTCACGCTGGCCCGGGTGGGGCAGACGGACACGGTCCGTTCGATGACGCGGTATCTGCGGGACATCACGTTCCGCGACTTCGAGACCTGGACGCCGGGCAACACGCCGGGCTTCGCCGCCGCGGGCGGCACGCCCTTCTTTGGCACGCGGAAGGGCTTCTGGAAGCAGAAGTACACGACCGACGGATACACCGTCTGGGGTGCCCCGCAGGTCGACGAGACGGCGGTGTTCCCGTGGATGGTCAAGTACTTCTACGACGTGACGGGCGATGCCTCGTACCTCACCGAGGCCGAGATCGGCAATCCGGCCAACACGACCTACGCCGCCATCAAGGACGCGGCGATCGCGATGAGCCAGACGAGCATCGCCGACGGCACGCGCCTCAACCATCGGGCCGCGTTCCCGGGCTCGACCGCCTTCCTGATGTACTCGAACAACATCTGGGAGGATCAGTACGACACGTTCATCATGTCCAACGCGAGCATCGTCCGGGGGCTGCGCGACGCGGCGAGCATCGCGACCACTCTCGGACAAGCCGCCGACGCGGCGGACTTCGCCGCCCGGGCCGCGGGCGTCAAGACCGGGCTGGATGCCAAGCTCGACTGGAACCGCGAGAACACCGACATCTCGCTGCTGGGCATCGTCTATCCGTTCGAGACGCACGCGGCGAACGACCCGCGGGCCGTGCGTGTGATCGACCGCATCAACGGCATCGCCGCGGATGCCGACGGGGCCGTCGAGCCGCTGGTCCGCTTCCCCGGTCAGTACAACAACGACGCGTCGGACTACGTGGGCCTGATCGACCGCTACTGGGGCGATGGGTACTGGGGCAACGGGGCCCTTGGCCCGACCCCCGCCGGGCCGTGGTTCCTCTCGACCATGTGGTACGGGACGTACTACGCCTATCGCGCCGACTTCACGCCCGGCAAGGACGACATCGACAACCACTATTACCGGCTCAACCGAGCGGCGGACCACAACGGCCCGATCGGCTTCGGTGCCGAGCAGATGGCCCCGATCAACTCGCTGCAGTATCCCGCGATCCCCGGCGTCGAGAACTTCACGCTCCAGACCGCCTGGCCCAACGCCTGGGAGAGCATGAGCTTCTATGTCGACAGCGTCATGCAGTTTCTCGACTACACCCCCGACGCGCCGGCGAACACCCTCCGCGTGGCCCCCAAGCTGCCCACGGCGTGGGGCAGCATGGCCTTCGGCAACCTCGTAGTGGGCGACCGCCGCATCGACCTGAGCGTCGCCGAGACCCCAGGGCCGACCGGGACCCAGACCCAGGCATTTACCAACCGCCTCGGCGGGGCCGTCGATGCCGCCACCACCGCCAAGATCCCCGTCGGCTCGGGGCCCTGCGGCGTGACCGTCAACGGCTTGCCCAGGAGCTACACGTTCAACCGTTCGACCCGCGTGCTGACGATCCCCGCGTTCCCGCTCAACGCCGGCGTGGGCGCGACCACGACGCTCGAAGTCCGCTACCTGCCCGGCGGCGGCTCCGACTGGAACACCGACGGCGTGCGGAACGTGCAGGACATCTTCGCCTTTCTCTCCGACTGGTTCGCCAACAACAACGCCGACTTCAACGACTCGGGTGTCCGCGACGTGACCGACATCTTCGCTTTCCTGTCCGCTTGGTTTGCCGGCTGCGCCTGAGCCGTCATCGATCTTCCACACGCCTCTCGCCCGGCACCCCGGGCGACGGGCGATTTGCCCCTGCGTCTCGCTGGCCCCCCCCCCCCCGCCCCCCCGCCCCGTCCCCTGCCCCCCCGGCGAAACCCACGCCTGCCGATCCCCGTCCGCCGTCTGACTCAACGCCG
>Ga0105044_10005202_pt1 | contig 17926 bp, 18 predicted proteins | sample MAT01_FD_78092 | JGI IMG/M metagenome (GOLD analysis project Ga0105044, IMG submission 78092) | Freshwater microbial communities from Lake Fryxell liftoff mats and glacier meltwater in Antarctica - MAT-01 | ecosystem: Environmental > Aquatic > Freshwater > Ice > Liftoff microbial mat | place...
CGACCGAACGATCCTACCGCCAATACGATGTTCTTTACATATCTTGATTACTGCAACCTGCTTTACGAAAGCAAGACAACTGACCTCAATGCTGAGCGCGACCGACTTGCAGCGGAGATGACTCAGCGAATCTCGAACGTGCCTTACTTTGTTGATGTATTGTCCGAACTAGCAAAAGGAGCGGTGTCGCTGAGCAAAAATAGTCTGATTGGGGTTGAACACTGGTTGGCAAAGTTGTCTCCAGAAGTACTTGTCAAGGATCAATTCGAGCTGCGACAGTACTGTCCACCAGAAGTGCTGCTAATGGCTTTGGGCTACGTTACCGAAATGACGAATGCTCAAGTAGGCATAGAGCAGCCCCTAACGGATGAGCGTCGAGAGATGTTATGTCGCGTATGTCTGATTGATGACAGTGTTCTCAATCAGATGCTTGAATGGCTGTATCCAGAATACCCCGACCTCGTTCAGCCTGGCACAACTACTGGACGATATGGTCAATTTGTGCGCCTTCTGAAGCTACCAACTATGAAAGATCTAGCTCAATGAACCTCGACGGACTCCATGCAATCGTCAATAAAGAGGAAATCGTTCCTACTCGGCAGGCACGTGACTTCCTTGCTGGATCACAGGAAATCGATGATCTATACAAACACCATGTGCGAACCTACATTCCTTTGCAGTCTGGCTCTGACGAGGCATCGGGGGTAACTGCCTTTGCCGCTCGCTTCATCAAACAGGTCAAAGAAGCTAAAGCGCCTCGCGGCTACATCACAGCAGACTTTGGTTACGGCAAAACAAGCGCGGGATTGTTCGTTTGGCAAAAGGCACAAGATGCACGCCTTGTTGCTGTGCCGCCCTTCAAGCTGAATCGGTTGGAAGATTTGTTGGATGCTACGGCTGGATGGGTTGCCTATATTCTTGGCAAGACCGTTCCTGATCTGGTTGAAAAAGCCGTCGAAATATACCAACTATTCCAAAATCGAGAATTAGACTCGATTGTAAAGCGTTACGGTGTCACCCTCGATCAAGCAGAGCGCATGTACACTGATCGCGCTTTGCAGCTTAACATAAAGCCTCAAGATATTGTCCGCTTTTTCGAGCAGATGACTTCACTTGTCCTTGAAGCAGGATTTGAAGGATTAGTCGTAATCCTAGACGAACTCCAACAATATCTTGATCCAGAAATCAAATCCGGCAAGATTGACCCGCTTGTTCCTCTTTTCGACATCATCACCGAGCTGATGAATCAGCAAGGGAAACTGACTTTCGGGTTTTTGATGATCATTACGAGTAAGGAACTCGGTGTCATCAACGATCAGCGCGGCGACCTCATCGATCGGTTGCGTGGGAATACGCTTGATCTTCGGTCGATTTACGACCGCAGTTTCCCTGCACGTCTTTGGGGACTTTTTGCCGAGACATTCGACTACAGCGAGATTTCCGATCAGTTGGTCGATGAATTGACACTGGATAGCCTCGGTCAGATTGCGTCTCGTCCTGACCTTTCAAACGGGCCGCGCACCGTCATTAACGCTTTTCGCCGGATCGCAAGACGTGCACTCGATTCGGACGGAAGCATTCGCCCGTACAGCCCTATTGATCTCGTAGACGACTTCCTCACCAACCAGATTGCCTTTGACGCACGCAAGCTGCTTCAAGAGGTGACGAGTAAAGCTCTGTCGACCAGCCTCATTCGCGGTAATTCGCAATTGGAACAGGCGGTCAGACTCCTCGCTGCATTTCCAGTTGATGGCGCTACCCGAGATGTTCAACGTCACTATGGGCTTCTCGATGCCTGCACTGAACTCCGGGCTAGTGGATCTCCTGAGATCGTCATCGAAATAGGGGATCGTCACCGTCCTGCCTTGATGCTGCGTGCGCTAGATGCGGCTCAAGAAAACACGGACGAGCTATCGCTAATCTTGCGCGAATTCGTCCGCAATTATGAGGTTCAGGCTGCAAACCAGATGCAGCGTGCCGTCAATTCGTTTATGACACTCCTTTCTCTGGTGTTTAAGGCTGAGCAATGGTCAACTGCCAGCCTCGAACTTCGCAATTTTGCAGGAAATGCCGAGGCTGTTTTTGTGGGTACCTTCCCAGAAATTGCGAAACGCTTTCCCGAACGCAGCGTTCATGTCCGCGTAGTGGGCGATGATGAATCAATCAACGATACACGCCTTGAAGGGGAATGCAGCCTTGTGTTCGTTCTCGCAAGGCACCTTGATCTTTCCCGCCAAGAACGTCTGAACATGCTGGGCGAAATGCAAACAGATACTTCTGCGTTTACCGCCGCGTTCTCCCTGAACCTTATGCTGCCATGTTTCGATAACTTGAATCGCGCAATACAAGACCAACTGCGCCGAGTCGTGGATGTTGAAGATGTGTCCGTGATGATGGTCTTGGCACTTCATGCCTATTTGACCGAGGCTGCCGAGCGGGATAGCGTTTCAAAGCCTCTCAAAGAAATGATCAAGCGTTCAATGTCAGTTCGGCTGTTAGAAGGAGCGCTGGAGGTGCTGCTTAATCCGGCAGTTGGTTCTGCCTATGGTGTAAATGGCGGGCTGATTGTCGAAAAAGCGGTCAGTGCATTAATCTCTGCTCGCTATGGCGACCAGTATGAAACCTTGATCACTTACAAGCAGTGGCGCGATAACCTCCGCAGTTATATCAGCGTGCTGCGACAGTTGAACAGTTTCGCGCAGAAACAAGGCTTTGTATTGGCTGAGGGCACGAAAGAAGAAATCGCCAAGAAATTCAGCACGACGGCGGCTACCTTTGATGCTTTTCAAGCACGCTTCCCCGATCTACTGAAGATCGAAGGCGGTTCATTCCCCGGTCGGCGCGAGGCGCGAAAGTCCGGGGTACTTTTTACTCGACACTCGCTAGAGGAAGTCATTTTGAGTTCCTTCGAAGGCGCACCAACAATCACAACGCGGGAGCGAAAAACCGTTAGGGCATTGAAGCTTGACGAAGTATATGGCGGTGCCGCTGACATGGGTTACCGCCCCGACGAGATTAAGTTCATTCTTGAGATTATGGAGGCGCGCGACCTCATTGAAGTCGTTGATGGTTGGCTTCAAGAGATCGCGCGCCCCTCAGTTTCGCTCGATGTGCTCAATGAGCAGATTCTGCGATTCAGGCATGACACCGATCTGCTTCATGCCGCTGTCCACCAACCTGAAACCGACCTTCTTGCTCAACAAGGAAACAAATACGCCAATCAGCTCAAGGACTTCCGCAAGCATCACAAAGAAGCCGAATTGGTGGCTCTTGATGAACAGGTGCAGTCGGATTTGCGCATGTTGCAGACTCTCGTCAATCGGGAGATTAATCAGCTTCGTGAACGCGCCGCGAAATTACATTTAGTTGAGCTGCCGGTTGATTGGGCAGCGACCCTTGGCGCGATGATCCGCGCAAGTGCCTTCACTTCATCACTCAATCAGGTACGCTTACGCCATGAGCAGATGCTTCAAACTTGGAATAACGAGGCATCGACATTTCGTGAGCGTCTATCTGAGTTGATAACCGATCTGGCTAACTTGGAGTTGGCTTCGCTTCAGCGGTTTACAGGACGTGTCAATCTTCTGATGGAGACTCACGTCAAGCTGAATGAGCAGCGCCGTGTACTTGAACGTGCGGTTCAACATGCTATAGCGTGGCAATTGACCGTGAATCAGCTCCATGATCTGCTGGAAGCGATTCAGCGACAAGGCGAACCCGCGAAGGATTTACTTGTACAATTACAGGAAATCGAAAGGACAATTGCTGGCGCATTTGAAACCCAATCCACAGAAGCTTTTGGCGCAGCGGATCGATATCAACAGCGAATTGCTCAACTTGAGGGGCAAGTCGCTGGTTTAGCCAGTCAAGCGGAACAAAAGTTCAACCGTGAGCAAGAGCAATATCGCAGCCTGTTTATTCAGAAGGCAGGCGTGAAGCAGGAAAAGCTGTGGCAGAAGATTATCCACAGTCCCAGCAATCCCGATGGTGTCTATTCCAATATGTATCAAGCCATCACGGGACAGGTTGCTGACTCACTCGATGCTATTGAGGAAGATATTGGGAGTAGTAGAACTGCATTGTTCGGACTTCGAGCAATGCGCGGACTTTTAGATGGAGATATAGGTGGCGCGGAAGCGCAGTTGGTGCTGCTAGAGAAACAAATCAATCAGTCCAATGATGACTACACTCGTATTTCTGCTGCTCTAGAAAGTAGCTTTCGAAACCTCAATCAATTTGCAACCTGGATTGAGGGGTTGTCACATTTACAGAAGCTGATCTCGGTCATCAATGCAGGAATTCGTGAACTTCGTGAGCCAATACAGACCTCGAATATCTCGCCAAATGAAGAACACCTTCTCAGGAATGTAGGAGAGCTAAAAGGTGCGAATAATTTACTTCGGCTTCGCCAGAAGATGGCAGACATAAGCGACGATGAATTCTGGCTACTGCTGCGGAGTATGGTGGAGAGACAGCTAATCGAAGTCACGCTGAAAGCTCAATAGGAATATGCTTGGCTGAAATCGGAAACATGCTGACGGAAACCGAAAATGCCCATTCCATCGGACTTGCACCCTAGTAAGCATCCCCACGCCTAAAGGCGGGGGCTTTTAGCCCTAATGCTTACCAGACTCAGCCCGCAAGCGCTACGTTAGCGGTAAATACATAGGCACTTCGGAATGCCTCACCAGTTCCGAACGCTGCGGTGAACGATTAAACAGAATGCTTGGGAGCAAACAGTGTCGTTCACATTAAACTATCGTATAACTTTGTCGAGGTGAACTTTACGCCCGTGAGGGCAGCAGCGAAAGGTAACTTTCAATCATGCAACGTGTGTTAGTGGTCGACAAGAACAAGCAGTCGCTCATGCCGACACATCTGGCGCGGGCTACTCAGGAAGGGAAAGGCGGCGTTGTATCGCCAGTTCCCCTTCACTATCATTCTGACGGAGCGCGAGGGCGGCGATGTGCAGCCCGTCGTGTTCAAGTCCGATCCCGGTAGCCAAGAAACTGGGATCGCACTGGTCGCAGATTTCCAGCGCGGCAAAGTCGCGATTTGGGCGGCGGTACTCGAACATCGTGGTCAGCAAATCAAGAACGCATTGGAGTCCAGAAGGGCATTGCGACGAGGGCGACGCGCACGACACACGCGCTATCGACAGGCGCGGTTTCTGAATCGTTGTAGACTGGGAGGGTGGCTGCCGCCGTCATTACAAAGCCGCGTGGAGAACATCTGGACATGGCTGTGTCGGTTGAATCGCGCTTGTCCTATCGCCAGCATCAGTCAGGAATTGGTGAAGTTTGATATGCAGTTGATGCAGAATGCCGAAATCAGGGGCGTGGAATATTAGCAGGGCGAACTTTCCGGCTTTGAAGTCCGCCAATATTTACTCGAAAAGTCGGTACGCAAGATACCCCGATCCGCGCGGCGGATATTCACTGTTTGCCACTGAGTCTCGCGAGCGGTCGACAAGGTCTTGACCGTGACCGCTGTTTGTCCAACCAGCTTGTGGTCTGCTATGGTGTCTAAATTCAGAATGATTGACAGGGTTTGTCCCGGTACAAACATCGCACCGGGATTCCCATTGAAGTCTCTCAGCAAAGGCTGTTTAATCTTCGCCTTCGCCTTCATTCTCAGGCTCAGCTTCTTCGCCCTCACCGATCACCTCACTGGAGCGCCCTTCATCTTCGTCACCATTGTCTTCATCGCCCCCACCACAGCCGGATAGAGCGAAGGTCAGCATCAGCAGCATAATGAGTAACCATCGGGATAGCACATGATTTTTCATTGTTCCCTCTTTTGTTTTGATTATGCGATTTCGATTTGTGAAAGCGATACCAGCGTATCAAGCAGCTCTATCACTGCCCCTGACCGAGGGAATAACTGGGCTTCCCATCGAACATACATAAACTCTCGATCTTGATGAATTCCAAATCCGCCTGCATGACTCGCTGAAGCAGATTGACAACCTGGGTAATGGTGAAATGGAAACCCTGTTCGAAGGACATAAAGCGGCAGCGCCAATGGTCGGTGCAGAAGGTTTCTGGTTGTCCATGCGGCCATACCTTGACACCGCGATTGGTAATCAAGACTAATTCCAAACCACTTTCTTGCGTGTCGCCATCGGCTGATCGGCGCGATATTCCTGCACTATACCCAGCACTGCATTAAGAATCACGATGGCGCTGATGGCAATCATACTGTCGGCTTTACCCAGCAATGCCGAAATAAGCGCCGCAAAAATGAGTAGAAGTACCAGCGAGTTCGTGAGTTATTCACGCAGGATGACCCAGGGGCTGTTTAACCCACGTTCAACCAGTTCATTGGCATCATACTGGTTGAGGCGCTTCCTTACGTCCTGACCGGTTAAACCTGTGCCCATTGTTACGTTGAGATGGTGCAGAATCGGTGTCGTTTCTTGGGTGTGCCATGCCGCTTTTGCAGGCGCAGTTGGCTTGGATTTAAGCTGTGTGATCGCCATTAATGTCCTTTCGCTCACTTATAAGTTCAACTACGTGATTGGCCCAAAACGAAAAAAACCGACGTAACCCGCACATTCGGTGCGAATTAACGTCGGCTTACTTTGCAACCCGTCCACTTCTTAAACGAAGGTTTTACTTCGCCGAAATTTACGCTTTGCCCAGTCTACCGATAATGCTTTTGTTCAATTGCAATTATTCTAGCGCAAAAGAAAGTTACTTATCCCCCTAATCCAGGGGGTCTCTTGATGTGGAAGTTTTAAATGAACTGCTGATCTAAATTGACATCATCGGGGAGGGACTTGCAGACAACATGTAATCTCACGCCATTCACTCTACTAATGAATTTCGTGTCCCCATCGTCCTCTATATAAGTTCTCTCTGGGTTGCGGATCGCTTTCAGCACCATCTCTTCGGTGATGGCACGAAGCTCCATCCGCTCCCGTGCGTGTTTGGAGTACGCAATACTTGTAACTTTCGTGTTGGCGTACATAGCGGAAACCTGGAGGGAATTGTCTATCAGTGGGATGATAAGGGAGAAAAAATATCTCCACAGGTAGGATTCGAACCTACGACCCATCGGTTAACAGCCGATTGCTCTGCCGCTGAGCTACTGTGGAATAAATACTTGCAGCGACGGAATAATAACATCGTTTAGGCGAAAGTGTCAAGGTGGTTTTCTTCACAAAACGCGTTAAGATGATGCAGATAATTAGAAAGTCACGCAACGAAAGCCACTCATATGGCAGCATTGCCCATCAACATTCGCAGGGTCGAAACGAAAGCGGATTTCAAAGCGTTCTTTGAGTTTCCATGGACAGTGTACAAAAACGACCCAAATTGGGTGCCGCCTTTGCTCTCGATGCGCCATGAAGTTTTCGATAAAGAAAAAGGCGCTGCGTGGGAATATTTAGAAGGCGACTTTTTTACAGCATGGCGTGGTGACAAGATAATCGGCACGATTGCTGCTTATATCAATCATCGACACAATGAATTTCATCAAGAACAGGTTGGTTGGTTCGGGGCGTTCGAGTGTTACGACGACCACGAGGTGGCAGCAGCATTATTGGATACCGCCGTGACATGGGTAAAAGATAAAGGCTATTCAGCGATTCGCGGTCCACAAACCTTTACCACACACGAAGATGTCGGCGCTCTGGTAGAAGGCTTTTCACGCCCGATATTGCTTATGCCCTATAATCCATCGTACTATCCACGCTTGTTCGAAGCCGCCGGGTTCGTCAAGGTAATGGACATGATGAGCTTTACGTACGACCGCGAAACTGTGTTGTCATCGAATGCACTGGAACGCCTCGATAAAGTGACAACGCGTATGATGCAGCGCAACAAAATCACAGTGCGCCGCTTCGATATTAAGCGCAAAAGCGAAGAATTTGCATTACTCAAAGAACTTTACAACGCCGGTTGGGAACAAAATTGGGGGTTTGTTCCGTTGACCGAACGCGAATTGAACGGCTTAATCGAGTCGCTTGGCATATTTCTTGATCCGCGCTTAGTATATTTCAGTTATGTCGATAATCAACCTGCGGGCTTTATTCTTGCCGTGCCCGATTTCAACCAGGTGCTGCAAAAAACCCAGGCGCGTCCTGGCATCCCCGAATTCCTATCACTCATCATCGCGTTGTTTCACTGGAAAGTTCGCCCGGTTATGACATGGACGCGCATTCCGCTTATGGGAGTTAAACCCGAATATCGTGGCAAAGGCATCGATGCGACTATGTATTTTAATTTACTACGCACGATTTTGACCGAAACTCCCTACCCACACAACGACTCAGGTTGGGTGTTAGAGATCAATAAAAACATGATTGGCATCGCTGAAACCTTTGGCGGCATCGCTTATAAACGTTTTCGTCTGTTTGAGAAACCCACAGGCGCATAAGCACTCAAAACGGAGAATCGCTTGATGGCAACAATATTAGTTGTTGATGATGAACTGCTCACGCTGCAAATGATGCGGGCACTGCTCAAGGTTATTGGTCACGAAACCATCGAAGCGATTTCTGCCCAACAAGCCCACGAACGGATGCAGTATTGTAACCCCGCCGCGATTTTGCTCGATATTATGCTGCCAGATATAAACGGAATCGATTTGTGTCGTGATTTACGCGCCCATCCATTGACCGCGCACATCCCGATTTTGATGGTTAGCGCGGCTGCTCCTCCCATGTATCAACAGGCAGAGACAGCGGGCGCAAACGGTTATCTGGTCAAGCCGATGACCCTCAAAGACATCAAAGCGGCATTAGTGACGGTTGGCGTTTACTAGGTTGTGCTAATATTTTGGTGTGACCTGATTAAAGCACTAAATCTGTGATCGGATGAGGTTTTTCCACCCTACAGGCATCTTGTATGACTATTCGCGGATTGCAAAGACGGAAAAACTGTTCGGAGCTACATCTGCTCTGAACGCGGTGATTTCTGCTGTCACTGTTTGATTATGTCGGAACTTTTTATTCTTCTGTTCCCACTTCGTGTTAAAATAAAACAACCATAGAAAAAAGAAGGCTTCATGATAAAACATCGGATTTATACGATGAGTTTCTCACGTGTCTATCCCAAATATGTCGCTAAGGCAGAAAAAAAGGGACGTACGAAAGTAGAAGTCGATGAAATTATTTGCTGGTTGACAGGACATGGTCAGGGAGCGTTTAGAAGCGCAACTGGAAAAACAAACAGATTTTGAGACCTTTCTAGCGGGCGCTCCGCAGCTGAATCCGACGCGGATTTTAATTAAAGGCGTGGTTTGTAGTGTCCGAGTAGAAGTCCTCGAAGAACCAACTATGCAGGAAATTTGCTGCCTGGATAAATTAATCGATGAGTTAGAAAAAGAAAAAAAACGATGGAAAGATTTTGCGGAAGTAATAAATCCTCTGGAATTAACCTGCGAAAAGTTAAAAATATTGCTTTTATCTGCGCGCTAGTTTACCCACCAATTTGCGTGATCACATCGCGAGCCGCTTCATCGGCGGTGCGCGTTCCATTCATCACATCGAGCAAGGATGTTTGAATGATGCGCCCCGTCACAGCGGCTTCGCCTGTAAGCGGATAAACGACGTTTTCAAGCTGGGTTTCGATGAATGCTGCATACGCCTGATCATCCCAGAGCCCACGTGCCGCTTGACGTGATGGAAGGTAACTCACGGCGCTGGTGTACGCGGTCTGTCGTTCTGGGTCGAACATCCACGCCATAAACTTTTCTGCGGCACGCTGACGTTCTACATGCGGCGTTGTGACCTTCACCCACATCCACCCGTCGAGCACCGTGATGGGCTCGCCCGCTAAAGTAGGCAGCGATGCCGGTAACAGCGCATCGTTTTGTGCTACAAGCTGACGATACAAACGTGTACTGACCACCCCTACCATTGCTTCGCCTGTCAGCAGTCGATCTTGATATGCTGTTGCATCTGTCGCCATCAAAGTATCGGGTGGGATCACACCCTGCGCGATGCCGTCCGCGTAAAATGCGAATATCTGTGCAAGCATGTCTTCGTCAATGGTCAGACCGCCGTCGGTCTCAAACACACCACCCGCCGCGATAATTTGGGCATATAAAGTCTCATTTATGCCGCTTGAGGAATTGATGGGCAGCCAAAACACAGCTTGAGAAGCGCGCAAATTGTCGATCGTCAACAATTCTATTTCGACTGAAGACGGATCATAGGCGGTGTGCCAAAGCTCGAGCGCATACGGCAGTCCATAAAGCGCCTCACCAACAGTACCTAACGTCAAAATCGTGGGTGTCAGGTCATCTGCTAATGCGAGCGGCTGATCGGTCAGGAATTCGGTGATGTAGCCCGCATCAACCGCCGTAGTCAGATCAGTGCGCCGCAGCAGCGTAATATCTGGCAATGCATCGCGTGCAACCGCATTCGCGCTGCGCAACGTTGACAAAATTCCCCCGACATCACTTGCGCGCTTCAGACGCAGTTCGATACGAATATCGGGGTTGGCAGCGAGAAAGCCACTGATTTGCTCCGACAATATATCCGCACTATCTTCATTATCGATCGGTGCGAGGGGTTCTGGCAGCCAGATAACCAACGTCGTGATCGGTGGTGTTTCCAGTACAGCAGTAGTTTGTGTGGGTAAAACGGCTGTCGTCAGGGTCGGCTCCAATGTGGCAAGCATCGAAGTCGCGGGCAAACTTTGAGCGCTGGGTGTTTGTAAAGGGTCAGGCGCGCACGCCGTGAGTATAAGCAGCACGATAAAGCAGATCGCGACCGGCATAAATTCGTCTAGTCCTTTTTGCGCATGTAAGCAATCAGGTTTTTTCGGCATTTTTAGAACGCTCATCTAATGTGATATTGGCGTAGTAGTTACGTAATGGTCATTATGGATTTTTAGAGCCGCATCGTTTTAGAACGCGATTGCCCTGCATTCCAGCTTTTTCTATGCCCTGAGCGAAAATCCTGTCTTAAATTGCTGCTTAATTATTTAGTCCTTCGTCTCTATTATATTAAACGAGGGCGACTTGATGAGTCGCCCTCGTTTGGTTCTACTCCACCAGCGTATCCTGGTCTTGTGGCACAGGCATATAATCTGTCACGGTGTTTTCTTCGCGCGCAAAATTGAGTTTGCCCTCAATTTCGTCGATAACGATCACATCGCCATTTCGAATATCGCCACGCAGCAAAAGCTGACTCAGCTCGTTTTCGACAAAACGCTGAAGCGCACGACGAAGTGGACGCGCTCCGAACTGCGGGTCGAAACCTTTGAGCGCCAACCAATTGCGCGCCGATTCGGTCAAATGCACCTGCAAGCCCATCTCACCCAACCGATCGGCGATCTCGCGCATTTGCAGGTCAACGATATGTTCGACTTGCGGCAGCGACAGCGGCTCGAATATCACGATCTCGTCGATGCGATTCAGGAATTCGGGACGGAACGTTTCGCGCATCGCCCGCTCGATCTTTTGATGATCCGCGACCGCTTGTTCGTCGTTTGCCTGCACAAAGCCGAGTGCGCCACCTTTGCGCGCGAACTCTGTGCCCAGGTTACTGGTCATGATGATGACCGTATTGCTGAAATTGACCACGCGCCCCTGACCGTCGGTCAGGCGACCATCTTCTAAAATTTGCAGCAGCGCGTTCCACACATCGGGGTGTGCTTTTTCGATCTCGTCAAATAACACGACGCGATAGGGGCGGCGGCGGATCGCTTCGGTCAACTGACCCCCATCTTCATACCCGACATAACCAGGAGGCGCACCGAACAGACGGCTGACCATATGCTGTTCGCGAAACTCACTCATATCAATGCGGACGAGTGCTTCTTCGTCGCCGAACATGAACTTCGCCAGGGCTTTCGCCAACTGTGTCTTACCGACGCCGCTCGATCCCAGAAAGATGAATGAACCAATTGGGCGGCGCGGGTCTTTCAAGCCGCTGCGCGCGCGGCGGATCGCGTTCGCAATCGCACTGACCGCGCCTTCTTGCCCGACAATCTGCTGATGCAGCACTTCTTCCATGCGCAGCAGTTTTTCGCTCTCGGTTTCCAGCACCTGCGTACTGGGAATACCGGTCCACTGGCTGACGACTGCCGCGATATCTTCTGCGCCCACCGTTTCATCCAGCGTGTTTTCTTTTTGCCATGTAAAGCGCGCGTTATCGTAGTCTTGTTCCATCTGCAAACGACGCATCTTGTATTCGGCAGCGCGTTCATAATCGCGCGTCAAGCCCGCCGCTTCTTCGTCGGCTTTCAAGCGGTTGAGTGCTTCCGACATTTCTTTGAGGTGCGGCGGCATCGAATACAGGGCGATACGCAGCCGCGACGCCGCTTCATCCATCAGGTCGATGGCTTTATCCGGCAGACGCCGATCCGACACATAACGATCCGACAAGCGCGCCGCCGCGACCACCGCTTCGTCGCTGATGGTGACTTTGTGATGCGCTTCGTAACGGTCACGCAGCCCGAACAACATATCGATGGTGTCTTCGACGTTCGGTTCTTCGACATAAACAGGCGCAAAACGACGATCCAGCGCGCTGTCTTTTTCGATGTGCTGGCGATATTCATCCAATGTCGTCGCGCCGACGCATTGCAGTTCGCCGCGTGCCAGCGCCGGCTTCATCATACTGCCCGCATCGAGCGCGCCTTGCGCCGCGCCCGCGCCGACAACCTGATGCAGTTCGTCGATGAACAGGATGATTTCGCCTTCGGCGCGCTGCACTTCTTCAATGGTCGCCTTCAAGCGTTCTTCAAACTCCCCACGAAAGCGGCTTCCCGCCAGCATCGCGCTCAAATCGAGCGAGACAACACGTTTGCCCTGCAAAATTTCTGGCACATCGCTGGTGGCAATTTTCTGCGCCAAGCCTTCGACAATCGCGGTCTTGCCGACGCCTGCTTCCCCGATCAACACTGGGTTATTTTTGGTACGCCGACACAAAATCTGAATGACCCGCATGATCTCGGCATCACGCCCGATCACCGGGTCGAGTTTGCCCTCCAGCGCCATGCGGGTGAGGTCGCGGCTGTATTTTTCCAGCGTACGATAACGACTTTCGGCTTGTGGATCCGTCACACGCTGACCACCGCGCACTTCTTTGATCGCTTCATACACGCGCTCACGCGTGATGCCATTGTCGTTCAATATCCGCGCGACGGGCGTAGCGCTGTTGCGCTCGTTGATGATCGCCAAGAAGATATGCTCGGTCGAAATGTACTCGTCTTTCAAGCGGTTGGCTTCTTCGTTGGCGAGATCGATAATCCGTTTGACGCGTGGGGTGATGAATACCTGTCCTGTGCCACCGCCGTAGATATTCGCCTTGGGGCTGCCACGCAGAATCTCATCGAGCCGCCGCCGCATCGCCTCGACATCAACCGTCAGCCGCTCCAAAACGACCGGAATTACACCATCAGTCTGTTCGAGCAGCGCGAGTAAAATATGTTCGGTATCAACCTGGTTGTGTCCATAACGCTGCAAAATTTCATAGGCGCGGGCTGCCGCGTCTTGCGCGCGTTCGGTAAATCGGTCAAAACGCATCATGAGATTTACGAATCCCTCAATGGAGTGTTAGTGCTTTAGTATAGACGCGCCGCGTAAGAAAACTATTGGCGTGAGGTGAATGACGCTTTATCGAGAAAGCGCCGTAAAACCCCTGTCTTTAGACCCTGTTAAATTGTTTTCAAGTAAAGCACTGGTAGCGCGTGCTTTTGAATTGGCACATGAATATAAATCATAGTCGGTTAACCCATATGCTTCTCCCGTAAATCCGCCTCAACCTGACTCAGCAACTTATCCATCAACTCATAAGTGCCCGCCATCGCCGGATCGACCACGCGCACACGCAGCCGATACGCCTCGCGTAATTCTTCGACCATCACCCACAAATCTTCGTCCGCAATGGGAAAGCCCAGATGCAGCGCTAACCCACCCAACGCCAATGGCATAAAAATAAAAGCGGGATCACCTTCGACATGCCCCGCCAACCACGTCAAAATGCGATTCGCCTGCGCGCTGCGTGCGGATCGATCCCCTAAATCGATTCGCAAGCGCGGACGAATTGCTGTGTAGGCGAGCAGCACCGCGTCAAAGATCGCCGCATGAAACAAATAACGCATGACCAAATCCGGCGCAGGGCGGCGCACCGCCGACTCATCGAACGCCAAGACCTGACACAATGTCTGAAACCAGCGCAGCGCTTCGAGCCGAAAATTCTGATCTTCCGTTGACCGATCGCGAAACACCGCCGTCACCATTTTGGCAATCGCCTTGCTTTCACCAGGTTTAAGCGGTTCGCCGCGCGCCGCGAATGCCGTATCAACGCCGCGCCAGATCGTCGGATACAGCGCGTCGGTCGCTGCCATCAGGTCAGCGGCGATAAAACGCGCCTCGTCTATCTGCGCGACCGCGCGGTCGCGTTCAACCACCATGTTATCGAGCGTCCACAACGCGGTGTAACGCGGTTTGGCTTTAAGCGCGCTCGAACGTCCAGGTATATCGCCCGCCGCCACAGAAATCGGTACTTCGACCAATTCCGGCGATTGATCCCACGCGTGCTCGATATACTGAATATCACGCAGCACTTGTAGTTGAAACGGATTGATCGCCAGTTCGGAAGGTGGCGCGCCGCCCAGCGACGCACGTAGAAACCGCACCGACTGCGTATCCGCGCGCTGACGCACCGCGATGCGAATGGGCAGTTCATCGAGCGGCGTGGGCGTGGGCAGCAGCGGAATCAAGGGCAGCCGCGCCACGCCGACCTCACCACCCGCCAGTTTGAGCGAGACGACCTTGCGCGGCGTAGTCAGGTTGATCGGTCTGTTGTCGTGCGTGCGCGTCGGCAAATTGAGGCTGATGCGGATGTCGATGGACACATCGATCATGCTCTGCAAGATAACGACGATCTCAAGCGGCTGCCCGATGTACGTCATGGTGGGAGCAGCACCGACGGCGAACTGCAACGCACCCATGCTCATGCGCACCCCACCTGTAATCGCGCCTAACACATCCGGCGCAAGCAGAGCGAAGTCGCTCATTCTTCGATATCCATGCGAAATTTATGCCCGCTTTGTCCAATAATCTGCTTCGCCATTTCGTAAACCGGCATATCTGCTTCCGAAATTTCAAACACACGTTCTTCGATCACCGATGCCAGTTCGCGGATGAGTGCCGCCGGGTCTTCTTTGTCGAACACCATCCGATCATTGATCAGCGCGCCCGCCATAACCAACGGCAAATACGCGCGGCTATAATCCATACCCGACCCACTTTGTAAATACTGCGCATTTTGCACGGCGTATTCGTCGATCTCTTTTGGCATTCCCAGTTCAAGTCCAGTTGCCTTTTCGACCAGCTCGAACCCATAGCGGGTCGCGTCATGCAGCAAATCGAAATACAGAAATTTCGGAATGACGCGTTCTGGTGCGGTGACGACTCGCTCGTCTTGACCGATAGCGGACAGCATCCGTAAAAACCAGCGCGGCAGCTCAAGCGCGGAATCAGCCAGTCGCGGGTCTTTTTCGATCCACGATCGTATATTGAACGTGCCAGCAGCGACAAAGCCATGCTGCGTCTCTTTTGGCGCGGCGTATTCCAGGATCAACGTCATCAAACGCGCGATCAGTTTTGCTTCGACTTCACGCAGGGGATACCCCCCTTGCGCGAAACGTTCGGTGGTCGCGGCGGTCAATGCCGGGAACATCGTGTCGCCTTTAAGGCGCGGCAAAAGCTGAAGCGTGAGCAAATCGGCATACTTGTAAATCACAAGGCGCGGGTCTTTATAATCTTCGAGCTTGGCGATGCTGTGCCAGCCCGCTTTAGACGTATCAACCGCCATGTGCAGCTTGGGTGGCAGCAGATCGAAAGTAAGATCGAGCCTGCGTGTGCCGCGTTTTTCCGTGATATACGTGAGTGTTTTCAGTTCATTGAGCGCCTCAAGCGCCTTAGGGGTCAAATAATCCGCATCGACAAGCCCGCCGCCATTCGGTTGGCGCGCCAGTCCGCCTTTGGCGACGGTTTTCGCTTCCAATTCGACACCAATGACATAGCCCTGACCGGGTGTAGTATCGGGCAGTGTCATGACGGGCATTGTCAACGTGCCGACTTCCGCCGCTTTGATGCCGACCAGCACCCGCTGTGTTTTGGCGGTGAATTTATGACGCTGCTTACGCACATCCATTTCTGGTGGGCTGATCGTGATGGTCAGGTCAATATCGACATCCGCCGCGTTTTGCACCAGCACGACGACATGAATGACTTGTCCGGCTCGTGGCTCCACCGGGCGTATCGCAGCGGCGATCTGCGCGGGTCCAATATTGAGGCGCGCGCCATCGGTGACAAAGCCGAGTAAATCAGGATAGTTCAAGGATAAAGCCATGTTGTTTCCCCCTTAATGCGCTGATGATTGTAACGTAAATCGGCGCGACAGGTGCGGAATTTGAAGCATTTTTGGCGCACCCAGAAAACACCGAGCGTTTGTTTGAACTTATTCGTGGGGAGATCATAAAAAAAGTGCCGTCTAAATACATCCAAAAAAGACATTACGGATGCAACCCGATAATGGATAAGACTTTATCGGGTTGCGCGTTGCAGTGGACAAAAAAGTCGAGGGACGCCTGAAGGAGTGCTTTGACGATTTCAAAAAGCTCACAATGGGTGACTTCACGACGAAATTGCCGCCACAGTCGTTCAATCGGGTTCAGCCATGGGCTGTAGGTGGGTAAGTACAACAAGACCAAACACCCCGCCACTGTCCACAGTACTGATCTTACCCCAGTTTGGAAGGACGGAGAAAATGTCCGTTAGACTCAGTGTAAGGAGTGAACGATGGGACGCTACAAAAAATACACGGATGAGTTCAAGCGGGATGTGCTGGCGATGGTGGTGGGAGTTAGAGATCGTCAAGCAGAAGCGGGACATCCTAAAAAAAGCCATTCAGGTGTTCTCGCGGGGGGAGTCGTGAGCCGCTGCCGATTCATCGTCGAGCAGCGGACGCAGTATCCGGTGGGGCGGCTGTATGCGCTGCTGCGGGTGTGCCGACGCATGCGCGCAATGTGCCGCCCGTCAAAATCGATAAGCTCAAGCGGTGGAGCGCGAGCGTCGTGCTTGAGGGCGATGTGTTCGACGACGCACAGCGCCTCGCGCTGTAAATCGCGGATCAAAATGGTACGACGTATATTCATCCGTTCGCTGACCCGCTCATCATCGCCGGACAAGGCACGATTGGCTTGGAGATTATCGACGATGCGCCCGATGTCGATACCGTTGTGATCTCGATTGGCGCTGAATTGAGCGGCGCGGCGAGCATGGTAGCGCTGCTGGAGCACAAGTTTTCGACGCGCGCGGGCGAAAAAATCTGCGTGTTGGTCTGCGGGGCGGGCGCAGATGGCGTGGCGTCGTAAGTGATCAGGTTTGATTGATGTTTATCAGCGAGTCAGAGTGCGCCGTGCTGACATCCCCCGTCGGCGGCTGTTGATGCCGCGCTCGTCGTGCACATGGCGCGCGCTCTGTCCGTAACTCCGCAGCCGCCGCAGCCGCGCCGCCAGCGCCGCGTCATTGGTCAGCACGGCGCCGCCAGCGCCGTAAGCGCCGAGATTCTTGGTCGGGTAAAAGCTGAAGGCGTCCATCTGCCCGAACGTGCCGACCAGTCGTCCGCACCAGCGTGCGCCGTGCGCCTGCGCGCAGTCCTCCACCAGCAGCAGATCGTGCTGCACGCCGTGTTTCGATCTTTGCTGCGACTGCCACGCCTGACCTAACGCCCAACGCTGCGCGCCCCGTACATGTTGGCGGGCGATGAAGTGGGGGTGAGCAAGGCGGGCAAGCAGACATACGGGTTGGGACGCTTCTATTCGAGTATCGTACAGCGCCCGATTGCGGGACTGTCGTTTTTCGCGCTCTCGTTGGTGGATGTGCGGCAGCGGCGTGCCTATCCGCTAAGTGTGCAGCAGCGTTTACCCGCCACGGCAGTCCAGCGGGTCACGAA
>Ga0105044_10005203_pt1 | contig 17925 bp, 10 predicted proteins | sample MAT01_FD_78092 | JGI IMG/M metagenome (GOLD analysis project Ga0105044, IMG submission 78092) | Freshwater microbial communities from Lake Fryxell liftoff mats and glacier meltwater in Antarctica - MAT-01 | ecosystem: Environmental > Aquatic > Freshwater > Ice > Liftoff microbial mat | place...
ACAGCCACTTGACTCAAATCCTTCGATGAATTTATCCCAGTGACACCTGTCGCCGTAAATTATTACACATGTAATATAACCGCCCCTCGAAAACGGCCGCTTTAGGGACAGGCTCTAGATGCGCTGCTCCAGTCCGGCGTTCGGAAGGGGCGCCGGGAGACCCCGTGGTTGGAGTGGGGATACTCATCCGCTTGGCGCTGGCAGCAACCCTCCCCTCCCCCTCCCAGCCGTCCGTGGAGCGAGCAGTGAACCAATGAGGATACCAGGAACGTTACCCATCTGAATCCATCTTCAATTCTCCCTCTTCTCCTTCACCACGGTGGTGCACCTGACCCGCCCTTCATTTGGCCTGCAAGAGAAACTGAAGGCTGCGGCGGGCGGCCGCCATCGGATCAGTGGCGCACTCATCCAATTCCACGACCAGATCGGCGGAAGCCTGGGCGGCACGGACGACGTCTGGGATGGCCACGATACCTTCACCCAGCGCCGTCATTGGTTGGCCGTGCACCGCTGGGCCATCCTTCAGGTGGAGGAGTGAGACCCGACTGCCAAGCTCTTCGACAATTCGCACTGGATCCAGACCCGCAGTCTGCGCCCAGTAGACGTCCAGTTCGAAGAAAACCTCTGGAGCGAGAAGTTGGTGCAGTAATTGATACGGATATCGTCCATCGACGCGCTCGCATTCCCACCAATGGTTGTGAAGACCCAATTGCAAACCTTGCTCTCGCGCCACGTGAGAAGCCTCAGAATAACGCTCTACCAATCGGCGGTAGCCCTCCAACGAATCGCACGCCGGGTCGCGGGGCCAGCCATGCCAGATGAGACGCGTTGCCCCTAATTCCGCGGCGGTATCCAGAACCTCAGCGCGACGTTCACCCAAGGGCAGTTCGCCATGCACCGCCGTGACTGACAAGCCGAAGTCCCGCAGCAAGTCGCCCAACTGGCGGGACGTTAATTCCGGCGGCAGCGGCGCGACCTCCACCGCCTGATAGCCCGCCTCACGAACCCGACGCACGGTTTCTCCGGCATCCCGCGCCAATGCTTGGCGAACCGTGTAGAGTTGAAGTGCGATCGTTCTCACAAAGGTACCGGCACGGTTTACAATTCACCAGGGGAGTCAATCTCAACACGCCTTTCGACCTGTTTCCGGCTTAGTTCGCCGCGGGCACGGCAACTAGCCTGTTCGGCTCGGCCCATCAGGATAGGCGCCACGAACTTTCGAGCCCTTCGCGAACGCGTCTGTTGAAAAGGTCTTGAGCGGCTTACCGGAGGGCTTTACCAAGGTCGCCACACGCTAGGAAATCCACCATCTCCGGAAAGCACAGTGCCCCGAAGAAGTGGGACCCAGGGCGTAAGACGCACTCGCCTTTCAACGACTCGTTGCCCCATGAAATCTCTGCCGCGCTGCTGGCTCCTCGGTGTCCTGCTCACCGTCACACTACTCCACTTCCAGCCCTACTCCCAGGCGGCAGACCTCTCCTGGACGGATTCCATCAACCTACCGGAGACGGAAAAGAAGTCGAAAACCTTGCTCTTCACTGGGCGCGATCTCGCCGGTTGGGAAGGTCAGGTCGAACGTTATTGGTCGGTGACGAATGGAATGATCCGCGGAGCGAACACAGGTCGCGTGCCCGCCAGCACCTATCTCTGGACGACCCATTCCTATCGCAATTTCCGCCTGCTGTTTGAGGTCAAACAAAACCGTGCCGCGGAGTTTTCCCCCATGCATTCGGCCATCGCAGTGCTGGGCGAGAAGATGACCGATCAGGGTGATCCTCACAGTTTCAAAGGCCCCCTCCTCATGTTCTGCAACGACTGGGGAATTTGGGACGCCAACCGCCGCAATCGCGTATTCCCCGCCGGTCACGCCGGCACACTCCAGATCAAGGAAGAGAATATCGGCCAATGGAATCGAATCGAGGTGCTCGTGATCGAGAATCGCCTCCAGATGGTCGCCAACGGAAAGGTCGTGCTCGATTTCACCGATGAACCCGCCAACTTGCGCGCGAGTCCCATCGGGCTTCAGCTCCACTCGAACGATCGTCCCCAGGAATTCTTGTTCCGCGGCTTGGTCCTGACCGAAAAGCCGACGGACAAACTGCTGACGGCGCTTCCGTGACCCCTGGCTGCGCCGGCCCAAGCACCACCTCTAGGGGGGAAGCTTTCGGAGTCTCGGCAATCCGCCACCGCCGTCACACTCGGCGTGCAAAGGTCGACTCGTTTGCGCCGGTGATCGGCTCCAAACGCCAACACTGACTTCGGCCGCTCACCCGTTGAGACTCCAGTCATCGGGGCAATTTAACGAGCCCACTCAAGTTGACGAACTCGTGGCATGCAAGTGACGATTCACCAAGCGAAAACACATCTTTCTCGGTTAATCGCCGCTGTGGAACGTGGCGAAGAGGTCGTGATTGCCCGCCGGAAAAAACCGGTGGTCCGGTTGGTCATCGAACAACCCGCGGAGCCCAGGCGAACGCTGGGATTCCTGGCGCAGGTGCCCGTTAAACTTGAGGGTTTTTTCGACCCGGAATTTGAGGAAGAATTTGCTCGGGATTTCGAGAATCCGCCGAACCAAATCCTCCAACCGCAGGTCCTAAGGTGTCATGGATCGATATTTTTTGGACACGATGGCGGTATTGTGGATGGTGTTTCGTCCTGAGTTGATCGGGGAATGGACCGCGCAGATCCTGAGCGATAGTGATTCAAATCCGGCTTACTCCACGCTCAGCTTTTGGGAAATTAGTTTGAAATTGGGTAGCGCTGGTTGCCGGGAATTCGTGCTGCCGGATGATTGGGATATTCAATTTCCTGACCTACTTCATGAGCAAGGAATTCGGAGATCGGAAATCCTGCCGAAACATTGCCGTTTGATTCAGAACCTCCCCCTTCATCACCGAGACTCCTTCGATCGCCTGCTGATCGCCCAGGCATTGATTGAAGGGTTGATTGTGATCAGCTCGGATGACCGGTTCGACACCTATGGCGTGAAACGGATTTTGGTGAAGATTTCTCGACGACTCTCTCGGATCCACGGGAATGACTTTGGTCGTCCTTCAGGTCCCAATCCAAGTATGCTCCCAGAATGGACAAGAGGCTATACAGGTTATCGAAGAGGGTCGCATGATGAACTCGATGGCAGGCCTAAGACTACCTCTGCAGTACCGCAACCGTCGCACGACTGCGCTTTGGGTGTTGTATCTGCTGGCGTGGAGCGCGCCCTCACTCGTGTCGGGCCTGGAACTCGACCAATGGGTGTCCCGTGAGTCCGCCCGGATTGACCCGGCAAAAACGATCGTGCGGGTGGGCCGCGACGGATTGGTCTATGTCCTCACCCATAAGGAACTCCAACGCGGTTATGTCATTCGGATGTCTCCCGACGGCTCCAATCGCAGCGGCCATCTCACCGGATACTCGTGCATGATCGCCACAGCGAACGCGCAGGGTAACCTCGGAACCTGCAATGCCTCCTGGAGAGGGTCTTCAGTCGAGTTTCTCAACCACGAACTACGCGTGCTGGCACGCGGAAAAATCACCAATAGCCAGATCGAGGTCGGCGGCGCGAGCGGCGACTTCTATCTGCGCAGTGAGGATTCACTGGTCCGGGTTGGGACGGACGCGCGTGTCCTCCAGCGCTATAAGATCGATCCTGCAATCCTCGGTAATCAACCGGCGGCCTTCCGGGTCAACGAGCAGCAGGGCGCTTTTTACATTCTGGCGGCCGACGAGGCGATTCATTGTATACGCTTCGATGGCCAAGAAGCTTGGAAATTGCCAGCCCACTTGCGCCTCGAATCGGCGGTGGGCCGCAGCGGCCGGCACGTGGCATTCGACGTGAGCGACGACGGATTGCTCTACGTTCTCGAACCGCAAAAGGGGGACATCCGCGTCTACGCGGCCAACGCCACCGCGACCGCCCCGCCCGCACTCAAAGCCACGCTCAACCTACCCGATGACCAAATTGGCAAATGGATCAAACCGCGGGATTTTGGCGCCGTCTCCGATGTCTGCGTGGCGGGGGAGAACCTGCTGATCCGACGCCGAGAAGGGCAAGGGGCTGGCCCGGACGAGTTCTATCAATTGTACGACCGGAAGACGGCTCGCCTGGTCCAGACGGTGCGGGCCGATTTCGTCCACCTTCAGGTCTCTTATCCATCGGAGGTGTGGACGGCCGGAACGTCGGTTCCTCTGCGAATCAAGCTGGAGACCCCGGGCGAACGCCTCGAACCGCATTGGCGAGTTTGGGCCTCGCCGTTCGGCTCCGGAGATTGGCGTGAACTGGCGTTTGACGGGAAAAACGTCTCGGTGCCGGCCGAGGGCACCGGCCTCTACCGCATTCGCGTTTCCGATGAACTCGATCCGTCACGCCCCAAATTCTCCGGGTACGGAGCGTTGGCCAAAGAGGACCTGGGCGTCGACGGCGTGGTTGAGATCCGGGCCGCCGGTGCGACGGGAACCCTGAGCCTGTGGACTCCGGCCGGCCGGACCGCCTATGGGCGGGGCGAGGACATCCCAGTCACCGTGCGACTACGCGCGCCGGGTCGAAGGGAGCGCCAGGCGGTGGTGCGACTGGTCACCGAAGATCGACGCACGACAGTCGCCGAATGGCCCGTGACCGTGGCCATCGAACAGGACGCGACCGTTCTCATACCCGCGGCGCTAACTCGCCTACTGAGCCTCGGGAAATATCGACTCACCGCCACCGCGGAGCGTTTGACGATCGCCGAGCAAACGCTGTCGATCGGACCTGGCATCGCGGAACCGTCGTTCCAAGTGATCGAGTATGGCGACTACAGCAGGGTCTCGCCGTCCCGACTCGACTTGTGGGATCTCGCCGACGGCACCCGTGATGCGTCCGGGCGGTTGCGCAAGCTGGGTGTCTCGTTGGGAATTGAACGGGATGGAATCGTGCTGCCGCCGTATCTCGCCGACTGGAACTATCGGCAAAAGAACCAGGTGCCCCCGTGGCAAGCGACGATCGATCGTTTGGCGTCGGATCCGAGTGCGGCCGCACCCGAGAAACTAGAGATCGCACCCAGCATTCAGCAGAGCATCGCATGGTGGAGCGCCCAGGGCATTCAGAAGATGTCGGTGCTCTTGAACAACGATGCCGGCATGCCGCTCGGCACCGGGTTCGACAAACGAACGCCGGAGGAACTGCGCGACGCCATCCACCGCGTGCACGACGCACTATTGTTGTATCCGGCGTTTCGCGGTTGGAGCTGGGGTGCGAACTGGTTCACGTTCAAAGGCCGCGGCGCGCTTGCGGGACGGACCAAGGCCGAACAAGAAGCGTATCGCGCGGCCCTGGAGGATGGGGCTGCGACCGGCCGGTGGAATCTGGTTCTCGACACAGTGTGCGACCTCCGGCTGAGCTGGGCGACCGACGGGATCAAGTGCTTCGAGAAGACGCTGGACGACGTCAAGAGGCCGGACCTGCGGACCGCGATGTCCGGTCCATTTCGAAGCGTGGAGACGTATCCGCCCGTCACGTTTGCCGACGTGGACGAGGTGGATCTGTATGTGCAGTGGGAACAGGTGCCCATGCCCTACTTCGCACCCTATGCCGTGGATTTCTACAAACGACCGGGTAAACGCGTGCTTTGTCATCCGGACATTGGCAACGAGAACGGCACGGGAGATCTGATCCTACCGAATGCGTTCGCGGCGATCATGCGGGGTTCGGGCAGCATGGGCTTCAAATATGGATGGGGCTACAAGCCGGTTGACGCTCGCACATCCCAGGGCGGCTGCCTGAGTCTGAACCGAGCGTTCCTGCCGCTGATGCAATCGCTCGGGGCCTGGCTGGCCACTCAGGAGAATCGCGACCCCGTGGCGATCGTGGCGTCGTCCCGAATGTTCAGGACCGACAAGTGGAAGGGTGATACGGGGCAGCATTTCGCCCGCATGTTTGAGGCCTGGCTCGCGTGTTTCCACGCCCATTATCCCGCCCGCATCGTCTTCAGCGAAGACTTGACCCCCGAGACCTTGAAACAACACAAGGTTGTGCTGATGGTGGGACAGTGGATGGAGCCAGAGCCAATTCTGGCAGAAGCGCTCAAAACTGCGGCGGCCGCCGGGGTGAAGGTGTTCTACGATGAAACCTGTCGCGCCGAGCTGATGAAAGGCTTTGCGCCATTAGAATTCGCGTTCGACCAACACGAGAAACTCAGTTGGCGGGCAGGGAGCGATTCAACCTTCTGGCGCATGCCCCAGACCCTTCTGAGCACCGCGGCCCTGCTTCAGGCCAAACTGGCGCCGGTCTGCGCGCCCGTCGCCCAAACGGACAATCCCGAGGTTTTGTTCACCGAGCGGGTAGCGGAACAGGGCCGGTATTTATTCGTGGTCAACAACACCACACCGGAGCTCGCGCCCGGAAATCTCTGGCGGATGACTCTAATCCTCAACACGCGGACCCCGGTGCAGGCCGCGGTGCGCTGGGACGTGCCCGCCTCGTCGACGGTGTACGAATTCTTCTCCCAAAAACTGGCTCAGCGACGGGACGGGGCTTTCATGGCTGATCTGCAGGTTCAGCCGTTTCGCCTTTTCGCGGCGTTGCCCGCGGCCATCCAGCGCTTGGCCCTGAGCGGCCCGGTCGGATGTACCGCCGGACAGCACATCGCCTGGAACTTGCAGGTTCAGGATGGGGCAGGCCACGCGATTGCCGCTGCCGTTCCCGTGACGGTACGTCTGATTGCCGCGGACGGAACGGTCCTGGCCCAGGTCAACGCCAGTTCCGGATCCCAGGGCGCCAGCGGCGAGCTTCTGGTACCTCTCGGCGTCGCTGCGGGCGACCTTTTCCTGGAAGCACAGGAGCGACTTTCCGGTCAGACGGCCCGGGTGGTCATACGCACGGAGGCTAGCCCGCTGCCCGTGCGAGAACCGAAGAGGTCGGTCGCCGCGGTGGCACCCGACCGCCCCTCCACCGAAGCGCGTACGTTCCAGGCGGCGCCCGAGGAACGCTTTGGCCCGCACCTGCGCGATGTCGCGGTGAGCAACGACGGCAAGACAGCTATCCTGAACGCTTTCAACTGGGATCAGAACGTCTACGGCGTGGATGTGGAGACCGGTGTGCTTCGTTTCCAACGTCGGCTAGGCAACTACTTCACCTTTTCGCCGCAGGCCGTGGCCGATGGATTCGCGGTCCAAGGGTTCGATTTTAACACCGGCGAAGGCTACCACCTGTACCGACTCAACACCGATGGCGTACCGGCACGTCGCTTTGCGCTCACAGGCTTTCCCTTGCGCCTGCCCGGCCGATTTCTGGCGACGATCGTCAACGATCGGATCAACAATTTCGCTGCTTCCCCCGACGGTTCTTGGATAGCTGCGGCCGGCGATCTCGGCCTGGCCGTGTGGGACCGTCGCGGCCAACTGCTCTGGTCGCGGGAGTGGTGGCCGACGGAACGTAAAGAGGTCCGCCTGCTGGCCGTCTCCGCGAGTTCATTGCTGGTGTTCGATCAAGGCGAACTGCAGGACACGAACCCGTTCACGGGCCAACTGAAAGGCGAGCCTTTGGATCTGGAGGAGGCCGGCAAGATCCTGGCCGTGTCCCAAAGCGGGGAGACGCTCTTCGTGGGCGGGGACGCCGATGATGGATGCATTCTGGCGGTGCGCGGCGGAAAAATACTGCGCCGCATTCCGATGAAGTGGAGTGAAATGGCACCCCTTCCCGACGGCAGCGGACTCGTGGTTACGCACCTGCGGGAATTGAGCTTCATTTCCCTGGAGACCGGACGCCAATGGATATTCCGCGGCGATGAGCATCTCCGTTCGCCCCGCGTCTCGGCGGACGGGAGCCGAGTGGCCGTCAGCAGCGATCTTGGAACTCTGTATGTCGTCTCTCTGGCGGGCACAAAACTGTTGGAACGCGACCTGGGCGTCCTCTGCGTGCCGGCCTGGTTGCCGGACGGCGATTTGCTATTGGGCACTTGGATGGGTGAAGTGTCGCGGATCGATGGGGAGTATCGACCCAAGTGGCGTACATTACTCCGCCCCGCCGCGACCGACCTTCGTGGTAAGATGCTGGCAGCGGAGACGACTCCCACAACCCGCGTGGATTGGGGCAACGCCGAGCCCACTCCCTTGCTCCTGACCGCCAATGTACTGACCGCGATCGGTATGAAAGACCTAAGGATATATATAAAACAGGGCTCGAACGCGGTACCGATTGGAAGAAAGGACGGCCCCAAGACCAGCCACGAGATTTTGTTTGACGGGCAAGCAACACCGCCGACCGAACCGCTGCTCGACTGGCGGTTCATCCCAGAGTTCATGAAGGGTGACCGGCAAGATGAGGGCGCCGTGACCCTAGAAATCGAAATCAAGCGCAAGCAGATCAAGGTCGAGGCCGTCACGCTCGCCGAGAACCCGCAACATCCTGAGTCCTGGTTGCGGGATTTCACGTTTGAAGTCTGGAATGATGAGCAACAGAAATGGATCAGCCAGACCAACTGCTTAAGCAACCAGGTCCTGCACACGCATCGCCTTCCTGCACCGGTGATCGGAAATCGTTTCCGCCTGAGTTTCAGCAAACGCCACTGCGGTAACGTGTGGCTCGGTGAGATCGCGTTCCATGGCGAGGACCTGGGCGTGGTGAAAACGCCGAAGGCCGTCAAACCGAAAGCCGACCCCAAAGACACCGGCAAACCCGCTGCCAAGAGGGCCAAAAAGGCGATAGACAGCAGAGAAAACAGCGATCCGGCGCCGAAGCCATCGGCCAAGCCTTGAAAGCCCTTCTGTAAACTCGCAAGGGACCGGCGGCGAATGATACGGGTGCTGGCCTCGACGATAGCCAGCGCGTCTCTACCGTGCGCTCGGCCAGAACACTTCAGTCAGAAACCGCGGAAGGGATGAGCATTGGGGAAAACCGGAACATAGGAAGACGAAGGAATCCTCATCCCCTTTAACCTCCGTGCTTTCGCCCCACCGATTCTTCACCCGCGTTTAATTCCTCGATCGATTCCGCTTCCTTGGTGCTCTCTGGGTCCCTTCACCGCTAACCCATACCCATCCCCTTTTTCCGCGGGGACCTTCCCCATCTTTGTCCTTATCTGCGGTGACCAAGAAGCCCCTTAGTTGCTCTTTTCCTTCACGGTTGTTTTCGCATCGGGCTGAGCGGTCGACGGACGGTGGGCAGCGCGGCCGTTCGGTTTGCTGGAGTCATAGGCCGGATTTGGGATGGGGAACTTAGCGCCGACTTCTTCCTGCCACGCATGCAGTTCTTTTCGCAGACGTTCGACGAGGGCGGGTTCCCGCGCGGCGAGATCATTTTGTTCGCCAAGATCCGCCGCGAGATTGAAGAGTTCAACCCGATTGTCCTCGTGCCACTCGATCAACTTCCAATCACCCCGACGAATCGCTGCGCCCGGAGCGCCGCCTTGATTACCATAGTGAGGGTAGTGCCAGAAAAGGGGGCGCTCCGGCACGTGTCCGCCGTGGAAAACGGGTAGCAAGCTCACGCCGTCCAGCACTTGTCCCACCCCCGCTGAGGTCCCAGCAACCTCCAGAAGAGTGGCGAAAATATCCGGGCTACTTAGCGGATCGGAGACAACGGAACCGGCGCGGACAACCGTTGGCCAGCGGACCAGGAAGGGCTCACGAATGCCACCTTCATACAACCAGCCCTTGCCGCCGCGCAGGGGCAAATTCGACGTGGGCCAACCTTCGCTGGTGGAGAGCCCCCCATTGTCACTCGTGAAGATAACCAAGGTATTTTGCGTAAGGCCGAGTTCGTCGAGCTTGGCCAACACTCGGCCAACGGCGCGATCCATCGCCTCCACCATGCCCGCGTACACTGCGTGTTCCTGGACGAGCCGGACGTCACGCTCGCCTTCACGGCCCCACTTTTCCTGGAGCCCCAGACGCTGACGTTTGGCTTCGTATTTTTCGGGGAGATCGGCGCGCGCCATCAGTGGTGTATGCACCGAATAAAATGAAAAGTAGGCAAAGAGGGGTCGCTCCCGATTCACCTCGATGAAACGGGCGGTTTCGGCGGCGAGACGATCGGGGAGATGTTCTCCCTCGGGTCCATCGGTCAGACGCGGATTGCCATAGGGGGAAAAATACTTTCGTCCACCATTGGGACCACCGCGGTCAAGGCCTCCCATGTTGACGTCGAATCCTTGGTTCTCTGGCCACCAGCCTTCGGGCCCAAGGTGCCATTTACCGGCGAAAAAGGTCGCGTAACCAGCGGCCTTCATGGCTTTGGCCAGCGTCGGGGCGGTCAGGCTAAGTCGGTCCGTGTACGGAGCGGGTAGGAAGCGCGTGTTTTGTTTCCATTTATCAGGCGTCAGCGGAGCGCCAATATAGTCAGTGATACCGGTGCGCTGGGGCCACTGGCCGGTCAGGAGGCTGGCGCGGGTGGGCGAGCATACGGGGCACGCAGCGTAGGCATCGGTGAAGCGAGCACCCTCCCGTGCCAGGCGATCAAGATTGGGGGTCTCATAGAATGTGCTGCCATAACTTCCAAGATCACGTTGGCCCAGATCGTCCGCGAGGAAGAAGACAATGTTGGGTTTGGGGGCTGTCCAGGCGCTACCACAGAGCAGCAGGAGCAGCAGGAAAGCGGGTTTCATTGCCAGAGTAGAAAATGGATATAATTCAACCGGGTACGGTGGGATTGAACCTAAAGTTCATCGGCTGACCCAGGAGTCTTCACGATTTACCAGCCGCCTGGCCAGCATTCCCCGACCCTCAGGCACTTGGCGAGCGAGCGCTCCGGCCACCGTTCATCGACCCGGTTTGGCGACAGACGCGAGATCAGCGGCCGTAGCGGCACGGTAATCGGCGAAGGCCCGGAAGTATTCAGCCAAGGCATCCACCGCCAGAATTTCAGCATCGAAGGCGGCCTGTTCCCGCAATTGCAACGCCAGGAGATCGGCGGCCCCACGGCGGAACTGTTCTTCCTCCCCGGCTTGAAGTTCGCGAGCTAGTCGAACATTGAGGCTGGCCTGCTGCGTCTGCTCGTGCGCGGCCGTCAGTGCGGAAAAGGCATCGCGCGTCTCGTTACGGATTCGATCCTGGGCCATGCGTTGTTCGTTGGCCACCTGTTCCAACTGTCCCTCGATCTCAGCCAATCGGCCTTTCGCTTCGCGGCGCTGGAGTGGAAATCGCAATTCCAGGCCGGCCTGGAGTTCGAAATCGGACTTATCTGAATAGATCTTTTCCCCGAAATCCTGACTCGCGAAGGCACCGGCATCCAGGTTGGGAAGCAATTGATTCCGGGCGAGACGGCGGTCGACGTCGAGCTTCTTGAACGCGAGTTCCAGTCGGATAATTTCGGGGCGACTCCGGACCGCGAGTTCGAGGTCGACGTCGAGCTGCGGTTCGACGGGGGCGGTGATTTCTGGAAAGACCAACGGCAACCGATCGCGTCGGGCCACGACTGGCTCGTCATCGGGTGTCCGGAGAAACAGCGAGAGAGCGAGCGCCGCCGCTTCAAAGCGTCGCCGTGCCTGCACCACGCCGATCTGTCGCGAGACCACCAGACGCTGGTTATCTGTGAGCACGATGCGGGGCAATAAGCCCGAAGCCACCTGATTGGTGAGCGCACTGGTGCGCTCATTGGCGATGCGGAACAAACCTTCAATCACGCGTAGCCGTTCACCGGCAGCCTGCCAGTTGTAGTAAGCCACGGTGCTCGCGCGGATGAAGTCGAGTTGTTGGCGTTGAATGAAGGGATCGGCCAGTTCCTTATCCAAACGCGCCTTGATCACGGCGGCCCGGCGCCGGTCGATCACCCCGTCACGCAGCAAAGGAACGCGCACTCCAAGGCGCACTTCACCGCCGCCTTCGGTGCGGTTGTTATAATAGTCCGGCAGAACGTCCCCGCGGGTGATCCGGTAGCCTCCGAAAACGGTACTACCCCAAATGCCCGTGAATTGCTCGAAGCCGGAGTCCACCGTCCCGCTTTCGTAATATCCAGCCGGAGTGCCGAACAGCCGGGTAAAAACATTGAAGTCAAACGTGCCCTGCGCGCTCTTCAGCCGACCCGCGGCTATATCACGTTCGATCAGCGCGGCCAAGAGCGGCGGATACTGATTAGTGACCGAAGCGAGCACTTCGCCGAGTTGCAGTGGGGGACGCGGGAGACCGTTAGTCTGGGCCAGGGCGTAGGACGATAGAAAGCACGCCAAGAGCAGTCCGCCGACGAGCTGCCAAAAATGCCACTGAGCACGGCGATTCATATCGGCCTCACTTTTAATCGCCACCGATCTCGGCGAGCGCATCCTCGGTCAGAGCGGGTGGGAACCCGTTTAACTGGCGCCAGACTTCGAACCAAAGCGGCACGCGCTGCAACAGCACCCAACCATTGGCTCGCACTCCTTGACGCAACCAGCGAGAGCCGGGCCAAGAAATGATCCGCGATTCGCCCGCGCTGTGTTGAATGACATCCGGCTTCTCCGCCACCAAAATCCGAAACTTTCCCTTGCCGTTACCGGTCGGGTCCACCAGCAGGACTTCGCCCCCAAATGTGCCGATCGCCGCGCTCGGCCAACCGATGAATTGAATGGCTGGCCAGCCTTCAAACTGCAGACGAACCGGGCTGCCCGGCCGGGTCATATTCCCTTGCGCATCCATCTCCCGCGCCTGCACCAGCGGCATATCGTTGCCATCCAGCAAAAGTTCGACCATGCGATTGTCGGTCTCCGGGATGACCGTGCATAAGGGCGAACCCGTACGCAAATAGGTGCCTTCGGTAGCCTGCACCCGGAACACAATCCCGTCGCGGGGGGCCGTGACGCGCTGCATTTGGGTCTGGCTGATCTGAATATCCATCGTGGTCAGTGACTGCCCGGCCGCCGCGAGGTCGGCTTTGGCGGAGTCGCGTTGGGCCAGGATACTATTAAGCGTGGTCCGTATATCCACCGAAGCGCGCTTGAGCTCCGCCTCGGATCGAACGAGTTCGGCCGCAGCGCGGTCACGTTCCAACGTCGCAAGTTCGAAATCGCGTTGGGAAGCCAGGCCGCGCTGATCTCCAAATAGAGCCTGGATCCGTTCGAACTGAAGCTGGGCGGTGGTCGCCGCATACCTGGAAGCATCGAGCCGCGTCTGCGCCGCCTCGACGGCGAGGGGCAAGGCTCGCTCCAATTCGCTCAACTGCGCGGCAAACGACTCGACCCGCTGCTGGGCCGCATCGCGTCGAGCCACGGCCGCCTCGCGTTGGATCCGCAGATTGGCGAGCAAGTTTGGATCATTATCCGCCAGATCAAAAAGCACTTCACCCTGTTTCACGGGCTGACCCTCCACAACATAGGAGCGCCGGACACGACCGGGCAGCGGAGCTTCGACCGTGATACTACGTTCCAGCGGGTTGTAAGCAACGACGCTACCGGCGCCCTGAATGAACTGCTGCCACGGCAGGAAAATCAGACCCAAAAGCAAGCCCACAAAAGCGCCGAACAGTAGCCGACTGAACCAGCGCAATCGGCCGGAGGATTGGGTCAACTCCAGCACTGACAAATGAGCGCGCTGATCGAGCAACGGCATCGCGGAAGAACCTATAAGCGCGGGAGCACGGCCGGATCGAAGGGAGGCAGGCGTGGCTGGGTTCATGGCGCAGCGGGAGGAATGAAGCCAACCGAAAGGCTGAGATGAGAAACGCCCAAATTAACAACTTCGTCGCAATGCTTCACCAAATCAGGGTCACGCGTGACCAGAACCAAGGTCCAAGGGTTCGAAGGTTCGAAGAGGTATTTTTCCAGTTCAGCGACCGTCTGCAGGTCAAGGCCCTCCAACAGTTCATCCAGCAACAGCAAGCGTGGCCGACCGATGATCGCGCGCGCCAGTACCAGGCGGATGCGCTGGGTGCTCGAAAGGGGTCGCCCCCCAGGTCTGAGCTGGGTGTCCAAACCGTCGGGAAACTTCAACACGGCTTGGATCAAGCCGACGCATTCAAGCGCGCGACGGACATCATCGAGGCTGACATCCGCCCGCCCGAGTCGGACGTTCTCGGCAATTGTTCCCTCGACGAACTCGACGCCGCGCACCAAAGCAACCTGCTGCCGGAGAGCGGCCAAATCCCAGTGTCGGAGATCGAGTCCATCGATCAATATCATGCCTTGCTGCGGAGGCCGCAGACCGTAAAGGAGATCAAGCAGCGTACTCGCGCCATAGCCAGCTGCACTGACAATGGCCACGCGTCCACCCGGGCGAAATCGCAAGGAGAGATCTTGGAGCAACGGGCGATTGGGATCATATCCAAACGTCAATTGCCGGAGTTCAACCTCGGCGGGACCGGAGCGTGGGGCAGGCACTTCGCCGTGTTCGCGCTCGATGGGTAAGTCCGCCAGATAGCCCAACTTGTCCACGGCCGCCATGGCATCATACCAACTCTCGAGATGCTTCCCGAACTTGGACACGGACGCCAGGATTGCGCCGACGATTAGCTCACTAGCCACCAACTGGCCGAGCGTCAATTCCCCGCCCAGTACCAACGCACCGCCAATGGTGAGCAACGCCGCACTCGCCAGCGCCTGCAGGGTCAATAAGCCGCAAATCTGGGGCAACAGCACCCGGAAATGCGCGCGCCGGGCCTCGAGATACTCACGCCCAAGCAGGTCAGCGCGTTGGAGTGCCAATTCCGCCGCACCGCGGTTCTTGAAGAGCAGCGGAAAGAGCGCGATTTGCTCCAGCCAACCGGCCACAGCGTGCTTGGCGTAAGACTCGCGAATACTCGTCCGGACGGCACCTCGCCCCATGATGAAGACAACAAAGGCCAGTCCCACGATAAGCACCAAATCGAAGGCCAGCAGGAAGGGATGGTAAAATCCGAGCACGAGCAGACCGATGAGTGCGGCCAGGATCACATTGATGCCCTCAAGGAGTAGGAGGGAACTCCCCTTCTGCACCGTGATGACCTCGAAAAACCGGTTCACCAACTCCGGGCCAAGAGTCTGCTCGAGCGCGACCGTTTCTGTGCGGGGGAGTCGATAGGCAAGATCTGCTGTAATCCGGAGAAAGATCCGGCGCTGGATAATCTCCATCACATAATGTTGCGCCCCGCGTAGTACGGCCAGCAGGGCCAGAAACGCAAACAACGCGACGGAAAGTACCAACAACGCCTGCACATAAACCCGTTGTTGACCGCCGAAAGCGATATTGTTGACCACGGCATCCACCGCCAACGGCGTTGCCAGTAACAAGACCCCATTGATGATGGAAAAGAGGACAATCACCACCACGTCTGCTCGCTCGGGCTTGAGCAACTCAAAAAAGCGGTGATGTGGCGCCGGGGTTCCTCCGCCCCGAGAATGGCTTGAAGAGGCCGTGTCGGCAGTCATGCTCAAAATGACGTCAGCGTCGGGAAAAGGGCGCGAGCTGGTGTTGGATTGTGACGCGTTGACATAGCCGCCTTTCGTTTAGCCTGGATCGTTTAAAAAGCAAATCTCAGCAATGCCTCATCGCGCTGCCGTGCCGGAGTTGAAAAGCACCCCGAAAATCGAGTTCAAGAGCAATCCTAGTCATGCGAATTCTCGAATTCCGGTTCAGTCGGGATCGAGACGCGAGCGGCCGTTAGGACGAAAGGCGACTGGCTTCAGGCCGTTGGCGGAAAAACCCAGAGCACCGGACGGCCCACGTTGCAATGCACGGCTCGCCCCAGCGGCGTCAAGGTAGCCCACGAGTAGTAAAGGTTACTTCGAGCGAGATTGCCGGGAATGAAGCCAGACTGAGGACTCTCCAGCGCGCGCATGCGCATTCCTTTTGAGGGAATCGGATAAAAGATTTTTTGCACTCCACTGTTTGAACTTCCGTCCTCGCCAACCAAGTTCGCAAAGTGGCTGATCCAAGGTCGAGGGTCAAGTCCAGAATCAGCGGCCGCACGATCGGAGGCGAAAACCACCTGGCCACTCCAGGCCGGTAGTATTAACAGGCTACCAAACGCCCAGAGCGTCATCCAACAGGCGTGTCCGAACAACGCCTCGGTGGGTGGGCGGCGGGCGAGTTCGAAGGCAGTTGAGCCAACCCAAGTCCCCAAAAGATTCCAACCCAAAACCAGGATAAACGCCCGACCGGGCAACCCCTTGGCGATTTGCCATTCGCGGCGCCGCACCTCCACAGCAAGTTCGGCTTTGGGCAACGTTTCCCACCAACGCGCCGGCAGAAGGCTCAGAGCCCGACGGTCCAATCCCACGATCCCACCCGTGAAGGCCGGATCGTCGACGGTGGCGACCCACCCCTGGGTCCCGTTGTCAGCGATCCTCAAATCCGTGCTCCCGGTCAGGATATGCAGGAGGGTTCGACGCCCCCAAGCCAGCCCGAACGAGGCCACAAGAACGGCGGGCCAAAATTGGAAACTGAACCGAAAACTCGCATAACTCAGCATCGCTACGCCGATTAACACCAGCGTGTGCCCGCCAACGCCGCGAAACCATCCTTGGAGGAAACCGGTCAGCGTCGGCCGAGGCTGGAGCCTCAGCCAGACGCCGCCTAAAAAATCAAACACGGCTTGGGCCGCCAGCGCCGCCCCGCTCATCAAGAACCCGAGCCGCCAGTCGAGGAAGCCCGCGTCCGACACGGCGAGCAAGTAGAGCCCACCGGAAGCCACCAGCACCCAGAAACCAACGTTGGTGATACCGAGCCACAGTCGGTTGCGAGTCAGCTTCAATTGCTCCGAAGTCATGCCGAGGATAACGGTCGAATACGAGGCCCTGAACGCCTCGGAGAGTGCAGTGAGTCAAAAAGCCCAGCAGTCTCCCGCGTCCTAAACCCTACGGGCCTACGTTGGCATCAATCAGCAACTTGTCTGAGAAACCTTGGCGGAGTCTCTGCGGTCCCTGAAGTTTGGCCTTCAAGGCAAGATCCGTCCTTTGATCTCACTCGTCGATCATCTCACTTGGCCGCTCGAAAAATTTGGTTGGCTGGCCGGCCAGTCTTACCGGCGATTCCTGGCCCTCCGACAAGGAGTGCGTCCCTTGGGTCCGCCCATTCTGATCAGCGCCACCCACCTTCCCTGCCCGATCTCGGAACGGCATTTTTCGGAGCGATCCCATTGACCTCGGGCCGGCTTTGTCCCACCCCTACGGCCTTTGATGGGCCGAAGCGTGGTCACCCGAGGGACAGAACGGTGCAAACAGTGTCAGTTCGCACCCCGCTGGTGCATCTGCGCCGGATTGCAGACGCTGGTCTGCCCGCTGCGCGTGGACCTGCTCATCCACCGGCGCGAGGCCTTTCGCCCCACTAGCACCAGCCGCCTGATCAGCCGGGTGATCCTGGCTTCTCACGGACACATCTTCAGCCCCGATACCCCTCTTGTTCGGGAACAAATTGTGCAACCGGATCGGACTCTCTGGATTCTGCATCCCGCCGGTGAACTACCCCCCGCCGACACCTCGGCTCATTCCCTCCAAGTCTTGTTGTTGGATGGCAATTGGCGGGAAGCGGCCAGCATGCGGAAGTCGGTCAAATCGTGGGGACGCCTCATCCGCCTGCCTCCGGGAACACCGAGTCGCTTTGAACTTCGCACCCAACACTCCGAGGATCGCTACTCAACGGTCGAGACCCTGATTCTCCTGTTGGAAACCCTGGGACTTCCAAAGGCCGCCGCCTTACTCCGGGTTCAGTTCGAATTGCACGTCTACGCTGGATTACGGTCGCGCGGTTGCATCGACGAGGCCAACCGATTTCTCGCAGCCTCCGCGCTTCAGCAGTCCCTTCCTGCGGTCATCCACCATCTTCAGCAACGCCGCAGGTGTCCGTAGGTTCCGAGGGCTACTGACCAAGCCATTCAATCAACCCGGGCAATGCCAAGGGTGAGATTGGGTCGCGTGGCGTAAAGGGGTCATAAAGGGGTCTGTCCTCACTATTGACACAGATTGATGGTTTTGGCAACGTCGCGCCGTGCCACGAGCGTTGCGCATTGAATACGAAGGGGCGATTTACCACGTCCTGAATCGCGGGGATCGGCGTGAACCCATCTTCCGCGAT